>Ga0137429_1000027_pt1 | contig 83631 bp, 61 predicted proteins | sample EasRivERMZT736_2_FD_102304 | JGI IMG/M metagenome (GOLD analysis project Ga0137429, IMG submission 102304) | Soil microbial communities from meander-bound floodplain in the East River, Colorado, USA - East River MetaG ERMZT736_2 | ecosystem: Environmental > Terrestrial > Soil > Floodplain ...
CGATCCCTCCGTATACTCCCATCGGGCCTCCTCCTCTGCGAGCGGAACGCTCGTCGTCGTCAGCAACGAGAACGTACCGCACGTTGGAGGGGGCCTTCTAGATGATTATCAGGTCTTTACTTTGCACCTGCCGACGACAACCTTGGAGTTTTCGAGTCGCTGTGCCGCCAGGTGCAAAGTAAAGACCTGACCCCGGGGGTGGGGTCATCCGGAGGTCGCCCCGGAGACGTTGCGGGCGCCGCGGGCACGCAGCGCCACCCGGACCGCGCGCGCGAGCGCGGGAAGCGACGGGTCCCTCGCGCCCATGACGACTACCAGATCTCCGGACCGGCAGTCGGCGGCAATCCGGCCGGCGAGGTCGGGGCCCCGCTCCACCAGCACCGCGTCAACCCCACGGCGGACCAGGTCCGCCGCGTAGTCGTTCGCCTCGACCGCGCGCGTCACGCTGCCGCCGGCGTAGTAGACGGGTGGCAGGTAGAGGCGGTCGCCCGCGGCGAGCCCCGTCGCGAACGCCGTCACCAGCCCCTCGCGGTGCATCCGCGCCGGGCCGTACCCGTGCAGCTGGAACAGGACGCGCAACCTCCCGTCCCGCCCCCCGGAAGGGCCGGATCGGACTGCACCCAGTTCAGCGCGGGCGCGCGGCGATCTCTCCCCGCCCGCTCGCAGCGACTGGAGCGCAGCGCCGACCTTGTCCGGGTTGTGGGCGAAGTCGTCGATCACGGCGACCCCGTGCTCCTCGCCGATCCACTCCATGCGCCGATGGACCCCGGGAAAACCGGCGAGCGCCGTCGCGGCGGTCTCGTCGGCGACACCCAGGACCCGCACCGCGGCCAGCGCGGCCAGTGCATTCTCGACGTTGAAGCGCCCCGGCAGCCGTAGGTCGAATGGCACGTCGCCGACCCGGAATCGGCTCCCCCAGCCCACCTCTTCCACGGACTCGGCGCGCACCCGCGCCTCGGGCTCGAAGCCGAAGGTGGTCGCGGGGACCGTCCGCGGCGCCCCGAGATCCAGCTCGACCGCGAGGCGCGCCTGCGCGGCGATGGCGCGCCGCGCGCGCCCGGCGAACCCGGCGAACATCGCGCGCACCTCCGCGAGTGGACGGTGGTCCTCCGAGAGATTGGTCACCACCGCAACATCCGGCGTGAAGCGCCCGATCGAGCCGTCGCTCTCGTCCACCTCCGCGACGGTGAGGGCACCGCAGCCGATCCAGACTGCGGGCCCCGGGGCGCCCCCATGAGCGGGCGACCCACCGGGTCGCCCTCCCTCCACCGGAGCAGCCAGCGGCGCACCGCCGATGAAGGTGGGGTCGAGCCCGGCCTCGCGGAGGATCCAGGCACACATGGCGGTCACCGTCGATTTCCCGCTGGTGCCGGCGACGAGCAGGCTGGTCCCCGCCTGCACGAGCTCGGCCAGCACCTCGGCCCGGTGACGGATCGGCAGCCCGGCCTTCTCAGCCGCGAGGACGTCCGCGACCGACGGTTCGACCGCGCCGCTGACCACGACCGAGTCCGGGGAGTGCAGGTGGACGAAGCTCCCGTCCTGCGGCAGGAGCATCACCCCGGCCGCGGCCAGCGCCGCGGCGAGATCGCCCCCCTCGCCGCGGTCCCATTCCCGATCCGACCCGGATACGCTCCAGCCGCTCCCCGCGAGCGCCGCCGCCAGCGCGCTCATCCCCGAGCCCGCGATCCCGATCAGATGCACACGCTTGCCGCTCATCGCGCTTCCTCGAGCTCACGCAGGAGGGCGGCGGTCCCGGGCTGGTCCCGATCCGCTGCCAACGACGCGCGCAGAGTGGCGGCCGACTCCTGCCGCAGTCCCAGATCCCGGTAGACCAGCGCCAGGGTGTTCAACAACCGCGGGTCGTTTCTCACGGCAGGCGCCGCCGCCTCGAGAATCTGCCGGGCCTCCGCGAGCCGCGCGCCGCGAGACAGCAGCACCGCCAGGCCGACGCGCGCCTCGACCGCCTCGGGCGCGAGGAGGAGCGCCTCCTGGAAGGTGCGTTCCGCCTCCTGCGAGCGCCCGGAGCGACCGAGCAGGGCCCCCAGGTTGATCCGGGTCCCGGCGTGGCGGGGCGCCAGCGCGACCGCCTCCCGCAGCAGTCGTTCCGCTTCGGCCACGTCCCCCTGCTTCTCGCGCGCCAGGGCCAGCCAGTTGCGCGGCAACACCCCCCCGGAGTCTGCCGCCAGCGCGCGCCGCAACTGCGGCTCGAGCGTCGCCTCGGCGCCGCGCCTGCGGGCCGACTCGAACAGGGCGGCAAGCGCCTCCACCTGAGCGGGGTCGCGCCGCAGCGCCTCCCGCAGCGCCGTCTCGGCGCGTCCCGTCGCACCGGCCGCCAGTAGCAGCAGCCCGTGGGCCGTGCTCGCCGGCGCGCTCCCCTCCGCCTCCGCGCGCGCGATCATCGCGACCAGGTCCCGATCGGGGTCGACTCCCGCCACCGCGGCCCAGCGAATGAGGAGATCCGGATCGGCGCCGGCTCCGAGCAGATGGAGCGCCTTTCCGAACGCCGCGGCGGCCTCGACCCGCTCGCGTCCGGCGGCGTGCGCCTCACCGAGGGCAATCCAGGCAGGTGGGTACTCCGGCGCGCGCCGCGTCGCGGCCCCCGCCGCCACCTTCGCCTCCTCGAGGCGCCGGGTCTGGATCCACCGCCAGGCCAGGTTCACCTCGGCCGCGACCGTGCGCCCGCCAGCCTCGATGGCCGTGGTGGACGCGCTCGAAACGTACCCGAGCGCCCGCAGCGCTTCGATCCGCGCCTGCTCCGCCGCGGTCACCTGCGATCGCGGCAGGACCTTCGGGATCGAGGCGACCGCCTCCCAGTCGGGGATCGACGCGACCGGGCGCGCCGCCGCCCGCGCCGGCAACAGCAGGTCCTGTCGCGGGCGCCCGGTGAAGTTCTCGGCGACCGGGAGCCCGAGGAGCCACAGCACCGTCGGCGCAATCTCGTCGATCTCGAGCGGCGCGACCCGCGCCGGGCGCACCTCCGGCCCGGCGAGCACGAAGATCCCGGCGTCCCGATGCCAGCGCCCGGGCTCCTCCGCGACGTCGGGCGCCCTCTGCCGTGGCCGGCGCGCCCCGGAGAGGAATCCGTGGTCGGAGAGGAGCATCACGGTCGTCTCCGGCGCCAGCGCCTCCAGGAGCTCCCCGAGCAGCCGATCCTGCAGCAGGTAGAAGGCCGCTACCGTCTCTCCGCCGCGCCCGGCGCGTCCGGCCGGGCAGGTGGGAAGCGCGGGCGCGGTGCAGTGCGCGAGGAGGTGCGATACCGCATCGATCCCCTGGTAGTAGACGAGCAGCAGCTCGGGCTGGCCGGAACGTGCCGCCGCGAGCGTCACCCGCTGGTACGAGAGGGTGCCGGCGACGATCGAGCGCAGCCGTGCCTCGAGCTCGGGGTCGGCGGGCCCGGGGGGGAGCAGCCGCGCCATCTCCGCCTCCGGAACGTCCTCCGGCGCCACCCGCGCGCTGCGGGCGGCGGCCTGGAGCGAGGCCGGCAGGACCGCCGTGTCCAGATCCGCGGCGGCCGCCTGCGTCAGGGTTGCCGGCAGCGCCGACGCGAGCGCGTCAGAGACCATGAAGCCCCCGTCGAGCTCCTGCGCCGGGTGGGTCGCCCACCACCCGACGACGCCGCACGAACGCCGCGCTGCCGTGGCCATCTCCCACAGCGCGACACTCCGGCGAGAGGCGCGCGAGATCGGGCGCAGCGGGCCGCCGTCGGGGTCCGGCTCGAGGAAGTCGAGCACGCCGTGGATCTCGGGTGGGCGTCCTGTCGCCATGGTGGTCCACAGGAGCGGCGAGAGACGAGGTGCGGGGGAGCGCAGCTCGCTGAGGGCCCCGCGACGCCGCAGCGCCTCGAGGTGGGGCATCCGCCCGGCGGCGAGCAGCGGCTCGGCGACCTCCCAGTCGGCGCCGTCCCAGCCGATCAAGACGACCGGCCGCGTCGGCACGTCGGCGGGGCCGGGGGCAGGCGCTTTACCTCCCCTGCAGGCCGCCAGCAGCAGGAGCGCCACAGCGGCGATCGGGGGGCGGGGATTACCTCGCATCGGCGGCGCCGACTCCACAGGCGCGCGGCGATGACAGCGCTGGAGCGGCGCGCGGCGGCATCCTAGCACACGCCGCTCATCCCCTCGGATGGCCGTACGGTTTCTGGACTCCATTCCGCGTGCGTCGCGGGAGAAACCCGACGCCTCACGGAAAACACTTGCCAGGGGGTCGATCTCGGCGTACATGGAGTCATGCCCCGAACCTGGTTGGCCGTGGTGCTGGCGGCGGCGTGTCTCGGCGCCGCGCGCTCCCCCGAGGGGGAGGCTCGCCGCCTGCGCGAGGCGTTGACGGCGTTGCACCCGGACTGGAGTCAGTACATCGGCGCGATCCGGCCCGCCGCCGGCTCCGCCGCCAACCTCTACCTCGGGCTCGTGGAGCGCGGAGGAACGGATCCTCGCCGCCTCGCGGACGCCCCTACGCCCGGGCACGCGCAGCGCTTCGACCTGCTCTTCTTTCCCGCCGCCGCGCCGGAGGACGGGCCCTGGGGGCAGCTGCTGCTCGACCACGAGTATTTCCATGCCCGTCATCTCGCGCGCGCCGCGGACCTGCCGCTGCCGGGGTTCGGGCAGGCCGCGGCGGATCGGCATTTCCGCGAGGCGATGGCGTGGGGGTACAACCTGCGGCGATTGCACGCCGGTATCTATGGCGGCCTGCCGGCGGCGCGTCTCGCCGAGGTGACCGCCCGCTACCGCGAGCATCGCGACGCCTTCCGGAGCTTCGTCCGCGATCGCGATCCAGAAGCCTGGGCGTACTACGCGCGCCTCCTCCCCGCCGACGACGACGCCGGGCCCGACGAGGTGGCGGCCGTCCGCTCCCCGTCGCGGTAGGACCTTCTCGCCTGCTCCGCTCCCCACGAACGCGCGACCCGCAGGGTCGCGCTCCCTCGCCCGCTACGCGGGCTCGGAGTGGGGCCCCCCTAGTTGACGCGCTCGGCCAGTACATCGGCGATCACGTGACGGATCGTCTCGAGATCGAAGGGCTTCTGCAGGTAGCGGTTGCCCGAGCGCTCGAGGAATGCGCGCGTGTCGTGGCTCGCAACGTCCCCGGTGCTGAAGATGATCCGGCGTGCCATCTCCGGCGCGAAGCGGTGCACGGAATCGTAGAGGTCCATGCCGCTCATCCCGGGCATCTTGAGGTCCGAGATAATGACGTCGTAGCTCCCCTGGCGGATCTTGCGCAATCCGACGTTGCCGTTCCCCGCCGTGTCGACCCGATGGCCGTCCGTCTGCAGCGCCTGGTGGAGCACGTCCACGATCGACTCCTCGTCATCGATGACGAGGATGTTGCGGCGGCCCGTGACGGCCGGCGCTGGCGCCGCCGCGGCCGGCGCCACCGCGGCCTCGGGCCTGCTGTCGGCGACGGCCTCGGCGGACTCGGCGGCCTCGGCGGCCGCGAGGATGGGAAGCTCGACCGTGAAGGTGGTCTCGGACCCCTCCCGGCTCTGCGCTCCGATCCGACCGCGATGCTCGTGGACGATGCCGTAGCAGATCGAGAGGCCCAGCCCCGTGCCCTGGCCGACCTCCTTCGTGGTGAAGAACGGGTCGAAGATCTTGTTCAGGTTCTCCGGCGCGATGCCGCAGCCGTTGTCCTGGACATGGACGAGGATCTTCCCCTCCCGCCCCTCCGTCCGGATCTCAATCCGCCCGGGGCGATTCGCCTCCTTGACCGCGTGATGCGCATTCACCAGCAGGTTCATGAACACCTGCTGGAGCTGATGGAAGTCGGCCATCGTCATCGGCAGGTCCGGCTGCAGGCGAGTCGACACCTGGATGTTGTCGACCTGCATCTGGTACGCACGCAGCTCGAGCGTCGACTCGAGGATGCCGTTGATGCCGATGTAGTTCTTCTGCGGCTTGTGCTTGCGCGCGAACACCTGGAGGTTCTGGACGATTCGGCGGCAGCGCTCTGCTTCCCGGTTGATCCGGTCGAGCCCGCGGCGGGCCTTCTCCTCGACGGGGGCCCCGAGGAGCAGCTGCGAGTACCCGAGGATCCCGGCCAGCGGGTTGTTCAGCTCGTGGGCGACTCCGGAGACCAGCTCCCCCATCGCCGACATCTTCTCCGCCTGGATGAGCTGACCCTGCGCGCGCTCCAGCTCGGCCGTGCGCTGCCGGACCTTCTCCTCCAGATCGGCGCTGTACGACTCCAGCGCGAATCGCGAGGCCCTGAGGTTCTCGGTCATCCGGTTGAACGATCGTCCGAGCTCGCCCAGCTCATCGCGGGACGACGTCTCCACCTTCTCGTCGAGGTTTCCGAGCGCGATCCGCCGGGTGGCCGCTACCATCTGCTTTACCGGCTTGACCACCACCTGGACGATCAGCACCGTCATCAGCACGCCGAAGATGACGACCGCAGCGGTGACACCGCCGAAGGTATTGCGCAATGCCGCGATCTCCGCCTGCGTCGTGGCCAGCGACAGCCCGACGACGGCCGTCCCGATGGTCTCGCGGCGGCGCGACCCGTCGTCGGACGCCTCCAACAGGAACCCAACCTCGGCATTCCGCTGCTCGCGGCCGGTCGTGGTGACCGGGACACGCACCTCGAGTCCGTCGAGCGGTTCCCGGTTCGGGATGCGGATATTCACCCGCACGGCGTCCCCGAGCATCCCATCGGGCGCCGGGGCATCCGGGTCGGCGGTGATCTGCAGCCCGGCCTCCGCATCGGCGGACGCCAGCAATTCGCCCGAGGCGCCCAGGACGCGCAGGTAGGCGACCTCGGTGTCGTGCATCGGCCCGCGACAGAGGTCCGCGAGCATCTCGCGGTTGCGGGTCAGGACACCAAGCTCGGCGTTGTAGGCGAGGTTGCGCGCCAGCGTAAGCCCCAGCGTCCGCTGGTTGTCGGCTTCTTCCTTCTCGAGGTGGGACAGAAAGACGCGGCTCAGTCCGAACGAGGTGATCAGGATCAGCAGGGAGACGAGGACGATGAACTTCAGGCCAAGCCCGAACCGGGGCAGCGTCATGACCCGCTGATCAGCTCGGCCTTACCGCGAACCGCCTCGGAGATCGCGACCTCGAGCTGCTTGGCGGTGTTCAGGTTGAGGAACAGCGACACGCTGCGCGGCGCGGTGACCGCCACCTGCCTCGGCAGCGCGCCACGGACGATCTGCAGCGCCAGCTCCCCCGCCTGGCGTCCGACGTCGACGTAGTCGCAGGAGAGGGCGAGGAGCGCGCCCGCGCGCACGTAGGAGGGAGACAGGCCGATGAACGGGATCTTGTGGCGGAGCGTGTTCAGCAGGATGTAGTTGACGCTCTGCGGGGTGAAGACCGTCGGATCGGCGACCGACCACAGCAGGTCGACCTTTCCCTCCAGCGACTCGATCGCTCCCAGCACCTCCGCCTCCGAGCGCACCGGCAGGGTCACGAGGTCGACGCCGAGCCGCTGCGCCACCTGGCGCGCCTCCTCGACCACGGGCCCGGTGGCGTCGGGGTTGTACATCACACCGAAGCGGCGGGCGCTCGGGATCGCCTCGCGCAGGTTGCGGAACTGGACCTCCAGTGGGATGTGCATCGACGCGCCGGTGACGTTCTGGCCCAACGAGGGGAGCTCGTCCTCGCCCGGTCCTGCCCCCTGGACGACCAGGGAGAAGACGATCGGGATGTCGCGAATGGCCGCGCTGATCTCCCGGGTCGCGGCGCTCCCGATCGTCAGGATCAGGTTGGGCCGCCGGGCGCGGATCTGCTGCACCACCTCGCGCCCGTCGGACGCGTCGGTCTCGGTGCGGAACTCCTCGATGCGGTAGGCGATGCCCGCCTCATCCAGGACCGCCACGAACCCCTGACGCGCTGCCCGATAGGGAGCGATGTCACGGCTCGTCACCACCGCGATCTCGAGCGGTTTGGCGAACGACGCCGGCACCCCGAACAGCAGCGCCAGGACGGGCCAGATCGCTCGCGGCCATCGACTCCCGTGATCCATCCCGCTCCCCTCCCGAGGATCGCGGCGGGCGCGTCGCGCCCGGCGTGCTTCAGAAGGCCAGTTCGAGCCCGATCTGGAAGGTCCTGCCGTTGTCGACTTCGACCGGCTTGCCATAGCTTGGGCCAGCGCCGGTGAACGTCTCGACGCTGATCACGTTGAGCTCGTTCGTCAGGTTGTACCCCTGCAACGACAGCTTCAGGTCGGATCTCCCGAGGCTGAACTTGCGCGCCACGGCGAGGTCGAAGGAGCGTACGGGAGACATGCGTTCGGAGTTCTTCCCCTGGGTCGGGTCGATCACGAACGAGCCGGCCGAGACCACCAGCGGACTGAACAGGCGGCCCGACTGGTAGCGGTAGATGCCGGTGAGCTCGAACGCCGCCGGCAGGAACACCGTCCCCGACAGGTTGATGAGGTCCGGGCGGTCGTAGGTCAGGCGGGTGTAGGCGGTCGCCTGCGGATCCCTGCGATCCTCGTACCCGAAGTCGTCCGAGGAATTGCCCTGCAGGCGCGAGCGGGTGTAGGAGCCCATCAGCTCGAAGTTGCGGTTGAGCAGCTTGCGGAAGTAGAGCTTCACGTCCTGGTAGTCGGCGCGCCCATTGGTGTCGAACAGGATCGCGGCCGTCGCCGCCGGATCGACCGGCCCGACGGAGTCCGGCAGCAGGTTGAGATCGGTGACCAGCGAGGTGCGGAGCTGATTCCTCCCCTCCCACTGGGTCGTGCTCATTCCCACGCGCAGATCGCCGAAGAACTCCTGCTCGACCCCTACCGTCCACGAGGTCTTGTAGGGGGCGTGCAGGTCTCCATCCGTGACGTAGTCCCAGGTGGCGTAGGGGACGTCGATGTCGGAGATCCCGAGCGACGGAACGACGTACGTGTACGTCTCCACCGTGCCGTCCGCCTGCTGGAACTCGACGTAGTCCTGGAAGATGTTGTCGTAGTAACGCCCCCAGTTGCCGTAGATCTTGGTGGTCCCGCGCCCGCTCGGATCCACGGTGAAGCCGACGCGAGGCGCCACGTTCGCCTCCTCCACCAGGCTCTGATAGTCGACCCGCACGCCCCCTTGCAGGGTGAGGTGGTCGTTCAGCTTCCAGGTGTCCTGGACGTACACCGCCCCCTCGCGCTCGGAGTCGTCCGTCGCCTCGGGGGTCAGGTAGTCAAAGGTGTAGACCAGCTGGGCGTTCGGGTCGCCGGTCGCGTCCTGCACGACCGGGGACAGGTCGAAACGCAGCAGGTCGGTGCGGTTCACGCCGGTGAAATCGAGGAAGGAGTAGTCGAGGCCCGCCTTGAGGGTGTGCGCCCCCTGCTGCGCCGTGACCGCCTCGGAGAATCGCACCCGGAAGGTATCGCGATCCTGATCGTTGTACCAGGTGCCGGTGAAGCTGACGGGGGCGTTGTTCGACACCACCTGCCGGAAGTCGCCGAGCCCCTCCTCGCTCGGCCGCGAGGTGAGGTACTGGCGATGGAAGAAGATCTGCGACTCGAGCAGCACCGCCGGACTGACGATGTAGGTGTCGCGGATCTGCCCGAAGAAGCCGCCCTGCGTCTGGTCGCGGTTCGTCCCGTCGTCGTAGCGACCGTCGGTGATGACGCGCGAGAACCGGGATGGGTCGGTGGCGAAGTTCGCGACCAGCGTGTTGTCCGCGCTCGCCTGCCAGGTCACCTTGAACTGGCCGTGGTATCGATCTCCCTCGGAGATCGAGTCGTTGAAGATCGAGCCCTTGTCGTCCTGCCAGTACTGGAACGAGGTGAAGAACCAGACCTCATCGCGGACGAGTGGACCGCTGAACGCCACCTCCTGCCACTGCTGCGTCTCGGGCCGGGAGGAGTGGTTGTTGTCCGGGTTTGCATCCGCGTCGCCGGCGGCGAACACCTGGTCGGCGTCGGGAAGGTCCGACGAGAAGGCATCCCCCCGGTAGAAGCCGGAGTAGAAGAACTGGAACTGGTTGGTGCCCGATTTCGTCACGATATTCGCGATCCCGCCGGACTGCTCTCCGTACTCGGCCTGGAAGCCGCTGGTCGCCAGCTCGAACCGCTCGATTGAGTTCTGGTTGACGTTGAGCCCGAACGTCCCCGTCACCGGGTCGTTGATGGTGGCGCCGTCCAGCCGGAAGCCATTCTGCGTCACCCGGCTCCCATCGATGTGGTACTGGGCCACCGACAGCCCGCCGGCGTTGCTCACCCCCGGGAAGAGGGTCAGGATCTGCTGATAACGGCGCGCGTAGAGGGGCAGCCGGTTCACGAAGTTCGCGTCGAGCACGTCGCGGGTGGAGCTATCGAGCAGATCCACCACGTGCTTCTCCGCGACCACGGTCACCTTCTCCGCGAGCCCCTCGGGGAGCACGATGTCGAACACCCGGGACTCCCCCGGGTTCAGCTCGATATCGAGGATCTCGTACGGCTGGTACCCGAGAACCTCCGCCTTGAGGGCGAAGCTCCCCACGGGGATGCCGGTGAACCGGAAGTACCCCTCGCCATCGGTCACCGAGGAGCGGAAGCGCGAGATCAGCGCCGGCCCCATGACGGTGACCGTGGCACCGGGGACGAAGTTGCCGACGGCGTCGGTCACGTACCCCTTGATCACCCCGGTGATATTGGCCTGGGGGAATGCGGGCAAGGGCGCGACGACGAGCAGCAGGAGCAACAGCAGACGGGCGCCGGGGTGGGCGTGGCGCATGGCGGGCCTCCGTGGTGGAGCGCGTGCCCCCCGGCACACCCCACCTCCTCCACGGCCCGGCGGGCGCGCGACGCTGGGGAGCGTCGGCTTTGGCCAGTGCCGTGTGGCAATCCATATGTATAGGTTCTGAATAGTTAAATTCAAATACCACTGGATTAATATTTTCATATATATATATCTATTATAGTTGTTCTTCATATTCTACTGTCGTAATCATCCAGAGGTCGCTTCTTGAAATTGAGTATCGGTCGACCTATCTTCCCTTTTGTCCGATGGCCGGACGAGAACGCAACAGGGAGCCCACGCAATGAAAATGTTTAACATCCTGGTGGCTGACGGGCAGGGAGCGTTCCCTGGGATCTCGGAGACGTTGACGCAGGACGAAGGAACCCACGTGACGAAGGTGTCGGCCACCGTGGCGGACGCCGATCAGCTCCGCGCGGAGTCGGCCGACCTCCTGGTCGTCGATCTACGTCGCACGTCGGCCGAGTTCCCCCCCGTGGCGGATGCTTTTCGTCGTGCCTGCCCGCAGGCGGCCATCCTGGTGGCCGCCGGAGAGACGACTGCCGGCCTCGCCTTCGAGGCGCTGCGACGTGGCGCCTGCCACTTCGTCGTGCAGCCGCAGGACGATGATCAGTTCCGCTCGATCGTGCGACGGGTGGCGCGAGGCCCTGCCGGCAACGGGTCCAACGCCCTCAGTAGCTCGCACCGCACCGCGGGCGAAGGGCGCCCGACCCTCTACGAGATGGAGCGGACCTACATCCTGCGGACGCTCGAAGAGTGCAAGTGGAACAAGAAGAAGACGGCATCGGTCCTGGGGATCAACCGCTCGAGCCTCTACAGCAAGATCAAGCGCTTCGGGATCGGCGACGCATCGATGAACTGACCTACCCTCTCTCCTCCTTGATACCCCGAGGGCCGGCGCCTGCGCCGGCCCTCGGGCTTTTCGGCGCCTCCCCAGGGGCGGCCCTTCCACCTTGACAGCGCGCGACAGGGGGCGGAACAATACGCGCCCATGCTCAAACCCCGCGCCCTTCGACCCCAGACGATTGCGGCCGGTCTCGCCCTGCTCTCCTGCGTCGTCATCCCCCCGGCCGCGGCATCGGCTGCCGTCGCCGCCGAAGCGGTCGCGCCCGCCGCCCAGCCCGCCCCCGCGCAGCAGTACCGGGAGGGATTGCACGGCGTGGACCTGTCGGGTCTGAGCGACGAGCAGCGGGAGCTGTCCCTCACGGTCCTGAACGACTCGGGCTGCCGCTGCGGCTGTGGGATGACGGTCGCGCAGTGCCGGGTGGAGGACCAGAGCTGTCCGCGGAGCCCCCTGCTGGCGCGCGCCATCGTCGACGCAGTGCGCCGAGGCGGTGATGAGGCCGCGGTGCGCGCCGCCTATCGACGGGCGGCGGGACTCGAGGAACCGGCCGCGACGGCGCCCAAGGGCCCGGGAGGAGCCCCCGATCTGAAGGGCTCAGGGAGCCGCGGAGCGGTGAGCGCGCCGGTCACGCTCGTTGAGTACTCCGACTTCGAGTGCGGCTACTGCCGCTCCGCACAGGCGGTCCTCAAGGAACTACTGGCGGAGAACCCGGCGACGGTACGGCTCGTGTTCAAGCACTTCCCCCTCGCGAGCCATGTGAACGCCCGCCCGGCGGCGCTCGCCGCCGAGGCGGCAAGGCAGCAGGGGAAGTTCTGGGAGATGCACGACCGGCTGTTTGCCGACCCGCCCCGACTGGACGCGCGGAGCCTGCGGGAGCACGCCCGGAGCATCGGGCTCGACCTGATGCGGTTCGAGAAGGCGATGGCGAGCGCCGACACGGCTGCCGCGGTCGACCGTGACATCGCCGAAGGGAACCGCAATGCGGTCGCCGGGACCCCCACCTTCTTCGTGAACGGGAAGCACGCGGCAAGCTACGAGATCGGCGCCCTGCGGAGCGCGATCAGCGCCGCGCTCGCCGCCGCCCCCCCCGCGAAGTAGCCCTCCTCCGAGCCCCGGCACCGATCTACGGGACGGCCGGAGCTCGAGCGCTCAGGTCGCCTCTCGGATGAGCCCGGCGATCCGCAGAAAGGCCTGCGAAACCGGCGAGGCGGGATCGGCGACGACGATCGGGATGCCGGCGTCCCCCCCGACCCGTACCTTCGGCTCCAGCGGAATCTCCCCCAGGAAGGGGACCCCTGCCCGCTCCGCCTCGCGGCGGCCGCCTCCCTCGCTGAAGATCGCCTCGCGATGCGAACAGGATGGACAGACGAATCCGCTCATGTTCTCCACGATGCCGAGGATCGGGACCTCGGTCTTGCGGAACATGGCAACCGCCTTCCGGGCGTCGATCAGGGCGACGTCCTGCGGGGTCGTGACGATCACCGCGCCCGCCAGCGGCACCGCCTGGACCAGGGTGAGCTGCGCGTCCCCGGTGCCGGGGGGCAGATCAATGACGAGATAGTCCAGGGTCCCCCAGTCGACGTCGCGAAGGAACTGGGTCAGCGCTTTCATCACCATCGGTCCGCGCCAGATCACGGGCGCGTCGTCCCCCTCCAGGAGGTACCCGATCGACATCGTGGGGACCCCGTGGTTCACCAGGGGTTGCAGCCGGTGCCCGCGCACTTCCGGCTGCGAGCGAATCCCCATCATGAGCGGCACGCTCGGGCCGTAGATATCCGAGTCGAGGAGCCCGGTAGGGGAGCCGGTCCTGGCGAGCGCGACGGCGAGGTTCACCGCCACGGTCGACTTGCCGACTCCACCCTTGCCGCTGGCGACTGCGATCAGACTTCGCACGCCGGCAATCTCGATCGACCCCGCCGCCGCCGGCCGCGTAGCCGCGGCTGGAGGGGCGAAGCGGACTTCGACCGCGCTCACGCCGGGAAGCGACAGCAGGGCGGCGCGCACGGCGCCCTCGAGGGCGACTCCCCGCTCCGGGTCGCCCGGCGTGTACTTCAATGCCACCAGAACGCGGTCCCCCTGGATCTCGATCCCCTGGACCAGGCCGAACGAGACGATGTCCCGGCTGTAACCCGGGAAGGTGACACCGCGAAGGGCCGCGACGAGGGTGGCATTGTCGAGAGCGGGAGGCGACATCGTGATCTCCAGTGTGGTTCAGGGCCGGGGCGCTGTCAAACGGCTCGTCCCCTGGTCACTTGCCCGGCGCGCCCACGGGGGCAAGGCGCGCGCAGGTCACCAAGAGCGTCCACCCATCCGGGAACATGTAAGGATACTGGACGACGTCCTTCCCCGAGGTGGCTCCCCCGACGACCTCGACGGAATCGGCGTTCGCGAGCGCGGATGCAAGGTGCTCCGCGGCGCTCGCCGTGCCACCGTCGACGAGGACCTTGAGCCGGCGATCGCGCGCGGCGCCCGGCTCGCGCAGCGGACGCGGTGAGCGTCCCTCACGTGCCTCGTGGATCCGCCGCGCCCCCTCCTCAGGTGCCAGCAGCGCCGCGACCTCCTCGGCGAGGTGCTCGTAGCCGCCCGGGTTGCCGCGCAGATCGAGGATCACCTGCGGCGCGTCGGGGCTCGCGGCGAGCGCCGCCTCGACCTGCGCCGCGACTCCGGCATCCTCCAGGTTGGTCACCCGGAGGTAGAGCACTCCCTCGTCGAGCACCCGGCTCAGGACCGTCGGCGAACCGGGCGCGACGCGCCCGCGCGGATCGGCCAGGAGCTCGCCGCCCCGGACCGTCTCCAACCGCGCGATCGCGTCGCCCGGAGAGCGCAGGCGCGTGTACGGATCGTCCAGGCTGGCGGCGAGGGCCCCGATCGCGGCGAGCGCATCGACGTCGTCGCGGAGCGTTCCGTCGAACCGCGTGCGCCACAGTCGCAGCGCGCTCGGATCGAACTCGTCCCCGACGAAGCTGTCGCGCACCCTCGCGTACGCGACCTGGTACTGCAGCTCCGGCTCGATCACGACCGACGGCGAGAGCAGCTCTCTGGCCGAGGCGTGATCGCCGAGGCGGGTGAAGGCGCGCAGCAGCAGCGGGCGAATCCGACCCCTCGGATCCGCCGGCTCGACGGCGAGCCCGCGCGCCAGCGCCAGCACCGCCCCCTCCGCCCGATCCAGCTGCAGCAAGGCCGCCCCGACGAGTGCCTGGGCGAGGGAGGATTCAGGGGCGGCCAGTGCGGCGGCCTCGGCGTGGGGCAGGGACAGGGCCGCCTCTCCCCGCTGCAGGTGCGCGGCGGCCAGGTCGAGCCGCGCCGGAGCATAGCCGGGGTCCAGGGCGACCGCCGCTTCGAGCAGACGCTGCGCCGCGGCACGCTCCCCCGCCAGCCGATGGGCGTAGGCGAGCGCGACCTTGCCACGCGGATCGTCGGGATGCTCACGCTCGGCGGCTGCCAGGTCCGCCAGCCCCGCGGCGCCGTCGCCCAGCCACAGGCGGAGGGCCCCGCGCGTCCGCAGCCCGCCCGGTAGCCCCTGTCCCTGGATCACACCCCGCAGTGCCGTCGCCTCCCCCGCGCCGGCATCCACGAAGTCGCGCACCACCTCCGCCAGATTGTCGTCGTTCGGCTCGGCGCCAGCCGCCGCGGCAAGCGCCACGGCACTCGCCACGAAGTCGCCCGCCTGGTGCGCGAGCAGGGCTCGGCGGAGGAGAGAGGCCGGGGTCTCCGGCCGCCGCGCTTCCGCGGCGCGAGCTGTCGCCAGATCTCCGGCGCGCGCCACCGCGCGCGCCCAGGCGCGCTGCGCAAACAGGTCGGCGGGGTGCGCCGCTGACACGGCCTCCCACACCTTCGCCTCGCCGCGGCGATCTCCGGCTCGCGCGCGCAGCGCCGCAAGCGAGTACCAGGCCGCCGGGACCATGACATCCGTGCTGGTCAGGGCATGCAGCTCGCGCTCGGCGGCCGCGGCATCGCCGGCCCGGATCAACAGCAGCGCGCGGCGCAGGCGGAGTTGCGGGACCGTCGAGGGAGGGCGCGACAGCAGCGCGCGGCCCAGGGCGGCCGCGGCGGCGGCGGGGCGAGCGGCGGCCTCCTCCAGCGCGGCGAGCCGCACGAGCGCCTCGGGGTCGGCCAGGAGTCGGCGAGCGCTGCGCCGCGCCGCCAGGAGGTCAGCCTCGAGCTGAAGGCAACCGCGGCGGCGGGCCGCCGCCTCGGGGTGGTCGGGCCGCAGCACCCTCACGGCCGCCCAGGCCGTCGCCGCTTCCCGCAGCTCCCCGGCCGATTGCAACGCCCGGGCCAGCGAGCGGGCGATCCCGGCATCCTCCGGCGCGAGCAGCCGGGCCTCGCGCAGCGGCGCCACCGCCTCCGACGCGCGTCCCTCCCCCTGCAGAGCCTCCCCGGCGCCGGCCAGGATGGCGGCGCGCAGGCTGGCGGTGGCCGCGGCCTGGGCCAGCGAGAAGAAGATACCGCGCGCCTCGCGGAAGCGTCCGCTGTCGAGCAGCGTCTGGGCAAGGGCGTGGCGCAGGGCGGGGTCGTCCGGGTGGGTGTGAAGCGCCAGGCGGAGCACGCGCTCCGCGGAACCGAGCCGCCCCGCACGACGGAGCCCTTGCGCCGCTTCCGCCGCGTGGGAGGTCGCCGGGTCGCTCGCCCCTCCGGCCGCGCGCAGCGGGAGCGCCACGGTTGCACACGCAAGTGCCGCCCGGATCGCCGCCACTCGGAAACGGCTCCCGCGACTGCCGGGGTGAATCAGAGCTTGTAGGCGACGCCGACGAGGATCTGGTTGCCGGTGAGGTCGAAGTCCGAGTCCACCCGGAACAGGGTGTTGCTCCCCACTCCGTTGAACATGAACCGGTCCTCCAGGCTGAACGACCAGTGCGGCAGGAACTGATAGGTGAACCCCGCGGACACCGACAGAGGGAGCACGGTCCGGCGGTTGCCGTCGCTCTCGCGGTACTGACTCGTGCCGGTGCAGTTCGCCAGCGTCGGGGAACCCGGGATCGGCTCGATCCGATCGCAGGAGAAGATATCGACGTAGGTGCTGTCGTTCACCTCGCGCCACAGGTTGGCCCACAGGCCCAGTCCGCCGCCGACCCAGAAGCGTGCCTTGCCGGTGGTGAAGTTCCAGCGCGGCGAGAAGTGAAAATAGTAGATCGCGTACTCGAGCGTGTTGACGGTGCTTGCGGGGAGGAACCAGTTCGGCGGCTGCCCGCTGCCGCGGGAATCGGCGACCACCGCCGTCCCCTCCACGGTCTGGACGGCGGTCTCGCTGTAGTAGCCGCCGCTGACGATCATCGATACGTGGGCGTCGGTGTCGCGTCGCCACTCGTAGGTGCCCTCGAGGAGGGTGCCGTCGAAGTCGCCCGAGGAGAAGTCACGCTGGTAGTCAATCACGACCAGTGGGCGCCGATCGAGCCGGACGGCGTCCGTCAATACACTGGCCTCCGCAAACTGGAAGCTCCCGACGCGCAGCCCGAAGCTGTGCTCCTGAGCGGTGGCGGCCGACCAAACCGAGAGGAGCAGCACGACTGCGAGTGGAAGACGGCGCTGGATCCAGGTCATCAGGCGATCTCCCCGAGGGTGAGGACCTCGGTGCGTTCCGTTGGCGAAAAAGAAACCGGGAAATTATATGCACCGCCCCCCTGCTGTCAACCAGCGGTCGGGAGGCTATAATCGCCCGCCATGCAGGAACTCGGAGGTATTCACTTCTCCCCCGCAGAGCCAGAGGACCTCCCGACCGTCTGGGAGGCATTCCGCGCCGCCGCCGAGAGTCAGGCGGTCGCGTCGGCCTGCGAGTCCGCCGAGGCGGCGCCCGATCTTCCACCCGCCATCTTTCCGCACCTGCTCGCCACCTCCGAAGGGACGTTCCTGGTCGCCAGGGCGCGCGGCGGGATCGTCGGGTTCGTCGCCGCGGTGCCGCGTGGGGAGGTCTGGTACCTCGGGCGGCTGTGGGTCGACCCCGAGTGGAGAGGGCGCGGGATCGGCACTCGCCTCTATCGCCAGGCGCGCCGCGCCACTCGGGGCGCCGGCGCCAGGGTGCGGGCGGCCCTCGCGGGAGACAACGGTGGAGGCCTCGTGGTCGCGCTTCGCGACGGGTTGCTGGCGCGGCATCCGATCTTCCGACTCGAGGGGAGCGCGGAGGCGGCCGACGCGCTGTGGGAGGCCTACCGGTCCCCACCGGCCGCGCGGCTCGTGGCGTACGATCGCGGCGCGCGCTTCAGCCAGCGCTCGCCGCTGGCGATCCTGGACCGCGAGGCGCGCGGCGCCACCCGGCCGCAGGACCATGCCTTCTGGCTCGCGGATCCCCACCGACGTGGATTCCTGGTTTGGCTGGGCCGGCGGGCGGTCGCCTACTTCTACGTCGACACCCACGGCGAAGTGGGGCCGGTCGCGGCGGCGGGGACCGAGAGCCTGCTATGGGCCCTGCGCTTCGCGGCGCGCGAGGCGGCGCGGTCCGCTGGACGCGTGGGCGTGCGCTTGCCGGCCGTGGGGCGGCCCGCGCTGGAGGCGCTGATCGGCGCCGGCTTCCGGCTGCAAGGGGGTCAGTTGCTGCTGGCGACGGCCAGCTTCGGGAAGCCCGAGAACTACGTCCCGGTCGATGACGTGCTGTTCTGAGGCTCGATCCGGCGCAGCGCCTCGACCAGGGAGCGGATCGAGAACGGCTTCTCCAGGAACGGGTTTCCCGTGGACTGCAGGAACTCCGTGGTCTGGCGCGCGACCAGATCCCCCGTCGCGAAGATCACGCGCCGCGCGAGATCCGGATACTCCTGGACCAAGGCCTCGTAGAGCTCGCGTCCGTTCATCGCCGGCATCCTCAGATCGGTGATGACGGCATCGTAGTGCCCAGCCCGGATGCGAGCGAGCGCCAGCGTCCCGTTTGCCGCGGTGGCGACTTGATGACCGCGCGCCAGCAGGATCTCTTCCAGGAACTCCCGGATGGTGTCCTCATCGTCGACGACGAGAACCCGCCGGGGTTGTTCCACGCCGATCGCCTCCGGGAGAAGCGATCGCCTCGGGCTGGAGGCCGTCGCCACCGCGCCGGCCCCCCCGATGGCGGGGAGATCGAGCGTGAACACGGTTCCAACCCCGGGCTGGCTCGACACCGCGATCCTGCCGTCGTGCTTCTCGACGATTCCCTTGCAGAGCGCCAGCCCGAGTCCGGTCCCCTCCTCCGCCTTGGTAGTGAAGAACGGCTCGAAGATCCGGCTCAGGTGCTCCGGCGCGATCCCCGGACCGTTGTCCGCAATCCTCACCTCCACGTCCTTCCCGTGCCGGCGGGTGGCAATCGTCACCACACCCCCTTTGCCCGTCGCCACCAGGGCCTGGTGGGCGTTCGCGATCAGATTCATGAACACCTGCTGCAGCTGATGCGGGTCAGCCTTCACGGACGGCAGGCCGGATTGCAGGTCCTTCACGACCCAGATATTGTCCACGCGCATGGCGTACGCCCGCAGTTCGACGGTGGCCGCTAGCACCTCGTTGACCTGCACCGCCCGCAGGTCGGTGTGGCGATCACGCGCAAAGCCGAGGAGGTTCTGGACGATCCGGTGGCAGCGCGTCGCCTCGTCGTGGATGCGCGACAGGCTGCGATGGACGCGCGCATCGCACGGGGCGTCGAGCAGCAGCTGCGCGTACCCGATCAGCCCGGTGAGAGGGTTGGTCAGCTCGTGCGCCACACCGCCGATCAGCTCGCTCATCACCGTCATCTTCTCGGAGTGCATGAGGCGCAGTCGCAGCGCGTCGCGCTCCTCCTCGCGCAGGCGCCGCGCCGCGAGGTCGCGGAAGATGCCGCTCATCCCCGCAAGCACCCCATCCGCGCGGAGCACCGGGGAGAGGGTCACCAGGACCTCAACGGGCGAATCGCCCGCCCCGAGCAGTCGCCACTCCTGGCAGCGGACCGCCCTGGCGGCGAGCGCCTCCGCGAGCCAGCGACCGCCCTCCTCCCCCGCCGGCCACAGCAGGTCGAGCGACCGACCGATGACCTCCTCCCGGCGATACCCGAACACGCGCTCGGCCGCGCGATTCCAGGTCTGGAGGTGCCCGGCGGGGTTGATCGAGACGATCGGGTCCCCTGCATGCTCGACCAGGTCCAAGAAGAACCGGGGATCGGTGGGAGGCAGACCGTCTGCTGGGCTCGCTGGCATTCTCATCACACCCTTCTGAGCGGGAGCGGCGCTCGGCTCCCGGGGTCACGCGCTCGCAGAGCAGCATGAACCATGCCACTGCCAGCCTTGGGGAGCCCATTCCGTGGCGGTCACCGGATCGTCCAAGTCTATGCAACAGATGATCTTGTGGAGGGTTCCAGGCCTTCGACGAGCGTGGCAACGTCGGGGAGGGAATGCCGGACTGACGGAAAGTGGTGCGCGCAGCCAACGATCTGACATGGGGGGGTGGGGCCGCGCGTGGAGGCCGGAGGCCCTCGTCGAGCGCCTCCAGCCTGTCGCACCTGAACTGAGCGGGAAATTGACCGGTGCCGCCAAGTCCCGGATTTACGGGACGATAGTGATGTGGCGGGTGCGATAAGTCTCGCTTCCCCTTCTCGTAGGGGACGTTGGGATACAGCTATTGACTCGACTCGATCGTTCGGCAGGAACGACACCGGTCATTGGTTCACGTGAGGCTGACCAAACAGAAGTGCGGCTTCGCCCGGGCTCACAGCAAGAAACATACCCTGCGCTCCCCGGCACGATCTGAGCCCCACTACTTCTCTTAATCGCACTCGCATCAACGCTATTCCCGCGACCGTCACTGCGCTGACGGCCAATCCCTGTCTGGTCTCGGGGACAGGGACGCATCTCATGGGGACGGGTGAGGTTGACCGGGGAGCCGTCCGGGGCTGATATTCCTCCAGTGGAGGTGCGACCATGAAGCAGGTTCGCAGGGTACTCGTAGTCGAGGACGATCGCGATACCCGGACCATGGTGGAGGATGTGCTGATCGGGGGTGGCTTCGACGTCGACACCGCCGGCGACAGCAACGCCGCGCTTCGGAAGATCGGCGCGACGCATTACGACCTCGCGATAGTCGACCTGATGCTCCCCGACCTGGACGGGGTACTCCTGCACGCCAAGATCGCCCGCCTCGACCCGCCGCTCGCCCGATCCCTCGTTTTCACCACCGGCTTCACCGACCGGCCCGCGGTCATCGACTTCCTCCGGCGTACTGCGCGAGCCTTCCTCGCCAAGCCATTCCGGGCCGAGGAGTTGCTGAGTGCCGTCGCGAGCGTGCTCGCCGCGGACACCGAGGCGGTTTCGCGGCGGGCGGCAAGGCAGGCTGGCAAGACGTAGCGCTCCAGGGAGACGGGATCGCTCCGGCCTAACCTGCGGGGATCTTGATTACCTGTCCTGCCCGGATCTGCGATCGGCCGCGCAGTCCGTTGAGCGACTGGAGGGTGCTCACCGAGACGCCGTGCCGATCGGCGATGTTCGACAGCGTGTCTCCCGCCCGCACCGTGTAGAGGGCGTACTCCGGAGCGGGGGGGTGGGGGCTGATGCGCACGCTCCCGATCCCCACGATCGACTGCTCCCACAGGGCGTTGTCGCGCACCAGGTCCCACTCGCTCACTCCGTGGCGCGCCGCCAGCACGGAGAGGTCATCACCCGGACGGACCGCCTCCTCGAACCACGGCCCCGGACGCCGCGGCGGGATGCGCAGCGACATCGAGGGGAGCAACAGGTCGACCTGCCACAGGCCGTTCGCCCGCCGGATCTCCTCCGGGTCGACCCCGAAGACGAACGCGAGCATGAGGTAGTGATCACCGGGGCGCGCGACGTAGCGGATCTCGTCGCCGCTCTCCTCGAACGCAATCTCTCCCCCCTCCCGGGGGTACGCCACCACCATTCCCGCGTGCAGCGAGCGCGCCGCCAGGAACGGGTTGTAGAGCCGCAGCAGGAGCATCGGGACGTCGGTACGCTCGCTGAGACTCCACCACGTATCGCCGTCCCGGACCCTCAGCACGGCAAGCTTCCCGGCCTCTCTGCGGACCTCCGCGCCGTACTGCCGCAGGATGTTCTTGTAGTAGCCGATCCCGAGGATGTACTGCAGGGTCTCCACGCGCATCGGGCGCTTGCGCTGCACCGTTCCCGGTCCGGCGTTGTAGGCGGCCAGGGCGAGATCCTCGCGCCCGAACATCTGCAACATCTGGGAGTAGTACTTGATCCCAGCCTCGACGTTGGTTCGCACTCCGAGGTGGCGGAAGGTCGCCGGCATCACCTGGAAATAGCCGCGAGCCCCGACCTGCGAGGTCAGGTTCTCGTTCCCCCCGGATTCGTACATGCAGATGGCCCGCGCCAGCTCGGGGTCCACGCCGTAGCGCGTGGAATGGGCCTGGATCTGCGCCTCGATCTCCTGAGTGAGGCGGTACATCCCGACGAAGGGAAGGGAGAGCTCAGGCGCAGCGAACGCCTGCGCAGGGAGGATTACCTCCGAGGGGGGCGAGGGGGGGGTTACCTCTGGCGCAGCGGCCCACCCGAGTACGACGGCGGTGCAAACGAGAATTGCCTGGCTGCGACTTCCACGAGTCATCACCAGCCCCCACCCCAATCGTTGCCGAACCACCCTGTCCGGGAGCACCTGCCACTGAAGATAGGCCTGCAGGGCTGAGGATTCAAACGACCGCGACGGTGTACCCATGGAGGGGTACCCCGCCGGGTCAGGCTGATTCCCCCCCGGCCGGTCGCCGCCGGCGCCGCCGGCGGCCTCGACGCCGCCCCTCGTCGCCGGACGCGGTTCGTTCGCTGGCCGCGTCCGTGGACGCGGCCGGAGCGCGCCCGCCACGGCGCGGCCCGCCACGTGGCGTGCGGGGGTCCTCGACCACAGGGGTCCGCGTGCGGAGATCTTCCCAGGCGTTCAGCGTCTCGACCCAGGTTCGCTGCGCACGGCAGTGGATGGAGAAGGCCTGGAGCAGCAGCGGAAAGTACGGGCGCTGGGCAAGCGTGGCGCGAGAGAACCGCTTGGCGCGATACCCAGGGACCAGCTTCCGGATCGAGAGGAGGATCTGGCGGACCTGCTCTGCGTCGCGGCGCGGGACGCGCAGCCGCTCGAGGATGGGGTCGATCGTCTCGGCCATCGCCCCCATCAGGTCCTGGCCCCCCCCGTGCGGGTTCGCCTGCCAGGGGAGGAGAGGAAGCGACAGGCTCGCCACGATGACCGAGGCCGCCAGCTCCTCCCCGGCCTGCACCCGTCGATCGAACTCGGAGAGGACACCCTGATACGCCGGCACCAGACCGGCGTGAACCGTCAGAGCGGCGTCGATCTCGGGGAGCAGAACCTCCAGGACCCGGCTCTCCCCCAGCAGGGCAAAGGCAGGGAGCGCAGCTCCGCTGCGGAAGACTCGCAGCACCTCCTCGAGCGTGCGCGGCGGGGCGCAGCGTGAGATCTCACGCCGATGCCGCTGCATCGCGGCCATCACCCCCTCGTCGATCGCGAAATCGAGGCGGGCGGCGAACTTGATGGCGCGCAGGATCCGCACCGGATCCTCACGCAGCCGGATGTCCGGATCGCCGATGGTCCGCAGGAGGCGGCGATCGAGATCCGGGAGCCCCCCCACGTGGTCGATCACCCTGCCGCTCTCCGGGTCGTAGAACAGCCCGTTGACCGTGAAGTCGCGCCGGCGCGCGTCCTCCTCGGGGGTGCCGAAGACGTTGTCGCGGGTGATCAGCAGGTCCGCGGAGTCTTCCGACCCCGGGACGAACGACCGGAAGGTCGATACCTCGATGATCTTCTCCCCGCCCGCGAGCGCCTCATTGCGGAAGTAGACGTGGGCGAGCTTGAAGCGACGCCCAATGACCCGGCAGTTGCGAAACAGGTCCTTCACCTGCCGCGGGGTGGCCGACGTCGCGATGTCGAAGTCCTTCGGGCGCCGCCGCAGCAGGAGATCGCGCACACACCCACCCACGAAATAGGCGGTATGCCCCTGGCGAGTCAGGCGGGAGACGATCCGGGCTGCATCCGCATCGATGGCGGTGCGGTCGAGGGTGGGCTCAGCGCGCGGCGTGCTCGCCGGCAGCGGCACTGAAGCCGACCCGGCGGCGTCCGCCTCCACCCTGGGCAGCGGTTGAGTGGCGGCAGCGCCGTCGCCGCGGGCGCCGCCGGTGAGCAATCGCTTCAGCCGTTTCAGCATCATTGCGAGTCGCAGACGATGATGGTCAGAGTCGTTCCGAACGCTTTCCAGCCCCAGCCACGAGGCGCACACCGCGGGGACCCCCGCCTGACAGCCGGGCACCCGCGTGCCAGCTCGAGATCACAGGAGGGCCGTCCGAGGTCGCAGGCGTAGTCACCCCCCACAGGAGAACGACGTCGCGGGGGACGTTCCGGCACCGGGCCTCGGGCGCTCCCGGCGGCGGACAGGTGCGGAGGATACCCCAGCAGATCCGGTTTCTCAAGGATTCCCCTACCAACGCACGGTTCGCCGGAGTGGGGACCCTAGAACCGGACGGCGATTCCGGCGTAGTAGCCGGCCTGCTCCACGTCGAGACTCCCCTCGTCCTCGAGATCCGCATCCGCCTGGACGTAACGGTATCCGGCCGAGAGCCCAAACGGTCCCTCGAGGAGGTACCAGGTGAGCCTCGCCTGCGCGTCGAGGGCACTCCCGCCGACGTCGATCAGGCTCGCGCTCATGCCACTCCCCTCGAAGTAGAGTGTCAGGCCCGTGTCGGGGATCCTGATGGTCAGGTTGAGGCCGAGCACCGGGATCGGGTCGGAGAACTCGGTACCGGCGACGGCGGAGGAAGCGCTGCCTGCCACGCGCCCCTCCGCCTCGAGCAGGTCGGCGCCCACGAGGAGGCCGAACCCGACGACGTCGTCGTCGATGAAGCGGAAGTTGTATTGCAGCTTCGCCAGGCTCATCCCGAATTCGGAGTCGACCGCCGCGCCCGAGGGGAAGAGGGTGTCCCCGAACACGAGATCGGCCTCGAGCACGCTCGCACCGGAATGCGTCGCATCGTAGTACGACAGGAGGAACGAGCTGCGGCCGAAATTGAACCAGAGGTCCGCTGCCGGGAGCTTGTCGTCCTCCACGATCCCCAGGGTGTCCTCGAGGTCGAAGGGCGTCCCCGCCCCGAGCGTGTCCCCCACGGTGCGCCCTTCTCCGTCGAGGCTGTTCGCCCAGTAGTTGATCTGAGCGGCGAAGAAGGACCCCTCGCTGGCCGCGACGTTCCGGACCGAGATGCACGCCAGCAATGCCGCCACTCCGCACCTCACCACGATCCGACGCATCTCGCCTCCTTGGCGTGCCCGCCTCTCCGAGTCGGCCCGCAACGGCCCAGCGCAGTCCGGGCTCCATGCCGTGCCCGGCAACCGCCTCTTCCGTCCCCGGACGCGCCCCCCGGCGCCGGCGCCGGCGCCGGCGCCGGCAAGCGGCCTTGCTGCTTCTCGATGATTGCCGCCAACCAGCCGGGCGCCATCGGCTGCGTTGCCGCGCGCGCATACTGAATCCGCGCCGCATCGAGCCGCCCCAGGCGGCGGGCGAGTTCCCCCTGCAGGTAGACCGCGATCGCTCGCTCGTCGTCCGGCAGCGAGCCGGCCGACTCGGCCTCCTGCAGATACGCGAGCGCCTTCTCCTGGAACGCCCCCTCCCGTTCGCAGAGGAACGCCTTGCGTCGCGCGGCCTTGCGGTAGGCATCGGGCAGCTTGTCGTCCACCGCAAGCGCGTCGAACAGTGCACGCGCCTCGATCCGCTCCCCCGCCTGGCGCAGCGCGTCGGCGAGGAGGTAGCGGTAGATCCGCTGCCGATCCGCCGCGATCTCTCCCCCCTCCAGGCGCTTGCGAAGGTCCGCGGTAAGGTCGAGGTACACCTCCTCGACGCTGATCCGGCGCTCCCCATGCAGGATGCCGTCGCGCAGCGACTTGCGCAGCTCGGGGAGCTCGGGTGGCTCCTCCACCTCCGCAACCCTGCAGGCGTAGGAGCCACGCAGAGTGAGGTCGGCGAGGAAGCGTGCGTCCTTGCCGGCCAGGCGGTAGAACGCCTCGGCATTCAGGTACTTGGTCGCCGGGAAGATGTCGACCTGCTCGACCTGTTTCGGATCGAGCGGATAGTGAATCAACTCCAGGTCCCGGAACCTGGGATCGAGCGAGCCGCGGAAATCCGCCTGGTAGGCGGAGAAGAAGCAGTAGGGACAGGTCCAGACCGACAGCAGGTACGGGCTTCCCCCGGGGGGACGCTTGCAGAGGTCCGAGTCGAGCGCGGCCTCGGCGGAGTCGGCGATCGCCGTCTGCGCCGTGAAGTGATGCCCGAACAAGGGGCAGACGACCTCGACGTCGGCGAGCCGCGGACCCTCTGCCGCCACGAGCATGAGAGCAGCGACGGCGAGGATTGACGCCCGGAACCTGCTCGACGTGGTCCTCACGCCGCGCTCGGGGTCGGCTCGACCGTCGCCGCGGCAGTTCCCGCAGGCTCGACCCAGCGGCCGTGCGCCTTGATGATCTCGATCAACTTCGCGTCGGCCGCCTCCGCCTCGACGTGGCGCGCGACCATCTCCTTCCCGACGAAGAGGTTCACCCGTCCGGGCGCGCCCCCCACGTAGCCGAAGTCGGCGTCCGCCATCTCACCGGGGCCGTTCACGATGCAGCCCATGATGGCGATCTTGACCCCCTTCAGGTGTCCCGTCTTCTCCTTGATGCGGCGCGTGGTCGACTCCAGGTCGAAGAGCGTCCTCCCGCAGGAGGGGCAGGAGATGAACTCGGCGCGCGACAGGCGCAGCCGGGTTCCCTGCAGCAGGGTGAACCCGAGGCGCGTCGCCTCGGCCGCGTCCAGCCCCTCGAGGCGCACCGCATCCCCGAGGCCATCGCACAACAACGACCCCAGCCGGGCCGCGGCGTGCAGCCACGACGACTCACCTGGGATCGGGTGCGGCGCAATCAGCACGACCGGCACTCGCACCCCCTCCTGCGCGAGGCGCGCCGCCAGCAAGCGATGGGCACCGACGAGCGGCATGGTGCCGGCGACTCGCAGGGCCAGCTGCGTGCCGATCCCCTCGGCCTCTCCCTGCCGGGAGAGGCGCACCGCGGTCTCCACGGCGGCGCGCACGCTGTCGGGGCCGTCCACCTCGACCTCCCACAGGATCGGTCGGCCGTGAGCCCGTGCCGCGGCGACCCAGTAGGCCGGCAGGACGGACAGTGAGGCCGGGGCCGACAGCGTCAGGCGCGCGGCCCGCGCGGCGATCCGGTTCGCCAGCGCGGGTGCGTCGAGCCCGGGGAACGGTGCGAGCGCGACCGCGAGCGGCAGCGGGTTCCCCGCCGCCGCCAGCGCGTCGGTGAGCGCGATGAAGGCCTCGACGTCGATCGGCGAATCGAGCTCCACCTGCCCCAGGTCGGGGCGGCTCTCGGGTGGAACCGCCGCGCCCGCAACCGCTTCGGCGGCGCGCAGCGCGACCTGGCACAGCTCGCCACCGCCGCGACGGCGCAGGACGACCTCGACCTTCGGAGGACCGTCGCCGCCCCAGGGGGCGCCCCCCAGCACCGTACGCTCGCTGACGCGGCGCGAGTATGTGTAAGGGTCGCGCGACTCCGCGACGTCGAGCGTGGGGAGGGTCTCGACGTGGGCCGGTGTCGACGCCCGCCGCTGGTAGGGGGCCACGAGCGCGAGCGCCACGGGGATCTCGGCCACGGGATCCTCCGTGAGGGAAACCCGTACCGTGTCGCCGATCCCGTCCTCGAGCAGGGCGCCGATGCCGACGGCCGATTTCACCCGACCGTCCTCCCCGTCTCCCGCCTCGGTGACGCCCAGGTGGAACGGGTATTCCATCCCCGCCTCGGCCATCCGGGCCGCCAGCAGGCGATAGGCCTGGATCATCACCATCGGATGGCTCGATTTCATCGACAGGACCAGATCGTGGTACCCCTCGGCCCGGCAGAGGCGGACGAACTCGAGCGCCGACTCGACCATGCCGAGCGGCGTATCACCGAACCGGTTCAAGATCCGGTCCGAGAGCGAGCCGTGGTTGGTGCCGATGCGCATCGCCACCCCGAGCTCCCGGGCGCGGCGGATCAGCGGTCCGACCCGCTCCGCAATCCGCTCGAGTTCCTCGGCATACTCGGCATCGGTGTACTCGCGGGCGTCGAAACGCTTCGAGTCCGCGAAGTTCCCAGGGTTGATCCGGACCTTCTCGACATGCTCGACCGCCGCCATCGCCGCCGACGGGTTGAAGTGGATGTCCGCCACCAGGGGCACCCGGACCCCTTCGCGGCGCATCCCGGCGCGGATGTTCGGAAGATTGCGCGCATCGGTCACGGTCGGTACCGTGACGCGGACGATCTCGCACCCCGCCGCCGCCAGCGCGGCGATCTGCGCCACGGTCGCCTCGGTATCGGTGGTGGCGGGGGTGGTCATCGACTGCACCCGCAGGGGTTCGGCGCCACCAACTCGCACGTCGCCGATCGAGACCACCCGGGTTGGACGCCGGCGATAGAGGAACGGATGGGGGGTCGGATCGGTCACGCTGGGGCTTCCTCCTGCACGCATCCCGGCCGGGAGGCTCATCTTAGCGGAAACTCGCACCGGGCGTCAGGCGATCGCCCGGGTCGCGGGCTGCCGGCGGGTGAGGCAGAATGGACGAGCGCGCGGCACAACCGCCGGTCCGGCGCGCGCGTATCATTGGGAGGTCAGCGGCGCACGTCGCGCTCGGGTGGTCAGCCACCCCGACCCTGCGGAGTCCCGTCAAGGCCATGCGTCTGCGGACCCAGCTCATCGTCGCGTTCCTCCTCCTGTCGGTGCTACCCCTCGCCGGGGTGACGCTGTACTCGTACCGCTCCTCGTTGCGTGCCTTCCATGAGGCCGTCCGCGCCGACTCCCGCGGCCTTGCAGACGAGATGCGGTCACGCGTCGGATCGGTGACCGCCGACCTCAAGCACCGGATCGACCGCCTGAGCGGCCTGCCGGTATGGGCGGTCTCGGGGCCCGATCCGGCCGAGACCCGCGCGAACGTCGAGCGTCTCCAGCGGCTGATCGTCGCGGACCTGGGGGATGCGGCGCGCTACATCAACGAGATCGAGTTCGTGCCTCCACCCAGCCCCGATGCCCCGCCCGCGCCGGCGGCGAGCGACCCGGTCCGGGTCGAGCTTTCGCCCGACCTCGGCAACGCGCCGAACGCCGAGAGCGGCACCCAGTTCGTCCTCGGCACGCGGGATGGCCGCCTCGTCGTCCGTCACCAGACGCTCGCAGTGCCCGCGCCGCCGACACCCCCGACGGGCGTGGCGCCTCCGGCGCTCGCGTCGCCGGCCCTTGAGATTGGCGACGCGCAGTCGGAGGGGCGCTCCGCGATCGACATCCTGAAGGGAATGGAGGCCCTGTCCAAGGAGCTGGAGAGCCGCGACAAGGAGCGGCGGCAGGGAAGCCACCTCCCGGCCGCCGAGGAGACCGACCTGTCGGCCGTGCTGTCCCGGGACCTGGGCATCACCCGCCCGGCGGCCGGAGGGGATCTCGTGGGGACGGTGAAGGCGCAGATCAGCTCGCGCGAGGTGCTGCGACAGGTGCTGTCGCGCACCCGGCGCGAGCGTGGCGAGATCCCTTTCGCCGTCGACTCCAGGGGAGAGATCTACACCCAGGATTCGGCCGACATGCCCGAGCTGACGCAGCTGCGCCTGGGGGAACGGATCCGCAGCGGCGGCGATCTCGCTCCCGACGCCTTCGACGCCAACTGGGTCACCGTCATCCAGGAGGACCCCGCGACCGGGCTCTACTTCGGGATCGCCCGGCCGGTGGGGGATGGGCTCCAGAGCATTCGCGCCGCGGCGGTGCGCAACCTCGGGTACGGACTCGGGATGGTGGCGCTGGCCCTCCTCGGGATCCTGCCGCTCTCTGCGCGCATCAGCCACAATCTCGAGCGCCTGACCGCAGGGGCCGCCCGCCTCGGTACCGGGGATCTCGGGGTGCGGGTGCCGGTGCGATCGCGGGATGAGTTCGGGCTCCTCGCCGGCGCGTTCAACAAGATGGCCGAGGAGCTCGGGGAAGGCCAGAAGCGCCTGGTCCGGCAGGAGCGGCTGCAGCGCGAGGTGGAGATCGCCCGCCAGATCCAGCAGGAGCTGCTGCCACGCGGCAGCCTGCTGCTGCCGCTGGCGGAGGTGCAGGGGTTCTCGATCCCGGCGCGCGAGGTGGGCGGCGATTTCTTCAACTACTTTGCGCTCCCGGGCGGCGAGGTGGCGATCCTGGTCGGGGACGTCTCGGGGAAGGGGGTCCCTGCCGCGCTGCTGATGGCGAACGTGCAGGCGCTCCTCAAGGCGCGGCTGCCGCTCGAGCGCGACCTCGCGGCCCTGGCGACGCTGGTGGATCGCGAGGTAGAGGCCACGACCCCCGCGGAGGTGTTCGTCACGTTGTTCGTCGGGATCCTCGACGCGGCCGGCGGCACCCTCCGCTACGTGAACGCGGGCCACAATCCCCCGTTCGCTTTTCATCGCGGCGGCCGGATCGAGAGGCTCGACCCGACCGGAAGGCCGATCGGCCTGCTCTCCGGAGGCGGGTACGTGGAACGCCGGATCGACTGCACCGAAGGCTGCTTCCTGTTCCTCTACACCGACGGGTTGGTCGAGTCGGAGAACCTCGCGGGGGAGGCCTTCGGGATGGACCGCCTCGAGGCGCTCCTGGACCACGGGAGGGATGGTGTGCTCGAGGTGCTCCTCGTTCGGATCGAGGAGGAGGTCAGGCGCTACCGCCAGGGGCAGGAGGCCGCGGACGACGCGACGCTGCTCGCGGTCCGGCTGGGGGGAACGGCGGGGTGCAATCGAGTTTCCGGGGCCGCGGCCTAGGCAGGTGGGCGCTGGTGTGCCGTCGCAGACGGCAGACTACGCCCATGACCCCGGACGCCCAGCCTGCGACGTCCGGGAGGCAGACTCTGGTAAGCGGTGGGCTGTTGAGGTAGCCACGGCCCCGGAATGGTCGAATTCGTTCGTGCAGGGTGCGCTCCAGGGACTACTGGAGCAGCAATCTGGTCAAAAACGCCAGCGGACGCCGGCGCTGGCGGAGAAGAAGGTATCGGGCTCGTCACTCGAGGTGCCGTGAACACTCGCCTGGAGCTCGATGCCGACCTGCGGGTGCACCTCGAACTCCACTCCCCCACCCAGGTTGACTCCGAGCGCCTTCTCCCCGTCCTCGAGGTCAGGGTCGTAGTCGTAGAGGCCGATGCCGGCGGTGAGCAGCGGGTGGATCGAGTCGGCATCCCAGCGGTAGACGAAGTTCGCGAGGAAGGCGAGCAGGCCGATATCGCCGGACCCTGAATCCTCCGGCGCATCGAACTCGACCCAGAGCACGGTCCCTCGCCAGCCGATGGCCTCACTCTGCAGGTACTCCGCGAACCCTCGCACCTCGGGCTCGAGCTTGAAGTCGTCACTGCCGATCGGCTTGCTCAGGCCAACGGCGCCGCCGATCGCCCAGCGTTCGTTGGGAGTTGGGTCCACCGCGGGGATCGACGACCCGGCCACCGCGACGACCAGCACGCCACCGGCGACCCACCCTCTACCACGCATCCGGCGACCCTCCTCAAGCAATCCCCATTCCATCGGGAAGTAGGACCGGCTGGACCGCCGGGAGCGCTCGCAGCCCGTAAGGAACACTCGTGACGACTCGGCGATCCACCCGTCTCGGGGTGTACAGTCACGGTTGGCAGCGGTGTCTAGGCTTTGTTGACGTCTCGGCACCCCGATGCTACGCTCTGGACCCTGTCGCCTACGTGCGACGAGGCCATTCTATCTATGCGGGCGCAGCCGGTCGGTCCCACAGTTCTTCTCGTCGAGGACAACCCCAACCACCTGGACCTGTACGCGAGCCAGCTCGAGCAGGGGGGGTTCGCCGTCGTCCGCGCGCGCAGCGGCGACGATGCGCTCTCCCTCTGTACCGAGGCGGTCCACTGCGTGGTGGCCGACATGATGATGCCGGGCATGGATGGCGCCGAGCTGATGGAGCGCCTGCACCACAGCCGCGCCGGCCTGCCGGTGATCATTCTAACGGGGCAAGGGAAGATCGAGGAGTCGCGCCGCCTCATTCAGGAGCGCGGGGCCTTCGACTACGTGCAGAAGACCGGCAGCTACCAGGACTTCCTGTTGCGGGTCGGACGCGCCGTCGAGCACGAGACGCTGGCGCGGCGCGTGCGCGCACTCGAGCACGAGCGGGACCAGATTGCGGCCACGGTCGAGAGCCGCGACCCGCGCATGACGGAGGTGATGAACCGCGCCGTGGCGGTGGCGCGAACCCCCTACCCGGTGCTGCTGACCGGCGAGAGCGGCACCGGCAAGGAGGTCCTGGCGCGCTGGATCCACCAGCACAGCGCCCGCGCCGCCTCACCGCTGCTGACGGTCAACTGCGGCGCCATCCCTCGCGATCTGTTCGAGAGCGAGCTGTTCGGCCACGTGCGCGGCAGCTTCACGGGCGCGGTCTCGGATCGCCCGGGCTGCTTCGAGAGCGCCGAGGGCGGGAGCCTGTTCCTGGACGAGATCGGCGAGATCCCTCTCGACCACCAGGTCAAGCTGCTGCGGGTGCTGCAGGATGGCGAGGTGAAGCGTATCGGCGAGGCGCGCTCGCGGCGCGTCGACGTGCGGGTACTCGCCGCGACGCATCGCAACCTTCAGGAGATGGTCCACGCCGGCACCTTCCGCGAGGACCTCTTCTACCGCATCCACGTCTTCCCGATCGATCTGCCGCCCCTGCGCGACCGCCGCGAGGACATCCTCCCTCTGGCACAGCACTTCCTCGAGCGCGCGCTCAGGGAGACCGGGCGGCGAGTCGGAGGGTTCTCGCGGGGGGCCGCCGACGCGCTGCGCCGGTACCCCTGGCCCGGGAACATCCGCGAGCTGGAGAACAAGGTCCGCCAGTCGGTGCTGATCGCCACCGGCGAGCGAATCGAGGGGGCTGACCTGGCGCTCGAGGCGCCGTCCCGTCCCGGAGAGATGGCACTGGGAGAGTTCGCGCGCCTGCCCCTGGCCGACGCGCGTCAGGAGTTCGAGAAGCGCTATCTCACGGCGTTGCTGCGGCGCACCCGCGGAAACGTCAGTCGCGCCGCCGAGGAGGCTGGAAAGCACCGCAGCGAGTTCTACTTCCTCCTCCACCGCCACGCCATCAATCCGGCCGACTTCCGGGCCGAGTGATGGCGGGCGGCGCCGGCCTATCCGGCGCCGCCCTGCAACCGGCATGTGGATGCACCACGGCGAACGACTCCGCGGCGCAGGAACCTAGAGCAACATCCGTTCCAATCCCCCCGGCTCACGGAACCGTCTCCCCCAGGAGGATCTCCTTGATCCGCTCGAGCTCCTGCTCGCGGCGCGCCAGGGTAGTCCGGGCCGCCGCCAGCGCCTCGCTCAGCTCCGCGGCGGACGCGGCGGCAGCCGCGCCGTCGCGCGCTGCAGCCCGCTCCTGATCGATCAGCCGCAATAGCACGCCTCCGATCGCGGCCGCCGGAGCCTCCGGCGACTCCGTGGCCAGCCGGGTGAGGTGGAACTCCGCTTCGTCGTCGTTGTGCAGCGGCGATGCCGGATCCGCATGCAGCAGCCCCAGCTCGAGCCGGACCCAGGCCCGGTCGGCGAGGTCGGAGTCGGGCAGCATGATCGCCTCGTTCAGCAGCCGCGCCGACCCGGCGAGATCCCCCTCCGCACGCGCGCGGCGGGCCGCGTCCAGCAACAGCACGATCGGCGCCGGCGCCGGGAGGACAATGGCGACCGGAGGGGGTGGCACGGCGACGACCGGAGCCGGCGGCTCCGGCTCGGGAGGGCGGCGGAAGGCGCCGCACCCGGGAAGCCCCGCACTGAGGAGAACGACAGCGAGCCACCGCCTCATTGCAGCGGCTCCTTCGCGGCACCGCGTGGTCCGCTCACCGGCAGTCTGAAGATGAATCGCGCCCCCCCCTGCGAGACCGACTCGCACCAGATTCGCCCCCCATGCGCTTCGACGATCCCGCGGGAGATCGCCAACCCGAGTCCGCTCCCCTTCCCGCCGCGCACCGCCTGCATCGTGCCGCGATGATACTTCTCGAACACCTTCTCGATCTCGGGAGCCGGAACCCCGGGCCCGCTGTCGCGCACCTCGACCCGGAGCGCCTCGCCGGCCTCCGGGGCGAGCGCGACCGAAACCTCCCCCCCCCGCGGCGTGAAGCGCAGGGCATTCTCTATCAGGTTGCGGATCACCTCGCCAATCCGATCCGGATCCGCCCGGAAGCGCGACGGCAACCCCGGGGCGACGGCGAAGGCGAGGTTGATCTCCTCGCGCTGCGCCGGTTCCCGGAACGCGTCCACCTCGGCCGCGAAGAATGCCGCGGCGGGCAGGCTGCGCGGCTCGATCGGCAGCCGTCCGGCCTCGATGCGGCTGACGTCAAGCAGGCGATCGACGTGCCGGGACAGGAGGTCGGCCTGCGACACCGCTTGCTCGAGGAGCCGCCGCTGCCGCTCGCCCGGCGGCGCCTCGGGGTCGGCCTGCAGCAGTTCCACGCAGCACTTGATCGCGGCGATCGGGGAACGCAGCTCGTGCGATGCCACCGACAGGAACTCCGCCTTCATGCGCGCCAGCCCCTGCAGGTCCCTTCGCATCCGGTCGAACTCGAGCGACAGGTCGCCAATCTCGTCGTGTCCGCGCGGTCGCGACTTGCCGCCGAAGACGCCGTCGAACTTGCCGCGGGCCACCTGGCGCGCCGCCTCGAGCAGACGCTGCAGCGGCGAAGCGATCCTCCGTCCGAGCAGGAAGGCGATGGCGATGGCCACGACCACCGCGGCGGCGGTCGACCCCAGCAGGAGGACGACCGCGCGCGCGCTCACCTCCTCGGCCTGGCGGGCCAGCGACTCCTGTAGCCGGCGTTCACCGCTCTGCAGCGCCGCGACGGCCTGCTGGATCTCCTGCCGTGCGCTCTCCCAGTCCGCGAGGGTCGCCGCCGGCACTCCCGCGGCTTGACCCTCGAGTCGCGCCGCGGCGCGCCGCAGCACCTCGGCCTCGATGGGAAGCAGGCGCTCCGCGCGCACGGCCAGCGCCGTTGCCGAGTGCTCGAGGTCCGCGGCGCACGACGCCGCGCTCGCGCCAAAGTCGGGGTCGGCCGTCGCGGCGTGGATCTGCAGCATGCGATCGCAGTCCGTCAGCTTATCCCGCAGCGCCTGCAGCTCGGCCGCGCGCGAGTCGCGCAGGTCGGCGCTTATCTGGTTGAGCGTCCGCAGCGTCACGACCGCCACCACGGCCGGGGCGGTCAGCAGCGCGATCACCAGGAGGTGGGCCGCCAGGATCTGGACGCGGATCGGGAAGCGGCGCATCACCCCTCCAGCAACAGCATGAGGAGGCCCAGCGCGGCGATCAGGGCCCCGCTGACCACCTCGCCGTAGCGGTTGAGGAAGTCGAGATTGAGCCGCCGCATGCCCTGGTACCCGAGCAGGCTGGCGGAGACCAGGACGACGATGCTGGTGACGGCGAACGAGGCGCCCACCGCGAGCAGCGACCCGATCCCGTCGGCGACCGTCGCCATCATCAGCGGGATTGCCAGCACGCACGGGTTCAACCCGACGACGGCCGCCAGCGTCAGCGCCGAGAGCGGATGATCCCCGAGATGGCGCGACAGGATGTGGCGCCGCGAGGGCCCCTCCGTCGTGGCCGGCCCACCCGGCTCCTCACCGGGACCGCGATAGTCCTCCAGCGGATGGTGTCCGCCATGCCCGGGGAAGTAGTGCTGGTGCTTGCCGCTCCCTGCCAGGAAGAACAGGGTGTAGACCAGACCGAAGAACAGCAGCCCGAACCCTGCGAAACGCTCGATCTTCTCCCCGATAGCCGCGGTGAACTCGCGGCCCAGGAAGAGCGCCAGGATACCGAGCCCGAGCGACAGCGTCACGTGGAAGACGGCGGAGGCGAACGTCGTCCAGAAGGTCTTGCGCAGGCTCCACCCCTGCGAGCGCGCCACCAGGACGAACGGGAGCCAGTGATCGGGGATCAGCGTATGGAAGAGGGCGGTGAATCCCGCGGTGGCGATGAGAAGGTACGTGGTCTCGCGCACGGCTGGACTCCCGGGAGGTGCCGGATCGGCGCGCGAGTTTATCACACGTGCCGACACCCCCTTGGGCGAGCCTGCGCGCCGGAGGCGCGCGAGTCCGAGGCGCGCCCTCCGGCCGTGCGAAGTCCTACGATGGCGGCTCCAGCGCCGTCAGGATCGCCTCCGCCTTGAGGAGGCTCTCCTCGTACTCGGCCACCGGGTCGGAGTCGGCCACGACCCCCCCTCCGACCTGGAAGCGTACGACGTCACGCCCCACCAGCACGGTGCGGATCACGACGCTCAGATCGAACCCGCCCGCGAAGGAGAAGTACCCCAGCCCGCCGCTGTACGGGCCGCGCCGGACCGGCTCCAGCTCGTTCAGGATCTGCATCGCGCGGACCTTCGGGGCGCCGGTCATCGAGCCCGGCGGGAAGAGCGCGCGCAGCAGCTCCGCGGTGCCACGCCCGTCGCGCAGGGTTCCCTCCACCACGGCCACGAGGTGATGGAGCGTGGCGTACGTCTCGACCCGCGCGAGCTGGGAGACCCGCACGCTGCCGGGGCGGCACACGCGATTGAGGTCGTTGCGCACGAGGTCGACGATCATCACGTTCTCCGCCCGTTCCTTGGGGCTGACGAGGAGGGCTCGCCGGCGAGCACGATCGTCGTCCGGCCCGCTGCCTCGCCGGGTCGTCCCCTTGATCGGGCGGCTCTCGACCCGCTGTCCCCGCAGCGACACGAACCGCTCGGGAGAAGTGGAGAGGATCTGCCAGCCCCCCAGGTCGAGGTAGGCGGCGTGCGGCGCGGGGCTCGCCAGGTGCAGGCGGGAGAAGAGCGTTGGCGCATCCGGCACCTCCAGCCGGCGCTCGAGGCGCTGCGTCAGGTTCGCCTGGTAGACGTCGCCGGCGCGGATGTGCGCGAGGATCCGTTCGACGGCCGCGAGGTACTGCTCACGGGGGAGGCTCGAGCGGAACCCGCCGCGCTCCTGGGGCGTCGGCGCCAGCGCCGTGGAGGCGCGTCCGAGCAGGCGCCGCAGCCGGTCCGCGTCCGCCTCCGCCCGCGCGCGCCGCGCCACGGGGTCGGCCTCGGGCCACCCCGTCGCCACGATCCAGCCCTCACCGCGCAGTCCGTCCACGAGCACCGCCGCGCCGTACGCGGCGAGGTGCGCGTCCGGCGGGTCATCCTGCCCCGCCGGACGCACCGGCACTCCCTCGACGAAGCGATGGCACTCGTACCCGAAGTAGCCGACCACGCCACCGCAGAACGGCAGGCCCGGCGAGTCGCTCGTCGGATACGCCGCCTGCATCGCGGCCGCGATCGCGAAGGGATCGCTCTCGCGGGTGGTCGGAGCGTCGGGGGGCAACTCCCAGGTGTCGAACGGATCGCACCCGAGGATCGACCAGCGTCCCCGCTTCCCGCGCGGGTTGCCGCCGAGCAGCAGGAACGGCAGGCGCCCCGAGGCGATCCGGCGCAGCAGATCGACCGGCGCCGGGACGCGCCCGAGGGGGACCACCAGGGGCTCAGCCCCGCGCGGAGCCAATCTCTTTCTCGAGCAGCGTCCGGTAGGCCGTGGCGAGCCGCCGCGTGGCCGGACCGGGAACGCCGGCGCCGATCTCATGATCGCCGACCGCGCGCACCGGGAGGCACTCGACCGCGGTCGAGGTGAGGAACACCTCCTCTGCGGTCCGCAGCTCGGCGAGCGAGATCGGGACCTCCTCCACCGTCAGCGCCTCGCGTGCCGCGATCTCGAGGACCACGCCGCGGGTGATACCCGCAAGCGCGCCGGACGCCAGCGGCGGCGTGCGCAGCCTGCCGAGCACCACGGCGAACAGGTTCGCCATGGCGGCCTCCACGATCTCCTCCGAGGCCGTCCGCAGGAGCGCATCGAAACACCCCGCCGCGACGGCGGCCCGTCGCGCCAGCAGGTGGTCCAGGTACGCCGCGGTCTTCGCCCCCGCGGTCGCGCCGACGGACCAGGGCAGCGGCGGCAGGTGGAGCGCAACGCCACGCGCGCGGCTGTCGTCCGGCACCGGCGTGAACGGCTCGGCGTCGACGACGAGCCGCGCCGAGTCCCGATCCGGATCGCTCCCCGCGTCGCCGGGGCTCGCGTGGATCCGCAGCCGCGTCTCCGCATACTGGTTCCTGGCGAGCACCGCCGCGCACGCAGCCTCGATCTCGGCGTCGCTCCACGGCAGGTCCCAGTCGAGACGCCGCGCAGAAACGCGCAGCCTTGAGAGATGGCTCGGGAGGCGAAAGACCGCGTTCCGCCGCGCCCGCAGCGCCTCGAACACCCCCTCCCCCCAGCGGAACGACCGGTCGCGGACGGAAACCAGCGCGGCGGAGGCCGGGACGATCCGGCCATTGAGGAACACCCACGATTCAGCCATGGCAATAGCGGCTCTGGGTCGACCTACCCCACGAACGCACGCCCCGCAGGGCCGTTCTCCCTCGCCCGCTGCGCGGGCGCGGAGTGGGGCCCCCAGACCAAGGACCCTAAAGGCGTACTTCCATGCCCTCGTGGGCGGCGAAGGTGCGGGGGAACAGTCGCCTCGCGTCGGATTCCTTCTGGCGCACCGCCTCGTCGTCGTGGGAGGGATCGTGGTGGAAGAGGGCGAGATCGCCGACCCCGGCCGCCTTCGCGACCTGGCACGCCATCTCGAACGTCGAGTGCCCATACCCCTGGGTCGGGACCGGCATGCGGGAATACTCGCTCGGCAAGTACTGCGCATCGTGGATCAGCAGGTCGGCACCGCGCGCGAAGGCCACCAGACGGGAGTCCCCGCCGACGAACCCCTCGACGTCGGTCGCATAGACCATCGACTTGCCGTTTGCCTGGATGCGGAAATTCACGCAACCTCCCTTGGGGTGGGCCAGGTTGCGCAGGTTCGTGATCACCACCGAGCCTTCGCCCGCCGTCGCGGGCGGATCGCGGTAGATGTCGAAGATCCGCGGGCTCGGCTCATCCGGGTCGAGGACCACGTGCATGTACTCCTCGATATTGTGGATGTTGCGCGTCGACGTCATCTCGTCGAGATCGACCGGGAACAGCGGGGCGAGCATGGCGCGCGACATGATGTCGCGGAAGTCCTGATTGAAGATGCGAGGCCCGAAGATGTGGAACGTGCTCGTGCCGAGATACGCCGGCTTGAAGAACGGGAACCCCTGCGTGTGGTCGTGATGCGCGTGCGTGAGCAGCATCACCCCGCGGATCGGGCGCCGGCGCTCCGGGTCGTCGTCGAACGACGCGTGCTCCCGGATCAGATCGTCGCCGAGCGCCACCAGCCCGGTCCCGGCGTCGAGGATGATCAGGTGGCCATTGACGCGCAGCTCCACGCACGAGGTGTTGCCGCCGATCTTCAGAACATCCGGACCGCATACCGGGAACGAGCCGCGCACCCCGCGGAAGCGGACCAGGAACTCGCGCGGCGCGCGCGAGCGCCCGGAGGCGCGGCTGACCGCGGAGGGGTTGCGCTTGGACTTGGAGGTTACCAACCGGCTTCCCTCGGGCGGCGTTTCCGCCTCGACGCTTGCGGACGGGACGCATCCGGCCCGGGGAGCGCGACCGCGTTGCGCCGGCGCCCCCGAGGGCGGCTCCTTTTACTCCAAACCGAAGGCGGACCGCAAGCCGTGAGGATTAGTGCGCGTAGTCGACGGCGCGCATTTCGCGAATGACGGTCACCTTGATCTTGCCCGGATACTCCATCTCCTGCTGGATCCGCTGGGCGATGACGGCCGCGAGCATGGCGGCCTGGGCGTCATCGACCTCCGAATGCGAGGCGATCACGCGGATCTCCCGGCCAGCCTGGATGGCGTACGACTGATCGACGCCGTCGATGGCGTTCGCCAGCCCCTCCAGCTTCTCGATCCGCTTGACGTAGTCGGTGAGCGTCTTGCGCCGGGCTCCCGGTCGGGACCCGGAGATGGCATCGGCCGCCGAAACCAGCACCGAGATCGGCGAGATCACCTCCACGTCCTCGTGGTGCGAGGCGATCGCGTTCACCACGATCTCGGGCTCGTGATACTTCTTCGCCACCTCCATCCCGATCTCGGGGTGGGTCCCCTCGCGCTCGTAGTCGATCGCCTTCCCGATGTCGTGGAACAACCCGGAACGGAGCGCCATCGGCTGGTCGAGGCCGAGCTCGGCCGCCATCATCGCGGTGAGGTGCGCCACCTCGATCGAATGTTCCAGCACGTTCTGGCCGTACGACGTCCGGTAGCGGAGCCGCCCGAGCAGCCGGAGGATCTCCGGATGCACGTCCCGGATGCCCAGCTCGCGCGCCGCATCCTCCCCGACCTTCTGCACGTGCTTCTGCATCCAGCGCTGCTGCTCCTCCAGCACTTCCTCGATCCGGCGCGGATTGACATTCCCCTCCTTGATCAGCTTCTCGAGCGACAGGCGCGCCACCTCGCGCTTGATCGGGTTGAAGCCGGAGAGGACCACCGTCTCGGGAGACTCGTCGACGATGAGCTGCATGCCGCTGGCCTTCTCGAAGGCGCGGATGTTCTTCCCCTCGTGACCGATCAGGCGGCCCTTGATCTTCTCGTTGGGGATGGGGACGGCGCTCACGGTCTTCAGGCCGGTGATCTCGGAGGCGGAGCGCTCGATGGCCAGCGAGATGATCTTGGTCGCCTCCGCCTCCGCGCTCTCACGCGCCTCGTCGCGGATCTCCTTCACGATCCGGGCCGCCTCGTAACGCGCCTCCGAGCGCAGGTTGTTGAGGAGCAGCTTCTTGGCTTCCTCCCGCGACAGCCCCGCGACACGCTCGAGGCGCGCCACGTACTCTTCGCGCGTCCGCTCCGCCTCCTCGCGCTGCTGCACGGCGCGCGCCTCTCCGCGGGCGAGATCCTCGGCACGAGCGCTCAGCCCCCGGTCAAGCTCCCGCTGCTGCGCTTCCATCTCCCTGATCGCTTCCTGGCGGGTTGCGAGCTGCTCCTCCCGCTCCTCTCCCTCGGCGGCGCGCCGGGCTATCTCGGCGTCGGCGCTGGCGCGGAGCCGGTGCACCTCGTCGCGACCCTGCTGCAGCAAACGGCGACGCTCCTCCTCGGCGGCGGCGCGAGCCTCCCGGCGGAGCCGTTCCGCCTCCCGCTGGGCGGCCTCGAGGTTGTTGCGGGTAGCACGACGGGTGAGGCCGTAGGCAACGCCGACCCCAAGCAGCGGACCGGCCACGGCAAGCGCAATCGTGACGGCGGCGTCCATGAAGCCCCCTCATCTACCGCCGGGAAGGCGGCAGCGGCAGCCGGGGACGCAGGCAGACCGAACGGCTGGCGCGGCCTCGCCGGCAGCCCGTCCCCGCGACAGCTCGGGGGTCAGGCCTGCGGCAGGGCGGCGGGGGCAGATCCTGGGTGGCGAATCGGTCGAAGCGCGATCGGCGGTCCCCCCTGCTGACGGAGCGGGATGCCGCGGCCAGGCGGTGAATCGCCGTGCCGCGGAGGATCCGCCAGTTCAGGGTTGTGATGCACGTATACGAGCATGCGATGCGTCGATCGCTTCCTGCGATTAGCCGAGTTGCCTGCCGAGGACTGTCCGTTCGGTCCGGATGTCCCGGCAGTACCCGCCGGGACGACCACGCCTCCGGTACCGGATGTCGGGCGGCGGTGTCAAACCGCTCACATCCATGGGGAGTATACGCCGCCAGCGACGGCCGGTCAAGCGTAAACTACTCACCAGCATAGGATTCCGGAGGACAGGGAGGGGGACGAGCGGGAGGGAGAGGCTCACCTTTCGTGGTCAACGCTCCCCAGGTGGTTCAGGAGCAGCAGGCGCGGCTCCGTCATCTCGTGGATCGCATACCGAGGCCCCTCGCGCCCGACCCCCGACCCGCGGACGCCGCCGTACGGCATCGGGTCGAGGCGGAACGTCGGCACGTCGTTCACCACCAGCGCCCCCACCTCGACATCGCGGAAGGCGGAGAGCACCGCCTCGAGATCGCGGGTGAAGATCCCGGCCTGCAGTCCGAACTCCGACCTCCCAAGTTGCTCGATCCCCTCACGCGCGCTCGCAACGGACGCCAGCACCACGACCGGGGCGAACACCTCGCGGCACGCGACCCGCAGCGATGGATCGACCCCGGCGAGGATGGTGGGAGCCAGCAGCGCCCCTCGCCGCTCCCCTCCGAGCAGCCGCCGCGCCCCCGCGCTGACCGCCTCGCCCACCCAGCTCTCCGCCCGCGCAGCCTCCGCCTCGCCGATCATCGGGCCGACGCTCACCCCCTCGTCGAGGGGGTCGCCGTGGAGCTGAGCCTCCCCCGCCGCCACCAAGCGCTGCTCGAACTCCGCCGCCACGTCGCGATGGACGAAGATCCGCTGCACGGAGATGCAGCTCTGCCCCGCGTAGGCAAACCCTCCCTCCGCGCAGCGGCGGGCCGCGAGATCGAGGTCGGCGTCGGGGAGGATCAGCACGCCGGCGTTGCCGCCGAGCTCGAGCGTGACCCGTTTGCGCCCGGCCCGGGCGCGGAGCTCCCAGCCGACCTCGGCGGAGCCGGTGAAGGTCAGGTGCGCGACGCGCGGATCCTCGACGAGCGCCCGCGCCTCCGCGGCGGCGCATGGCAGTACGGAGACAGCGCCGGGCGGCGCCCCCGCCTCGTGCAGCAGGCGGGCCAGCGCCAGCGCGGACAGCGGGGTCTGCGTGGCGGGCTTCAGCACGATGGGGCAGCCGGCGGCGAACGCCGGGGCGAGCTTGTGGGCCACGAGATTGAGGGGGAAGTTGAAGGGGGTGATGGCGCCGACCGGCCCCACCGGGAAGCGGCGCGTGATTGCCCAGCGCCCCTCCCCTCCCGGCACGCCGTCGAGCGCGAACGCCTCGCCGTCGAGCCGCAGCGCCTCCGCCGCGGCGGTGCGGAAGGTGATCGACGCGCGCTCCACCTCCGCGCGTGCCAGCCGGATCGGCTTGCCCGCCTCGAGGGCCAGGTCGAGCGCGAGCGACTCCTGCGCGGCCACGATCCGGGCCGCAACCTCCGACAGGATCGCCGCGCGGTGATGTGCCGGGGGGAGCTTGCGCTCCCCATGCCATGCCGCCGCCGCGGCAATCGCCGCCTCGACGTCGGCGCGAGCGGCGCGGTGGACGAGCGCGATGATCCGGCCATCGTAAGGGGCGCGGACCGGGGTCGCCTCCCCCGATCCTGCCCATTCCCCGGCGAGCAGGAAGCGGCGGGGAGCCTCCAGGGAAGGCGTCATTCGCGGGATCCCGACGGCCGGCCCGCGTCCGGGGTGCAGCCAACCACCCAGGCTGAGCCGTCGTCGTACTGCTCCCGCTTCCAGATCGGCACCTCGCGCTTGAGCCGCTCCATGGCGCACCGGCAGGCGTCGAAGGCGGCCTGCCGGTGGGGCGCGGCCGCCGCGAGCGCCACCGAGATCTCCCCGACCTCCAGCGTCCCGAGGCGATGCACCAGCACGAGCGACGACACGCCGAAGCGCGCGTGCCCTTCAGCCGCGATGGCGCGCATCACCTTGAGGGCCATCTCCGGATAGGCGTGGTACTCGAGGCGCAGGACCCTGCGCCCCTCGTGGTGGTCCCGGACCACGCCGAGGAACAGGTCGACGGCGCCATCTCGCGACCCCGCGAGGCCGGCCAACACCGTGGCGGGGTCGATCGCCTGGAGTGTCAGCTCGACCCGGTCGGGCACCGGCTCATCCCCCCGAGACGGGCGGGAACAGCGCGATCTCGTCGCCGTCGCACAGCTCCTCGGTGGTGGCGACGTACTCGAGGTTGCGCGCCACCATCGGCGCGTGGCCGTAGGCGCGCCAGCGCGGGAGCCGGATACGCAGCGTCTCCAGCAGGTCGGCCACCGTTTCGCCGCGCCCCAGACGGACGTCCACCGCCTCCTCTCCCACCTCCTCGCGATAGGAGGCGAAGAACTTCACGGTGACCGCGATCGTGCCGGCGTCGCTCATGCGACCTCCGCCCCCCAAGCGAGCAACCGCTCCACGAGGCGATCGATTCCTGGGGCGATCTGGTCGAGCCGATCCCCCACCAGGAACCCGGGGGTGTAGACGAGGCGGCGGTCGTCATCGTGGTACGCCTCGTCGGCTCGCTCGCTGCGCAGGCGTTCGGTGAAGGAGTCGGCTGCGACCGACTCGAGCAGGAGCTTCGCCAGGCTGATCGCCGCGATCGGCTTGCGCCGCTCGAGACAGTGTCCCAGCAGCCGCGCGACGTCCGGCCGCACCGCCGGCACCTCGCCCGGGACCGCGAAGCCGGTCATCAGGTTCTTCCCCACCCCGTACCCGCCGGGAATGGCGACGGCATCCGCGGCCTCCGGCTCGAACTCCGCCAGCGACACAATGCGGCCGCGGCTGAGCCGCGCGGCCTCCTCCGTGATCCGCCGTTCGCCCGTGGCCTCGTTCCCGTCGAGGTGGTTCACCACATGGAGCTGCGGCGCATCGGGCGCCACGCAGATGGTCCGCGCACCCTGCCGCGCCAGCGCCAGCAGGAGGAGCACGGTCTCCTGCGGTTCCGAGCCGTCATAGAGGCCGCAGCCGGCCAGCAGGACCGCCACGTCCAGCATTACCCGAGATCCGCCAGATAGGCCTGCGCTTCGGCCAGCAGCAGCCGCGCGGCGGCGTCGATCGGGCCGGGGAGGACGACGCCGGCGGCGTTGCGATGGCCGCCCCCACCGTGAGGGACCGCGATCCGGGTCACGTCCACCGGCCCTCGCGAACGCAGGCTGACCTTCACGTCACCTTCCGATTGCTCCCTCAGGAGCACCGCCATTCGCACGCCGTCGAGCGAGAGGAGCGCGTTGACGATCCCGCCCGTGTCCTCGTCCGCAGCGCCGAGCCGGGTCAGGAGCCCCCGATCGAGCACCGTCCACGCAATGTCGCGATCGCGTCCCATGGTGGCCAGCGCGTACCCCATGAGCCGCAGATACCCCTCGGCATGGCGCTCGTAGACCTCCTGGTAGATCCGCTCCGGGGCAACCCCCTGTTCGAGCAGCAGCGCGGCGAGGCGATGGGTGGCCGGGCGGGTCTTGGAGAACCGGAAGTGACCGGTGTCGGTGATCAGTGACACGTAGAGCGCCTCGGCGATCTCGAGCGAGAGTTCCGCTCCCATCCGTTCGAGAATACGATGCACGATCTCTCCCGAGGCGCTCGCCTCGGAGTCGATGACCGCGAGATCCCAGACGTCGTCGCGCGTCTCGTGGTGGTCGATGCAGATCTTGACGCCGCGGGCCCGGCGCACGTGAGGCTCGAGGACACCGAGCCGCGAGAGGCTGCCGTTGTCGAGCACGAACACCCCGTCCGCTCCCTCCACGAAGGCGCCGTCCTCGGGAGATCCGAACACCTCGACCCGCGCCGCCAGCGCCAGGAAGCGGTAGTTCGCGGGCACCGGCTCGGTGTTGATCATCCGCGCCTGCTTGCCGCGCGCCTGCAGGAACGCCCCGAGAGCCAGCGAAGAGCCGATCCCGTCGCCGTCCGCGTTGACGTGGGTGAGGACGGCAAAGCGCTCCCCGTCCTCGAACAGCCGCACCAGGCGCGGCTCGAGCCCGAGCGCCGAGATCATCCGATCCTCCCGGCGCGGTAGGCGCGCGTGTAGAGGACGTAGTTCCGCGCCGAGCGCTCGATGCGGGCTCGCATCGCCGCATCGACGCTCCGGACGACGCGCCCGGGGACCCCGAGGACGAGCGACCCCGGCGGGATCCGCATTCCCTCGGGGACGACCGCGCCCGCCCCCACGAGCGAGCCGCGTCCGACGTGCACGCCGGTGAGGAGGATGGCGCCGATGCCGATCAGCGAGTCGTCCTCGATGGTGGCCGCGTGCAGGACGGCGCGGTGACCGACCGTCACGCGCGCGCCGACCAGGCACGGGGCATCCTGGTCGGTGTGCACGATCACGCCGTCCTGGAGGTTGCTCTCCGCACCCACCTCGATCGCCGCGTAGTCGCCGCGCAGCACCGCGGTCGGCCAGACGCTCGCCTCGGCGCCGATCGTGACCGTCCCCAGGAGCACCGCGGCGGGGGAGATGTACGCGCTCGGATCGACCACGAGCCGGGTCGGCAGGAAATCGCCTGGTCCCCCCGGGTCGCGCGGGGCGGCGGGGGAAGGAACGGGAGGCTGCTCGGACGACCGCGGTTCGCGCACGGGGCTCCTTGCGAGGGGTGGCCGCCCCTGGGACGGACCTGCCGGAGGTGAACGGTGATCTATAGGGGATCCACCCGGGGGTGTCAAACCAGCCGCTCCGCGGCCCGCGGGGAGGCAAGCCGCCCGGAGGACGCGGGCCGCGACGCGGTTGACACGCCGGGCGGGCGGCGGCTACCATCCGTCCGCTTTCCGGTCGCCGCTTCCTTTCCCCCCCCGCGCTCGTGGAGGCGCCTCGCTCGCGCATGTCGATCGTCGATCGGACCCTCTCCGCGACGCTCCCCCTCGTTCCCCGCGCCGTGGTCCGCCGCTTCTCGGCCCGTTACATCGCCGGGGAGTCGCAGGAACAGGCGCTCGCCGTCGTCGCCGCGCTGAACCGCGACGGGGCGATGGCGACCCTCGATGTCCTCGGTGAGGATCTCAAGGACCGCCAGGAGGCCGAGGCGACCCGCCTCGTCTACGAGCGGATCCTGGATGCGATCGCGGCGCAGCAGCTCCAGGCCAACGTCTCGGTGAAGCTGACGGCGCTGGGGCTCAAAGTCGATCCCGCGCTCGCACTCGAGCATATGACGCGGCTCTGCGCGCACGCCAAGGCGCACGGGAGCTTCGTCCGCATCGACATGGAGGACTCGAGCTGCACCGAGGCGACGCTGGCGCTCTACGATCGCCTGCGGCAGGACGCCGACAACGTCGGCGTCGTGATCCAGGCGTATCTGCGCCGCAGCGTCGACGACGTCGATCGCCTCGTGGAGCGGCGTGCGAACGTGCGCCTGTGCAAGGGGATCTACATCGAGAGCCGCAAGATCGCCTACCGCGATCGCGACATCGTCCGGCGCAACTTCGCCTTCCTCCTCGAGCGGCTGCTCAAGGGAGGGTGCTACGTCGGCATCGCGACGCACGACGAGATCCTCACCTGGGAGGGGATGCGGCTGATCCGCGAGCTGCGCCTGGCGCCGGACCGCTACGAGTTCCAGATGCTCCTCGGCGTGGACGAGGCGCTGCGGCGAATCCTGATCGCCGGCGGGCACCGCCTGCGGGTCTACGTTCCGTTCGGCGAGCGCTGGTACGAGTACTCGCTGCGCCGCCTGAAGGAGAACCCGCAGATGGCGGGGTACGTGTTGAAGAACCTCCTCCACCCGGCGGGAGCCTGAGGCCTCTGAGGACGCTTTCGGAGAACCCGCATCCCCTCGTGCGCGTTGGAACAGGTGTGCGGCGGCCCCTCCCGTCGCCCCGAGGAGCCGCCAGCCAATGAAGGTCCTGCGTCGCATCCTGATCGGCTGCCTGGGGCTGGTAATCCTTGGCATCGTGGTGTTCGCGGTCGTCGCCGGCGTGCTGTTGTCCCGCGGCGCGCCCGAGCAGCATCGGTCGCAGGCGACCCAGGAACAGCCGATCACCGTTCCCCGGCTGCCCGGTGGCGTGACCCCTTCCCCCACCGAGGTGCCGCCGCCGGCCTCCTCCCTGAACGTCCAGCTCGATCTCGAGGAAGGACGCTTCGACATCCGCCCCGGCGAGCCGGGAAGCCCTGTGAAGGTCGAGGCCGACTACGACGAGGGGATCTACGAGCTGATCCAGGAGACCGAGGCGACCGCGGGCGGCGGCCAGACGGTGCGGGTGCAGTTCCATAGCCGCTACTCGGTGCTCCGCCGCCTCCTCACGACGGGGAGCGCCGACGCGCAGAAGAACCACGTGACCATCTATCTGCCTACCGACGTCCCGACCGACCTCGTCGCCTCGATCTCGAAGGGGGAAAGCGACCTGGACCTGACGGGCGTGCCGCTGACGGGGCTCGATCTCCAGCTCCGGATGGGCAAGCACCTCGTCGCGCTCGACCAGCCGAATCCTCTGCAGATGGAGACGTTGAGCGTGTCGATGAAGATGGGAGAGCTGCGCTCGCGCGGGCTTGGCAACGCCCATTTCAGCGCGGCGGAGTTCCAGGGCTCGATGGGAGAGATGGGGCTCGACCTGCGCGGAGCGTACACGGGCGACGCCCAGGTCAGGGCACGCCTGTCGATGGGCGAGATGCTGCTGCGGATCCCCGCCGACATCCACGTGAAGATGGAGAACCGCGTCGTAATGGGCGGCACGTCGGGAGGGCGCGACCAGGAGGAGAAGATCCCACCGGGCGCTCCGACGTTGACCGTCAGCGGCTCGGTCACCATGGGCGAGATGCGGGTCGATCGGAACTGAGGTCCTAGGACGGCGCTCCCTACCCCCGCCGGCCACCCCCCGAGCTCATTCCGGCTCCCACTTCGGCACCCTGCCGGGCGTCCACGGCGCCCCGGCCAGTTCCGCATCCGCCTGCAGACGCGGCAGGTCGGTCTCGAGGATGCCGCGCAGCGTCGCGAGGGCGGCACCGAACTCGTCGGCCGCGATCGCGTAGGCGCGCTGGTGGGTGTCGGTCGGGGCGGAGGTCGTCGTCCACGACCCCGCCACGATTCCCTGGACCCGATCGACGATGGCGGGCGGGGTCGGCTCGTTCCGCTCCGCGAGCACCCCGTCGCCGCTCAGCACAACCTGCAGGTCGCGCAACCGCCCCTCTAGGGCGCGCACCGTCTCCCCGAGCCGCGCCTCGGCGCCGGGGGCGTCGTGGATCGCCTGCTTCAGGTGATCGACCTGCCGCCGCCCGTCGCGCGCCGCCTCGACCGCTCCCAGCACCGCGCGCTGCAATCTGGCGGTCTGGCGCTGGAACGCGGCGAGCGCCTCGCGATCGGCGGCGCCCAGGTTCGCGGCGTGGAGGGGTTGTGCGGTGAACGGCTGCGCCTCGCCGAGCGGCGTGAGCACTCCGTCCACGCGCTGCGCCAGCGCCACCCGATACTCGCCCGGAGGGGCCAGCGGCCCCTGCCGCGGCGTCACGAACGGGTTCGAATCGTCCGGCGGGCGCAGGTCGGTCGGGTTCGCGGCCGGATACCGCAGGTCCCAGGCAATCCGATGGAAGCCGGAGCCGACAGGTCCCGTGAGCCGGCGGACGACGGTCCCCTCCTCGTCGGTCACCGTCAGGAGCATCTCCGGCTTCTCCTCCCGCTCCTCGGCGCGCAGCTCGTCCCAGGTCGGGTAGAGGAGATCCTCCCCCTTCTCGACCTTCTCCTTCTCCGCCTTCTGGCGCACCTCTCGCCGGGAGTACAGCTCGTCCTTCAGGTAGTAGGTGAAGACCGCCCCGAAGGGAGGGTTTGGCGCCGTGAAGAAAGCGTCCCCGTTGAACCCCTTCCCCGGCAGCCCGAGGGGGAGCGACGGCACGAACATCGCCGCAGGTCTCACCTTGAAGAGCACCGCCTGAGCCGCCAGCGTCTCCGCCGAGGCGCTGCGCAGCGGCGCGTAGTCGTCGAGGAGGTAGAAGCCGCGCCCGAAGGTGGCCACGATCAGGTCGTCCTCGCGCGCCTGGATCGCCAGGTCGCGCACCGCGATCGTCGGCATTCCCCCCTTGAGCTGGATCCAGCGCCCGCCGCCGTCGGGAGAGAAGAACACCCCGAACTCGGTGCCGGCGAACAGCAGCTCCCCCCTCGCGGGGTCCTCCAGGATCGCATACACCGGGCCACGCTCCGGCAGATCGCCGGTGATCGACGACCAGCGGCGGCCCCGGTCGGTGCTCTTGAGCACGTACGGCTTGAAGTCCCCCATCTTGTGGTTGTCGAACGTGGCGTAGACGGTGTCGGCGGCGGAGGGGGAGGCGTGCAGCCGCGAGACGTAGCTGTTCTCCGGGACGCCCGGGAAGCTGTCGCGCCGGGTCCAGGTCGCGCCGCCGTCCTCGGAGACCTGGATCAAGCCGTCGTCGGTCCCGACGTACAGCAGCCCCTCGACGCGCGGCGACTCCGCCAGCGCCACGATGTTCCCGTAGAAGGAAGTCGAGGCGCTCTTCGCCACCGCGTCGACGCCGAACACCCGCCCCATCACCGGCAGCCTGTTCCGGTCGATCTGGCGTGTCAGATCGGGGCTCACGGCGCGCCAGGTGTCGCCGCGGTCGTCGCTGCGGAAGAGCCGGTTCGCCGCAAAGTAGAGCCGGGTGCGCGCGTGGGGACTCAGCAGGAGCGGCGAGTCCCAGTTCCAGCGCAGCGCCGGCTCTCCCTTCCCCGGTTGCGGCTGGATGTCGAGCGCTTCTCCCGTGCGGCGGTCGAAGCGGGCCAGCGCCCCGTGCTGCGCCTGCGAGTAGACGATGTTCGGATCCTCGGGATCGACCTGGCTCTGGAACCCGTCGCCCGAGACGGTGACGAACCAGTCGGAGTTCGTGATGCCGCTCGCCGTCGCCGTGCGGGTCGGGCCGCCGACCGTCTCGTTGTCCTGCGTCCCGCCGTAGACGCGGTAGAACGGGCGGTCCTGGTCCACCGCGACCTTGTAGAACTGGGCCAGCGGCAGGTTCGCCATCCACAGCCAGGTGGCGCCGCGGTCGAAGCTCTCGTAGACGCCGCCGTCGCACCCCGCGAGCAGGTGATCGGTGTCGCGCGGGTCGATCCAGAGCGCGTGGTTGTCCACGTGCTTCGCCTTCTCACCGACGTTCCGGAAGGTGCGGCCGCCATCCTCGGTCACCTGCATGAAGGTGTCCATCAGGTAGACACGCCCCGGCTGCGACAGGTCGGCGATGATCTCGCCGTAGTACATCGGCGCCGTCGAGATCGTGTCGCTCATCCGCTCCCAGTTGAGGCCGAAGTCTGTCGAGCGGTAGAAGCCGCTCTCCTTCCCCGCCGCTTCCACGGTCGCGTAGACCAGCCCCGCCTGCGCCGGGGAGGCGGCGAGCCCGATCCGCCCCAGTTCCACCTTGGGGAGCCCCGCCGTGATCCGCGACCAGGTCTTGCCGCCGTCGGTCGAGCGGTGCACGCCGGACTCCGGTCCGCCGTCGATGAGCGTCCACACATGCCGCCGGCGCTGGTACGCCGCGGCGAGCAGCACGTCGGGACGGCGCGGGTCGAGAACCAGATCAGTGATGCCGGTGTTCTCGCTGATCTCGAGGATACGGTTCCAGGAGCGGCCGGCGTCGCCGGTCCGGTAGAGGCCGCGGTCGCCGCCCGGGGCCCAGAGCGGCCCCTGCGCCGCGACGTAGACGAGGTTCGAGTCGCGCGGGTCGATCACGATCTTGCCGATGTGCTCCGACGCCTTGAGGCCGAGGTTCTCCCAGGTCTTGCCGCCGTCGCTCGAGCGGTAGACGCCGTCGCCGAACGACACGCTCCGCTGGCTGTTGTTCTCGCCCGTGCCGACCCAGAGCGTGAGCGGGTCCTTGGGATCGAGAGCGAGGCAGCCGATCGAGAACGACGCCTGCTCGTCGAAGATCGGGGTCCAGGTCGTGCCCGCGTTCACCGTCTTCCAGACGCCTCCCGACGCCGCCGCGACGTACCAGGTGAACGGGTCGCCCGGGTCGACGGCGAGATCGCCGATCCGTCCGCTGATCATCGCCGGCCCGATGCCGCGCAGAGCCAGCCCCTGGAACGTAGCTGGCTTGAGGAGGTCGCCCGCGTCGGCCTTGTCCTTGGCGGCGAGGGGAAGGAGCGTGGCGGCGAGAAGAACGGACGACACGGCGAGGATTCGGCGCATGGGAAGTCTCCGCTTCGGCGGTTGGGGCCGGGCGGGGAGTATCCCCAGGGCGGGCCCGCGGCGCAACCCCTCCTGCGGCGCCCTACTCCCGGTCGAGTTGCCCCACGAGGTGGGAAAGCTGCGGAATGATCAGCCGCTCCGCCGCCAGGCGAACGGCGGCAGGAGAGCCCGGGACGGCGAAGATCGCTATCCGTCCGTGGATTCCGGCGGTGGCGCGCGTCAGCATGGCTGCCGCGCCGATTTCCGCGAAGGAGAGCGCCCGGAAGATCTCGCCGAAGCCGGGGAGCGGACGCTCGACAAGCCCCGCGATCGTCTCGAAGGTGCGGTCGCGGCGCGCGATCCCGGTGCCGCCGTTGATCACGACCACGCGGATCAAGGCGTCTGCCGCAACCTCGCCCATCGCGGCACGGATCGCCTCCGGCTCGTCCGGCACGACGCGCTGCAGGCGCACGCGGTGCCCTCCGGCCTCGAGCAGCGAACGCAGCAGCGCGCCGCTCTCGTCGGTTGCCGCCGTGCGGGTGTCGGAGACGGTGAGGATGGCGCAGTCGATCGGGGTCGTCGGATCCGCGTCGCGATGCGCCCTGCCGCTCACTGCAACTCGTCGAGGTAGTGCAGGAGGGTGCGCACGCCGGCGCCGGTCGCCCCGCGCCGCAGATACCCGTGGTCCCGTTCGAGGAAGGCAGGGCCGGCGATGTCGAGGTGCGCCCACGGGATCCCGGGGCGCACGAACTCCCGCAGGAAAAGACCCGCCGTCAGCGCCCCGGCGTGGCGATCGCCGGTGTTCTTCATGTCGGCGACCGGGCTCTTCAGCATCTCCGCGTACTCATCGTAGAGCGGCAGCGGCCACAGCTTCTCACCCGCCGCCCGCCCCGCGTCGCACAGCGCGTCGCTCAGGGGACGGTCGTTCCCCATGACCCCGGTGGCCAGCGGTCCCAGCGCGACCACGACCGCGCCGGTGAGGGTCGCCAGGTCGATCATCGTGTCCGGCTCGAGGCGCGCCGCGAACTCGAGGGCGTCCGCGAGGACCAGCCGCCCTTCCGCGTCGGTGTTCATCACCTCGACCGTCTTGCCGCCGAACATCCGCAGCACATCCCCGGGCTTCTGCGCCGTGCCGGAGGGGAGGTTCTCGCTCATCGCCATCACCCCGTCCACCTGCACCTGCACGCCGAGCTGCGGCAGGGCCCGCAGCACCGCCAGCACCGCGGTCGCCCCGGCCTTGTCGGCCTTCATCGTCTCCATTCCGGTGGCGGTCTTGAGCGACAATCCGCCGCTGTCGAAGGTGATCCCCTTGCCGATGAGCGCCACCTTCCGGCGCGGCTTCCCCTTCGGGACGTAGCGCAGGTGGATGAGGCACGGCTCCTCCGCGCTGCCGCGCGAGACGCCCAGGATTCCCTCCATCCCGAGCTTGCGCAGCTCCGGGAGCCGCAGCACGCGGCAGGTCAGCCCCGCGGCCTTCGCTTCCGCGGCGGCGATCTTCGCGAACTTGAGCGGCGTGATCTCCGCGGCCGGCTCGTTCACGATGCCGCGCGCGAAGTTGACCGCGGCGGCGACGTACTCACCACGCGCGACCCCCTTGCGGAGGAGCGCGAGGTCCTGGCGGGGGCCCAGGAGATCGACCCCGGCCAGGGCGTTCCGGACCTCGCTCGCCTTGCTCTTGTAGCGGTCGAAGCGGAAGAGCCCGATGAGCACCCCTTCGGCGAGCGCCTGTCCGAGCCGTGCAGGAGGTTCCGCAGCGAAGGGAGCCCCCGTCGGGATCTGAACGGCAAGACGGCGGGCGCCGATGGCGGCCGCGCGCCGGGCGGCGGCGGAGATGGCGAAACGCAGGGTGTCGAGGTCGGCCTTCTCGCGCGGCCCCAGGCCGGCGACGATCAGGCGCGAGGCCGGGGAGCTTGCGGGAGCGTGGTAGAGGAACACCTCCCCTGCCGTCGCGCGGTACCCGTCCGCCTTGCAGAGCCCGGCGAGCGTCCGGGTCAGCGGCGAGGGGGGGGTCAGCTCGACCCCCTTCTCGCCGCCGAAGGCGAGGAAAGCGGTCGCGTCGGCCTGCGCGCGATCCACGGGGGTGTCGAGACAGCGAAAGCGGGTAAGGGTCTCACTACCGGGCATGCACAACACCTCCCTGCGGAAATGCCTGCGGTCTACGGGGTTCGCAACTGGCGTCGGAGTCTACCGCACTTCGGGGCCCCGACTCAGGCAGTCGCGACGATCTCCCGGACGCGCGCCGCGATGGCCGCGGGGGAAAGGCCGGCCATGTCGAGCACGGCAGGGCGCGAGGCGTGCTCGAGGAAGTGATCCGGAACGCCGATGCGGTGGAGCACCGTCCCGCGGATGAGACCCTCGTCGAGCGCCTCCGAGACTCCGCTACCGAACCCGCCGCGCACGGTGTTCTCCTCGACCGTCACGAGCAGTGGGTAGCGCCCCGCGAGGTCGTGGAGCAGGACCGTGTCGAGCGGCTTCACGAATCGGCAGTTGACGATTGCAGGCGTAATCCCGTCCTCCGCCAGCAGCGTGGCGGCGGCGCGGCACGACCCCACCGTCGCCCCGACGGCAAGCAGTGCGACCCCCTTCCCCTCCTGGATCACCTCCCACGAGCCGATCGGGAGCACCCGCGCCTCTCGTCCGGACGGGGCCTGCACGCAGGAGTCCTTCGGGTAGCGCACGACGAATGGGTGATTCTGGGAGAGCGCCGTGAACATCAGGTCGCGCAGCTCCTCACCGTCGCTTGGCGCCGTGACCACGAGGTTCGGGATGGCGCGCAGGTACGACAGGTCGAACACCCCGTTGTGGGTGGCTCCGTCCGGGCCGACGAGCCCGCCGCGATCGAGCGTCAGGAGCACCGGCAGATCCTGGATGGCGACGTCGTGAATCACCTGATCGTAGGCGCGCTGCAGGAAGGTCGAGTAGATCGACGCGATCGGCCGCATCCCGTCCGCGGCCAGGCCCGCGGCGAAGCAGACGCCGTGCGCCTCCGCGATGCCGACGTCGAAGAAGCGGTCCGGGAAGCGCTGCTGGAACTTCACGAGCCCGGTGCCGTCCGCCATTGCCGCGGTGATCGCGACGACCCGCGGGTCGCGCTCCGCCAACTCGATCGCGGTGCGCGTCATGACGCTCCCGAAGCTCGGGAGCTCCTCCTTGGCGGGGGCCATCGTGCCGCCGGCGCGATCGAACGCGCCGACGCCATGCCAGGTGTTCGGGTCCCCCTCGGCAGGCTCGTACCCCTTCCCCTTCTTCGTCACGACGTGCAGCAGCACCGGCCCCTTCAGCTTCTTCACCTTGCCGAGCGTGTCGAGCAGCGCCCCCAGGTCGTGGCCGTCGAGCGGCCCGAAGAACTGGAATCCGAGCGCCTGGAACAGGGCGCCCGGGACGAGCACGCTCTTCATGCTCTTCTCGATCCGGCGCGTCAGCTCCTCGACGGTCGCCCCCATGGGGAGCTTCTCCATCAGCTTGAAGGTCTCGGAGCGCAGCCGGTTCAGGAACGGGCTCGTCTGCATGTCGGTCAGGTACTTCGAGATCGCGCCGACGTTCGGCGAGATCGACATCTCGTTGTCGTTCAGGATCACGAGCAGGTTGCGCTTCTGCTGGCCGGCGTTGTTCATCGCCTCGAACGCCAGGCCGCCGGTCATCGCCCCGTCCCCGATCACCGCGACGACGTGGAAGCGCTCAACGCGCAGGTCGCGCGCCGCCGCCAGCCCCAGCGCCGCCGAGATCGCGGTCGAGGCGTGGCCGGCGCCGAACACGTCGTACTCCGATTCGACCCGGCGGCAGAAACCGCTCAGCCCGCCCTGCTGCCGGATGCTCGGCAGCCGATCGCGCCTGCCGGTCAGGACCTTGTGCACGTACGCCTGATGACCCACGTCCCACACGAGCTTGTCGCGCGGGGTGTCGTACACGTAGTGGAGCGCCAGGGTAAGCTCGACGACGCCCAGGCTGGGTGCGAGGTGGCCGCCCTTGCGGGAGACGACCTCGAGCACGTACTCGCGAATCTCCGCGGCGAGCGTCCCGAGCTGCTCCGGACGGAGCTTCCTCAGATCGGCGGGTGAGTCGATGCCGCGCAGCAGCGCCGGCATGTGGTGTTCGATCGCGGCCGGCTGCGACAACCCGGCGAGCGCCGGGTTCTTGTCGGCGAGGGCGTCGCTCATGGGAAGGGAAGCTCCTTCGGGCGCGGCGTCTGGCGTCCGGCCCCGGAAGGGGCGGGCTGGCGACGCGACGGGATCCTCAGCCTACACGAGCGTCCCGCCAGTCGCAAGCGGCGAGCGTGGCAATGCTTGACTGCTCAGCAACTTGCCGCGATCAGCGAATGCTCAGCATGCGGTCGAGCGCGAGCCGTGCGCGGCTCTTGGTCGGCTCGGGGACGGCGACCTGGTTCACGATCTCACCGGCGGCCAGCCGCTCGAGGCTCCAGAGCAGGTGCTGCGGATCGATCCGGTTCATCGTCGCGCACAGACACACGCCCGGCACCAGCGCCGTCACGAACTGCTCCGGATGCTGCTGCTTCAGACGGTTGACCAGGTGGATCTCGGTCCCGATTGCCCACTGCGTGCCGGGCGGGGCCTCCTCCACCTGGCGCACGATGAACGAGGTCGAGCCCACGAGGTCCGCCAGCTCCACGACCTCGCGCGTGCATTCCGGGTGGACCAGGATCCGGATCCCGGGGACCTCGGCGCGAAAACGGCGGACATGCTCCGCGGTGAAGCGGGTGTGGACCGAACAGTGCCCTTTCCAGAGGATGACGCGCGCCCGGCGCAGCGCGGCGGGCGTGTTGCCGCCCAGCCGCTCGTTCGGATCCCACAGGGCCATGTCGTCCGCGGGGATGCCGCGCGCGAGAGCCGTGTTGCGACCCAGGTGCTGATCCGGGAAGAAGAACGCCTTGTCCCGCTGCCGCAGGCTCCAGTCGAACGCCGCGGCGGCGTTCGACGACGTGCATACCGTTCCCCCTTGCTCCCCCACCAGCGCCTTCAGATCGGCGCCGGAGTTGATGTAGGTGATCGGCATCACCGCCGACGCCCCGCAGACCTCGTCGATCTCTTCCCAGGCGGTCAGCACCTGATCGAGGTCCGCCATGTCGGCCAGGGAGCAACCGGCCTCGTGGTCCGGGAGGATGACGACCTGCTCGTCGCGCGACAGGATGTCGGCGCTCTCGGCCATGAAGTGGACGCCGCAGAAGACGATGGTGCCCGCCTCGCGGTTCGCCGCCGCCTTCATCGCCAGGCCGTACGAATCGCCGCTGTGGTCGGCGAACTGGATGACGTCGTCGCGCTGGTAGTGGTGCCCGAGGATCAGGAGCGAGCGCCCGAGCTGCTCTCGGACCGCGGGGATCCGCGCCGCCGCGGCCGCATCGCTCAGCTCCTGGTACGCCTCGGGAAGGAAGCTCGGCCGCATGCCGGTCGCGGGAGGGGGCGGGGGAAGGGTGCGCAGCATCCGTTTCTCGATCTCAGAAGCTGGACTTCGCCAGCGCCTGCTCCGGGTCGTCCTGCCCGGCCCGGAGTAGGCGCTCGGTCGCGCCGGTGTTCTTCCCGCCGTTCGCGATCAGCTCCTGCACCTTGATGATCGCCGCAATCAGCGTCTCGGGGCGCGGCGGGCAGCCGGGAACGTAGACGCTGACGGGGAGGATCTCGTCAACCCCCTGCACCGTCGAGTAGGTGCCGAACATCCCTCCGGACGAGGCGCAGGCGCCCATGGCGATCACCCACTTCGGGTCGGGCATCTGGTCGTAGATCAGGCGGATGACCGGGGCCATCTTCTTCGTCACCGTCCCCGAGACGATCATCAGATCCGCCTGCCGCGGCGAGAAGCGAAACACCTCGGCCCCGAAGCGGCTGACGTCGAAGCGTGAGCCGGCGATCGCCATCATCTCGATGGCGCAGCAGGCAAGGCCCATCGGCATCGGCCACAGGGAGTTCTTGCGCCCCCACGCCAGCGCGGCGTCGAAGGTGGTGGTCATCACCGTCCCCTGGATGTCCTCCTCGGGGAGGCCGGTGCGCTTCGCCGTGGTTGCCACGCTGGGGAGCGTCTTCATGGGGTGACCCCGATCGGAGCGCGTGGCGAGGCGGTGGCGTGCGAGCCGTGCGGGGCCGCGCACCCGGTCCCCTTGGTGGCCGGGTCCCACTTGCGGATTCGGTCCTGGTGCACGCCGCCCAGCGCCAGGAGACGGTCCTTGTCGTAGCGCAGCTCGGCGCGGCTCGTGCCGATGAGCTCGTAGTTGCCGGTCATGAAGATCGCCTCCTCCGGGCAGACCTCCTCGCAGTAGCCGCACATGATGCAGCGCAGGAAGTCGATCTCGAACTTGTCGGGCGATTTCTCCACCAGCGTCGGGATCTCCTGCGCCTTGATCGTGATCGCCTTGGGGGGGCAGATCCACTCGCACAGGAAGCAGGCGACGCACTTGGTGCGCCCGTCCTGGTCCTTCACCAGCGCGGGGGCGCCCCGGTACCCGGCCGGCAGCGGATGCTTGTGTTCCGGGTAGGAGAGCGTGACGTTGCGGCGGAACAAGTGCTTGAAGGTCAGCATCATCCCGCGCACGATGGCCGGGAGATAGAGCCGCTCCGCAAACGTCAGGGGCCGCTTCTGGATCCTCATCGGCGCTCCGGCGATTCAGGCTGGACGGTGGTGGCCGTCGGCGAGCACGAACGGTTCGAACCCGGAAGTAGAGGGTACTTCTGGCTCCGGGGGGGGTCAAGACGGCGGCACCTTGACCTTGGTTTCCGGCAACCGTACGTTGAGGGATGATGCCAACCTCGCCTGCCAGGCGGTTATCATCGACCCTGCTGATGCTTGCGGCGCTGTCAGTCCCAGCCGCCGCCGGCGAGCCGAAGGAGGCCCGCGCCGACGCATTCGTGGCACGCCTCGCCCACGGACGCGGAATGCGGGTCGACACGGCCGGCCGGCCCCTGCCGCCGGGACGGGACGAGCTCATCCATTACTCTCGGTTCCTGGCTCTCGATCCGGACGCGGACCCACCCGTCCTGAAGGTCTGGATGAAGCTCAACCCCAGCGCCCGGCCGGCGGTGGCGGCGCTCGGCGCGAAGCTGCAGGGGGCGACCGGCGAGTTCGCCTCAGCCCGGGTGCCGCTGCCGGCCCTGGCTGCGCTGCTGCGGGTGCCGGGGGTGGAGTGGGTGCAGGCAGTGCACCTGGCAACCCCGGAACTCAACGTCAGCGTGCCGGAGATCGGCGCCTCCCTGGCAGGGGCCCGGTTCGGCGCGCTTGGCGCGGGCGCCATCGTCGGCGTCATCGACTCCGGGATCGACATCACCCACGGCGACCTCCGCAACGCCAACAACACCACCCGAATCAAGGCGTTCTGGAACCAGAGCGACACCACCGCCGGCTGCGTCACGCCCGCCGCACCGCTGGACTACGGCTGCCTGTACACCGAGGCCGCCATCAACAACGCGCTGCAGGGGATCGGTACCGTGAATGGCGCCAACGCCGACGGCCACGGCTCGCACGTCACCGCGATCGCCGCCGGGGACGGTAGCCAGACCGGGAACGGCCAGCCGGCGAACGTCTACGTCGGGGTTGCCCCCAAGGCCGACATCATCGCGGTCAAGGCGATCCCCGAGCCGGGACAGGGTTGCTCTGACTGCGATATCGGGGATGCGCTCATCTTCATCGACCAGCAGGCCGGCACGCTCGGGAAGCCGTATGTCGCGAACCTGAGCATCGGGTACGACGCCGGCGGGCACGATGGTTCGGACGCCGTCGAGCAGGTGATCGACTCGCTCACCGGTGCGGGGATCCCCGGCAAGGCGGTGGTGAAGTCCGCGGGGAACAACCGGGGGTACGGGATACATGCCTCCGGCACCGTCGCCAACGGGACGCAGATCGATCGCACCTTCACCATCCCCGCGTATGTCCCGCTCGCCGGCACCTTCAATGACGTCCACGCCATCTCCCTCTATTACAACGCGGGAGACAACGTCACGGTGAGCATTTTCGGCCCGTCATATCCCGGCTGCCCGGCCTGCACCTTCAGCGCGACGACGGGAGCGGGGTTCGGCGGCGTCGGCTCCTCGGACGGTGTGATGATCATCGACGGCACCGGCTCTCCGTCGCCCACTGGATCACGGTTCTTCGAGATGGAGCTCGACGACCAGTGCTCCGTGGCCCCCGGGTGCTCGGGGATCATCTACCCGGCGCCCCACTCCGGGACATGGACCGTGCGCGTCCGCGGGAACACCATCACCCAGGGCGGCCGCTTCGACATGTGGATCTGGTTCTCGTCGTTCGGGGGAAGCGGGCTCTACTCCGACTGGACCCTGCCCGACTTCACCCGTCTCCTGACAATCCCGGGAACCAGCCAGGACGTTACCACGGTCGGCGCCTACGTCACGAAGACCGACTGGACGGACATCGACGGCAACGCGATCGGGTACGACCCGACCCCGCCAATCGGCGAGCTGGGCGAGTACTCGGGTCCCGGACCGACCCGCGATGGGCGGATCAAGCCGGAGATCTCGGCTCCCGGACAGGCGATCGGCTCCGCGCTCTCGGCGACCGCGGCGCCCGGGATCCTGGCGGATCCCGACAACCGGATACGGGTCTTGCCCGACGGCGTCCACTGGATCCTCGAGGGGACGAGCATGGGAGCCCCCCATGTCAGCGGCGTCTACGCGCAGATGCTGGCGCTGAACCCTACGCTCGACTCCGCCGAGCTGCGCCTGCTCGTGCAGTCGACGGCGCGCATGGACGCCTTCACCGGCTTCGCGCTCCCCGACTCCGACTGGGGGAGCGGCAAGCTGGACGCGCTCGCCGCGATCGGAGCGCTGGTCAAGGACATTCCCACGTTCAAGGCGGGCGCCAACGGGACGTTCTTCTTCTGGACGGCGATTCCGACGGCGACGACCTACAATGTCTACCGCGGCGACGTCGATCTCCTGGACGGCACGTTCTACGGGACCTGCTTCCAGTCGAACCTGACGAGCGCGATCTTCACGGACGTCACGAATCCGGTCTCGCGCAAGGCGAACTTCTATCTGGTGACCGGGAAGAAGGACGGGATCGAGGGGCTCCTCGGCTTCAAGTCGAGCGGTGCCGTGCGGGTGAACAGCTCCCCCTGTCCGTAGCCCCGCCAGCCTGTGGTTGACTCACCTTCCACGCTCTGACAATCTCACAGCCACGCCCGCCGCCATTCAGGCGCCCGCTGGGCCGAGTTGGGCCGATTTCGGTGTTCTCCACTCCCCCGCTCGGCGCGAGCGACCCTCGCAGGACGAACACGATTCCGGCCCGGACCCCCCGGGGCGGCCATCCACGGAGGCAGGTCCCATGAAGAAATACGCTTACATCCTGGCGGCGATCCTGGTCGCCGCCGTCCCGGCGGCGTCGGCTCAGTCGAAGAAGCCGGTCGTCGGGTACGTTGCCGGCGGCTACGACATGACCCTCGGCACCACCTCGGACTACCTGAGCGATGGCTGGGAGTTCAACGGCGGCGTGATCTTCCACCCGTCGCCATCCGGACCGATCGGCATCCGGCTCGACCTCGGCTACCACTACTGGGATGCGACGAGCCAGCTCCTCCAGCTGGGGCAATCCACCACCGACAACCTGCGGATAGACGACGGCAACGGCAGCGTCTGGTCCTTGACGGCGGACGCACTGTGGGAGTTCGGCGGCGACGGCAAGGTCGGCGGGTATGTCGGCGTCGGGATCGGCGGGTACAAGCGACGTGTCGAGCTGACCCAGGAGGTCCTGCAGACCGGCTACATCTGCGACCCCTGGTGGGGTTGGTGCTACCCTGCCGCCACGGTGGGTGACGTGGTGACGGACAGCGACACGGTCACCAAGTTCGGTTACAACGCCGCCCTCGGGATCACCCTCCCGGTCGGAGAGGGGGATCTGTACTTCGAGGCCCGCTACCACTACATGGACACCCCCACCGCGACCGAGTTCCTGCCCATCACCATCGGCTACCGCTGGTGATCTAGAGGGTCCGCGCGCACGCTCCTGCGGGGCGCGCGGACCCGCCAGTCCCCCGCCTCGTCAGCACCCTCGAGCCGAGGGCTCGAATGCCCGACACGCCTCACCGGATCACCCGACGGACCCTGCTGGCAGGTCTCGCCACGGCCTCCGGGGCCGCCGTATTGGCCGGCCTCGGGTGCGCGCCGCGCCGTGCCGCGCGGACCGCCCCCGCCGGTGACCCCGCTCTCCTCGACCTCCGGGACGCCAGCCGCGCCGTGCGCGCCGGGTCGATCTCCCCGGTGGAGTTGACGACCGCCTGCCTCGCGCGGATCGACCGCTTCGACGGCCGCCTCAACTCGTTCATCACCCTGACGGCCGAGGCCGCACTGGCTGAAGCGAAGCAGGCGGAAGCCGAGGTGGGGCAGGGGCGTTGGCGCGGCCCCCTGCACGGTATTCCAATCGCCGTGAAGGACAACGTCGATACGGCCGGCGTGCTCACGACGGCGGCGAGCGGGGTGTTCGAGGGCCGCATCCCGTCCGAGGACGCCGAGGTGATCCGGCGGCTCCGGGCGGCAGGGGCGGTGATCCTGGGCAAGCTGAACCTGCACGAGTTCGCGCTGGGGACGACGTCGGCGATCAGCCACTTCGGCCCGGTGCGCAACCCCTGGGACCTCGAGCGGATCGCGGGCGGTTCTTCGGGCGGCTCCGGCGCGGCCGTCGCCGCCTCCTTCTGTTACGGCGCCGTGGGCACCGACACCGGCGGCTCGATTCGCATTCCCGCGGCCTGCTGCGGCGTCGTCGGCCTGAAGCCTACCTTCGACGTGGTCAGCCCCCGCGGCCTCGTCCCGGTGTCGAGGTCGTTCGATCACGTCGGGCCGCTCTGCCGCACCGTGGCCGACACGGCACTGATGTTCCGCGCCATGACCGGCCATCCGGTGGCAGCCGCCTGTGAACCCGACTCGCTGGAAGCGGTCGCGCCGTTGTGCGTCGGCATCCTTGCAAGCCTCGGCGACCAGTGCGATGCGGCGGTGGACCCGGAGGTGCAGGCGGCAGTGAACGCCGCGATCACCGTGATCCGGTCGCTCGTGGCCGAGGTGCGCGAAACCGCGCTGCCGATGCCCGATCTGGCCGCGGTGCTCGACCACGAGATGATGGCCTTCCACGCGCCGCTCCTCGCGCGATCGCCCGAGAAGTACGACCCGCGAACGCGCGACGACCTGCTGGGCGCGACGGACATCCCGGAAGAGGACTACACCCGCCTGCTCGCCGACCTCCAGCGGCACCGCGCCTCGGTGCACGAGGCGTTCACGAACGTCGATCTCGTGGTGCTCCCGACGCTGCCGGTACTGCCGCTGCGGATCCAGGACGCCGCCGATCCGTTCGCGCTCCCCTCCTGCACCTTCGCTTTCAGCCTCGGAGGGCTCCCGGCAATCTCGGTGCCGTGCGGCTTCTCGCGGTCGGGCCTGCCGATCGGCCTGCTGATCGGCGGACCGCCCTCCTCCGAGCCGCGCGCGCTGGCGCTGGCGCAGGCGTACGAGCAGGCCACGGAGTGGCACCGGCGGCGGCCGGGGCTACCCGTCATCGCCTGAGTGCGCGAACCTCCCCACTCCAGGGGAGGTTCTCTCCCCGAATTACGGGGACACAATACTCGATTCCGTAGTCGCATCGATGACGATTGTGACCACCCGGCTCGGAATTGAGTATTGTGTCCCCGCAATTCGTCCCGTAATCCCGCGTAGATTCGCCGCCGCCCAAGCGGTAGACTTGTGGAGCCAATCTCACTCGCAGCCGCCCACGATCAGTCCAGTGCCGAGCGACCGCAGGCATCCCCGGAGGACCACGACGATGAAAACCGCGGAACAGATCCGGCTTGAAGAGGCTCGCGAGCAGAAGATCCAATGGAAGAAGTGGGGACCGTACCTCAGCGAGCGCCAGTGGGGCACCGTCCGCGAGGACTACAGCGAGAATGGCGACGCGTGGAACTTCTTCACCCACGAGCAGGCCCGTTCGCGCGCTTATCGCTGGGGCGAGGACGGGCTGGCTGGCATCTCCGACGACCAGCAGCACCTCTGCTTCGCGCTGGCCCTGTGGAACGGGAAAGACCCAATCCTCAAGGAGCGGCTGTTCGGATTGACCAACAGCGAGGGTAACCACGGCGAGGATGTGAAGGAGTACTACTTCTACCTCGACAGCACTCCGACCCACTCGTACATGAAGTACCTCTACAAGTACACGCAGGCGGTCTTCCCCTACGCCGATCTGGTCGAGACGAATGGCCGGCGCTCCCGGGAGGAGATGGAGTACGAGCTCCTCGACACCGGCGCCTTCGACGGCGACAGGTATTTCGACGTCTTCGTGGAGTACGCCAAGGGGGGTGCGGAAGACATCCTCGTGAAGATCACGGTGGCGAACCGGGGACCGGAGGCGGCCGAGCTGCATCTCCTGCCGACTCTCTGGTTCCGGAACGACTGGTCGCAGTGGATCGCCGAATCGAACCGGGCGACCAGAAAGCCAAGCCTCGAGCGAATCGAGGGAGGGGCGGGGATGAGCACCGTCGGGGTCACCCACCCGCTGCTGGGTGAGCTCACACTCTCCTGCGAAGGGGAGGCGCCGCTGCTCTTCACCGAGAACGAGACGAACCACGAGCTGCTCTTCGCGGGGCAGAACCAAAAGAACGAGAGTCCCTGGGTCAAGGATGGCATCAACGACTGCGTGGTGCAGGGGAGGCCAGGCGCGGTGAACCCCGGCAAGCGGGGCACCAAGGTCGCGGCTCACTACCACATCTCAGTCGGAGCGGGCCGGAGCGAGGTGATCCGCCTGCGGCTCTCCGCCAAGACTGCCGGCCCGAAGGGCAAACCGTTCGGGAAGCAGTTCGACGAGGTGTTCGCCGAGCGCCTGCACGAGGCGGATGAGTTCTACCGGTCGGTCACGCCGCCATCCGTGACCGGCGACGCGGCCAACGTGATGCGCCAGGCCCTTGCCGGGATGCTCTGGAGCAAGCAGTTCTTCTTCTTCGACGGCGACAACTGGCTCGACGAGCACCAGTCCAATCCGCTCCACTCCGGCTACAAGGCTGCCCGGAACTCCGAGTGGTTCCACATGCTGAACCAGCACATCATCTCCATGCCCGACAAGTGGGAGTACCCCTGGTACGCGGCCTGGGACCTGGCCTTCCACACCCTGCCGCTCTCGATCGTGGACCCTGATTTCGCCAAGGAGCAGATGCAGCTCATGCTCCGCGCCTCTTATCTGCACCCCAACGGCCAGATGCCTGCCTATGAGTGGAATTTCAGCGACGTGAATCCGCCGGTCCACGCGTTTGCGACCCTGTTCCTCCACCGCACCGAGCAGGCCCTGCGTGGCGACGTGGACCTGGACTTCCTGCGGTCGACGTTCAACAAGCTGCTGCTGAACTTCACCTGGTGGGTCAACCGCAAGGACCGCTTCGGCAAGAACGTCTTCGAGGGAGGCTTCCTCGGTCTCGACAACATCGGCGTGTTCGATCGCAGCGCCCCGCTCCCCACCGGCGGCCACCTCGAGCAGGCGGACGGGACGGCGTGGATGGCGCTGTTCAGCCAGAACATGCTGGAGCTGGCAACCGAGCTTGCCGCTCACGACCCGACGTACGAGGACCTGGTCTTCAAGTTCGTGGAGCACTTCTACTACATCGCCGCGGGGATGAACCGGTCCGGCGCGGACGGCATGTGGGACGAGGAGGACGGCTTCTACTACGACCTGCTGCGCCTGCCCGACGGCAGCGCCGCGCGGCTCAAGGTGCGGTCCATGGTGGGGCTGCTGCCGCTGTGCGCCACCACGGTCATCGAGAAGTGGCAGCGGGACCGCGTCCCGAGGGCGATGAGTTACGTCCGGGAACGGCTGCGCCGGATCCCGGAACTCTCGGCGACGATGCACCCCACCGGCCCTGGTCATCTCGGCGTGGCCGAGCGGGGGCTGCTGGCTCTGGTCAACCCGGAACGACTCCGCCGGATCCTGACGAAGATGCTCGACGAGAACGAGTTTCTGGGTCCCTACGGCATCCGCTCGCTCTCGAAGTTCCACGAGCGGAACCCGTATGTCCTGAACGTGAACGGCCAGGAGCACCGGGTGGACTACCTGCCGGCCGAGTCGAACACGGGCATGTTCGGCGGCAACTCCAACTGGCGCGGCCCGGTCTGGATGCCGGTCAACGTGCTCATCCTGCGGTCGCTGCTGAACTTCCATCTGTACTACGGCGACAACTTCAAGATCGAATGCCCCACCGGATCCGGCAGGCGGATGAACCTGTTCGCAGTGAGCAAGGAGATCGCCGACCGAATCATCAAGACGTTCACCCGCGACGCCAAGGGCCGGCGCCCGGTCTACGGCGGCACCGAGAAGTTCCAGACCGACCCGCACTGGCGCGATCTTGTCCTCTTCTACGAGTACTTCCACGGCGACAACGGCGCCGGGCTGGGGGCCAGCCACCAGACCGGCTGGACGGGGGACGTGGCCAAGCTCATCGAGCTCTACGGCCTCCTGGACGCCGAGCGCGCACTGGCCGGGGGCAAGCAGGTCGGATTCGTTCAGGGTGCCCGCGGCGTTGTGGAGCAAGCCATCTCCTGAGCCCGGGGGCGTGACGCCACGAAGCCTACTGGTCAGCGTTCCGGCGTCGTGTCCGACCGGGAGGGATTGCGCATCGCGGGAGAGACGACATGAGGCCCTGGCCGCGTTATCCCGTGATCTACGAGATCAACACCTGGGTGTGGCTCGTTGAGCTGGGCCGCAAGCACCGGAAGTCCGTGGACCTCGCCACGGTGCCGGCGCCCGAGTGGGATGCGATCGCCGCGGGCGGCTTCGATGCCGTCTGGTTCATGGGGGTGTGGGAGCGCAGCCCCGCCGGGATTGCCATCTCGACGCGCTACGCGGGGCTTCGCGAGGATTTCAGGCGAGCGCTGCCCGACTTCGCGGCCGAGGACAACGTCGGGTCGCCGTATTGCGTGCGGCGCTACGTCGTCGATCGGCACCTCGGCGGGCCGCAGGGACTCGCCGCCGCGCGCGAGATGCTCCGCGCGCGCGGGCTGAGGCTCATCCTCGATTTCGTCCCCAATCACGTGGCGCCGGACCACCCGTGGGTCACCGAGCACGCCGATTACTTCGTCCGGGGGAGCGCGGACGACGTCAGGAACGACCCGGCGTCGTTCGTCGAGGCGGGTGGGACGGTGTTCGCACGCGGCCGGGACCCCTACTTCCCGGCGTGGCCCGACGTGCTCCAGCTCAACGCGTTCCAGCCCGGGCTCCGGGAGGCGGTGGTCGAGACGATCTCGGAGATCGCCGGGCAGTGCGACGGCATCCGCTGCGACATGGCGATGCTCATGCTGAACACGATCTTCGCGCGCACCTGGGGGGCTCGCGCGGGAGTCGCACCGGCGGCCGACTACTGGACGACCACGATCGCGGCGATCAAGAGCCGGCAGCGGGAGTTCCGCTTCATCGCCGAGGCCTACTGGGACCTCGAGTGGGAGCTGCAGCAGCAGGGGTTCGACTACTGCTACGACAAGAAGCTCTACGACCGGATGGAGCACGGCGACGCCGAGAGCGTGCGCCAGCATCTGCTGGCCGATCGTTCCTACCAGGACAGGATGGTGCGGTTCATCGAGAACCATGACGAGCCCAGGGCCGCCGCGGCCTTCGCGTCCGGGAAGGGACGTGCGGCTGCCGTCGCAATTCTCACGCTCCCGGGGGCCAGGCTGCTGCACGAGGGACAGTTCGAGGGCGCGAAGGTGAGGCTGCCTGTCTTTCTGGCGCGTCGCCCGGCGGAGCCGACGGATCACGACCTCCGCGCCTTCTACGAGCACCTGTTGCAGGCGACCCGTGGTGACGTTTTCAGGAACGGCGAATGGAGTCCCTGCGAGGCGAGCGGCTGGCCCGACAACCAGAGCTGCCGGGAGGTGCTCAGCTGGTGCTGGGTCAAGGACGACCTGCGCTGCCTCGTCGTCATCCACTTCGGGGAAGGCGCCGCCCAGGCTCGCATCCATTCGCCATGGAGTGATCTGGGAGGCCGCACCTGGCGTCTCGAGGATGGCCTGTCAGGCGAAGTCTACGACCGCAGCGGAGACGAGATGCAGGATGCCGGCCTGTACGTCGACCTGGGGCCGTGGCAATGCCACCTGTTCCGGATGAGCGCGTTGGGTCTCTCGGGGGGGTGCCAAGATGAACCAGAAGTGGCCCAACGCGCTGCCACTCGGCCTGCTCCTACCGAGCGTGATCGTGCTCCAGGGGTGTGAGAGTCTCGGTATCCGCGAAACCGCGAGTCTGTTCCTTCCCAGCTTTCAGCGGTCCGAGATTGTCGGCTTCGTCGCGGGCTTCGGCACCACCTTCGCCGCCTTGCCGGATCTGATCGCCATGTTCAGGAAGCGCTCGAGCGCCGGCATGAACCCGAGGATGGCGGGGATCATGTGCGTGTTCCAAGTCGCCTGGGTCTACTACGGCCTGCTGATCGCGTCGCGACCAGTGGTTGCCTGGAACCTGGTTGCGATCGTGATCAACGCGCTAAGCGTCGGGGCGTACATGTACTTCGCCAGCAGCGAGAGGAACCGGACAAGGTAGCAGCGTCGCCCCGGGTGGACACCAGCTCTCCAATAGGGTCTGATGATGGCCGCTGCGGCGTCGCCGTGAGCGGAAGAGGTGCGGCATGAAAGCCCTGCTAAGGGAGATCCGTCACAACCCGCTACTCTGGCTGCTGGTCTTCGTGCCCGCGCTGTTCGCGGCCGCGCAGCTCAGGCCCGAAGCGCACACGCTCCTGTTCGTGCTGTCGGTCCTGGCGATCGTGCCGCTCGCGGCCCTGCTCAGCCACGCCACCGAATCGGTGGCGGCCAAGACGGGAGACGCGGTCGGCGGCCTGCTCAACGCGACGCTCGGAAACCTGACCGAGTTGGTCATCGCGCTCACCGCCCTGCGCGCCGGGGAATACATGCTGGTGAAGGCCTCCATCGCCGGCGCGATCGTCACCAACACCCTGTTCATGCTGGGGGCGTCGTTCCTGCTCGGTGGGCTCAAGCACCGCGTGCAGGAGTACAACCGCGTCGGCGCCCGGGTTCAAGCGGGCTTGCTCTTCCTGGCCACGGTCGCGCTGATGATCCCTTCCGCGATCTCGGAAGCCGACTCCGTGGAGGGAGCGGCGATGCTGCCGAAGCTGAGCGTGGGGCTGGCGATGCTGCTCATCGTCGCATACGGTCTGGGAATGCTGTTCTCCCTCAAGACGCACCGCGAGTTCTTCGCCAGCGCGGAATCCGGCGAGGCCGATGAGGCCGGCGAAGCCCCGTGGCCGATGGGTCTGGCTCTGGCCACGCTGGCCGGCGTCACCGTGGTGGTGGCGTTGGTGAGCGAGGTGTTCGTCGAGTCGGTGCAGCAGGCGGCGGTGACCTTCGGGATGTCCCCGGCGTTCGTCGGGTTCATCGTCGTGGCGCTCGTCGGCGGCGCGGCGGAGATGGCCTCGGCATTCTCCGGCGCGCGCAAGAACCGGCTTGACCTCAGCGTCGGCATCGCGCTGGGGAGCGCCTCCCAGATCGCGCTGTTCGTGGCCCCCGTGCTGGTGCTGCTCAGCTACGTGATCGGCCCGACGCCGATGGACCTGCACTTCTGGCCGGGCGCCGTGGTGATGGTGCTCATCGCCACGATCACCGCGACGCTGGTGACCAACAGCGGCCGCTCGGCGTGGTTCGTCGGCGTGCTGGTCCTGATGGTCTACCTGATCTTCGCCATGACCCTCTACCTGCTCCCACCCCGGGCGCAGTGAGACCCGGGGGTCAGGTCTTTACTTTCCACCGGCGGAATGGGGTCAGGGCTTGAGGTTGCGGCTCCCCCGATCATCCGGTGGCCATCGACCTGCATGCTGCCCTATGTGAGGCCTGGAACGGACCACCCGAGCACTACAGTTCCCGCCGCCAGCCTGGGTTTTCCGCTCGTGCCCATTCGGCGACACTGGCTGGCCGCTCGCCAATTGATTGCGCGAGAGCCGAGTCGGGACTATCTTCGCAACTCGGCCTCCGTGCCGAGGCGCCCTCGATCCGGACGGCGGGCGTCGAGCAATCCGACTCGGGGGGGGCACTCCGGGGCGATCCTGGCGGTGAAGGCGATCGTCCCCGCACCCGGCGCACGCACGCCAGGAGGTGTCCCATGCGATTTGCCCTGCCGGCGCTCGTCCTTCTCGCAGTCGCACCCCAGGTATCGGCTCAGGCGGAGCCCGCGGCAGCCGCGGAGCAGGCCGCCCCCTTTGACTACTCCGAGGGGCCGCTCACGGGCGACCTCGGCGACGTCGCCCAGATACATGTGCCCTCCGGATATGCCTTCGTGGACAAGGGAGGAATTCCGGCGTTCAACAAGGCGACCGGGAACCTGACCGCGGAGTCCGACATCGGCGCGCTCTTCCCCACCGGGGAGAGCGAGTGGGTGGCGTTCTTCCAGTTCCAGCGGGTGGGCTACATCAAGGACGAGGACAAGAACCTCGACGCGGACGATCTGCTCTCGAGCATCCGCAGCAGCGATGAGAGCGCCAACCGGGAGCGCCGCAGCCAGGGTCTGCCGGAGCTGGTGACCGTGGACTGGTCCACCAAGCCGCACTACGACGAGGTCACGCACAACCTCACGTGGGGTCTGAAGCTCAGGTCCGGCCCCGAGGGGGAGGTCATCAACCACCAGATTCGTCTCCTCGGCCGCACGGGCGTCATGTCGGTCATCATCGCCGACCGACCCGAGAACATCACCCAGTCCGTGGCGGAGTGCACGGCGCTGCTGAAGGGGCTGGAGTTCGTCCCGGGCCAGCAGTACGCCGAGTTCAGGCCCGGCGACAAGATCGCCGAGTACGGTCTGACCGGCCTGATGCTCGGTGGCGGCGCGCTGCTGGCCGCCAAGAGCGGCCTGCTCGCCCAGCTCTCGAAGTTCATCAAGGTGATCGTCCTCGGCATCATAGGCTTGTTCGCGGCCCTCACGAAGTGGCTCAAGAACCTCTTCGGCGGCGGCAAGAGGCGAACTGCCGAAGCCTGAGCGTCTCCCCGGATGAACGACCTCGAGCTGATCGCCGCCCTGGTCGCGGGGCTATACCTCCTCGAATCGCTGCGCGTCGTGCGCGCGGACGCGCTGCTCCTCGCGAGCCGCGGCACACGCTCCTTCCGCGTGCACGACCTGCGTGGCCGCGGCCTCGTGCTGCAGGCGGGACGCGGCATCGTGCCGACGGGCCTGTCGCCGCTCGGGAGCTTCGTGGCGGCGGAGGCCTGGCCGCTGACCCTGACCCCCGACGGGGTGGAGGGGCGCGCGCCACATCCGATCGCCCCCGCCATCCCCGAGCAGATGGCGGGCTGGAGCCTCACCTGGTCCGAACTGGCCAGGATTGAGGCGGATGGCTGCTCGCTGCGCCTGTTCGGAAACGGGGGGGAGGAGCGGCGCGTGCGCTACAGCTCGACCAGCGCCGCGCGCTGGTGGGGGGAGCGCCTGGGCGAGATCGCAGCCGCTCCCCCGGACCAGCGCCCCGCCCTCATCCGCGCCTGCTACGCGGAGACGCTCGCTGTGGACCGGATCAGGGTGCGCCACGAGCAGGTCGTGCGGCAGACGGCCCGGCTGCGCCTGATTGGCGCCGGTCTCCTGCTCTACCTGCTCATTTTCGTGCCGTTGACCCAGATCCTCGCGCTCGAGATCGGCATGACCGGAATCGCGCTGGCGTACCTCGCCCTGGCCCTCTGGGGCATGGGCGAGCTTCACCTTGCCCATGGGAGAGTCCTCCCAGGGAGACGAGCGGATCGCTGGCTCGCGACCCTGCTCCTTCCGATCTACCCCGCAGGCGCGATGCGCGCCGCGGCAGGGCTCCACGCCGAGGCACTCGGGCACTTCCATCCCCTGGCGCTCGCGATCGTCCTCGCCGAGCCGACCGACCGCGACGAGCTGGCCCGTCGCGTCGCCGCCGGCCTGCGCTATTTCCCCGCTACGCCCGGGCCGACCGCGGACCTCCTCATCGAGTTCGCCGCCTCACACGCGATAGACCTCCGCGCCGATCCGGGCCCACCGTCACCGTCCTACCCCTTGACCGGCGCCTTCTGCCCCTACTGTCTCCTGGAATACACCCAGTCCGAGGGTTACTGCTCCGACTGCCTGACCGTGCCGCTCAGGAGCGGGCTCACGTCTTGACTTCATGCTCCCGCGATGCACTCGGCGTCATCGACAGGTCGCAGGTCCGGTAGAAGGTAAAGACCCCCAGGATCTCTCCTTGCGGGAAACCCGGTGGGCTGCCAGACTGCCTGGGTAGGTCCGCCACCTTCGAAAGGAGAACATCATGTCGCTCAGCAAACTGGAGCTCAAGCTGCGGGTGGAGGCCAAGATCCACGAGATCAAGGCCCAGTTGGGCACGCTGGCGGCCGATACCACCGCCGAGGCGCAGAAGCGCAAGACGCAGCTCGAGGCGAGCCTGAAGGTTGCCGAGGCGGAGATCAAGACCGGTTGGGAGAAGATCACCGATCAGGCGGCGAGCAAGTTGAACGAGTGGCTGAAGCGCTAGGAAGCGCTCCCCGGGGGGGTGCCTGACGAAAGGTCGCCGTCCCGGTCCGCGTCACCTAGAGCGAGGTTTATGGCGCCGTTGGCGTGGCCGACGAAGTGCTTCGTCCACGCCGGCGGCGTCCCGCCGCTGTTCTCCTACCAGGCGATGCTCTGGATCGAGTACTCCCCCGTGACGATGTCGACGTCCCCGTCACCATCCACGTCCCCGGGAGCGATGCCATCCGCATTCGGCGCGGAGATCGAGACGAGCCGGTTCGTGAAAGTGATCGCCTCCGCCCGCGCTGTGCCGGGGAGCGTCCAGGCAATCAGCAGAACGATCGACGAGGTCGATGCACTCGACGCCACGGAGATCCTCCTGGTCCAATACACCGACTGAGGGCGGATCTGCCCAGGGAGGAGATGGGACTCGGTTGGACTGAACGCTGTCCGCAGCGCCGCGAGGATCGCTGCGTCAGAGCCTCGCCGCGGGGTACGCAGACTTCGAGCACATGGTGCCGGGGCAGGGTTTCGAACCCTGACGGGGTTTCCCCCAGGGGATTTTAAGTCCCCCGCGTCTACCAGTTCCGCCACCCCGGCGCGGCGTCATCCTCCCGCGACCGCGGGCCGGGGTCAAGCGGGATTCCCGTTCGTCACCCGCGAGCCGGACGCAGCACGGAGTGGCGAGCGGACCGGGAGGCCTCGAGGTCACCGTCCCAGGGGAGTCTTCCGCGAAGTCTACGCAGCGCGCGATACACACTCCCCTTCTGAACCAGCCGGCGCAGGGCGATGTCCACTGCCTCCCGCTTGGACTTGGCGCCGGTCAGGCGCATGGCCCTCTCGATCAGCGCGTCATTGATGTCGATCGTCGTCCGTCCCATCCGGATCGCGCCTCCCAGCGGCCACGGCGCACGATAGACGGTCCGAGTGGATGTCGCAATCAGCGCTGGCCTGCAACGCCGGCGACAAGCCTGCCCCTGCCCCCCCTGTCGGACCCTGATCGGAGGACGGGAGGTCTCACCCCGAACCCCGGCGCGGCGTGATCCTCTGCCGAGGCGGCCGCGGAATCAAGAGGAGTCGCCTCCCGCTTCGCGACGAGGCGCTTCCCCGCCCGTTCCATCGTCACCTGCCGATATGGCCCCGGCTCGCCGCCGGAGAAGCGCAGGGTGGTCCCCTTCGACAGCAGCAGGTCGTAGGTCGCGAGATCCGCGCCCGAGGTCGGCGCCGCCGCGACGACGTACGGGTAGCGCCGGGCCGGTCCCACGTTGACCTCCTGCAGCCGTCCCGACTCCCATCCCAGGTAGAGGTCGACGTCACCGCGAGCCAGCCGCAGATGGCCGTAGGTGAACAGTTGCGCCTCGTTCCAGGGGAGTGGCCGCGTGCCGAGAATCTCCGTCTCTTGCAGCGCGCCGTGGGCCTTGATCGCGCCCTGGATCTCCTGGCCGAGAGACTCGACGAAGCGCTCGTCCCGCGGATTCGCGACGATCCGGCGCGCCTCCTCCAGGCGCCCGAAGGCGAGCGCGCTCAGGAGCCGCCGCGAGCGCTCGCTCGCCTGGGCGGCGCCAGCCGCGGTCGGGTCGTCGTCGAGCAGCAGCGCCGCGATCGCCGCATCGCCGCGGGCGCCGACGAGAAGCTGTCCGCCCGCGTTCCAGATCTCGATCGTCGAGCCGGCATCCAGCCGGTACGTCCCGGCGAAGCGCGCCAATGCCTGCGGATCCACCCGTATTCCAGCGGGTGGAAGCACCAGCGCGCGGCCTCCCAGCGCGCGCCCCAGGTTGGCGATGAGAACGCGCTTGAGGACCCCGCCCCCGTCGATTCCGAGCGCCTCCTGGTTCGCCAGCAGCACGACGACCCGCTGCGCCTCCGGGTAGTAACGCACCTCTCCGTGGTAGCCGGCGTTGTCGCCGCCGTGGAACACCACGCGCTCCCCGTCCGGCGTCTCGCCGACGAACCAGCCGTAGCCGTACCCCGCCCCTTCGTCCGCGTCAACGTGCCGCGTGATCATCTTCTCCCACGCGGCCGGGCTCAACACCCTCCCCCCCGCAAGAGCCTGCACGAAGGTCCGGAGGTCACGCGCGGTGGAGACAATCCCGCCCGAGCCCAGGCGCTGCCACGCGCGATCCCAGTCGCGGAACGACGCGAGCCCCTTCGCCTCATCGTGACCGCGCCCGATCGTCCCCGCCTCCCAGCGCGGGTCGTCGTAGAACGCCGTCGCCCCGAGCCCGGCCGGGACGAACAGCTCGCGCGCCAGAAACGCCGCCAGCGGCTCCCCCGCCACCGCCTCGACGACGGCGGCAAGCAGGCGGTAGCCGGCATTCGAGTAGCTGAACCGCCCTCCCGGCTCGGCGACCAGTGGGGCTGCGAGGATCGCCGCGAGCGTCCGCTCCCTCTCCCCTCCCGTCGCCTCGTCGTCGCCGCCGGCATCGCGCGGCAGCCCGGCGGTGTGGGTCAGGAGCTGGTGGAGGGTGAGGCGAGCCTTGTCGAGCGGGATCCCGGGGAGGTGCTTGCCAAGGGGGTCTTCGACCTTCAACCTGCCCTGCATCTCGAGGCGCAGCACCGCGGCGGCGACGAACGCCTTCGTGATCGACGCGATGCTGAGGGGGGTGTCGGGCCCGAGCGCGACGTTGCGATCTCGATCCGCCCAGCCGCTGGCGCGATCGAGCAGCGTTCGTCCGTGTTCGGCCGCGACGACCTGGCCCGAGAAGCCGAAGGCGGCGATCCGGTCCACGTACGCTTCGGCCGCGGCGACGCGATCGGGAGTGACGGCCGCTGGCGCGGCTGCGGTCGCCGTCGCCTGCAAGAGCAGGCCGAGGCCCGAGCGGAGCATGCGTCTCGCACGCACCGTCGTGATCAGCGACGACCGCGGCGGCCGGCTACGGACAGATCGCGGCGGCCCCGCGCGCGCCTCCGCCGGAGGCGTTCCCGAGCGGTCCGACCCCGGCACCGTTCTCCGCGGCGACCAGCAGGAAGCTCGAGGCGGCCGGCGCCGCCTGGGTCGTCGTCGTCGTCGCGATGCCGCAGGCGAGAGGCGCGGCGTTCGACGCCGTGACCCCGCCTGGCCGCAGGCTGGCAACCGCACCCGAGATGATCCGGTAGCTCGTCGCGCCACTCGTCGTCTCCCACGACAGCTGGATCTGCCCGGGGCCGGCGTCGGCAACCGCGAGCGGCACCCCCGCCCCCGGTGGGCTGACCTCGGGGGGAAGGGCCGGAGGGGTAAACGGATTGCACTCCGGCACCGAGTCCCGGAGGACGAAGGCGTCCAGCGCCGCCTCGATGATCTGGCCCGGATCCTGGTCCTGCGCCACGAAGCGGAACACCATCTGGTTCGTGACCGGCAGCGTCTCCGAGATAAGGAACGTCCGCGGCGTCCAGACGTTCGTGACCGGCCCGAACGGGATGTCGTTCTTGTCCGACACCGATTCGACCGGGACGAACGACGTGCCGCCATTGTTGCTGATCAGGAACTTGAAGGCGTCCAGCGGGTCGCCGTCCCGGTTGTAGACCCAGCGGGCAAACGAGACGGTCGGGTCGAGTGTTCCGGACAGGTCGAACGGGGAGGACTGCAAGGTCGTGGTGCCGTTGTCCACGTCGTGCAGGTTGAACGGGGCGCCCCCGTCCTGGGTGATGTAGCACTGGCCCGTCCCCGTGCCCGGGACGAAGTCGTTCCCCGGCTGCGTCTCGTTGTTCGTGCCACAGACGTCGCTGTAGCAGTTCTGGGTCGGGTTCGCCCGCTGCCAGCGCCCGGAGCTTGCGAGGTCCAGGCCATCGGGATCCTCCGCCCACACGCCGGTGTCGGCCTCGAAGTTGTCGCTGAAGATCGTCCCCGGCGCGGGCACCAGCGACCCGACCCGGAGGTTGAAGTTGAAGACCGCGGCGCCGGGCGCACCGTTCACGTCGACCGTCAGCGTGAAGGTGATGACCGTGCCGCAGATCGCCGCGGGGGAGAGCGTGAACGTGAAGTGGGGCGCGTCGCTCGTGGTGGACTCGAGCGCCAGCACGTTTGGGTAGGTGGCGGTGTTGTCGACCAGGGTGACGATGTCGGGGCGGTTGCTGGTGAGGTGCCCGACGAGGACGTTGGCGGGACCTGTGCCGTTGTTGGCAAGCGCGGTCGTCAAAGCGATGGTCTCGCCGGCGTCGAGGACCCCATCGCCGTTCCCCTGCGAGGGGGGCGTGTCGGCGGCGGTGGCGCCGGCGAAGGCGAGCGTTGCGACCGGCGTGCAGGCCGCCGGGGCGGTCGTGTCGGCGACCTCCGACGCGACCTCGTAGTCGAACGCCACGTCATCGACGTACCACCCGGTCTGGGTGGCCGTCGGCGTCGTGCAGGTGCCGGTGTTGTTGGCGATGAACAGCCAGCGGAACTGCACCCAGCCGTGGCGCATGTCGAACCCCGGCAGCGGGGTCGTCTCGAGGTTGATCGACACCGGCACGAAGACGGCATTGTTGACCGTGGAGTCGTAGACGTTGGAGATCTGCTGCAGGTTTTCGTCGCGGTCGAACAAATCGCTCGAGATGAACGCGGCCCCGGCCGCCGATGCGCCGAGGGCGACGCGGTGCTGGAAGCGCAGCGCCTTCAGGCGGCTCGGATGCGCCCCGCCGAGCGGGGTGATGCGAATGAACGGCGAGGCGAGCCAGGAGTTGTCGGCGCAGGTGTACTTGACGCAGTTGCCCGTGGCCCCCTCGTGCCAGTATCCCGGGCTCGGCGCGCCGGCGCAGATCCCGGTCTGGTAGCGCCAGCTGATCGTTCCGCCCGAGCCGTTCGCAAAGCTCTCGAATCCTCCGTTGTTCGCCGCGAAGGTCGTGGTCTGGGTTTGCAGCGTGTAGGTCAGGTTGCGCTCGAGCGTCGCCCCGAACCCCACGGGGTTCTGCGCGCCGGTGATCCCGGCCCCTCCCGCCTGCACGGTGTAGGTGACGCTCGCACCCCCTGCGAGCGCCGCATCGCCACGCACCGACCAGAACACCTCGGCGCGCGCGCCCGGGGCGAGGTCCGGCAGCGTGCGCGTCACCGGCGCCTCGACGAAGACCAGCGGGTTGCCGGACGAGAGCGTCAACTGCACGCCTTGCAGCGTGGCGAACGGCTCGCGGTTCTCGAAGGTGACCCCCAGCCGCGCCGTCTCGCCGGCGTCGAGGAACACGTCGCTCCCGTCGCAGGAGCCGTTGAACAACCGGCTCGAGACGTAGGCCAGATCCGGCGTGCAGTCGATGGTGACGGCCGCCGACGCGGTCTTGACGGGGGAATCGTCTGCGTACGAGGCCAGGATCCGCTCCCCCTGCGCCGCGACCTGGACCTGTCCGTCGCCCGGCACGGCCGCGGCGATCCGGACGTTGAATGCGGCGGTCGAGCCGATTCCAGCCGCCCACGAGAGCGCCAGCGTCTCGCTGTCTCCCGACGCCGTGGTCACGGCGACCGTCAGTACCGCTCCGCCGTTCGGATCCGAAACGGTGAGCGTGCCGGGGTCGGGGTTCGCGCAACTGTACGCCGCCTTCGAGAACGCCACCGTCGCGGCGCCGGTGCACTGCGCCGGCAGGGCGGTCGAGATGGTCGGCGGAGTGCCCGGTGGGTTGCCGACGGTGGCGCCGCTGCCGATCTCCCGCCCGGCGAACACCTGCCAGATGAGGCACTCGTACGCCCCACCGTAGAGCGTCGAGTCAGCCGAGAGCAGGGCGCTGCGCCCCTCGATGAAGTCGTCCGTGTCGAGCATGCCACCGCCGCTCATGTTGAGCAGATGCTGCAGCACCAGCCGGTCGGCGATGAGCGTCCCCTCCGCGAACCCGCGCGCCTGGATCAGGGCATCGCGGAGGTCCCACAGCACGCCGCCGTAGATCTCGCCGTCGGAGTGCACCTCGCAGCCATTGGTGATGAAAGGATTGTCGCAGACCAGCGAGTAGGGACGGTCGTTCTGCATCGAGCGGAGGAAGCCGTAGAGGCCGACCCAGCCGGAATAGTGCCCCTCCTCCGGGTCCGCGTTCGCGAACTCGCCGAGATAAGGGTCATTGGTGATGGTGGCCGCCCAGTAGTCCGCCGTCCCCTCGTTCATGGCGCCGCCGTAGACCGCCCCCCCCAACCCCGCCGTGTTGGCGGCAATCCGGTGCGAGTACTCGTGGATGACGACCCCTTCCTCCAGGGCAAGGTCCCGGAAGCCCCCCTGCACCCCGGTGTGGAACGAACCTCGTCCGAACGAGGTCCGGTCGAGCGCGGGGGTGAAGAACGCGTTGTCGGCGTTGTTCGGATCCGGGGAGCCTCCATCGATCAGCTGCACGATCGAGTCGAGGGGATTCGTATCGAGGTTCAGCGAGCCGATCACCGGCCCGCCGTTGAGGTCGCGGAACCGCTGCCGGGTGCGGTTGTTCTGGTAGAAGACGTTCTGCTCGTCGAAGTTCGGGTCCACGGTGGGATTGTTCGGATCGGTGTCGTGGTTGTACGGCGGGTTCGCGATCTCGATCGCCTGGTCATTCGTGAGGACCGTGAACGCGCCGCTCAGCGGCCCGCCGGTGACCGGCTTGTCGATATCGGGGATCGGCTCGTCCGTCCGGCCGACCTTGTCCGGGTTGCTGGTGTAGACCCGCACCGTCTCGTGCGTCGAGAGCGTCAGCATCTGCGCGTCGAGCGGTTCGCCGGTCTCGGCATCGAGGATCACGCGGAAGTCGCGCGGGTTGTCGGCGCGCAGCACGTCCACCATCCAGGCCACGCGAAACCCGGCCGCCGTCGGGTACCAGACCGGGCGCGCCTTGACCTGCCGCAGCAGGCCGGCAGGCAGGAGGTCGGCGCCGTCGTAGTCTATCCACTGGTCGGCCGCCATCCCGGGCGCCGGCGGGGAGGGGGCACGCTCGCGCACCAGCTCGGCGGCGGGGTCGAGGTGGCGCACGGCGGAACGGACCGCTTCATCGGCGGAGAGTCGCGCCTCCGGGGCGGTGGGCGGCACGGCGTGGAAGCCCCCCGAGGCCATCCTTACCCGCCCCTCCTGATCGACCAGGACCGTGAGCGTGCCGGTGTACACCGGCACGCCGCGATGCACCTGCCGGAACGACACGAGGGTTCCGGCGCGCGAGGGCATCGTCTCGTCCGCCCGCAGCTCACCATTCCCGCTCAAGTTGAAGAGGTCGCCGTAATCGCGCAGGAAGGTCCGGGCCACGACTGCGGGCGTGCCGCGTGTGGCGGGCGTCGCGCCGCCGTAGAGCATGCGCGGGGTCCCGCGCTGCTCATCCCAGTCGAGGCGGAAGGCAGGGTCCAGCTCGCGCAGCCGCTCCCACGCCGCCCGCGCCGCCTGCGACGGCGCCGCGGCCGGTGGTGGCACCGGCACCGGCGGACGCAACCCCAGGCCGTCCAGGTACGAGGGAGCCTTGAGGACCCGTCCTCCGTCGCGTCGAATCTCCTGCGCTGCCGCCCGCACCTCGCCGGCGCCGGCCAGCAGCGTCAGCATCGCGAGCGCCAATGCCCCCGCGCGCAGCCGGATCCGCGCCGATCTCACCCCCTGCGACGACTCGCGCATCCACCACCTCCGCCGATCCACCCGCCCGCCGGCCTGAGAGAGAGCCCCGGCCCGGGGTTACCCCAGGCACGGTCGCCGCCCGCGGAGCGCAGATCGTGACGATAGAACGTACGGGCAACCCGGTGGGGAGTCAAACCAGAATCGTGCGGAGCCGCGGTTACCGCTCCGAGCGCGGGATGTAGTCGCGCCGGTCGGGACCGGTGTAGATCTGGCGCGGACGGGCGATCTTCTGCTCCGGGTCGACCAGCATCTCCTGCCACTGCGCCGCCCACCCCGCCGTCCGGGCAATGGCGAACAGCACCGGGAACATGTCCACCGGGAATCCCATGCTCTGGTAGATGAGGCCGGAGTAGAAATCGACGTTCGGGTAGAGCTGGCGCGCGATGAAGTAGTCGTCCTCGAGCGCGATCCGCTCGAGCTCCAGCGCGATGTCGAGCAACCGGTTGCGCCCCTTCACCTCGAACACCTGGTCGGCCATCTGCTTGATGATCTTGGCGCGCGGGTCGTAGTTCTTGTAGACCCGGTGGCCGAACCCCATCAGCCGGACCTCCCCCGCCTTCACGCGCTGGATGAACCCCGGCACCCGATCGACGGAGCCGACTTCCGCCAGCATCCGCAGCACCGCCTCGTTCGCGCCGCCGTGCAGCGGACCGTAGAGCGCGGCGGTCGCCGCCGCGACCGCGGAGAACGGATCGACGTGGCTCGAGCCGACCGAGCGCATCGCGTTCGCCGAGCAGTTCTGCTCGTGATCGGCGTGCAGGATGAACAGCACGTCGAGGGCGCGCTCCAGCACCGGATGCGGCTGGTACTTCACTTCCGTCATCTTGAACATCATGTTGAGGAAGTTGCCGGTGAAGCTGAGGTCGTTGTCCGGGTAGGCGTACGGCTGACCGACGCTGTGCCGGTAGGCGTACGCCGCCAGCGTCGGGGTCTTGGCGATCAGGCGATAGATCTGCTGCCGGCGCGACTCCGGGTTGAAGATGTCGCGCGCGTCGGGGTAGAAGGTGGACAGCGCCCCGACGGTGGACAGGAACATCCCCATGGGCGGCGCGTCGTGATGAAAGCCGTCCATGAACTTCTTGATGTTCTCGTGCAGCATCGTGTGGTGCGTGATCTGGTGCTTGAACTCGCGGAAGTCGCTCTCGTTCGGCAGTTCTCCGAACAGGATGAGGTACGTCGTCTCCAGGTAGCTGGAGCGCTCGGCGAGCTGCTCGATCGGGTAGCCGCGATAGCGCAGGATGCCGCGATCGCCGTCGATGAAGGTGATGGCGGAGCGGCACGCGGCGGTATTGGTGAACGCCGGGTCGTAAAGCATCAACCCGAAGTCCTGCTCCCCTTCCTTGAGGCGGCGGAAATCGAGGGCCCGTACCGTGCCGTCGATGATCGCAAACTCGTGGGAGCGGCCGGTGCGGTTGTCGGTGACCGTCAGTGTGTCGCGCCGGGCCACAGGCGTGTCCAGAGACACCCCACCCTCCGCCACCGAGGCGGGCCCGCCGGTTCCTGCAGCGTCGCGTCCGAGCGCGTGGTCCACGCCGATTAACCTAGCATCCGGAGGGGGTTACGTCAACGCGGGGGGGAGGCTCCCGGATCCGGGGTCAGCAGGAACACGTTGACGTTGCCGAAGCTGCCGCTGCGCTCCGGCCGGAACGGGCGCCCCGTCGCCTCCCAGATATAGCCGACCGCGGCCCGCAAATAGCCGGTGGGGTTCGGCGGATTCAGCATCACCACCCAGATCCGCCCGACCCCCTCGAGGGCGGCGCCGATCCGACGGGAGTAGGCCGGCGGATACGGCGGGCCCTCGAACTCGGACGGCAGGAGGGTCGGCTTCCCCTCCCCCGAGTAGTAGAAATCGGACAGGGGAGCCAGCAGGTACGGCTCGCAGATCTCCGGATAACTCCCCCGGAAGAAGTCGCCCGACTCGACCAGGCCGGAGCGCACCAGGACGGCGTCCCCGGGCTGGCGCCCCTCGAGCACCATGCGCACGGCCCCGCGCCAGTCCTCCCCCTGGACATCGCGATTGAACGAGCGCCCGGCCCGCATCTCCGGCACTACCTGGGTCGCCAGGATGAGCCCGACGAACAGCGCCACGCCGAGCCGGCGGCCGGCAATCCAGGCCGGTCGCGTCAGTGCCCAGCCGAGCAGCAGCACGATCGGGACCAGGTAGACCGAGTAGTAGCGCGGCTTCACCAGCGAGGAGAGGCGCAGCGCCAGCAGGCCGAGAACCAGGAGCGGGACGAACGCCTGCGACGCGACGGCCAGGAGGTCGAAGGAGGAGCGCGGCTCTTCGCCTCCGACCGCCAGCGGGTTGCGTCCGGTCGCGAGGGCCAGGATCAGGACGACCGCCAGCGAGCAGAGCAACGGCGTGGACTGCAGCAGCGCGTAGATGCCGGGGGGAAACTCGTCCTTCGCCGGCCAGGCGAGCGCTCCGGCGCGCGCGGCGACCCCGAGGAGCTGCGGCAGTACCGGGATCGAGAGGACTGCCGCACCTGCAAACGCCAGCCCCACGCGGCGCCACGCGGGGGCGCCGGCGCGCCGTCCAAGGAAAACCGCGAGCGCCTGCGCGCCGATCAGCGGCAGGAAGACGAACTGCAGGTGGAGCAGCCCCGCGGTCGCGCCGGCGTAGAGGATCACGTTACGCCACGATCCGTCGCGCGCGAGCTCGTGGAAGGCCCAGATCGAGGCGGCCGCGAGGAGCACCGCCAGCGCATAGGGGCGCGCGTCCGCGCTGAACCAGAGGTGAGCCGGGTGGATGGAGAGGACCGCTGCCGCGACCGCTCCCGCCTCGGCGCCGAACATCCGGCGGCCGGCCAGGAAGACGACCAGGATGGCGGCGATGCCGGCGAGCGCCGAGGGGAGGCGCAGCGCCCACTCGCTCTTGCCGAACGCCCCCACCGAGGCGTGCTGCAGCAGCAGGCTCGCGGGTGGAATGGCCATGCAGTCGGCGCAACGCGTCAGGAGCTCGCCGACCGAGTCGCTGGAGGCGGCCCACCAGGAGACCAGCTCATCCGTCCACAGCCCCGCCTCCCCGAGCGTGCGCAGCCGCAGCACGGCGCCGGCGAGGAGCGCCAGCGCCAGGACGACGAGCGGGCCGCGCTCCCAGGCGCGCCGCTCCGCAACCGCCTCCGCGTCCTGCCGCCCCTTCCGTCCTGGTTCCTTTGCCACCCCGCCTCCGGTTCCCGCCGTTCGAGTCGGGCATTATACGGTGTCGCGCGGGGAGGTTCCCGGCGCGGCTGGGTGCTGGCATAATGGCGACCCCTGAGCACGGGAGGTGCCATGTCGGAGATCCGCCGCTTTCGTCCCCTGCGCCCGCCAGCAGCGATCGCCCCCGAGGTCGCCAGCGTTCCCTACGACGTGATCGACACCGACGAGGCGCGCGCGCTCGCGGCCGGCAAGCCGCGCTCGTTCCTGCACGTCATCCGCCCGGAGATCGACCTGCCCGAGGGGACGGACCTCCACGACGACGCGGTCTACGAGAAGGGGGCGGAGAACTTCCACCGCTTCCTCCAGGAGGGATGGCTGCTCGAGGACGCGGAGCCGGGGTTCCTCGTCTACCGGCTCGTCCGGGAAGGGCAGGCGCAGGTGGGGGTCGTGGCGTGCTGCTCGGTGGACGAGTACGACGCGGGGCTCATCGTGAAGCACGAGAAGACCCGCCCCGACAAGGAAGACGATCGCACCCGCCACCTGCTGACGATGTCGGCGCACGCGGAGCCGGTGTTTCTCGCCCACCCGCCCGACGCCGCGATCGTCCGCACGCTCGAGGCGACGACCGCAACCGGGCCGCTGCTCGACTTCACTGCCGACGACGGCGTGCGCCACACCTTGTGGCGGGCGCTCGATCCGGCACGACTCGAGCAGCTCTACCGGGCGCTGCCGCGCATCTACGTCGCCGACGGCCATCATCGCTCGGCGAGCGCCAGCCGCGCCCGCGGCGAGCGCCAGCGCGTCAACCCCGCCCACAACGGCCGCGAGGCGTACAACAGTTTCCTGGCGGTGATCTTCCCCGCGGACCAGCTGCGGATCCTCCCGTACAACCGGCTGGTCGCGGATCTCGCCGGCCGGACCCCCGCGGCGTTCCTCGCGGCGGTGCCGCGCGAGATGGGGGTCACGCCGGCTGCGGACGGCACACCGCAGAAGCGCGGCGAGGTTCGCGTCTACGTCGCGGGGCGCTGGCACTCGCTCCACCTGTTCGGCGAGCGGGAGGCGCGCCCGCAGGACGCGGTGCAGGCGCTCGACATCACGCGACTCCAGGAGCAGGTGCTGGCGCCGCTCCTGGGGATTCACGACCCGCGCACCGACCTGCGGATCGAGTTCGTGGGGGGTGCCCGCGGGACAGGGGCGCTGAGCGAGCGCGTCGATCGCGGCAAGGCGGCAGTCGCCTTCTCGCTCTACCCGACGTCGATGGACGAGCTGATGGCGGTCGCCGACTCGGGGCGCGTCATGCCGCCCAAGTCAACCTGGTTCGAGCCGAAGCTGCGCTCGGGGCTGTTCGTGCACCGGTTCTGAATCGCGCGGCGAGCGTGCGGGCCCGGCTTGGCAGGTGACCTACCCCTGCCGGGAAGAGCGGGCACCCGGACCGTCCGCGGCAGAAGGAGGAAGCTGTCATGGGTGCCTACCGCTCGCGACAGAATCGAATGCTGGGCGGAGTGTGCGGCGGCATCGCGGAGGCGCTCGACTGGGATCCGTCGCTGTTCCGCCTGCTCTACGTGGGGGTGTCGATCTGCTCGGCGATGTTCCCGGGGGTGCTGGTCTACGTCGTGCTGTGGCTCGTGATGCCGGAGAAGGAGTCCAACC
>Ga0137429_1000028_pt1 | contig 82890 bp, 60 predicted proteins | sample EasRivERMZT736_2_FD_102304 | JGI IMG/M metagenome (GOLD analysis project Ga0137429, IMG submission 102304) | Soil microbial communities from meander-bound floodplain in the East River, Colorado, USA - East River MetaG ERMZT736_2 | ecosystem: Environmental > Terrestrial > Soil > Floodplain ...
GGCCCCGCTCCCGAGGACGCCGCCAGTGCCATAGCCTCCCCAGATCAGCATCCGGCTCCCGGTCCAGACAGCGGTGGTGCCCTCTCGTGCATCCGGAGCAGCGGTGGTGGAGGTGGGCGTCCAGCTGTCGGCCAGCGGGTCGTATCTCCCCCCCGTTGCGAACCAGCCAAGATGATCATGCCCACCCCAGACGATCATCTCGCTTCCCGTCCACACGGCGGTGGGGGCGCGGCGCCTCGCGGGCTCGCCGAGGCTGGAGATCGGGGACCACGTGTCGAGGAGGGGATCGTAGCGCCCGCCGGGACCCAGGGGTTGGGCCGCCCCGCCGATGAGCGGGTCGTTCTTCTCCCCGCCCCACACGAGCATCTCGGACCCGTCCCAGACCGCCGCGTGATCGTGGCGCGGGGTTGGCGCTCCGACACTCGAGATCGCGGACCAGGTGTCGGTGAGCGGATCGTACTTGCCGCCCGCGTCGAACAAGAGGGTGAACGGTTCCCCTCCCCAGACGATCATGTGCGTCCCGGTCCAGACCGCGGTGTGCCGAGTCGTCGCCTCGGGGAGGTCGTCCAGATCCCAGGTATCGTCCGGCGCACAGCCGGCGGCAGCCACGCTGGGGAACGGCGCCTCACCGGCCGTTCCCTGGGCCAGGAAGTCGTTGCGCCTCGCTCGCTCCTCTGGATCAGAGGCGACGGCCGCGATGGTCTCCTCGCGGAGATCCCCCGCCACCTCGTGCCACCAGACGTCCCACGGCCGGACCGGAGCGGCTTCGCTCCCGTCCCTCGCGGGGACATCCTGGAAGCGCTTGTCCTGTGCGAAGAAGCTGCGGCTCAGCCGATCGACCAGGACCGGCCGCACGAAGCACTCCTGGATCAGGAACGGGTCGTCGCCGAGCGCGCGGTAGATCTCGAGGAGGCGATCGGGGAACCGGGTCGCGCGCGCGATGCGCTCCCACTCCGCCCGCAGCATCTCCGCCGTCACGGGCGTCTTCCAATACTCGCCCAAGGCGGCCGACTGCTTCAGATAGGTCCGGACCCTGCGCTCGAGCACCCCGCGTGGGACCGCCTCCTCGAAGGGGCTCGTCGCGCCAATCTGTCGGCCATAGTAGACCCTCTGGATCGCCGCCTCCGCGGCGACGCGAGCGTCGAGCCCGAGCGGGCGGCCGGCCTCTCCCGCGACCGAGGAGAGGGACGCGAGAACGGCAATCGAGAGGAACGGGAGGGTTCGGCGGCGGCAGCGAGCGTGCCTCATGGCCTCATCCGGAACTCGACCGGTCCACCCGCCGCGCCCTGCGCGCGGCGGCGGTGCGATCGTCGCTGGCACGTTCGCCGCGCGGCGGCTGCGTGCGACACCCGCCTAGAATCCGCAGCCCCAGAGTCGGTTCTCGCCTACGATGATCGAGATGGCGTCGCCGCAGGTGATGCTCTCGAACACCTCGCAGACGCCGGCCTCCGCCGGTGCGACACCCGGGATCTTCCCTCCCAGGCCGACCTCCGAGCACCACGAATACGGCCCGGCGCACTCGTCCCCGAACCAGTTGTCATGGGGGCCGGTCAGGGGGCCGACCCAGGCGGGTTCGACCGTGGGGTTCTCCTCGTACCACCGGTTCCATGGCCCGGAGACGGCGATCCCGGACGACGGGGCGAGCTCGAGGTAGCTCTCGCGGTAGAAATCGGCCCGCTCGGAACACCAACGGAAGCTCTGGAGGCCGCCGTCCCAGAGGATGAACCTCATGTGGTCCGCGGCGACAGCCGGGATCTTGCGGAGGAACGTCTCGAGCTTTGTCGCGGCGATGTCGTCGCCGAGGGTGTCGGTGAAGCTGAAGACGACGGACCGGCAGCCGTCCTGGCCGAGGCAGGCGGGGTCGGCGCAGTCCTTCACGCCGTCCGCGTCATTGTCGAGGTTGTCGTCGCAGTCGGATTCGACGGCGCACACCGCCTGCCGCTCGGCGCCCGACGATTGCGACCCGAAGCTCCCCGCGTGGGGAGCGATGGGGCGCACGAGGTAGTAGAACGCTGATCTCGAGGGGGGAAGCTCCGGATCGACGAAGCAGGTAGTCTCGACTCGGGAGCGCTCGCACCCTCCGGGGAACGCTGCAGCACTGGAGCGCGCCACCTCGTACCCCCATGCCGGTGTCTGTGCCGGCCAGCAGATCCGATTCGGGTCCGCGAGATTGGTGAAGCCGACGATCCCCGTCAGCTCGTCCACGAGACCATCGCCGGGGTCGCCGGCGCACTGATTGTCCCGGGCGTCATTGCGCTCGGCCGCGCCGGGGAAGGTGAAGTAGTCGCCGTCGTCGCAGTCTCCTTCGCAGGCGCCCCAGGCGTCCAGGTCGAGGTCGGCCTCCGAGGCGGGCAGCGCCCCGTTGCAGTCGTCGTCGGCGCCGTTGCACGCCTCGGGCTGCGGCGCGCCCGGTATGCAGGAGTCCACGCCGCCGCTGCAGATGCCCGCCGCCGCACACCCGCCGACGCCGCAGGCCGTCGGGTGTCCGTCGGAGATCCCGTCACAGTCGTTGTCCACCCCGTCGCAGGGCTCCGCGTTCCCGGCGAATCGGAGCGGATTCGCATCGTCGCAGTCGAGGCAGGCCAGCGCCCCATCCGCGTCCGCGTCGGCCTCGCCGGGCGGAAGAACCCCGTCACAGTCGTCGTCCCGGCCGTCGCACGACTCGGCCGCGCCCGGATGGAGCGATCCATCGGCATCGTCGCAGTCGCCGGCGCAGAGGGTGTAGCCGTCCTCGTCGAGGTCGTCGAAATGGCCGAGAACGTAGCGGCCGCCGGTGTTGGACACCTGCTCCCCGAAGCCACCCCATACGAGCATGTGGCGCCCCGTCCAGACCGCGGCATGGCGGGTTCGCTCGGTAGGCTCGTCTACCTGGGACACAGGCAGCCAGGCATCGGACGTCGGGTCGTAGCGCCCGCCGGGACTTGGGCCTCCGCCCCAGACGATCATCCGGGAACCAGTCCACACCGCCGTGTGGTCGTAGCGCGCGGAGGGGGAGTTCAGCGTGGAGAGCGGGGTCCAGGAGTTCGTGGTCGGGTCGTACGCTCCCCCCGTGTCGAGGAGCGGATACGGGTATGGCAGCCCCACCCCGCCCCAGACGATCGCGCGACTCCCGGTCCAGACGATGGTGTGATACCGGCGCGGGGCTGGAGCGCCGACGAGCGTCGTCGGGGTCCAGACGTCGAGGATGGGATCGTAGAGCCCGCCCGTGTCCGTGCCGCGACTACCGTCGTCCCCTCCCCAGGCGAGGAGGTGGCTCCCCGTGGAGACAGCGGCGAAGCTCTTCCGCGGCGAGGGGGCGTCGAGGAGCGAGGTGAGCTGCCACGAGTCGGTCTCGGGGTCGTACCTCCCTCCCGTGCTGTCGCTCGGAGTGCCGGTCGCGGCGATCTCGCCGCCCCACACGACCATTCGTCCGGCTGCCCAGACGCCGACGTGCTGGTTCCGCCCAGACGGCGCACCGACGGTGGAGGTTGGCGTCCACGAATCCGAGATCGGGTCGTATCGCCCTCCGGTGTTCGTGGACCCCCCAGCCCACACGATCATCAGGCTTCCAGTCCAGATCACCGAGTAGTGCGACCGCCCGCTTGGCTGGTTCAGTATGGACGCTGGCGTCCAGGCGTCGAGCAGCGGGTCGTAGCGGCCGCCGATCGGGGGAGATCCGCCCCAGACGATCATGAGGCTTCCGGTCCAGATCGCCGGCACCGAGCGCGGGGAGGGTGGACCCTCGGTCGAGGTTGGAGTCCAGGAGTCGGACGCCGGATCGTAGCGGCCACCGGTGTTCGTCACGCCTCCAGCGCCTCCGCGGTCCCCAGCCCACACGACCATCAGGGTTCCCGTCCACGCCGCGATGGCGTCCCGTCGCTCGGTCGGGGCGCCGGAGGTCGAGACCGGGAGCCAGGAATCGGTCACCGGGTCGTAGCGACCGCCGGTGTTTGTCCTCAGACCGGTGTTGTCCACGTCTCCGCCCCAGACGATCATCTGGCTCCCTGCCCAGACGGCCGTGTGCTGCATGCGCCCGGCCGGGGCGTTCACCAGGGAGGTTATGAGCCACGTGTCAGTGGCCGGGTCGTAGCGGCCTCCCCTGTCTGTTGGAGACGGGCCCGTTGCGGTGCTCCCCCCCCAGACAATCATCACACTGCCCGTCCAGACCGCGGTGTGTTCCACGCGCGCCGCCGGCGCGCCGGAGTTCGTGGTTGCACCCCAAGTGTCGTGCGCCGGATTGTACGTTCCTCCCGTCATCGTGCGGCCGGTCGGACTGCCGTCGTCCCCACCCCAGACGACCATCACGTCCCCCGTCCAGACCGCCGTGTGCCCCGAACGTGCTGCCGGCGCGCCGAACGTCGAGGTGGGCGTCCACGAATCGCTCACGGGGTCGTAGAGGCCGCCCGTGTCGAACGGCACGCCGAATTCCCCGCCCCAGACGATCATGCGGCTGCCGGTCCACACCGCCGTGTGCCAGCCGCGAGCTTCCGGCGCCCCGGACGTCGCGGTGGGAACCCAGACGTCGGCCACCGGGTCGTACCGCCCTCCCGTGTTGGTGAGCGTCGGGAAATCGTTGGTGGACCCGCCCCAGACGATCATCTCGGTCCCCGTCCAGACGGCCGAGTGAGCGTAGCGTGGAGAGGGCGCGTTTGCGGTGGAGGTCGGAGTCCAGGTGTCCGTCAGGGGATTGTAGCGGCCCCCGGTAGCAGCCAAGCCGCTCCCCTCGCCCCCCCAGGCGATCATCACGTTTCCGGTCCAGATGGACACGGGGTTCCTTCTCGCGGTGGGGACCGTCGATTCGTCGAAGGCGCCGTTGTCCCAGGTGTCGTCTAGCACACAGCTCGACGTAGCGGCCGAGACGACTCCGAGCACGGACGCCTCGGCGGACGGGCCGGCTCCACGCGCGCTCCGCCACCCTGGCTCGGGAAGCGGAACCTGCGCCGCGGCGGTCGGAGCGATCTCGGTTCCGGCGAGCGTTTTCCTCGCGACCCCCCACCACGCCTCCCAGCCGGTCTTCGGGACCGCGTACTCCGCGATCCGGAACGAGGCCGCGGCCTCGCTGAGGAGCAGGCGGATGACGAACCGGTCTCGTTCCTCCTGGACGTTCCCGCTCGTCCCGGTCCGCTCTGGGACGAGCGCTCGCGCCTCGTGGTACTCCTCCGTCGGCAGGGAGACCGGAGGGGAGCCCAATCCGGCGGCGGCGCGAGGCGATGCGTTCGGGGGTTCGAGGCGACCCCCCTCCCCAGGCGCGAGCAGGTGGATCTCGGACTCGCGCCTCCTCGGGTCCGCGGCGAGGGGATCGAGTTCGCCGCTCTCGAGCCGCCGCCGCAGATCCTCCGCCTCCTCGCGGGCACTCGCGTGAATCCGCTGGTCGTGGGCGAAGAAGCCCCGGGCAAGCCGGTCGACCAGGACAGGTCGCGCGAAGCACTCCTCGACGAGGAACGCGTCGTCGTCGAGCGCGCGGTATATCTGGCGCAGCCGGTCCGGGAATCTCGTATCCCGGGCGATCCGGTCGAGCTCCGCGCGAAGCATCGCCGCCGTCACCGGCGTCCGCCAGAACCGTTCGAGCGCGGCCGACTGCGCCAGGTAGGTCTCGACCTTGTGCTCCAGGATCTCCCGCGGCACCGCCTGCTCGAAGCTTCGCGTCGCGCCGAGCTGGTGGCCGAAGTAGACCCGCTCGATCGCCTCCTGGGCGCCGACGCGCTGCTCGACCGTCACGGGGCGGGGAACGGAAGCTGCAAGTGTGCTCTGGGGCAGCGCGAGCCAGGCGAGGAGGAGGAGAGAGCGGATGAACCCGGAACTGGACAGGGACCTCATCAATCCCCCCGCACCGGACTTGGAGCCGGCAGGCCCCTGCGCGGTCGCGCCAGCACTCCCGAGTCCGTGATCGGAGGCACCCCGCGCAGGAGGTTGGGGCGGGCAGAGGGATTCTACGGCGATCGAGCGCCCCAGGCAAGGACACCGATACCCCCCTGCCGCACCCACCGCTGGGGCGCTCGTCGCGCGAGCGAACGGATGGCCAGGGCATTGGCCCGCAAGAAAAGAACGCCCGTCCGGGGTGCTCGCCGCCGGACGGGCGTCTCCCTGCTGAACCGCGACGGAGCTACTTGCGATACTTCGTCGCGAAAAAGTCCTTGCTGTCCTTCGGGTTCGCCTTGATCCCCTTGTCGCCGGGCTTGAAGTCGGCCGGGCAGACCTCGCCGTTCTTCTCGAAGAAGTTCAGCGCGTCCACCATCCGGATCGCCTCGTCAACGCTGCGGCCGAGCGGCAGGTTGTTGACTACTTGGTGCTGCACGACGCCGCTCTTGTCGATCAGGAACAGGCCACGCAGCGCCACGGAGTCGCCCAGCAGGACGTCGTAGTCACGGGCGATCGTCTTGGTCAGATCTTCCAGCATCGGGTACTGGATCGCCCCGATCCCGCCATCGGTGCGCGGCACGTTCCGCCAGGCGAGGTGGCTGAAGCGGCTGTCCACGGAGCAGGAGAGAACCTCGACGCCGCGCTTCTTGAACTCCTCGACCCGCTCCGAGAACGCGATGATCTCGGTCGGGCAGACGAAGGTGAAATCGAGCGGATAGAAGAACAGCAGCACGTGCTGCTTGCCGCGGTAGTCGGACAGCGAGACTTCCTTGAAGCTGCCGTCCGGCATCACAGCCTGGGTCTTGAACTCGGGGGCGGGCTTGCCAACGAGAACGCTCATGGTGCTAACCTCCAGAAACCGATAGGACTTCCGGGCGCGGACGGGCCGCGACGGGGTCGTGGTGAAAGAGGGTTGGGAACAGTCTCCTCCGCCGCCTCTCGACGCGGCTGGAGGACCGGCATTCTAGCGGAATCCTCGCGCGGCCGCCTGCGGTGTCCCGGCTGCGGCGTCAGTTCGAGTTGCACGCCCCGGGGCCGCGGGGATCGCCGCACGACCCGCACCCCGCGGGCGAGGCCGGGGCGGACTCGCGCCTTCCCGCTCCGACGGCGAAGACGGAGAGCTTCCTCTCCAGTTTGCGGCCGCCGCAGGCCGGGCACTCCGGCGCCTTCGAGCCGAGCTGGATCGCCTCGAACGGACGCGAGCAGCCAAGGCAGGTGTATTCGAAGATTGGCATGAGGTCTCCTGTGAGCCGCCTGGTCACCGTCCAGTATACCGCCGCGCGCTGCCGGAATCCGTTGCCCGCGGGCCGAACCCGGCGTATAGTCAAGAAGATCCTGCCTGAGCGACTGCCTGGGTTTCACGCGCCCCGGGTCCTTGCTCGACCGGTGCCGCCGCCCGTGGCCGACGCGCGCGGACGACCATTCCGAGGGGGGCTCCCGTGAACCGATCCCACCGCACCCGCACCCGCGCTCTGGTCGCGATTGCCGCGATCCTGGCGATCTTCGCGTTCACGCCGGCCGCCAGGGCCGCCTGCCCCGGGGTGGCGCTCAGGCAGTGTCTGGAAGGGGGCGCGGTGCTGATGCCGAACCCCAGCGCTGGCGTCGGCGGCGCCTGGTGGATCCTAGGCAGCGGGGACCCCGTCGTCGAGGTCGGGATCGACTCCGGGGTGTTCGCCACCGAGGTGGCCGATCCCACGCCCTTTGGCTCGTGGCTCGGGGACTACGGATCCGAGGGTCAGGTGTTTGGAACCCGGTGCGTGATCTGGGAGTGGGACACTCCGGGCTCCGACGGGTGCCCGGATCCCACGGCCCCCGGCGGCGTGCTCGTCGCCTTGCTGCGCGATACAGAGGGTCGGTACGCCTTCCAGTCGGTTGCGGGGAGCGCGGCTGGATTCGACTTCGACGTGATCGACTCGGGGGTTGCCTCCCCCTTCGGCGGGGTCGCGAACGGCGTCCCCCTCGCGCCGGCTCCGGCTCCGGTCGTGCTCCAGGACAGCCCGCACGGCCAGGGGCAGCGCCGGGTGAAGGTCGCGGACCTGGCGGTGAACGCCTACGACGACCTCGGAGGAGCGCGGAGCACGGCGTTTGCCGCGGTGCTCAGCAACAACGGAAACGTCCTGGGAACGACCGGCGGCATGTACGTGGTCGACTATGGGGATCTCTGCTGGGAGATCGGCGCCGACGGGTTCACCGTGGAGGGGTGTGTGACCGTCCCGCAGCAGTGCACCGCGGAGGTGTGCGATCGGCTGGACAACGATTGCGACGGCCTGGTTGATGACGGTGTCGACGGCGACGGGGACGGGATTCCCGACTGCGTCGACAACTGCCCATCCGACCCGAACTACACCCAGGCGGACGGCGACGGAGATGCGCTGGGCGACGTGTGCGACCCCTGCCAGAACGGCGGGCCCAGCGATCCCGACGGCGACGCCTTCTGCGGCCTCGCGGACAACTGTCCCCTGGTCCCCAACCCCGGCCAGGCGAACCAGGACTTCGATGCGTTCGGTGACGCCTGCGACACCTGTCCGGTCGATCCCCTCAATGACCCGGACGGCGACGGAGTGTGTCAGGACGCGGACAACTGTCCCACGGTGCCCAACCCGGCTCCCCAGGCGGACGACGACGACGACGGGATCGGCGACGTTTGTGATGCCTGCCCCCTGGACCCGGTGAACGATCCCGACGGGGACGGTCGCTGTCACCTGGTCGACAACTGCCCGACCGTCCGCAACTCCGCGCAGATAGACCAGGACGGCGACACCCTGGGCGATGCCTGCGACAACTGCGACCTCATCGCGAACCTGGACCAGGCCAACGCCGACTCCGACGCACTGGGAGATCCGTGCGATCCCGATGACGGCATCTTCTACTTCACCGACCTGAGCCCCACCAATGTCTGGTGGCAGGACGAACCGAGCTTCGACTGGTTCAATCTCTACCGGGGCGGGCTCGCGGAACTTCGCGCGACCGGAGCGTACACGCAGGATTCCAGCATCGTCCCGGCGGCCATCGGGTTCTGCCACCTCGTCGGCGCGCAGCAGCTGGATACCTTCGTGCCGGGCCCGGGGCAGGCGGTCTTCTACCTCGTCACGGGGGTGAGCGCGGGGGTCGAAGGCTCGCTCGGCCTGGACAGTGCCGGGCTCGAACGGCCGAACGGCTGGCCGTGCTGGTGAGCGCCTGCGCCTGACCCACCTGCCTGCCCTTAGACGCCGCAGGTCACTTGGCTCAAGAAGATCGGCATTTCGTCACCTCGGGGCGCTTTGGCTCGCAGTATGCCAGGCCGGGAACCCTTTCTCCCTCCGGGGGGAATGAGTCAGATGGGATCCCGGCAACTTCAGGCGATCCCAGGGGGGAGCCAATGGATGTCAGCCCGGGCTGTGTCCGCGTAGCGCTCCGCACGCTCTCGGCGCTCGCCGTGGCCGCCGCCGCACCGCTCTCCGCGGCGTCCGTCCATTCCCCGACGTTCGCCGAGCGGGTGGCCGCGCAGGAGGCGATCGAGCGCATCTACTACTCCCACCAGATTGGCGCCACGCTCTCCTTCGAACAGGCGGTGCCGCAGGCGGTCCTCGAGCGCAAGGTCGCGACGTACCTGAAACAGAGCAGCGCGCTCGCGCAGGTATGGAGGTCGCCGGTGACCCCCGAGATGCTCCGCGCCGAGCTGGTGCGAGTCGCGCGCGACACACGTTTTCCCGAACGGCTGAGGCAGATCTACGGCGCGCTCGGGAACGATCCGCTTCTGGTCCAGGAGTGCTTTGCGCGGCCCGCGCTGGTGGACCGATTGACCCGGAGCTTCGTGTCCCAGGACACCGCCATCCAGGCTGCCCCGCGGCGCGAGGCGGAGGCCTTGCACCAGAACCTGCGCAGCGGGGTTCTCGGGCCGGAGGCTGCTCACCCTCGACGCTCCGTCCTGTCCCTGCGTCGCGATGATTCCCGGCGCGCCGCCGCCGAGACACATCGCGGCGCGGGGGGCTCGTCGCAGGACGACCCCGGGTGGGCCTCCATCTCGCCGGAGATGTTCGCTGCCTGGCGGGCGCTCACGCCCGCGCGGGTTGGCGCGATCGGACCGGTTCAGGAGAGCCGGGATGCATTCACGCTGCGCGTGCGCCTCGAGGAGGGAGACGGGTGGTTGCGGCTGGCGGTCTACACGGTCGCGAAGGTCAGCTGGGATGAATGGTGGCGCGGCGCCGAGCCGGGTCTCTCGCCGGGACTCGTGCCGGCCGTGGAGGAGATGGAGGTCGAGGCGCTCCCTCTCCCGCCGCCCGGCAGGGGCGACAGCGAGTCAGCGGAGGGGGTCGTCTCGACCTCTTGTGTGCCCGATGACACCTGGCTCCCTGGCTGGCCCAAGACGCCCACGCCGGACGCCCGCGCGGAGCACACCGCGGTGTGGACCGGCACGCGCATGATCATCTGGGGAGGGCTCTCCAACGGCAATCCGTCGAACACGGGCAGCCGCTACGATCCACTGACCGATACATGGGCGGCCGTCTCCACGATTGGGGCACCGTCCGAGAGGCAACGTCACACCGCAGTCTGGACCGGAAGCCGGATGGTGATCTGGGGCGGGTTCGGCGGAGGCTTCCTCAACACTGGAGGCCGCTACGATCCGTCCACCGACACCTGGTCGTCGACCGCGACGGTTTTTGCGCCGCAAGCGCGCTACCGGCACACCGCCGTCTGGTCCGGCAGTCGCATGATCGTGTGGGGAGGAAGGTTGTTTGGCGGGATCCAGTCGCAGTCGGGCGGCCGCTACGATCCCGTGGCGAATTCCTGGTCGGCGACCAGCACGAGCGGGGCCCCCCTCGCCCGCGAGCGGCATTCCACCGTCTGGACCGGGAGCGAGATGATCGTGTGGGGTGGATCGAGCGGCGCGACGTTCCTCGCGGACGGCGGGCGATACCTCCCCGGCAGCGACAGCTGGGCGACGATGTCCGTCTCCAACGCTCCCTCCGGGCGCAGCAGACACCTCGCGGCCTGGACGGGCTCCGAGATGATCGTCTGGGGAGGACACGATTCCAACATGGTCCTCGACACTGGAGGCCGGTACGATCCGGGGACGAATTCCTGGATCGCGACGTCGACCTCGGGCGCGCCGTCGGCGCGTTACGAGGCAGCAGGGGTGTGGACCGGAACGCAGCTGATCGTATGGGGAGGTCAGGGTTCTGCCTCGGTGGTCGCGACCGGAGGTCGGTACGACCCCGCCGCGGACACTTGGTCACCGACTGCCGCGTCGAATGCGCCGTCGAGCCGACACCTCCACACCGCCGTGTGGACCGGGAGCCGGATGCTGGTATGGGGCGGGGAAGACTCAGGCGGATTCCTCTCCACGGGAGCGCAGTACGACCCGGCTGCCGACGCCTGGACGCCCACGTCGGGGATTGCCCCGCTGGGAAGTCGATACCTGCACTCGGCCGTCTGGACCGGGAACCTGGCTCTGATCTGGGGCGGGTACGACGGCACCTACCTGAGCGACGGGGCCCGCTACGATCCGTTGAGCGACGCATGGAGTGACATGACGACGGTCGGCGCCCCGGCCGGCCGCGTGTCTCACACGAGCCTCTGGACAGGCAGCCGGATGATGGTGTGGGGCGGAGTGGGTGCCGGCGGTGGGGTGCGCGCGGACGGCGGGCGCTACGATCCGGCCAGCGACACGTGGACTCCGACCGCGCTCTCCGGCGCGCCGGCGGCGCGCCGCGGCCACGTGGCGGTGTGGACCGGACAGACGGTCCTGGTGTGGGGCGGCGAGGCCGGAGCGGGAGTCCGCCTCGCCGACGGGTCCCGTTACGACCCGTCGCTCGACGCCTGGGCGCGGTTCAACTCGGTCGGCGCTCCGTCCCCCCGAAGCTCCGCAGCCGCGGTATGGACCGACAGCCGGATGATCGTCTGGGGAGGTGTATCGCCATCCGGAGCCCCACTTGCCACGGGCGGGCAGTACGACCCGGAGGCGGACACCTGGGGCGCAACGTCGACCGTGGGGGCACCGGCACCGCGCTTCGGCCACTCGGCGACCTGGACAGGAGACCTCATGGTCATCTGGGGCGGCGGATCGAACACCGGCGGTCGCTACGATCCGTCGGCCGACGCTTGGCATCCGATGTCGGTGGATTTCGTGCCGCCGGTGAATAGCGGCCATTCCGTCATCTGGACGGGCGCGCATGTGGTCGTCTGGGGGGGCAACGGAAGCAACGCCGGATTCCGCTACGAGCCGGTCCTGGATACGTGGGGCGCCGTGAACACGGTCGGAGCACCCGTAGGACGCTCCTCTCATTCCGCAGTCTGGACCGGGTCGTTCATGCTGGTGTGGGGCGGCCTCGGCGCAACATTCCTCGATTCCGGCGCCCGCTATGCGCTTGAGCAAGGATCCGACCTCGACGGTGACGGGGTTTCCGTCTGCGGCGGCGACTGCGACGACGCCGACGCCGCGGTCATGCCGAGTGCCGCGGAGACGTGCGACGGCAAGGACAGCGATTGCGACGGAGCGATCCCGTCGTCGGAGTTGGATGCCGACCACGACGGCTCTCCAGCATGCGCCGACTGTGACGACGCCGAACCGCTGCGGTTCCCGTCGAGTCCTGAGCATTGCGACGGCATCGACAACGACTGCGACGGGAGCGTGGATGGGTTCGTCTCGTCCTGCGGATTGGGTGCGTGCGGGAGGGCCGGGAGCTGCTCCGCCGGCGTGGACGATTGCGTTCCGGGGTTGCCCTCGCCCGAGGTGTGCAACGACGTAGACGACGACTGCGACGGGTCGCTCTCTGCGCCGGAGATCAACGACTTTGACGTGGACGGATTCGTCGCCTGCGACGACTGCAATGACGCGTCTCCCTCGATCTACCCGGGGGCGCCGGAGATCAACGACGCGCTCGACAACGAGTGTCCGGGCGACTCCGGCTACGGTCTGGTGGACGAGATCGGCGATTCGATCGCGTTCCCCTCTCCTGCGCCGGAGCTCTGCTGGCAGACGCAGTCTCTCGCCGAGGTCTACCAGGTTGGGCGGTCGCCCTCCCCGACGATGGCGGGGTGCCTGCCCTTTTTCCTGTTCGAGTCGTGCAACTCTGACCCGGAGGACCCACCGGCGGGCGGGGTGTTCTACTACCTGGTTCGCGCGTTCTACCCGAACGAGGGAAGCTGGGGAGCGAACTCCTCTGGAGTGCAGCGGCAGTTCGCTTGCGGCGAGTAGGCGCGTTGCCTTGGGTTCAGCGCGACAGGAGCCGCCACAGCCTCAGGGCTGGCAGTCTCCCCCGGGGCCGGGGAGCCGCGGCAGGCAGTTCGAGAAGCCGTACGGGTACGCGGGCGAGTTGGGGTTGTCCGAATTCAGTCGCGCGAGATAGTACCAGGCGGTGCGGGAGGGTGGCGTCAGCAGGTCGTTCACGACGAAGACTCCGTCGGTCATCACGTCCCCGTCGTCCTTGACGCAGGTCGCCGGGCCGAGGACGACCTCCGAGCCGCCCCAGGCGAGTTGAGCCACGTCGCCGCGAATCACGTCGACGGAGTCCGCAAACCCGAGGTGCTGATAGGCCAGTACGAGCAGGGTATAGGCGTGGTAGAACCACAACGCATCCTGCTGGAACCGGTCCTGGCTGTAAAGGTCACAGAGCGGGTGCGCGGCGATCCCATCGCTGACACCATCCGGGACAGGCTGGACGATGTCATCGGGATCGCACCCATCGGCGACCCGGTCGAAATCGCCGTCGTAGAAGGTCCAGAAATCATCGAACAGGCCGTCCTCGATGCAATCTCCATAGGCCACGCCGTCGCGGTCATAGGGGCTGCAATAACCGAGGGTGCGCCCATCGCAGTCGAGGTCGGGATACGTGGCCGCGGACGGAGGGGGACACGTGGGGGGCGGGAACGGACAGGTCTGCCCGAACGTCGCGGACGCGGTGAGCCAGCAGCCGACGGCGAGCAGGAGGGCGCGGGTTGCCGGTGCCATCGCTACGGACAGGTCCTTCCCAGGCGCTGGTTCCCGCCCGACCCCATCCCGAGCGTCCCCTGCCCCATCGGGCAGAGGTTCTCGGCGCGGACAAGATAGAAGAAGGTCCCCTTGCTGGGAGGGACCGCCCCGTCGGTCGCGCTGGTATCCGATCCATCCTGGGACTCGACGCACGTCGCACCGCCGGCAAAGTTCCCCGCCGCGGTGGAGCGAAGCGTGGAATACGACGTGGCGCTCCCACCCGGGGCCGCCGGGGGGCTCCAGGTGAGCAAGGTGGGGCTCGGCAGGGTCAGCGACTCGACCTCCCCGGGCGTGGCGTAGACGGTCGGGTTCGCGTCCTGGCAGTCAAGGCAGACGGCCACCCCGTCCCCGTCGCCGTCCTCGTCCGTGGCAGCGTCGCAATCGTTGTCGCGGCCGTCGCAGGACTCCACGGCCCCCGGGTGAATCGCGGGCTGGGCGTCGTCACAATCGCCGCCACACTCGCTGCTCCCATCGCCATCGTCGTCCGTTGCATGGCCAAGAGCGTAGCGGCCGCCACTGCCCGCCCCGTAGGAGCCACCCCAGACGATCATCGAGCTGCCCGTCCAGACCGCGGTGTGTCCTTCTCGTTTCGGCGGTGTTCCCACCGCGGACGTCGGCAGCCAGCTGTCCGTCGCCGGGTTGTAGCGTGCTCCCGAATCGAGCAGGGCGACGCCGTTGCTCCCTCCCCACACGATCACCTCGCTTCCGGTGGAGATCGCGCTGTGGCTGCCTCGAGCCGACGGCGCGCCCGTGAGGGTGGTGGGAAGCCAGACGTCGCCCTGCGGATCGTAGCGTGCCCCCGTTGCCGCGGGCCCCGTGCCTCCCCACACGACCACTCGACCCGACACCGAGACCGCACTATGCCCCTCGCGCGCGGTAGGGGCTCCCGCCAACGAGGTCGGCTCCCACGTGTCCGTCACCGGTTCGTAACGAGCGCCCGAATCGAGGACACTGAAGTTGGGGCGACGACCGCCCCACACCACCATCCAGGTACCGGTCCAGGTCGCAGTGTGCGCGTAGCGCGGGATCGGGGCGCCCCAGGGCGAGGTCACTGCCCAGAGGTCGGCGACTGGGTCGTAGCGGGCCCCGCTACTCAAGGAAGTGGACACCGGATCGGACGTGCCTCCCCAGATGACCATGAGGCTACCGGTCCATACCGCCGTGTGCCACACGCGCGGGGACGGAGCGTCTAACGTCGAAACCGGTTGCCAGGTATCCGCCGTAGGATCGTAGCGCCCCCCCGTATTCGTCGGGGAAAAGCTGTCTCCACCCCAGATGACCATCCTGCCTCCGGTCCAGACCGCAGTATGGCCGGTTCGGGGGGTCGGGGCACCGACCACGGACGTCGCGGTCCAGCTGTCAATCGTCGGGTCGTACCGACCGCCGAGCGCCTCGGCTACGCCCTCCCTTCTGCCACCCCAGACGATCATGAGATTCCCCGTCCAGACATTGGTCGTCTCGGTCCAGCCCACCGGCGGGCCGATGCTGGTCGGTGTCCAGGCGTTCGTTACCGGGTTGTAGCGTCCGCCGCTGCTCGGAAGCGACCCGAGCCCCTGATCGCCTCCCCAGACCACCATCTGGGTGCCGGTCCACACCGCCGTGTGCCGAAAGCGGGAGCGTGGAGCGCCAACGATCGAGGTTGTCGACCAGCTGTCGGCGACCGGGTCATACCTCCCTCCGGACTGCGTCGACGAGGAGGAGCTGGAACTTGTGCTCCCGCCCCACACCACCATGACGCTCCCCGTCCAGATGGAGCTGTGGTGTTGCCGAGCCTGAGGCACACCCAACAGCGTGATGGGTGTCCAGGAGTCCGCAACAGGATCGTAGCGACTGCCGTCATCCTTGAGGGCGGTTCCTGCGTTGCCGCCACCCCACACGATCATCCGGCTCCCTGTCCAGACGGCGGTGTGCCGATCGCGGCCGCCTGGAGCAAGCGTCGTCGCTGTCGCCGTCCATGCGTCTGCAACCGGATCGTACCGGCCACCCGTGGACGGGTAGCTGCCATCGTATCCACCCCAGACGATCATCCGGCTACCAGTCCAGACGACCGTGTGGTTTCTGCGACCGGTCGGCGATCCGGTTGCCGACGTCCCCGTCCACGAGTCCGTGCCCGGGTCGTAGCGCCCCCCGCTACCCGGGTACGACGCGCCGTCGTACCCGCCCCAGACGATCATCCTGGCGCCGGTCCAGGCCGCAGTGTGGCTCGCACGGCCGGAGGGCGCGCCGGTGGTGGAGGTCGGAGTCCAGGCATCGAGTGACGGGTCGTACCGGCCGCCGGTGCCGAGGTACGACGACCCGTCGTGTCCACCCCAGACGACCATGCGATCCGACGTCCAGACGGCCGTGTGGTCCCAGCGGGGGGAGGGCGCGCCGCTCGTCGAGATCGGGGACCAGGTGTCCGTGGCCGGGTCGTAGCGGCCGCCGGTCGCGAGTGGCTGCGAGGAGGAATCCTGACCTCCCCACACCAGCATGAGGGTCCCCGTCCACACCGCCGCGTGCCGCACGCGAGCCAGCGGCAGATCGTCGAGCGAGCCGTTGTCCCAGGTGTCGTCGGGTAGGCACGCAGTGACCGCGGTTGCCTCCGCAGCCGAGGGCGTGCGATCGCCGGCCCATTTCGATGCTGAATCGAGCCGCGTGTCGATCGAGGCAAGGTCGCCGTCCGCCACGACCTCAACCGACCGCTCGTCCAGCCTGCGGGACGCTTCCTCCCACCACTCGTCCCAGCTCCGCTTCGGGATCGTGAACGTGGCGATCCGGACGCGGCCAGCGCCTTCATCGGCGAGCGCGAGGATCACGAACGAGTCGCGTCGCTCGATCACGGGACCGATCTCGCCCGGCTGCCCCGGCGTGCGGCGCCGCCAGCGTTCGAACTCGTCCGGAGGCAGTGTGACGCTGTCGACTCCGTCCTCCCCGTCGCGGCCGGAGGTTCGCTCGATCTCGTCCGGGTCGAGCGCGAGAAGCTCGATGTCCCGACGGAGCGAGTCGGCGGCGCGGGCGTCGATCCCATCGCGCTGGAGCTCTCCGCGGAGCGTCTCCGCAGTTGCTCGCGCCAAGGCGTGGAACCGGCCGTCGAACGCGTAGAAGCTGCGGACGAGCCGATCGACCAACGCCGGTCGGGCCAGACACTCCTGGACCAGGACGGGATCATCTCCGAGCGCGGCGTGGAGCTCGCGCAGTCTCTCCGGCATGCGAGTCTGGCGCACCTGGCGTTCCATCTCGGCCCGCAGCATCTCGGCGGTGACCGGCGTATCCCAGAACGCCTCGAGTGCCGCGGATTGCTTCAGGTACTGGCGGACCTTCGCCGCCGCCAGGCCCTTCGGTATTGCCTCTTCGAATGGACGTGTGGCGCCGATCCGGTGGCCGACGTAGGCGCGTTCGATTCGCTCCTGGGCGGCGACTCGCTCGTCGAAGGTGAGCGCGGCGGCCGGCCGGGACTGCGTCGCGGTGATTGCCAGCGCGAGAAAGGTCACCCGGATCGGGGCGGCGCTGTCCATCCACGATGAGGAGGTGCGTCGCATCGGAAAAACTCCGCGGAGCAGGGATTTCGGACCGGCTTGGAATCTGTGGACGGGCCATCTTACGGTCGGTTGGGCTCAATCTGTCAACTCCCAGCTGCGGGTCCGTGCATCGCGACTCCGGGACAGCACGGAAAGCCCTCGGGGCATCTTCCGGCTACCGCTGCCGTAGTAATAGGATACCGGCGCTTCCTCCAAGTTGTTGAATCCGCGGTCCCGCCGGGACGGCTGCTGGAGTTTGCATGAAGACACGCACCAAGGTCGTGCTGGGGGTCGTCCTCCTCGCTGCGGTCGGCGGCGGGGCGGTGGCAGTCATCAAGAGCCGCAAGCCGAAGGGGATCGAGGTGCAGACCGCGGTGGTGGCCAGGAAGGACCTCGTCGCGCACGTCCTCGCGAACGGCAAGCTGCAGCCGCGGAACAAGGTGGACATCTCGGCCAACATCCCCGGTCAGATCGTGAACCTCGCGGTGCGGGAGGGGGACACGGTCAGCAAGGGACAGTTCCTCCTGCAGATTGACAAGGCGCAGTACCAGGCGAGCGCCATGTCGAGCGAGGCTAATCTCCAGTCGCTGCTGCACGACCGGGACGCCGCGAACGCCCGGGTCGAGCAGGCGCGCTACGACTTCGAGAAGGCGCAACGGAGCTTCTCGGACCGGCTGATCCCGGAGGCGGAGTTCCAGCGCGCGCGCTCGGCGCTCGATTCGGCGGAGGCGGCGCAACAGTCGGCCCAGGGGCGGGTGGCGCAGGCGCGCGCGGGGCTCGAAGGGGTGCGTGACTCGCTCAGCAAGACGACCATCCGTGCGCCGCTCGCCGGCGTGATCACGGCGCTCCCGGTGCACGAGGGGGAGGTGGCCGTGATCGGCACGATGAACAACCCGGGCACCGTGCTGATGACTGTCTCGGACCTGGCGAGCATGGAGGCAGACCTGGCTGTCGACGAGACCGACCTGCCGCGGCTGCAGGTCGGACAGAAGGCGACGCTGCGGATCGAGGCGTACCCCGACCAGGAGTTCCTGGGTGTGGTCCGCGAGGTGGGCTCGAGCCCGATCCGCCCCGGGACCGAGGCCGCGACTCGCACCGGCTCGAACACGACAGAGGCGATCGACTTCGAGGTGAAGGTGACGATCGAGGATCCGCCTGCCGGGGTCCGGCCGGGATTCTCGGTGACCACGGAGATCGAGACGGGGCGCGTCTCGGGGGTCCCGGCGATCCCGATCCAGGCGCTCGTCACCCGCGATGATCCCCCCGCCCCGGGCGCCGCCCCCGTGGCCCCCAACCCGCGCGGGCCGGCGCAGGAGGGGGTCTTCCGCCTCGACGGCCTCGTCGCGAAGTTCGTGGCGGTGAAGGCCGGCCTGACAGGCGAGCTCGAGGTCGAGGCGAAGGACGGGATCGCCGAGGGGGACGTGATCGTGATCGGCCCGTTCCGCGCGCTGCGCGAGATCAAAGATGGCGGCGCGGTGCGGATTGCTCCCGCCCCCGCGGCGGAGGGCGCCGGCGGGAGTGGAGGCTCGCGATGAACCGGCTGGTCGAGGTGATCCGCGTCGCGCTCGACGCGCTGTGGGCGCACAAGCTGCGTTCGAGCCTGACGTTGCTCGGCGTGATCATCGGAGTCGCGACGATCATCACGGTCGTCTCCGCCATCTCCGGCCTCAACGCCTACGTCAGCGAGCAGATATTCACGCTCAGCCCGGACGTCTTCATCGTCTCCAAATTCGGGATCATCCTGAACCGCGACGACTTCTTCAAGGCGATGCGTCGCAAGAACCTGACGTTCGAGGAGATGCAGCGAATCACCGAGATGTGCACCACGTGCCGCGGCGTCGGGGCGTCGGCCGGGGGGACGAAGGTGATGCGCCACGCGGCCTTCCGTCTCGCCGACGTGCGCGTCACCGGCTCGACCGCGAACCTCGCGGAGCTCTACAACGTGGATGTGGTTGCGGGACGCTTCTACACCGAAGCGGAGGTGCGGCGCGCGGCGCCGGTCGCGGTGATTGGTTGGGACGTCCAGGACCAGCTCTTCCCCGACGTGGACCCGCTCGGCAAGACCGTGACCGTGGACGGATACCCGCTGAAGGTGATCGGGCTGCTGCGCAAGCAGGGAAGCGTGCTGGGTCAGTCGCAGGACAACATTGCCTACCTGCCGCTGAGCCTCTACGGCAAGGTGTTCGGCCGCAACCGCTCCCTCGACATCTGGGTGCGCGCCGCCTCCCTCGAGCGGTTCGGCGAGACGCAGGACGAGGTGCGCGTGCTGCTGCGACGGCTGCGCGCCACGCCGTTTCGCGACGAGGATCCCTTCGGCATGGTGAACGCCGAGGCGCTCCAGGGTCTGTGGCGGGGCATCTCCGCCGGCGCCTTCGCGATGATGATCCTGATCGCCGGCATCTCGCTCGTTGTCGGCGGCATCGTCATCATGAACATCATGCTGGTGTCGGTGGTGGAGCGGACGCGCGAGATCGGCGTGCGCACCTCGCTCGGCGCGCGACGACGCGACATCCGGCAGCAGTTCTTGCTCGAGGCCTCGATTCTCTCGGCGATCGGCGGCGTCATCGGCGTGGTTCTCGGAGTCGGCGTGGCCCGTTCCATCACCGCCTTCACCCCGTTTCCGACGCGCGTGCAGCCGGAGCTGGTGCTGATCGCCCTGTTGCTGGCGACCGGGGTGGGGCTCATCTTCGGACTCTGGCCGGCCGTGAAGGCGTCGCGCCTGGATCCGATCGAGGCGTTGAGGTCCGAATGAACGCGAGGCCCGCCAGGAGCGCTCGATGATCGGCACTCGCCACCTGCGCGCCGCGATCGAGGCGGTCGCCTTCGCCGTCCGCTCGCTGCGCACCCACAAGATGCGCTCGTTCTTGACCGTTCTCGGGATCGTGGTCGGCGTGACCACGGTGATCGCGATGGTCGGCGTCATCGAGGGGTTCAATCGCAGCGTGGTGTCGTCGTTCCAGGCCTTCGGCTCGACGCTGGTGCAGTTCCAGAAGTACGACCCTCGCTTCGGCGGCGGCCACTCGATCCCGGAGGAGCAGCGGCGCCGCCGCGACCTGACCTGGGACGACGCCATGGCGATCAAGGCGCTGGCGCCTTCCATCGCCGCGGTCAGTCCCGAGCGCTACCTGTTCGAGGCCAGCGCCTCCCTCACCGTCCGCTACCGCGGCCGCGAGGCGCAGGGGCCGAACGTCGTCGGCGTCGTCGAGGACTACCCGCTCGCCAACAACCACTTCGTGGCCCGCGGCCGTTTCGTCACCGAGGCGGATGTGGTCCACGCCAGCGATGTCTGCGTCATCGGGCCGGACCTGGTGGAGTCGTTGTTCCCGATCGAGGACCCGCTCGGCAAGGAGGTCATGCTCCAGGGGCGGCGATTCCGCGTCGTCGGCGTGATGGAGTCGAAGGGATCCCGCTTCTTCTCGAGCCAGGACAACTTCTTCTTCATCCCGTTCGCCACCTTCGACCGCTATTTTCCGTGGGTGAAGAACGGCAATGGCGACACGATCCACATCGCCACGGTGCCGCAGAAGCCGGAGTGGGTGCCGCGCGCCATCGAGGAGGGGACCGCGATCCTCCGCCAGCGCCGCGGGCTGAAGTTCGCCCAGGACAACGATTTTGCGGTCATGACGCCGCAGCGGATCATCGAGCAGTTCCAGCAGGTGACCGCGGGCGTTTACCTGGCGATGATCTTCATCTCCGCGATCGGGCTGCTCGTCGGCGGCGTGGGGGTGATGAACATCATGCTCGTCTCGGTGACCGAGCGGACGCGCGAGATCGGGCTGCGCAAGGCGCTGGGGGCGCGGCGCGGCGACCTGCTGGCGCAGTTCCTGATGGAGGCGGGAAGCCTGACCGGCATCGGCGGCGCGATCGGCGTGGCGGTCGGGGTCGGCGTGGTCGGCGGCATCCGCGCCTCGGGTCTGCTGCCGGCCGCGGCCCCCGTCTGGGCCATCGCGCTCGGCTTCGGCGTGTCGGTCGCGGTGGGGCTCGTCTTCGGCATGTACCCGGCAATCCAGGCCTCGCGCCTCGACCCGATCGACGCGCTGCGGTACGAGTAGAGGACCTTTCTCGGTTCGAGATCCCCCTCACTGGAGCCGGACATCCGTCCGGGGCGCGCGGACATCTGTCAACCTGATCCGTCCGTCCCCCTCAACCAGCTCTCACTAAGTCGCTGAGCCTCCGCCTTGGGGGTGCCACCTCCACCCCTGGCAGCGTACTTGCTCATGGAGGAGCCGCGCCCGGCTCTCGGCGCCTCGCATCTCGGGAGATACACGTTGATCCAGGGAACCTCGGCGATCGATCGGCCCGTCGAACGGCGGCGCGGCTGGAGCCGGAACCGGGCATTGCTCGTCGGGGCGGGCGTGCTCCTCGTAGGCGCAGGCTTCTGGTTGCTCCCGCGCGTGACGCGCTGGATGGGGAGCGATCGCTCGGCCGACCTCAGCCGGCTACGGCTGGGGGAGGTGAGCCGCGGGGCGCTCGAGCGCGACCTCGCCGTCGAGGGACGCATCGTCGCGGCGCTCCACCCCACGCTCTTCAGCCCCGCGGCCGGGTTGGTGGAGCTGAGCGTGCAGGCGGGGGCGACCGTGGCGCGCGGCACGATGCTGGCGCGGATCCAGAGCCCGGAGATCGACAGCCGGCTGCAGCAGGAGCGGTCGCGGCTGCTGTCGCTGCAGGGGGAGCTCGAGCGCCAGAAGATCCTCTCCCGCCGGGCCGCGCTCGAAACGCAGCAGGCGATCGCCCTGCTCGGCGTGAAGGCGGATGCCGCGCATCGCGCCATGGCCCGCGCGGAGCGTTCGCGCGAGGAAGGGATCCTGAACGCCGTCGAGTTCGAGAAGGCGCAGGACGAGCTGTGGCTCGCGGAGCTCGAGCACGAGGCCGCGAAGCGGCGCGCGGCGCTCGAGGAGGAGACCCTCGCCGCCGACCTGCGCAGCCGGGAGCTCGAGGTCGAGCGCCAGCAGATCCTGGTGGCGGAGTCGGCCCGGCAGGCGGACGAGCTGATGCTCCGGGCGCCGTTCGACGGGCAGGTGTCGCGCGTCGACGTGCAGGACCGCGACGCCGTGACGCCGGGGAGGGCGATCCTGACTGTCGTCGATCTCTCCGCCTTCGAGGTCGAGATCGGGATCCCGGAGGCATACGCGGACGACGTCGCGCTGGGGACGGCGGCGGTCCTGCGCTACGAGGGGAAGGAGTATCCCGGCATCGTCCGCACGCTCTCCCCGGAGGTACAGGGGAGCGAGGTGCGCGGCACGGTGGCGTTCGCCGAAGCCGTCCCGGCCGGGCTGAAGCAGAACCAGCGGGTCCCGGCCCGCCTGCTGCTCGAGCGCCGCGAGGATGTGCTGAAGGTGCCGCGCGGGCCGTTCCTCGAGAGCGGCGGCGGCCGCCTCGCGTACGTGGTGGCCGACGACCTGGCGACACGACGGGCGATCCAGGTCGGCGCGCTGTCGGTGACCGAGGTGGAGATCCTGTCCGGGCTGGAGGAGGGGGAGACGATCGTCGTCTCCGACACGGCCCGGTTCGAGTCGGCCGAGCGAGTCTATCTGCACCGGTGAGCGCCGGTGCCGTCCTGGCAAGGAGAGCCCATGCTGCGCATGGAGAAAGTCGCGAAGATCTACCGTACCGAGCACGTCGAGACGCACGCGCTGAGCGAGATCACCCTGCACGTCCGGGAGGGGGAGTTCCTCGCCATGATGGGCCCCTCGGGGTCCGGCAAGACGACCTTCCTGAACATCGCCGGGCTGCTCGACACGTTCGAAGCCGGGACGTTCCATCTGGACGGTGAGGATGTGTCGCGCCTCGACGACGTGCGCAGCTCCCGGATCCGCAACGCGAAGATCGGATTCGTCTTCCAGAGCTTCAACCTGATCCCGGACCTCGATGTCTTCGACAACGTCGACGTGCCGCTGCGCTATCGCGGCCTCGCGTCGCGCGCCCGGCGCGAGGCGATCGAGGAGGCGCTCGAGATCGTCGGGTTGACGTCACGGGCGAAGCACCACCCGGCGCAGCTCTCGGGGGGCCAGCAGCAGCGGGTCGCGATCGCCCGCGCGCTGGTCGGCCGCCCGCGGCTCATCCTCGCCGACGAGCCGACGGGGAACCTCGACTCGGCGATGGCGAACGAGATCCTGGATCTCCTCGAGAAGATCAACTCGACCGGTGCGACCGTCGTCATGGTGACGCACGACCCGGAGCTGGCGCAGCGCGCCTCGCGCCAGGTCCACATGCTGGACGGGCGGGTGATCGACCTCGAGGCCGAGAGGCCGGCGCCGCTGGCGGCCGGGCACTCCAGCTCGGCGCGGAGCTGACGCCATGTTCGCCTATCAGCTCCGCCTGGCGTGGAAGAGCTTGCGACGCAACCCGGGCCTCTCGATCCTCTCCGTGGTAGGGATCGGGCTCGGAATCGGGGTCGCGACGACCTTCGTGACGACGTACTACATGCTCTCCGGCAACCCGATCCCGCAGAAGTCCGACAAGCTGTTCTACGTGCAGCTCGACTCGTGGAGTCCGGAGCGCAGCTACGATCGCGACCATCCGGACCTCCCGCCCGACCAGGTCACTTATCGCGACATGGCCGAGATCATGAAGTCGAAGATCCCGACGCACGCCGGCGGCATGTTCAAGGCGGACCTGACGGTGCACCCCGCCGGGGACGGTCAGAAGCCGTTCCGGCAGCTCGTGCGCATGTGCTTCGCCGACTTCTTCCCGATGTTCGACGTCCCGTTCCAGTTCGGATCGGGATGGGACGCCCGCGCCGATGCCGGTCCCGAGGCTGTCATCGTCCTGGACGACGAGATCAACAGGAAGCTGTTCGGCGGCGAGAACAGCGTCGGGCGCACCCTGCTCATCGAGGACCGCGAGTTCCGGATCGTCGGGGTGCTCGCGCCGTGGAAGCCGCTGCCGAAGTTCTACGATGTCACGAACGACCCCTTCGATGCGCCCGAGGGGATCTTCATGCCCTTCAACTTCGTGCGGCCCATGGAGATCAACACGGCGGGGAACACCTCGAACTGGGGGGATGGGTCGGGCGACGGGTTCGAGGGGTTCCTCCAGTCGGAGACCGTCTGGATCCAGATGTGGGCGCAGCTCGAGGACGAGGAGCAGGTCCAGACCTACCGCGCCTTCCTCGACGCCTACGTCAACGAGCAGAAGAAGCTCGGCCGGTTCCCGCGGCCCATCAACAACCGCCTCTCCCCGGTCATGACGATGCTCAAGGACCAGGGGGCGGCGCCGGAGGAGGCGGTGGGGGTGCTGATCATCGCGATCCTGTTCCTGGTCGTCTGTTCGGTGAACCTGATCGGAGTGCTGCTGGGCAAGTTCCTCGCGCGCGCGCCGGAGGTAGGCGTGCGCCGGGCGCTGGGGGCGAGCCGGCGCTGGGTCTTCGTGCAGCACCTCGTGGAGTGCGAGCTGATCGCCGTGCTCGGCGCGGTGCTGGGACTGGGGCTCGCGGCGCTCGGGCTGGAGCTGCTGAACCGGATGTTCGAGGCGCAGTTCGCCTTCCGGCTCGACCTGCCGATGGTCGGCGCGGGCGTGCTGCTGGCGCTCGTGTCGGGGCTGGTCGCCGGGATCTACCCCGCCTACAGGATCTGCCGGATCGCGCCGGCCATGTACCTCAAGACGCAATAGGGGACGACGATGAACCTGGGACCGATCCTCCGCTCCTTGCTGCACAACAAGACGCGGCTCATCCTGATCTCGTTCGAGGTCGCGCTGACGCTCGCGATCGTGGTGAACTGCCTCAACCTGCTGTTCGAGATGCGCGGGAAGATGCTCCGCCCCACCGGCATCGACGAGAAGAACATCATCGTAGCGACGGTCCTGCCGTTCGGTCCGGAGTACAGGGATGACAAGTTCATCGAACGCGTTCGCACGGACGACTTGGCGGCCATGCGCGCCCTGCCGGGGGTCAAGGCGGCCTGCGCCTCCGGCCAGATCCCGCTGAGCGGGGGCGGCAGCTCGACGGGGCTGAAGGTCGAGGGCTCGACGGATCAGGTCGGCGCGCCCTACTTCTCGGTCACGGAGCAGGCTGTCGAGACGCTCGGGGTGGAGATCGCCGCCGGACGGAACCTCGTGCCGGAGGACTTCGTAACGAAGCCGACAGTGGAGGGGAAGCCGAGTCAGTACAACGTGCTGATGACCCAGGCGCTCGCCGATCGGCTCTACCCGGCAGGCGACGCGCTCGGGAAGACGCTCGGGGGGGGCGAGCGGTTCACCATCGTCGGGATCATCCGCCAGATGCACAACTCGTGGCCCGATTCCGAGAACGTCGAGCGCGCGATGCTGATCGCGTCCCCGCCCGGCAGCGCCCGGCGGATCCGCTACCTCGTCCGGGCGGAGCCTGGGATGCGGGAGGAAGTGGCGGGACGCCTCGAGGCGGATCTCCTGCGCCTCCAGGCGGGGCGGATCGTGAAGGTGCAGACGATGGAGGAGATCAAGGCGGACTCCTACCTCGAGAACACGGTGCTGATCAAGATCTTCTCCGCGGTCAGCGTTCTGCTCCTCGCGGTGACCTCGCTGGGGATCGTCGGCGTGACCTCGTTCTCCGTGACCGAGCGGACGCGGCAGATCGGCACCCGGCGGGCGCTCGGGGCGACCCGCCGCCAGATCCTCGAGCACTTCCTGGTGGAGGCGGGGATGATCGCGGCGTTCGGGGTGGCCGTCGGAACCGGCATCGCATATGGCCTCAATTTCGCGCTCGTCTCGCTGGCGGACGCGCCGCGCCTGGGGATGCCGTTGCTCAGCGGCGGGATGATCCTGCTCGGGGCGGCCTCCCTGCTCGCGGCGCTCGGGCCGGCGCTGCGCGCCTGCCGCGTCCCGCCGGTCGTCGCCACCCGCACCGTCTGAGCGGCATCCGGATCCCCCCCCGGCGGCGCGGCGGAGCGTGAGGTCTGCGCCGCCGCGCCGCCGTATACAATGAGGCCATGACGGAGCCGCAGCTCAAGGTCCTGGTGATCGACGACCAGGAGCCGGTGGTCGAGGCGCTCGGCGTGCTGTTCGATCTGCACGCGATCCCCTGGGTCTCGGCGCCGGATCCCGACCGGGCGCTCGCCGTCATCGACAGCCAGCCGGTGGGCGTCGTCCTCCAGGACATGAACTTCTCGCCGCGGCGGATCTCGGGGGACGAGGGGATCGCCCTCTTCCGGCGCATCCGCGCGGAGCACCCGGACCTGCCGATCCTCCTGATCACGGCCTGGGCGTCGCTCGAGACGGCGGTGCAGCTCGTCAAGGAAGGGGCCGACGACTACATCGCGAAGCCATGGGACGATGCCAAGCTGGTCGCCACGATCCGCAACCTGCTCAAGCTGCGCGCGCTGCAGCTCGAGAATGCGCGGCTGTTCGCCGAGCGCCGCGGGGCGCGGGAGGAGATCCGCGGCCGCTACGATCTGTGCGGGGCGATCCACGAGAGCGAGCCGATGCATCGCGCCATCGCGCTCGCCGCGCACGTCGCGGCGGCCGACGCGCCGGTGCTGGTGACCGGACCGAGCGGCAGCGGCAAGGAGAAGATCGCCGAGATCATCCAGGCGAACTCCCGCCGGGCGCAGCGCCCCTTCCTGAAGGTCAATCTCGGGGCCCTGCCGCACGACCTGATCGAGAGCGAGCTGTTCGGCGCCGAGGCCGGCGCCTACACCGGTGCGAGCCGGCTGCGGGCCGGACGGTTCGAGGCGGCCGACGGCGGGACCCTCTTCCTCGACGAGATCGACTCCCTCACGCCGGCGGGGCAGGTCAAGCTGCTGCGGGTGCTGCAGTCGGGCGAGTTCCAGCGGCTGGGGAGCAGCACCACGCGCCGGGCGGACGTGCGGGTGATCAGCGCGACGAACGCCGACCTCAAGCAGGCGATCGGCGCGGGGGCGTTCCGCGAGGATCTCTACTTCCGCCTCAACGTCGTCGAGATCGCGGTGCCGCCGCTGCGCGAGCGGCCGGAGGACATCCTGCCTCTGGCGCGGCACTTCCTCGAGCGGACCGCGCGCGAGCGCGGCGGCGCCCCCCGCGAGCTGGGCCAGGAGGCGATCCGGGCGTTGCTCTCCCACGCCTGGGATGGGAACGTCCGGGAGCTGCAGAATCGCGTCGAGCGCGCCATGCTGGTGAGCGAGGGGCCACTCCTGACCGCGGCGGACCTCGGCCTCGGCGCCGGGGAGGAGCGGCCTCGCGCCGCGGCGGCGACGCCGGACGAGTTCCAGGAGCGTCGCCACGTGGAGCAGGCGTTGCTCGACGCCCGCGGTGTCGTGGCGCGCGCCGCCGAGGAGCTCGGGGTGAGCCGCCAGGCGCTCTACCGCAAGATGGTCCGGCTCGGGATAGTCCTCGAGCGTCGCCCGCGTGTCTGAAGCGGAGCCGGCCGCGCGCGAGGGGTCGCCGCGGCTGTCGGTTGCGGGCCGCGCGGCGGCTGCCTGCACGGCCGGCCTCCTCGCCGGGGTGGCGGCCGCGGCGCTCACGGCCGCGCTCCTTCCCGCTTCCGTCGCGCTGCCGATCGGCCTGCCGATCGGCCTGCTGGTGGGTTTGCCGGTGGCGCTGTGGCTCGTGGGTCGGATGCTCAGGCCCACGACGCTGACGCTCGCGGCGCTCGCCGACGGTCTGCGCGGTTTCCACGACCGCGACTTCAGCCTGCGCCTGCGCGCCGGCCGCGACGACGACGCGGGGGCGCTGGTCCGGCTCTTCAACCGGGTGAGCGCTACCCTGCACGAGGAGCGGCGGTCGGTGCGGCAGCGGGAGCTGCTGCTGCAGACGGCGCTCGATCGGTCCCCCGCGGCGATTCTCCTGATCGGCCCGCTCGACCGGATCCTCTATGCGAACCAGGAGTCGCGGCGCCTCCTCGTCGGGGACGGACCCCTCGAGGGGCAGGCGTTCGAGCCCGTGCTGGCCCGCTGTCCGGCGCCGCTGCGCGAGGCGTTCGGCGCCGGGGGCGACAGCCTGTTCACCGTGGAGCACGCCGCGGTCACCGAGACGTACCACCTGAGCCGCCGCCCGTTCCTGCTCAATCGCCGGCCCCACACGCTAGTCGTCCTGCGGCGCATGACCGACGAGCTGGGGCGGCAGGAGGCCGCCATCTGGAAGAAGGTCATCCGGGTGATCTCCCACGAGCTGAACAACTCGCTGGCGCCGATCTCGTCGCTTGTCCATTCCGCCGAGACCGCCGCGAACACTCCCACGCAGGCGCATCGACTCGGCGAGATCCTGCGCACGGTGCGCGAGCGGACCGGTCATCTCGCGGCTTTTCTGGAGGGGTACGCGCGCTTCGCCCGCCTCCCCGCCCCGCGTCCGCAGGAGGTGGACTGGGCCGCCCTGCTTGCCGGGGTGCATGCCCTCTACCCGTTCGACCTCGACGGGGAGATACCGCAGGGGCGCGCGTATCTCGACCCCGCGCAGATCCAGCAGGTGCTCATCAACCTGCTCAAGAACGCCTGCGAGGCAAGCGAGGGGGCGCCTACGGTCTCGGTCCGGATTGCTCGCACCGCCGACGGTGGGACCGCGTTGCAGGTCGCCGACCGCGGCCGCGGCATGGACGAGGTTGAGATGCGGCAGGCGCTCCTGCCGTTCTACTCCACCAAGCCCGCCGGAACCGGGCTCGGGCTGCCGCTCTGCCGCGAAATCGTGGAGGCCCACGGCGGCAAGATCCGGCTGGAGTCGCGGACGGACGGGGGCACCGTGGTGACGTGCTTGTTTCCGGGTCGCCCGCCGGCTCCCGCTCGCGGCTGAGGGGCCCCACTCCGGGGGCCCCACTCCGAGCCTGCGCAGCGGGCGAGGGAGCGCGGCCCTGCGGGCCGTGCGTTCGTGGGGAGCGCAGCGGGCGAGGGAGCGCGACCCAGTGGGTCGCGCGTTCGTGGGGCGCGAACCCACCCCACCCAGATTTCCGCCGTACGACCCCAACATCCTTCCCCGGTCGCGCGTCTATGAGGGTGTGGAGCGAGCCCTGACACTACCCGTGAATTCGACCTCGACGACGGCTGCCGCGGACCGCGCGGCTCGGCTCGGGGAGCTTTTCGACCGGCACCAGCTCCGGTTGTATCGGCTGGCACTGCGGATGGGGGCGGAGCCGGACGACGCGGCGGATCTGGTCCAGGAGGCGTTCCTGCGGCTTGCCCGCGCGGTGGTCGCGATCCCGGAAGGGGCGGGGGGGGAGGCCTGGCTGGTGCGGGCGCTCGTGAACCTCTGCCGCGACCGGCGCCGCCGGCGCGCGGTGCGGGTGCGGGCCTCCCAGTGGGCGAGCCCCCCGGAGGTTCGTCCGGCCGACGCGGAGTCGGTCGCCTCGGCGCGGGAGCAGGTCGGCACGGCCCTGGCCCGGCTCTCGCCGCGCCGCCGGGCGGTCGTAATCCTGCACGAGATCGAGGGGTACGCGCTCGTGGAGGTCGCGCGGATGCTCGGGATCGCCTCCGTCACGGCGCGCTGGCACCTGAGCGCCGGGCGGCGGGATCTGCAGAGGTTGCTCGTCGGCGAGAGGAGGGGAGGATCATGAGAGGCAGGCACGATGCGGGTGAGGAGGATCGCCTCCGGGCGCTCCTGCGGCGCGGCGACCCGGCGGCCGGCGTGGCTGAAGGCCTGCCGGCTCACATCGCGGCCCGCATGCGAGCCCGGGTGGTCGCCGCCGTGTCGGATCGTCACCGTCCCGGATTCAGCCCCTTCGTGTGGGCGACGGCCGCGGCGGCGGGCATCGTGGTGATTGTGGCGATCGCGGTCCGTCCCGAGGCGCCACCCCCCCCGGGACCACCGGAGCCCCCGGCGAGCCCGCCCGCAGTCGCTTACGCCCCTCCGGCAGCGCCTACGCCGCTCAGCACGCCCGTGGTGACTCCACCGGCGGAGAGGCGACGAGAGGTCTTGGAGGCAGGCGCGCAGTCCGCTCCAGTCGCGAGCTTGCCGAGAGTGGGGGCTGCCGTGGGGCTGCCTGCCGTCTCGACGCCAGCGGTTGTGTCGACACGGAAGCCGCTCACCGTTCAATTCACCACGCCCGCGGGCACCCGGATCATCTGGACGCTCGATCCGGAGTTCAAAGGCTGACATGTCGGCCGGCCGCCCCGCGGCCGTGCCTGGAGGACTCGATGATCTCTTTTCGTACTCCTTGCAGAACCGGTGCCGTCCTGATTCGCTTGCTGGCGCTTTCCTGCGGTCTGGCGCAGGCGGCCGCTGCCGTCGGTGCGGAGACTGCGCTCGACCGCGAGGTCGATCGAACCTATCGCGTCTACTACCTGGAGGCGAGGGATCTGGGCCCGCTCGTGGCAGAGGCATGCTCGGAGGTGGGGGCAAGCAACTGTGGGCACCAGATGGCGGTGCCAGGGTCGGTGCACCTCAGCGCGCCCGAGGCGGCCCACGCCCGGTTCGCCGCATTGCTGAAGGTCCGCGATGTTCCGCCGCCGACGCAGGTCTTCCATGTGCACCTGTTCACCGCCGACAACGACGCCCAGCCGGCGGAACGGATCCCGGAGGCGCTCGCGCCCGTCCTCAAGGACCTCGCCAGCTTCCTGCCGTTCCGCTCCTTCCACCTGATCTCGACCGGGCTGGTGCGCACCTCGCGCGACGGACGGATCGACCTGGGCAGCGAACCGCACTTCGTGGTCGACCTGCGTTTCGCCGGAGATCCCGCGGGAGGGAAGCCGCTGCAGATCGAGGCGTTCGAGCTGTCCCGGCGCCAGATGGTGGCGGGCGAAGGGGGCTCCATGCAGGTGGCGAACTTCGACGTCCTGCGAACCTCGTTCAGCATGAATGTCGGCGAGACGGTGGTCGTGGGAACGTCGAAGCTGGATGGGGGGGACAAGGCGCTCGTCGTGCTGCTGACGGCCGCGAAGTAGGTGAAGACGGTGCGAAGCGCCTGCGGCTCAGCGTCCGCCGGCGCGATCGACTCCTCCCAAGGGGCGGAGCGGGGCGGCGGCGGCCGCGAGCGCGAGTTGCCGTTCCCCCTCCTCGCGGTGGCCGGCCTCGAGCAGCATCGCGCCGTACTCGCGCCGGTAGTCGGCCCGAGCCGGGGCAAGCTCGATCGACCGCTGCATCGCATCCAGCCCCTCCTGGGGGTCGAATGCGGCGAAGAAGCCGATGCGCCGCCTTGCCACCTCCAGCTTGAGCAGCGCGAGCCGGCGGAAGTCCTCGGCAGCCGGTGGCTCGAGAGCGGCGGCGCGCTCGCCCAGCGCGACCGCCTCGACGTGGCTGCCGCGCCGCCCCAGCGCGTCGGCGAGGAGCCGGAGCGCCTCGCGGTTCTCCGGCTGGGCGCGTAGCGTCCGCTCGAGCGCCGTGAGCGCCAGGTTGTTGGCGCCGCCTGCCTTGATGGTGAAGGACGCGAAGGCGAGCTCCTCGGCCGGGGTTGGGGGGCGGCCGGCGAGGTAGCGCTTCACAACGGTGTGCGGGCTGTCGAGCCGCAGCTGCGCCGCCGGCAGATCGACGCGCGCGTTCTTGAAGAAGGCGCGTGGCGTGTTCCGCTCGAGCAGCGGCCAGTCGTCCACGTGGAGCGCCCCCGTGCCGGCGTAGGCGGGGACATCCTCGGGCGCAATCTCCTGGTTGGTCAGCAACGTGTAGAGGTCGGTGAGCCCCAGCGGGGCGAGGTCGGCGCGCACGCTGTCCTGCTCGAAGCGGGCCCGAATCCGGTCGAAATCCCACTCGAAGAGGCGGTCGCTAGCCAGGAACTCGAGGTCGCCGCTGTTCGAGCGGAACACCGTCACCTGGGGAAAGGCGCTGAGCAGGGTGCGCAGCACCATGCGCAGGTCCTCGGTCTCCATCTCGTAGGTGTGCAGCCATTGCACCAGCATCCCGCCCGGACGGAGCCGCCGCCGCACCAGCTGGTAGAACTCCTCCGTGTAGAGGGTGGCGACCCCCGTCATCCACAGGTTCGAGGGCTCGGAGACGATGACGTCGTAGGTCGCGTCCTCGATCAGCAGCACGTGCCGCGCATCGTCGGTGCGCACCCGCACGCGCGGATCCTCCCAGAAGCGATGGTTCACGTCGGCGAACAGACGCGACGCCTCCACGACCCCCGGCGAGATCTCCGCGACCGTGACGCTCGCGACCGGATACCGGAGAACCGCGCCGACCGTGACGCCGCTGCCGAGCCCGATCACCATGACGTCGCGAGGGTCGGGGTGGAACAGCATCGGGTAGTGCCCCGTCAGGCGCTGGGTCAGCATGTCGTCGATCGCGAGCGACGCGTCCGGCTTGCCGTTGACCCGCAGGACACGGTTGTCGTCGCGCTGCTCGACGCTCACGGTCGCGCCCGAGTCCTCCCGCAGGAACAGCACGTCGCGCTGGCGGTTGACCGCGGCGAAGCGCTCCGCCGAATCGGGGGTGACGTCATGCACCCGGAACGGCGCGCCGGTGAGCACGCTGGGGTTCCAGGCGGGGGAGACGAGCGCGATCGCCGCCGCCGCGGCGGCCACCGTGACCCCCCAGACGAGGCGCCGGCGCGGCTCGCCCACGTTCACGAGCAGGCCCGCGGCCGCGCTCCCGGCAGCGGCGAGCGTGAGAGTCCAGCGGGTCCCGACCAGCGGGATCAGCACCAGACCCGCGCCGAGCGTTCCGGCGATGTTCCCGGCGGTGGTCCAGGCGACGATGCCGCCGATCTGCTTCCCCAGGCCCCTCGCGCCGCGCGACGGGCCGGCGCCCGCGGCGAGGCGCGCCAGGAGCGGGAAGGAGATCCCGAGCAGCAGCGTCGGTCCCGCCATCAGCAGGGCGCAGAGGAGGAGCTGCCCTCCCTGGTAGATCGGGTAGGAGCCGAGCGCCATGGCGCGGAGCCGCATCGAGGCCATCGGGAGGAACTGGACCAGCGGCAGCGTCCCCACGGCGACGAGGCCGATGGCCGCCTGCACCCACGCCAGTCGGCGCGCGGGATCGTCCCAGCGGTCGATCCGGCTCGAGGCCCACAGGCTGCCGGCCGCGAGTCCGCCGATGAAGGTGGCCAGCATCAGCGTGAAGGCGTCGGCAGAAGAACCGAGAACCAGGGCCAGAATCCGGAACCAGCCGACCTCGTAGGCCATGGCCGCCGCGCCGGAGAGGAGCGCGGCCCACGCGAGTTGCCGTGGTGAGGGCCAGTACGCCGCGTTCGGGATCCCAGCCGGAGCGCTCGGCTCGCTGAGTACGGGCCCGGTGCTCTCGTTCCGCCGCCGCAGCATCAGCGCCGTCAATCCGGCGCCGATGTTGATGATGACGGCCAGGATCGAGGTCGCCTGCAGCCCGAAGCGGCCGATGGTGACGAACCCCGCCAGCAGGCAGCCGGTGGCGGCTCCGGCGCTGTTCAGGCAGTAGAGCCAGGCGACGCCACGCCCCGTTCCACCCCGCTGACCGGCCAGATGGCGGACCAGGAGCGGGAGGGTGCCGCCCATCAGCGTCGTCGGGATCGCGACCAGCAGGAAGGCGATCCCGAACCGGAGCGAGAAGGTGGTCAGCGGCCCGATCGCGAGGGCGCGCGCCAGCCAGACATAGACCCCCGTCGCGGCCGCGAGCAACGTCGGGAAGGCGAGGCCATAGAGGCCGACGGTGATCTCGAGCCAGCCATACAGGCTGAGCCGGCGCTCGGTCCGGTCGGCCCAGCGTCCGAAGAGCGCGCCACCGACGGCGAGGCCGCCCATGAACGCCGCCAGCACCGCCGTCACGGCGTACGCGGAACTGCCGAGGAGCAGTTCCAACCAGCGGGTCCATACGGTCTCGTAGGCTAGTGCGGAGCCCCCGGTCAGGAAGAACAGGGAGTAGATGAGGATCCGGCTGGCTCGCGAGAGGGAGGCACCGCTCTGCGCCTGCGGCGGGGACGACGGGTGACCATCCATCCCCCACATCGTACGCTTTACATCACGGAATGCAAGGTGGTGTGCGCGAACCGTCCTGGGTTGAGCGGCCGGAAAACAGTGGACTTAGGCCGCCCCGGGCCGCGATTCGGCGATCGCCGGGCGCTTACGGTAGAATGGCGCGCGCGACGCCTTTCCGGCGAGGGATTCGGCGTTACCCGGCCCGGCCGCCTGTCCAACTGCGCGACACCCGTCCCCGCGAAGGAGACCCCGCGATGAGCAAGGGAAGGTCGACCGTCGAGAGCACCCACGTTGAAGTCGAGCTGCTGAAAACGGTCTACCGCAAGATGCTGCGCCTCTACTTCATCGAGGAGCGCGTCAAGCTGTTCGTGCGGGCCAACAAGTGCTCCTTCCACGCCTCCTCGCGCGGCCACGAGAAGGTCCAGATCTGCGTCGCCACCCTGCTCCGGCCCGGGTATGACTGGTTCTTCCCGTACTACCGCGAGAAGGCGCTGATGGTCGGGATCGACATGCCGCTGGCCGATATCTTCCAGGGGATGCTGTCGCGGCGGGGGGATCCGAACTCCGAGGGGCGCAACATGTCGGAGCACTTCTCCTCGCGGGAGCTGCGCGTGGTGTCGCCGACCGCCTGCACCGGGACGCAGTACCTGATGGCGGTGGGGATGGCCAAGGCGATCAAGGCCGAGGGGCGCGACGAGATTGTCTACGTCTCGAGCGGGGAGGGGGCGACGAGCGAGGGGGAGTACTTCGAGGCGCTGAACCTGGCGGCGCGCGAGAAGCTGCCGGTCCTCTTCGTGGTCCAGAACAACGGCTACGCCATCTCCGTCCCGCAGTCGACCCAGACCAGCTCCGACGTGGACGTCGTCGGGCGCGCCTTCCAGATGCAGGCGGTGCGCGTCGACGGCACGCGCTTCACCGACATGCACCACACCCTGGAGCCGAGGATAGCGGCGCTGCGGCGCGGGGAGGGCCCGCTGCTGGTCGAGGCCATGGTAGTCCGCATCGACTCTCACTCCTCCTCCGACGACCAGAGCAAGTACCGCACGGCCGAGGAGATGGAGGAGGTGCGCAAGCACGACCCGCTGCGCCATTCGGAGCTGCGGCTGCTCGAGATGGGGATCTACACCGAGGCCGACCTCGAACGCTTCCGCCAGCAGGAGAAGGCGGAGGTGGACGCGGCGGCCGACGCCGTGGACGCGCTGCCGTTCCCGGACGAGGCGCGGGTCCTCGACGGCATCTACAGCGAGGCGCGGCCGATCTTCGCCGAGCGCGAGCCGCGCCCGATCTCCGAGCAGCCGGTGACCATGGTGGACGCCCTGAACCACGCCCTGCGCGAGGAGATGGAACGCAATCCCAAGGTCTTCATGTGGGGCGAGGACATCGCCGATCCCAAGGGGGGGGTGTTCGGCGTGACGCGTGGGCTGACCGACGCTTTCCCCACCCGCGTCGAGAACTCGCCGCTGGCGGAGGCGACCATCGTCGGGGTGGCTCAGGGGATGGCTATCGCCGGCTTCAAGCCGGTGGTCGAGATCCAGTTCGGCGACTACTCCTGGCCGGGGTTCATGCAGATGCGCAACGAGATCCCGACGCTACGCTGGCGCTCGGCGGGGCGCTGGACCTGCCCGCTGGTGGTGCGCATCGCGGTCGGAGGGTACATCCGCGGCGGGCCATATCACTCGCAGTGCGTGGAGGCGGTCTACGCCCACACACCGGGGTGGTACATCGCCTTCCCCAGCAACGCGCAGGATGCCAAGGGACTGCTCAAGACGGCGATTCGCGCCGAGGACCCGGTGCTGTTCCTCGAGCACAAGGGACTCTACCGGCAGGTGTTCACGAAGTCGCTGGAGCCGGACGCCGACTACCTGATCCCGTTCGGCTCGGCCCGCCAGGTGCAGCCGGGGACCGACCTCACCGTGATCACCTGGGGGAGCGCGGTCAACCGGACGGTGCAGGCGGTCGCCAAGCTGGGGTCGGAGGCGCCCTCGGCGGAGATTCTCGATCTGCGTACCATCGTCCCCTGGGACCAGGAGCGCGTGCTCGAGTCGGTCCGGCGCACGGGGAAGGCGCTCATCGTCCACGAGGACTCGGTCTTCATGGGCTTCGGCGCGGAGGTGGCCGCGGTGATCGCGGCGCAGGCGTTCGAGCACCTCGACGCTCCGGTCCGCCGGGTCGGCGCCCTCGAGTGCTTCGTGCCGTTCGCGGGGAACCTCGAAACCGCGGTACTCCCGACTGTTGAGGGGATCGCCGCGGCCCTGCGCGACCTCGCGAGTTACTAGATTCGAGATGAGCCTCCTCGCCCCCGAGAGCTTGGAGCGGCTCCAGGAGATGACTCCCGAGCAGCGGTTCGAGACCGTCCGCACCCTGTGCTACCAGGCGCCGGGGGGAGGGGGGTCCGATCAGTACGTCGAGCTGATGGAGGAGATGGTCGCGCTCGGGATCCTGACCTGGGACGAGATCGAGGCGTTCGAGGCGCGGGGATGAACGCCGAAGTCGGGGATCCCCCGATACCGCAGGGTCAGGCGCTCTGCCCTTCCCGCCGTTCGAAGATGTAGCGCCGCACCCGCTCGAACCTCTCGCCCCGGAGGTCGAGGAAGTGCAGCGCCTCGCGATACTCCATGTTGCCACCGGTGCCGGGAAGCGGGTCGCACCGGAGGACGAGCGTCTCCACCTCCAGCATGCTCCCGTCGTCCCCCGGCAATTCGACCCGCAGGCGAACCACCTTCTGCGGCGGGATCCGTTCGAGGGAGATCAGGGTGGCCCCGCCGGCGCTGAGGTCGAGGACGGTGCCGCGCTGCCAGGCCGTTCCGCCTCCCACCTGGAACTCGGTGCGGAGGCGGACAAGGAGGCGAGGATGGATCCGGTTGTCCTGCTGCATGGCGCGAATCATAGCACGCGCGCGCGGTCCTGCAGGGGGGCGCGCGGCCTGCACCAGTCAATCCACCGCCGGCCTCGGCCTGGCGGGCGGGGCGATGAAAGCACCGCTACTGGCCCGGGTCCCGCCAGGCCGTGACGGCGAGGGCGATCCAGCCGGCGATGAAGGCCACGCCGCCGATGGGTGTCACCGCGCCCAGCCAGCGAGGGGCGCCGAGGCTCAGCGCATAGAGGCTGCCCGAGAAGATCAGCGTCCCGGCTACGAAGCACCACCCCGCCGCCACCGGCGCCGCTCCCGGCCAACGGGCGGCGGCCGCGGCGACCGCGAGCAGCGCGAGCGCGTGGTAGGCCTGGTAGCGCACGGCGACCTCGTAGATCTCGAGCGCGCGCGGCTCGAGCCGGCCGCGCAGCGCATGCGCCCCGAAGGCGCCTGCCGCGACCGCCAGGCCGCCGCTCAGCGCTCCCAGCAAGAGAAAGACACGGTTCATCGCGCTCCCGCCTTGACGCGGCGCGGTGTGCCGCGGGCCGGGCAAGTCCCGGCCGCGCCGCGCCGTCATGCCCCGGATGCTATCATCCCGCCCGGCGCGCCGATCCTGGCGCGCGGAGCGGCGACGCCGGGAGGAAGCGGAGGGGAAATGGAGATCGTGCTGCCACCGGGTGGGCGTCTCGTCGGAGCCGAGCTGCTCGGCACGGTGCTGCTGCTGCAGTGGAGGGACGGCCATCGGGGGGAACTGCCGCTCGACTCCGTCCGGCGCGCCTGCCCGTGCGCCGGCTGCGGGGCCCCCCGCCAGGCACCACAGGGAGGAGGACTGCGCGTGCTGCCGCCGGCGCCGCCGTCGGAGGTCCAGTCCATCCAGGCGGTCGGTCGGTATGCTCTGCAGTTCGTCTGGAGGGATGGCCACCAGGCAGGGATCTACAACCTCGACCTGCTCCGCGGCCTCTGTCAGTGTCCCGAGTGTGCTCGCCCGGCCGGAGCGCCGTCGTAGCGCGACCTCAGCGCACCCTCTCGAGTGCCCCCATCACCTGGAAGGCCCAGATCGTCCGGCAGGTTTCGAAGTCGTTCCCGATCAGCGTGTCGCACACCTCACCGACACTCCCAGGCTGGGCCAGGAACTGCAGCAGCCGCTCCTCCTCCCGCGACAGGGTGATCTCGCTGCGCGCCGCGTCGAACTCCGGGAGGGAGCGATAGCGGGTCTCGAGCCCGCCAATCGCCTCGCGGATTCGCGACCAGGTGCTGATCCGCTGGATGCCCGTCCGGATGAGGTCGGTGGTATTCACCTTCATGGTGATCAGCTCGTCGGTCGGCAGTGGCCCCATCTGGAAGCTGTAGTCGCCGCGCGTCCAGATGAACATCGAGTGGATGATCTCACGCACCTGCTCTCGTACCCCCTCGATCAGGTCCTCCGGCGTGATCAGCCCGGACTGCAGCAGGAGCCCCCCGAGGCGCTGGCCGGTATCCTTCACCTCGGCGGTGCACCGCTCCAGCCCCCGCACCGACAGCACGCCGCGCCGAAGGAACAGCTCGCCCAGGCGGTCGTCGGGATCATTCGAGCGCGAGAAGACCACCTCGCCGTCGCGCACGTAAGCCGACTTCTCGACCCTGCCATCGCGCAGGAGCAGCACCCCCGTCTCCCGGCTGAGGTGAATCGACTGGAGGAGGGACGGCACCGAGATGGCGGTGATCGGCCCCGAGAACCTGCCCGCAGGGGCGTCCGGAGCGGAGGGTGAGGCGACATCCTGGAGGGTCGACATGCTCGGCTCCGGCGGGCCAGCGGGAGCAGGCCAGCGGCGGTTCCCCCCCGAGAAAGCGCCAGGCGCCGCCCGGCGCGGAATCTGCGCCGCGGCGAGCAAGCCACCTCGGAGGCCAATATAGTGGTGGTGGTTCGCGGATCAAGACCCGGCGGGGTTGGAGCTGCGCTTTTCGTCCGGCGCGAGGAACGGCGCCGGATCGACCGGGTGCTGGTTGCGACGGACCTCGAAGTGGAGATGGGGGCCGGACGCGTTCCCCGTGGCGCCGACCAGTGCGATCACCTCGCCGGCGCAGACGGTGTCCCCTTCCCGCGCCAGCAGCTTGCGGTTGTGGGCATAGAGGGTCTGATAGCCGTCGTCATGCTCGAGGATGATGAGCCGGCCGTACCCCTGGTATCCCGTCCCCGCGTAGAGAACGACCCCATCGCGCGCGGCATACACCTCGGCGCCGGGCGCCGCCCCGAAGTCGACGCCATAGTGCATCCGGCCCTTGCGTCGCGGGCCGAACCCCGAGTTCACGGGTCCCGCGACCGGTCGCAGGAACCTCCCGCCCGTGGCATCCGGGAGCGTGATTGCCACCTCCAGCGGGGCGGCCGCTCCCGGTATGAACAGGAGCGCGCCGGTCTCGATCCGCGCCGGCTCCGCGATACGGTTCGCCTGCACGATCGTCTCCAGCGGCACGCCGTAGGTGCGCGCGATCGTGTACAGGGTCTGGCCGCGAAGCACCGGGTGGAACACTCCTGGCGGAGGTTCACTCGCGTCCAGTTCCTCGGGGGTGGCAGGGAGGAGGACCGTGGCCTCCGGCGTTGGCTCCGTGACCACGGCTCGGGCGCTGCATCCGGACAGGACCCAGACAGTCACGGGGAGCGCGGCACCCACGCTCCACAGCCGCGCGCGCCGAACCGCGCAACCCCTGTTCCTGCCAGCCTCCATACTGCGAACTTACTCGAACCGGATCCGGAGGATGGGGCGGTACCCTTTGCGGGCGTCCTCGCTGAGAGGGGGAGTGAGGCTGATCTCCGTGGTCCCCTCGGCGGTGGTCACCACGAACACGATCGGCATAGGGCCGCCAAATCCCTGCAGCTCCGACACCAGGCGATCGACCGTCAGCAGCTCCTTCGCCCCGGGACGGATGTAGCTGAGACGGACCTTCGAGGGGGTGCGGAGACCGGTCGTGCCCTCGACCTCGTGCTCGAACTCGATCGACACCAGGTCGCGCAGTGGGTAGCCGTGGTCCTGGAACAGAAAGGACTTCTTGTCGGTCTGCAGCCGGTCCTTCACCCCCTTGGGGGTGAAATCGCGCACGTACCAGCCATACGCGATCGCGGTGCCACGGATCACCTCGGGGGTCCCGTCGGCCGACTCGAGATCGACGGTCACGGTCTTCCAGGCGGCATTGGCTCCACCCTCGGCGAGGACCAGCGCCGCGACCGCGATCAGAACCGCGCGAAGGTGCGGGAACGTTCGCCTCATGTTGCCTCCTCTCGGGACGGCTCAGAACGAGCGGGCGCCACCGCCGGCAGTATAGCCGCTAGCGTGTCCATGGTGAAGCGCCCCGGCGTGCACGACCCCGCTTCGCTCTGGTGCTCCCCGTGAGCCCGCTGAACAGGCTGTCGTAGCGCCTCACCATGCGCTCCCAGGCGAATCGCTCGACGGCGCGACGCCGCTCCGCTCTCCCCTCGGCCAGGCGCGCCGGATTTCGCAGCAGCGCCGCGCTGCGCTCGATCAGGTCCGGCAGCCCCTGGTAGAGGTGCCGCGCATGCAGCCGGGCGGGGAGAAGCTCGGGATAGGCGAGCGCGTTCGGCAGCAGCGGGTAGCAGCCGGCGGCGATCGCCTCGACGACGGCGATTCCGAAGTTCTCTTGCACGGCGGTCGAGATCACCAGGTCGGCGCGCGCCAGCCAGCCGCGATAGCGAGCGCGCGAGGGGACGAATCCGCAATGGAGGATCTGCGCTCCCAGCCGTTCCCTGGCCGCCAGAAACGGCTTCGGGACGAACTGCTGGCTCTTGCCGAGCAGCACGAGACGGAATGGCAGGCGGCGCTCGCGGAGCTGATCGCAGACGCGGAAGAAGCCGTCAGGATCTTTGTCGAACTCCCAGCGGTGGTTCCAGAGGATGATCGGGGGCGCTCCGGGCGGTCGGTCGGCGGGCGGTGGAGGGAGGTCCACCCCTGGATGCAGCACCACCGAGCGCCGCCGGATCGCGGCGGTGGTGCGGCGCGGCCGGGGGGGTGGCAACGCCCGCAGCAGCACCGGAACCCGGCTGAGGAAATCCGCGCGGTGGAAGGCGGAGTTGAACAGCACCCGGTCGGCCGCGAGCGCGGACGCGACGTTGACGATGGCGAGATGCACGTCGGCCCCCTTCCCCTCGGGGCGCGGGTAGCCGAGCTGGCTCTCATGGAAGTAGGCGGCCAGAGGCGGGGAGGCGTCGCCCAGCAACGCCCGCAGGTGAGCCGCATCGAGGAGGCTCGACGCCAGTATCAGGTCGGGGCGAGGACGCCGGCGCGCCCGTTCGGCAAGCGCCAGCGCGGCTGCCCGGAGGCGCCACTTCCACAGAGCCGGCGGCAGGGTCAGCCGGTCGATCCGGTGCGCGGAGTGCCTCGCCAGCCCCTCGACGAACGCGCGGTGTGACCCGCCGAAGAACGGCTCGAGCACCAGGACCCGCCTTGCCGACTGCCGCGATTTCCCTTCCACTCTCCGTTCCTCACCAGGCCCGCGAACCCCGGGGTGGTGCCAGGATATCCGACCGTCCTGGTTCCAGGCGATTGGATCGGATCCATCCGGTTGGATACGAGCCGGCGGGGACGGGCCATCCCCGGTGGCCAGATCCACCCGCTGCGATCGTCAACTCCCTTGTTGTTATCATTTACGGGATTCTCGCGGCGAAGGGTGTGGCTGGCCCCCGTCTTGCTTTGGACACCGCGGCGACTCTTGCCCGGGCTCAGGGCAAGTTGACCGAATAGAATGCGGTTTCCGAGGGCTGCGGCTGGAGCCGCCCCTCCCCAAGGAGCGTAAGACAATGCGCGCAAAGGTTTTCGCAGTGCTCGGGTTGGCTGCCATGATCGTCGCGGCGACCCCGGTTCTTGCCGACGATACCGAGATGATCGGCAAGATCGTGTTCCACGGTGAGGTCCGGTTGCGGGGCGAGTTCGTGGATAACTTCGAGGACTGGAACTCCGACAGTCTCGCGGACGACTCGTTCGACTTCTTCCCCTACCGCGCCCGCGTCGGCGTCGGCGGCGAGTTCGCGAACAACGTCCACGGGTATGTGGAACTGCAGTCGGCGAATGCGATGGGTAACGAGTTGGAACAGCGCAACGTGCTGTTCAGCAACGACAGCGATATCGACCTCTACCTCGCGACGATCGTTGCGAAGCAGATCGGCGGCTCCAGCACCGACCTCACGTTCGGACGCCAGGAGCTGCGCTTCGACCATGAGTTTCTGCTGGGTGATCTCGATTTCTACAACGGCATTTCGCTTGACGGTGTGCGTGCCACCTGGAACTTCGAGAGCGGACCGCTCGACGCGTTCTGGTTCCGCACGAATGAGACCTTCGAGGACGACGCCGACACCGATTTCCTTGGAGCGCACTACACCTGGGATGATGTCATCGACAACGGCGACATTGGCGTCTACGGGTACTACCTGCGCATGGACACGGTTTCCGGAACGGGCCGCGAGGATCTCTTCACCCTCGGCGGTCGCATTGGGCGTGTCCGCGAGGGCGAGAGCGGAATGGTGTGGAACGCGGAACTTGCATACCAGGTCGGGACGCTCGGAAACGTCGGAGTGGCGGGGGACGATGCTGACGTCTCAGCGCTCGGCTTCGAGGGCTGGTTCGGATACAACTGGAACACCGGGGACAGCGACCACACCCTTCAGGGGAAAGTCTACTACGGCTCCGGGGACGATGATGACACGGACGACGAGGCCAACGGCTTCAACACGCTCTTCCAGGACTTCCACGACTCGACCAACCGCCTGGGCGTAGCCGATGTCGTGGCGGGCTCGAACGTGATGGCGATCTCGCTCGGCTACAACTTCGAGCATGGCGCGCACAGCGTCCTGGTCGAGGTGTTCGATTTTGCCACGGCCGAGGCCGGCCAGGACTCCCATCTGAACGTCGCCCCGACGCAGGTCGGCTTCTCCGCTTTCGGTCTGCCAGGGACCTTCGACGGCGTCGCCATCACCAGCGGGGACCCGGACGGTGCGGGGCCGCTCGACGCGAACACCGAGGACTCGATCGGTCAGGAGCTGGACGTGGTCTACAACTTCGACTACACCGACAACCTGAGCTTCGGCGCGGGCCTGGGGTACTTCATGCCCGGGCAGGCGATCGAGGACGGGACGGATCCGGACGGTGCCGGCCCGCTGGCTGGCTTCGACGACGCGGCGATGCGCCTGTACGGTCAGGCCCGGCTGCGCTGGTAGCACTCGGCACGTAGAAGACGAGTGGCAATCGGACCCTCGGCGGCCAGGCGCCGCCGAGGGTCTTATCCTTTCAAGAGGGGGGTTACAACGTGGCACCGCAGCGGAGATGGATTCTGGCGCTGGCACTGGCTGGGTCGCTCATGCCCATCTGGGCGGCCGACGAGGAACCCCCCGCCGAGCCGGAGGCGAAAGCCCCGGCTGAGACGGAGGCGAAAGCCCCGGCTGAGACGGAGGCGAAGGTCCGGTTCCACGGTGAGGTGAGGTTCCGCGGGGAGTACCAGGCGAACTACCAGGACTTCGACGACGACGGCGGCTTCTACGACCCGACCATCCCGTTCCTGATCCCGGACGACGCCGTGGAGTTCTACCCGTATCGGGCTCGCGTAGGGGTCGAGTCGACCCTGGCGAAGGACGTCGTGGGGATGGTCGAGGTGCAGGTCGGCGGGGTTGCCGGTGTCGACCAGGAGCAGCGCGATCCGCTCCATTCCAATGGCAGCGACGTCGATCTGTACCAGGCGAATGTCCATTGGACGAGTGTCGCCAACTCCAACCTGAGCATGCGGCTGGGGCGGCAGGAGCTGACCTACGGCAACGAGTTCTTCTTCGGCAACCAGGATTTCTACAACGGCATCTCGTTCGACGGCTACCGGCTGCGCTGGGAGGGGGAGTCGTTGGGCTTCGACTTCTGGTGGGCGAAGACGAACGAGACGTTCGAGGGGGATGCGGATCACGACCTGTTCAACGTCGCGCTGGGGGGCAAATCGGAGCGTGGCGATGAATTCAACTTCTACTTCCACTACGTCCGCATGGACGAGCCGTCCGGCACCAACCGCACCGACGTCTCGGTCTACGGGTTCCGCTGGACCCGCATGGACGGCGGCTCCGACCATTGGATCTGGAACTTCGAGGGGGCGTGGCAGGACGGGCGCGTGGGGAACCCGCTCGACCCGGCGACGGGGATCACGAGTGACGACACCTCCATCGCGGCCTGGGGCGGCGAGGGGGCGTTGGGATACAACTGGAGCCAGGAGGCCACGGACCACCGGGTCTACGCGCATCTCTACTGGGCGAGCGGCGACAAGGACCGCACCGACGACAACGACAACAACTTCCGGACGCTGTATCAGGAAGTTCACACCCGTCTCGGTCGCGCGGACCTCATCCAGGGCACGAACGTCACCTCGCTCGGGATCGCCTACGAGGGGAAATTCGGCGATCGCCACGCCGTGGGTGTGGACCTGATGGCATTCGTGATAGCCCGCGCGGCCGATACCGCGACGATCCTGGCCTCGTTCGCGGGAGACTTCGACGGGTTCGGGATCCCGGCCACCGCGCTGAACGCCGCCCCGAACATCGTCCCGGGGGAGGACGACCTGGGCCAGGAGTTCGACCTCTGGTACGACTACTACTACACCGACAACCTCAGCTTCGATCTCGAGCTATCGGTGTTCCTGCCCGGCGACGCCATCGCGCAGGTCGCGGCGGGACAGGACGACCCGGTCCTTCGCCTTGCCGGCCAGGTAAGGTTGAGGTTCTGACGACGGAGGGTCCGGCGCCGACCCGGGCCGATGCAAACCCCGGCGGGGTGTTCCCCCCCGGGGTTTTTCATGTACGCAGCTGATCGATCCGGCTGAAGAAGTCAGGGCACGACTTCGCGACGCAGTCGGGATCCAGGAGCTCGACGCCGTCGATCCGCAGACCCGCGATCGCGAAGGCCATCGCCAGGCGGTGGTCCCCCCGCGGATCGAGCCTGGCGGGCCGCGGCGCCCCGGGGTGAAGCGTGAGCCCGTCGCTCCGCTCCTCGACCCGTGCCCCTAGGAGCCTCAGGCCCGCCGCCAGGTCGCCTATCCTGTCGCTCTCCTTCAGGCGCAGGTGGGGGGCGCCTCGCAGTGCGGTCGGCCCCTCCGCGAACAGCGCCACCGCCGCGATCACCGGGGCCAGATCGGGGCAGTCGCTGATCTCGGCGTCAATCCCGCGCAGGCGGCGCGGGCCTGCCACCGAGACTGACTCCGCGTCGCGCTCCACGACGCACCCCATCGCGGCGAGGAACGGCAGGAAGGCGACGTCCGCCTGCCGGGACCGGGACGGCAGCCCGGAGACCCGGACCCGGCCGCCCGTCACGGCAGCCCCCGCGAGGAAGAAGGCGGCGGTCGAGTAGTCTCCCTCGATCTCGACGTCCGTGGCTCGGTATCCCTGGCCGCCCGGGATCGCGAGCCGGCCCGCGGAGCGCGCGATCGGCGGACCGCCGAACCTTTCCATCCAGTCCAGGGTCAGATCGAGGTACGGGCGCGACACGGCCGTGCCTTCCAGGGCGATCTCGACCCCCCGAGGAGTGCAGGGGGAGACCAGCAGCAGGGCGGAGGCGAACTGGCTTGATTCTCCCATGCCGAGGCGGGTGCTGCCGCCGGGCAGCGGTCCCCCGTTTACGACCAGGGGCGCGAACCCCGGCTCTGCCTCCCATTCGACGCGAGCACCGAGTGGCTCGAGTGCCCGCGCGAGGCCGCCGATCGGCCGCTGGCGGAGCCGTGGGACGCCATCGAGGCGCGTGCGACCTGGGCCAAGCGCCGCGACCGCCGTCAGGAACCGCAGCCCGGTCCCGGCGTTGCCGAGGTGGAGATCCACGGTCAGCCCCGGCAGCCGTCCGCCGCACCCGTGCACGAGAAGGGCCCCCGGGCCGTCCGGCACGATGACGACGCCGAGTCGCGCGAGGGCGTCGCGGGTGAGCGCGACATCCTCGGCATCCAGGCAGCGGCTCAGGCGCGAGGTGCCGCGCGCGAGGGCTGCGAGCAGCAGCGCGCGATGGGAGCTGCTCTTCGAGGGGGGCGCCTCCAGCTCGCCGCGGAGCGGCCCCGAAGGCACGATGAGCATCCACGGTGAGGCTGTCATTTTCTCAACCTATCGGCTCTTGGCCGCTGGCGCAAGACCGAGCCCGCGTGGGACGGAGCGCGGCCACCCGGCCCGCGCCTCGTTTGCAATCGCTTCGGAGCGTGGACTAAGATCCAACGCCCACGCGGGAGAGACCATTTGGCGCTTCGTCGGGCTGGCCAGATTGCGATTGCCTGCACCGCGCTCCTCCTCTGCGGCGCCAGCCGCTCGCGGGAGGCCGGCGTCCAGCTCGAGTTCGGGGTCGGGATGGCGCGGCGGGACGCGTGGCGCGAAGCGGAGTACCGCTTCCGCCGGGCCCTGGAGCTCGCCCCGACCGACGCGCAGATCCTCAACAACCTCGCCGTGGCGTGCGAGAGCAACGGCCACTACGAGGACGCGGAGAAGTACTACGTTCAGGCTCTCGAGGCCGACCCCAAGGACCGCACGATCCGCGACAACTTCGAGCGGTTCCGGATCTTCTACGCGCGGTATCTCCAGAAGGACCTCGAGGAGGCGAAGCCCGCCCCTTCCGACACCGGTCCGGTGGAGCCCTCCTGACCCGCATGCCGCTTCGCAGAGTCCGCCTCGCCGCGGTGGCCGCCGCCATGGCGCTGAGCTTCGCGTCGCAGGCGGACGCCGGGGTGGTGCGAGTGCCGATCGGCCTCCCGCTTCCGGCCCGCCTGGACACGACGGGGATCCAGACCATCCTGGTGGTGCAGTTCCTCGCCAGCGATCATCCGGACATCGCGCTAAGTCAGGAGATGGTCCGCCTGGTGCGCCGGCTGCTGGAGAAGGGGACCACCTTTCGGATCCTCGACGTCGAGCCCCCCAACCTGCCGGAGCAGAACCTGCAGGACCTGATCCAGAACCGCGAATTCTGGCGCGAGATGGGCCGCCGCTACGGCGCCGACCTGATCCTCTCCGGGGACCTGCGTTTCGAGACGGAGGATCTCTCGGGGTTTGTCACCGAGGACTACGTGAGCCCGGTAACCGGGCAGCGCGTGCGACGAACCCGTTACGCCGAGCGCCAGAGCTTCGATCTGAACCTGGACTTCCTGATCTTCCGCGGGGCGACCGGCGAGCTAGCCTACCAGGATCGGTTCCAGGAGCAGACACTCTCCGAGGGGAAGACGGCGGACCACTTCCAGGTGTTGTTCGACCTGATCGGGAGGCTGGAGCCGGAGATCCTCGGGATCCTCGTGGGGCAGTGGCGCACCGAGACTCGCGGTTTGTTCACGAACTAGGGGTGATGAACTGATGCGCTATTCCGTCAGCGCCACGATCTCGATCGGCCTGGCCCTCTGCGCCCTGCTGCCGACGTCCGTCTCCGCCTTCGGCAAGAACAAGATCAACTACGACCAGTTCGACTGGCAGGTCTACCACGGCCCGCACTTCGACGTGTACTACTACCCGGAGGAAGCCGCGTTCGTGCAGCAGATGGTCAGCTTCACGGAGAGCGCCTACCTCCAGCTCAGCAAGTCGCTCGATCACGAGCTCAAGGTACGGGTGCCGTTCATCTACTTCAAGACCCATGGCGAGTTCGAGCAGACCAACATCACCCTCTCATTCATCCCCGAGGGGGTCGGGGCGTTCGCGGAGCCGATCGAGAATCGAATGGTGCTGCCGATCGACCAGCCGCCGGATGAGCTCTACGCGCTGGTCGTGCACGAGCTGACGCACATCTTCGAGTACAGCATCCTGTACGAGGGACAGTTGCGGCGGGCGTTCCGCTCCAACCCGCCGCTGTGGCTCATGGAGGGACTCGCCGAGCACTTCGCGCGCCGGAACGACCCGCTGGACACGATGGTTATCCGCGACGCGGTGGTGAACAACATCGTCCCCCCGATCACGCAGGTGAACTCGCTCTCCTTCCTCACCTACCGCTTTGGTGAGGCGGCATTCGACTTCATCGGAGATCAGTACGGAGACGAGGGGATTCGCAATTTCCTGTTCGAGTACCGCAAGAGCCTGCTCACCAACAACATCGGCAAGGCAATCAAGGACGCGTTCGGGGTGGAACCGGAGGAGTTCGACCGCCTGTTCCAGCGTTATCTGCGCAAGCGCTTCCTGCCGATCCTGCTGGAGAAGAAGGAGGCGCAGGACTACGGCCGGGAGATCGGGAGCAAGAAGGAGAACGTCTTCACCTTCGCGCCGACCCTCAGCCCTTCGGGTGACCTGCTGGCCGTGCTCTCGACCACGCACGAGGACCTCGACGTGCTGGTCCTCTCGGCGCGGGACGGGGAGGTGATCCGCAATCTGACCCCCGGCTTCAGCAATGACTACGACTCGATCGTGACCGTGGCGTTTCGCGGGCAGTCCGACCTGTCCTGGTCGCCTGCCGGCGACGACGTGGCGTTCATCGCGCGGCGCGAGAACCGGCGCGTCCTGTACGTCATCAACGCGTTGACCGGAAAGAAGGTGCTCGAGAAGGTGCTACCGCTGGATCAGGCGTCGTCCCCGGCCTTCTCTCCCGATGGCAAGGATCTGCTCCTCACCGGCAACCTCGGCGGCGTCGTGGACATCTACAAGCTGAACTTCGCGTCGGGGGAGATCGTCAACCTGACGAAGGACGAGTTCTACGACGGCAACGCGCGCTGGTCGCCGGATGGCAAGTCGGTCGTCTACAACCGCCGCATCAACAACTACGCGAAGATATTCCTGGTCGACGCCGCCGATCCGGACCTCAAGACGCAGCTCACTTTCGGCGAGCACCGGGACCTGCAGCCGTCGTTCTCGGTCGATGGCAAGGAGATCTACTTCTCCTCCGATGGCAACCCCGAGCGGATCTTCAACATCTACTCCCTGAGCCTGGAGAGCGGGGAGATCTCCGCGTGGACCGAGGTGGTCGGCGGCAACTTCACGCCGCTCGAGATCGACCACGAGGGCGGGGCGAGGACCGTCGCCGTGACGACCTACTCGCGGGGACGGTTCAGGCTGTTCCGTTTGAATCTCGAGCAGCCGCTCGAGACGATTCGCCCCGAGGACAAGGGGTATGAGCCGGTCGAGATCGTTCCCTTCGAGCCACCGCTCAAGCTGACGCTGGACGACAGCCAGAAGGGGAGCTACGACAAGCTCAAGTGGCACTTCGAGGGGAACCCGGATGTCGCCATCGGGATCGCCGACGATGGCACGGTGCTGACCAACGCCCAGATCGCCTTCACGGATCTGTTCGGCGATCATCGCATCGAGGCGCTCTTCTACTCGGTCTCCACCTTCTCGAACTTCGACATCCGCTACTACAACTTCAAGAGACGCTGGGACTGGTGGGGCCAGGTCATCGACTTCCGCGACTACTACACGGTCTTCGACGGGTTCCAGAATGAGCGGGTCAACAAGGCCCGCAGCATCACCGGGGCCCAGGCGGGGCTGATCTACCCGATCGACCGCTACCACCGGATCGCCGGATCCCTGGGGGTGTTCCAGCGCGACCTCGAGCTTCCGCAGTACGCGGACGTCGATGGCAATGGAACCATCGAGCTCAGCGGCTTCGAATCGTTCTCGGGCGCCTATCCCGCAATCACGGGGACGTTCACCGGCGACACCGTCCGGTTCAAGCCGGAGATGGGGCCGTGGCACGGCCGCCGCTACGACCTCACCGTCGCCTGGGCGCCCGTCTCCACCGGCGACTTCGGGGCGTTCACCAACTACTACATCGACTGGCGGAACTACCAGCGGATGACCTCGCGCTCCACCTTCGTCGCGCGCGGGTTCATGGCGATCAGCACCGGGGAGACGGGGAACGGGGTGTCCTCATCGGACGTCTTCTCGATCGGCGGATTCAACCAGATTCGCGGCTATGAGTTCCGCGAGTTCTTCGGCGACCGGGCCTGGTTTGGCAACCTCGAGCTGCGATTCCCGCTGTTCGACGCGATCATCGTCCAGAAGGGGTTCGGTATCCCGTCGATCCAGGGAATCATCTTCTTCGACATGGGCGCCGCCTATTACCGCGGCGGGCTGGTGTTCGACGAGAATCTGTTCTCCCCGGTCCCGGGAGGCTTCGTCCAGTCGGGCGGCCTCCGGACCTACGAGTTCTACGGGAAACGAGACGTCTACGACCGCGATGACGGGACGTTCGACGAGCGCACGGGGTTGATCGACGGGCGGGCCTCGTACGGCTTCGGGTTCAACTTCTACTTCGGGCAGATTCTCCTGAACTGGAGCTTCGCCCACCGTCTGCCCTTCCTGGAGACGGTGCCCGACCCGGTGAACGGTCCCCCGGGGTTCGTCTATGTCGAGGAGAAGCCGGGGGGGTTCCGTTCGTCGTTCTACATCGGCACCCGGTTCTGATCGGCGCACCCGCCGCGCGCCCGTCCTGGTGCGGGCCCCTTGCCGGGGGTCGAGCTCAGACGTGGCGGCCCAGGAACTTGCGCACCGCCAGGAAGGCCCCGGCGAGTCCCATCGTTCCTCCCCCCACCGCGACCGCCGCCGCCTGACTTCCGCCGAGGAAGCGCTCGGTCAGGAGGGCGAGAAACGGGTTCGCGCCGCCGGCACGGTGAATGGTCAGGTGGAGCCCCCCCAGGAATGCGAGCGCCAGCAGGCCGCCCAGAGTTCCCTGCAGCAAACCCTCCATGAGAAAGGGGCCGCGAATGAAGGCGCGAGTGGCGCCCACCAGCCTCAGGATCTCGATCTCGTCCCGGCGCGACAGCAGCGCGAGCCTGATGACGTTCGACGTCGTGAAGGTCGCCGCGATGAGGAGCACGCCACCCAGCAGGTACCCGGCGCTGGCGGCGACGGCAGACAGCGAGTGCAGCCTCTCGACCCAGGCGGTGTCGTAGTGCACCTCCTCCACGCCCGGCTGGCCGCGCAGCGCGGCCGCGAACGCCTCGACCTCCGCCGGGCCGCGGCGCCCCTCCTTCAGCCGCACCTCGAACGAGGCCGGTAGCGGGTTCGTCCCGAGCGCGTCCGGGAGATCCGCCAGGTCCGCGAAGTAGCTGCGGAACCTTGCGAGCGCCTCCTCCTTGGGGACGTGCTCGATCCGCTCCACCGCCGGATCCGACTCGAGACGGCCTCTCACGGCCGCCAGCGCCGCCGCGTCGAGGCCGTCGAGCAGGTAGACCTGGACCTGGACCTCGCTGCCCCAGCGCGAGATCTGCGCCGAGAGGTTCGTGGAGAAGTAGAGGAAGGCGCCAAGGAGGGTCAACGCCACCGCGATCGTGCCGATTGACAGCGCCGAGACCGCGCGGTTGCGGCTCATCGAGGTCAGCGCCTCGGCGATGAAGTAGCGCAGGTCGGCGATCATCCGAGGAAACGCCCGCGTTCCAGAAGCAGCGTCCGGCGGCGCATCCGCGCGATCATCTCGCGGTCGTGCGTGGCCACGAGAACCGTGGTGCCGCGCGCGTTGATCTCCTTGAACAGGTCCATGATCTCGATGGCCAGGTCGGGGTCGAGGTTGCCGGTCGGCTCGTCGGCGAGCAGGATGACGGGCTCGTTGATCAGCGCGCGCGCGATGGCGACGCGCTGCTGCTCGCCGCCCGACAGCTCCAGTGGAAACGACTGCAGCTTGTGATGCAGCCCGACCATCTTCAGCACCCGGTAGGCCCGGTTCTTGCGCTCCTGCAGCGGCACGCCGAGGATCCTGAGGACCAGCGTGACGTTCTCGAGGATCGTCTTGCGCGGCAGCAGCTTGAAATCCTGGAACACGACGCCGATGCTGCGCCGCAGCAGCGGCACCTGCCGGACGGGGAGCGCGGTGATGTTGCGCCCGTTGACCAGGATCTGCCCCTCGCTCGGCAGCTCCTCCCGGAACAGCAGCTTCAACAGCGTCGTCTTGCCGGCCCCGCTGGGCCCGGTGAGGAAGACGAACTCCCCCTTGTCGATCGCGAGCGTCACATCGACGAGCGCGAAGGCGTGGGAGGAGTACCGCTTGCTGACGTGGTAGAGGTGGATCACGCCGGGGTGGGGTCGTCGGGCGTCCCGAGCAGCTCGCGCAGCAGCCGGTTCGCGAGCGCGGGGTTGGCCTTGCCGGCGGTCGCCTTCATCACCTGGCCGACGAGAAACCCGAACGTCGCGGTCTTGCCGGCGCGGTACTGGGCCACGGGCCCGGCGTGCTCGGCGAGCACCCGCCCGATCGCCTCGCGCACGGCCCCTTCGTCGGTGATCTGCACGAGCCCCAGGCGCGCGACGATGGCGGCGGGATCGCCGCCGCCGCGGGCCATCTCCTCGAACACCGTCTTGGCGATCTTCCCGGAGATCGTCCCGCCGTCGACGAGCCGGACCATCGCGGCGAGGTCGGCTGCGCCAATGGGGGAGTGGCGCACGTCCTCCTGGCTTTCCTTGAGCAGCCGCAGGAGGTCACCGCGCACCCAGTTCGACGCCGCACGCGGGTTCCCGGAGAGCCGGGCCACCTCCTCGAAGTAGTCGGCGAGCGGCCGCTCGAGGGTCAGCAGCTCCGCGTCCTCCTCCGGCAGACCCAGCGCGGCGAGGAAGCGGGCCTTGCGGGCGGCGGGATGCTCCGGCAGGGTCGCGCGCAGCCGCTCCATCCACGCTTCGTCCACCTCGAGCGGGGGAAGATCCGGCTCCGGGAAGTAGCGGTAGTCGTGGGCCTCCTCCTTCGAGCGCATCGAGACGGTCGCCCCCGCCGCCTCGTCCCACAGCCGCGTCTCCTGGATCAGGCGGCCGCCGGCGCGAAGCACGGCGACCTGCCGCTCGATCTCGTGCTCGAGGGCGCGGTGCACGTTGCGGAACGAGTTCAGGTTCTTGACCTCCGCGCGGGTGCCGAACGGGATGCTCCCCGCGGGCCGCACCGAGATGTTGGCGTCGCAGCGGAGCGATCCCTCCTCCATGTTGCCGTCGCAGATGTCGAGGTAGGTCAGGATGCTCCGCAGCCGCACCAGGTAGCGATACGCCTCGTCCGCCGTGCGGATCTCCGGCTGTGCAACGATCTCGATGAGCGGCACGCCGGAGCGGTTGAAGTCGACGAGCGACGCCTCGGGTCCCGCCTCCCCCTCGCCGCCGGGCATCCCATGGATCAGCTTGCCGGCATCCTCCTCGATGTGGATCCGGATCAGGCCAATGTCACGCCCTCCCGGCCCCTCGATCGGGACGGACCCTCCCTCGCACAGCGGCAGGTCGTACTGCGAGATCTGGTACCCCTTCGGAAGGTCGGGGTAGAAGTAGTTCTTGCGCGCAAAGACCGAGCGATTGCGGATCCTGCCGCCCACCATCAGCCCGGCCCGCACCGCCATCTCGACCACGCTGCGGTTGAGCACCGGCAGCGCCCCGGGAAGCCCCAGGCAGACCGCACAGACCTGGCTGTTCGGCGGGGCCCCGAACGAGGCATCGCAGCCGCAGAAGATCTTGCTGCGGGTGCGGAGCTGGGCGTGGACCTCGAGTCCGATCACGGCCTCGTAGGCGGTCACCGGCGCGGCGGGGGGTGCGGGGGTCACGAAAGACTCCTCAGCGGATCGTGGACGCGGTCCTCGAGAGGCCATGGATCTCGCGCATGCTTAACCGCCAGCTCGAGTTGGCGTAGTATAACACGGTCGTCGCTGGCGCCCCGCGGGGTCTCCCCTCGAGAACTGCTCGCAGCTCAGTGGTCGCTGCGGAGGAGGTCATTGAATGAACGTTCGCGGAACCTGGATCCGGATGATACTCGCCCCCATACTCCTCGCCGCCCTGCCGACCGGCCTCGCGCGCGCCACAGACCTCGAGTCGCAATTCACCAGCTTCTATCGGCTCGGGCTCGCCGAGAGTGGTGTTTCCGTCGCGGACAGGACGCTGGTCCGCGGCGACGCGCAGATTACTTTCACTCGCGGCGTATTCGTTCCGGCACAACCGCTCGACAACGTCGTCACAGGGGGCGTCTTTCTCGGCTCAGGCGAGCTGCTCCTCCGCCCGTCTCGCGCGATGGACCGAAACGTGCTGCGCCTGCGAACCGCGGAGTGGCTGCGGAAGCCGGTGGAGGAGTACCGCGGAACCTTCACCCGTGCGGTGCTGCGCTTCTACGACTCGACGCTCCAGGACCTCAGCGCCGGCGGCGCGGGGGACGCCACCTACGATCGCGGCCAGGCGGCGGAGGCCTGGAAAACTCGCAACGCCGGTCTCGAGAACATGGACGATCTCGGCCCGTTGAGCTTCGTCAACTTCAGCCTGGAGATGGATTTTCTCGCCGCCCGCGGTGCGGGGGAGGCGGGGCGGCGATTCTTCGTCGCCGAATTCGAGACGCCAGAGGACGGCTGGCTGACGTTCATCCTGGACGACAACCTCATCCACGAGATGTTCTTCGGGAACCACCTCCCGCTGGGCCTCCAGGAGGAGGTTCATCCGTTTCTCCTCACGAGCGTGAAGGAAGATTTCGATGCGACCGGACGATACACGGTTGCTCCGGAGAAGGACGACAAGCTCGCGTTGGACACCGACCACTACCGCGTGAACGTCACGATCCCGGACACCGCTCGGCTGACCATGGAGAGCACGATCGATTTTACCCCGCGGGTGCCGCTGCGGCGCGTCCGCTTCGACCTTGTGAACAACATCAGTCCGGGGGGGTACGCGAAGTGGAGCGATCGCGGACGGCCCGTCGACGTCACCTCGGTCACCGACGGCGCCGGCAACAAGCTTGCCTTCATCCACAAACGTCATCAGATCCTGATCGAGTACTCCGAGGACCTGCCGGCGGGAGCCTCGACGTCGCTCAGCATCAATGCGGACGAGAAGACGATCATCCAGCTCAGCCCGGAGTCCTATTGGCTGCTCAACACGTACCCCTGGTTTCCCCAGATCGGGTTCGCGGGGGCACGGAGCACGCATGAATGGACGGTGCGCACGAAGGGCACGCTGTCGGCGGTGGTATCCGGGAAGCTCGTCCGGGAATGGGAGGAGGATGGATTCCACTGCACGAGCTGGACGATGAACGAGCCGGTGCAGTTCCCCAGCCTCATCTTCGGGCGGTTTGCCTCACAGACTGATGTCTATCACAGCGAGCTGTCGGGGCGGGACGTGACCCTGCGAGTGAGCGCGATTCCCATCGGGACAATGGGTGGAATCAGCTATGCCGGCGTGAAGCGAAGCCAGCCGGTCCTCGACGAGGCGAAGGCGATAATGAAGTTCTACGAGAGCCTATACGGCCCGTACCCGTTCGAGTACCTGAACATCGCGCAGATGGCGGTCGGGCTCGGCTTCGGGCAGGCGCCGCCCGGCCTCGTTCAGCTCACCGGTGAGGCGTTCATGAGCAGCTCCACGCTCGCCGCCATGGAGGTGCGGGCGGACTTCTTCCACGAGTTCTTCGCGCACGAGATCGGTCATCAATGGTGGGCGCACGCGGTCTGGGGCACGTCGTTCCGTGACTCGTGGCTGTCGGAGAGCTTCGCGGAGTACTCGGCGGGTCTCTACATCCAGCAGCTTCGCGGTCAAGACCAGTTCCAGAGCAAGCTGAAGGACTGGCGACAGCATGCCGATCAGGCGCGCGGGACGGCGCCGCTTGCGGCTCTGTCGACGCTGGGTGGAACCCGGGCTGGAGCCGACTATACCAATCTGATCTACAACAAGGGCCCGTACGTCGTGCACATGCTGCGAATGCAGATGGGGCACGACAAGTGGGTTGCGGGGATGAAGAGTTTCTTCGCGAAGCACAATCTCGTCAATCTAAAAACAGAGGATCTGATCGCCGAGATGGAGGTCGCGGCGGGATACAAGCTCGACTTTTTCTTCGATCAGTGGTGGAAGGGGACCGCGACACCCAGCCTGCGGTTCGTCTACGACTTGAAGGCGACGGAGGATGGCAAGTTCCTGTTCACGGGGACCGTAAGCCAGGATGGCACGCCCTTCAAGCTAATGCTCCCGGTATTCTTCCACTTCGGCGGCAAGAAGGTCAGCATCCAGAGCCGGCCGATCGTCGAAGCGACGGATATCTACAAGGTCGTCCTGCCCGAGAGGCCGCAGAAGGTGACCCTGGACGACTTCAACACGCTCCTGGCTGATTTTCCACAGTAGGGTCGCCACCAGATTGGATTCAGGCGAGCGGCCGCCCCTCGCGCGCCGCCTCCAGCAGCCACGCGCCAGGCGCGAAGCGCGGACCGTGGCTGGCGGCGAGCGCCTCGAGGCGCTCGACCACCCGTTTCGCCCCGAGCGTCTCCGCGTAGCGCAGCAGGCCGCCGCGGAAGGGCGGGAAGCCGGTCCCCATCACCATCGCGAGGTCGAGGTCGGCCGCGTCGGCGACGACGTTCTCGGCGAGGCAACGTCCCGCCTCGTCTATCATCCGCAGCAGGCAGCGCTCGACGATCTCGGGCTCCAGCGGGGAAGATGCGAGCCCCTGCCCCTGGCGGAGGAGCCTCTCCACCTCGGGGTCGGGCTCGGATCGCTTCCGCCCGTGCAGATAGAAACCGCGACCGTTCTTCTTGCCGAGCCGGTTGGAGCCCGCCATCGCCCGCAGCAGCGCCGGGTCGCCGACCCGCTCGCCGAACGCCTCGTGAAACGTCGCCGCGGCGTGGGCCGCGACATCGATTCCCACCTGATCGAGCAGCAGCAGCGGCCCCATCGGCATCCCGAAGCGGACCAGCGCCTGATCGACCGCGGCGATCGAGGCGCCGCCTCGCACCAGCTCCAGCGCCTCGTTCAGGTAGGGAGCGAGGATGCGGTTCACCAGGAAGCCGGGACGATCGGCGACGACGACCGGCGTCTTGCCGAGGCGCCTGGCGAGCGCGTAGACGGTCGCCACTGCCTCGTCCGACGTCCTGTCGCCGCGAATCACCTCGACCAGCGGCATCCGGTCCACCGGGTTGAAGAAATGCATCCCCGCCACCCGCTCGCGATGCCGGGCGCGCTCGCCGATCCTGGCGATTGACAGCGACGAGGTGTTCGAGGCGATGACGCACTCATCCGAGACCCGGCTCTCGATCTCGGCGACGACCGCCTGCTTGATCTCGAGCCGTTCGACCACCGCCTCGATCGCGAGATCCACGGTGCGGAAGCCGCGCAGGTCGAGCGTCGGGCTGATCCGCGCCATCGTCTTCTCCGCCTCGCGCGCCGTCAGCCGCCGCCTCGCGACCGCCTTGCCGAGGATCGACGCGGCGGCCCCCATCCCGGAGACCAGCGCCTCGCGGCGCACGTCCTTCATCCGCACGGCGATCCCGTTCGAGGCGAGCAGCCACGCAATGCCGCCCCCCATCGTCCCGGCTCCGAGCACCGCCGCGCGCCCTACCTCGCGTGGATGCGCGCCGCCGCCGCCGCGCTTCTTGACTGCCTGGGTGGCGCGGAAGATGCCGATCAGGTTCTTCGACACCGCCGTCGGTACCAGCTCGCCGACCAGCCTCGCCTCCTCCGCGAGGCCGGCGGCGAGTTCCATCCGGAAGGCGTTTCCGATCGAGGTGAGCGCCAGCTCGGGAGCGGGGTAGTGCCCACCCGTCTCGGCGGCGAGCTTGTGGCGCGCCTGCGACAGGATGAAGCTGCGCCCGGGCGGCGTCCCCTCGAGCAGCCGCATCGACAGGCCGCGCCCGCGCCGCTTCGCCGCCGTGGCGACGCCGTCCGCGGCCGCCGCGAGCACCAGAGTGGCCGCCTCGCGGCGCACGTAGGCCGAGGGGACGAGCCGATCCACGACGCCTGCCTTCAGCGCGCGGCGGCCGTCCAGCGTCCGCCCGGCCAGGATCAGGTCGAGCGCAGCGGTCAGGCCGATGAGGCGGGGGAGCCGCTGCGTCCCGCCGAAGCCGGGGAGGATTCCGAGGCGCACCTCCGGCAGGCCAAGCGACACCTCAGGCGCGTCGCTCGCTACCCGCAGCGAGCAGGCCAGCGCCAGCTCCATCCCCCCGCCGAGGCAGACGCCGTCGATCGCGGCGCAGGTCGGGTAGGGGAGATCGGCGATCGCCTGGAACGCCGCCTGCCCTCGCGCGGCGAGCGCTCGCGCGGTCGCGGAGTCGGAGACGGCCGCGATCTCGTCGACATCGGCGCCGGCGATGAAGCTCCGCTCCTTTCCCGAGACGACCACGAGCCCGCGGGCGGGGAGCGCCCGGGCGGAGGCCAGGAGCCCTTCGAGGTGCTCGAGCAGCGCCAGGCTCAGGATGTTGACCTTGGCGCCCGGGACGTCGAACGTCAGCCAGGCGACCCCGCGCTCGTCGAGCGTGAGCCCGAGCCCCGTCCCCTCGGTGCGCTCGGCGATGGCATTCGCGCTCATGCCTTGGCTCCGGCCGCTACCGGCACCCGTTCCAGCACGAGCGCGCCCCCCTGTCCGCCGCCGATGCACAGCGTCGCGACCCCGAGCGCGACATCGCGACGCCGCATCTCGAGCAGCAGCGTCAGCGCGAGGCGGGCGCCGGTCGCTCCCACCGGATGTCCGAGCGCGATCGCCCCGCCGTTGACGTTCAGGCGCTCGGGGTCGATCGCACCCAGCGGCTCGGCTCGCCCCAGCTCGTTGGCCGCGAAGCGGCGCGAGTCGAACGCCGCGAGGCAGGCGAGCACCTGCGCCGCGAACGCCTCGTTGATCTCCCAGAGCCCCACGTCGCGGGCCGTGACGCCTGCGTCCGCCAGCGCCCTTGCCGTGGCGAAGACCGGGCCCAGTCCCATGCGGGACGGCGACAGCCCGGCGAACCCCCAGCCGCGCACCTTCCCCAGGATCGGGAGTCGGTGCTCGCGGGCGTAGGAGTGGGAGGCGACGACGACGGCCGCCGCGCCGTCGGTGATCGGACAGGCGTTGCCGACGGTGACGCTGCCGTAGCGGCGGTCGAAGTAGGGGCGTAGCTTCGCAAGCGCGTCGAGCGACTGGTTCTCGCGCGGGCCGTTGTCGCGAGCGACCTCGGTGGCATGCTTCGGCGGCAGGGTCAACGGCACGACCTCGTCCGCCATCCCGCCGCGATTCCACGCCTCGAGCGCGCGCGTGTGGCTCTGCAGCGCGAACCGATCCTGCGCCTCGCGGGTGATCCCGAACTCGCGCGCCAGGACCTCCGCCGTCTCCCCCATGTTGAGGCCGCAGTCGTAGTCGGTGAGGCCGACCTCGAGCGCCACCACCGGCTTGAAGTCGCGCGGACGGAACCGCCCGAGGGCAGCCAGGCGCGCGCCGACCGAGCGGGCGCGCGCCAGTCCGAGGAATGGTACCGTCGCCGTCTCCGGGAAGAGCAGCGGGATCCTCGACATCGACTCCACCCCGCCGGCGAGCACGACCTGCGCCCGGCCGGCGCGCACCTGCAGCGCGGCGTCGGTGATCGCCTGGAGGGCCGAGCCGCAGTTCCGGTTGAGCGTGTAGGCGGGGGTGGCCTCGGGGATCCCGGCGAGCAGCGCCGCCACCCGCGCCAGCGTCGTCGACTCGGCCGGCTGGGCGATGTTGCCGACGATCACCTCGTCGATCTCGTCCGGCCGGATCTCCGCGCGCTCGAGCGCCTCCCGCAGCGCGTGTTGCATCAGCTGATGCGCCGGGATCCTCGCCAGGTCGGTTCCCGCCCGGCAGAACGGCGTGCGCGCGCCCGCCACGATCACCGCGTCTCTTTCCTGCAGGAGGGAACCGCTCATTGCCAGCTCGTACCAGTCGCCGCGCGGATGCCTGGACCCGCGACCACCCGCATTGCAGCGAAGCGGGGGTTCATGCGAGGTCGTCCCCTTCGTCCTCCGGAGCCTCCTCCGCGCCGTTCCGTCCCTTGGCGAGGCCGTACTGCTCGAGCTTCTTGTAGAGGTTGCTCCGCGGCGTGTCGATCTCCTTTGCCGTCTGCGAGATGTTCCAGTCGTTCCGTTCCAGCTTGCGGACGAGGAAGGCGCGCTCGGCCGCCTCCTTGAACTCCTTCAGGGTCGCGTAGCGATCGAGCGGGACGCCGTCGCTGGTCTCGGCCGTGGGCGGGGACAGGGGCACGTCGGTGATCGGGTCCCCATCCCCCATGATCAGCATCCTAAGCACCACCGTGCGCAGCTCGCGGATGTTCCCGGGCCACGAATGCCGTGCGAGGGCGGCCATCGCCTCGGGGGCGATCCGGCGCGCCTTGAACTGGTTCTCCTCCTGGAACTGACGCACGAAATGCTCGACGAGGACGGGGATGTCGTCGCCGCGGTCGCGCAGCGGCGGGCACTGGATCGGAATCACGTTGAGGCGGAAAAACAGATCCTCGCGGAACATCCCCTTGCGGATCTCTTGACCGAGGTCCTTGTTGGTCGCCGCGATCACCCGCACGTCGACCCGGAACACTTCCGCGGCACCGACCGGCTCGACCTCTCCCTCCTGCAGGACCCGCAGCACCTTCGCCTGGGTCCGCGGGCTCATGTCCCCGACCTCGTCGAGGAAGATCGTCCCGCCGTCGGCCTGCACGAACTTGCCGATCTGCTTCGTGGTGGCGCCGGTGAACGACCCCCTCTCGTGGCCGAACAGCTCCGACTCGATCAACTCCTCCGGGATGGCGGCGCAGTTCACCCTGATGAACGGGCGTGAGGCGCGCTGGCTGCCGGCATGGATGGCGCGCGCCAGCAGCTCCTTCCCGGAGCCGCTTTCACCGGTAATCAGCACGGTGGCGGGGGTCGGGGCGGCTCGCGCGATCGCCTCCTGCAGCCGCCGGACCGCCGCGCTGTCGCCGACCATCTTGAAGCGGGTGGCCTCCTCCTCCCGCCGCCGGCGCTCCTGGTCGCGCAGTACGGTGTTCTCCGAGCGGAGTTCCTGCTGTTCGAACAGCTGCGCGAGGCGCAGCAGCAGGACCTCGGAGTCGAGCGGCTTCTCCCAGACGTCGTTCGCGCCCTTCTGCACCGCCTCCATGGCGGTGCGGATGTCGGCGTGGCCGCTGATCATGATCACGGGGACCCGCGGCAGCCGCCGGCGGATGTCCTCCAGGACCTCGAGGCCGTCGAGGATCGGCATCTTGATGTCGAGGAGGATCGCCTCGGGAGAATCGGTGACGACCTTCTGGATTCCCTCGGCGCCGGAGGCGGCCTCCAGGACCTCGTACCCCTCGGCCGCGAGCGTCATCCGCAGGGTGCGGCGGATGGCGGGATCGTCATCGATGATGAGGATGCGGCGGGTCGGCACGGCGGGGTCAGGTGCCTCCGTGCGCCCCCGGGGAGGGGAGCGCCCCGCTCGCGGCCCCAAGGCCGCGAGCGGGGATGAAGAGTGACGGTCGAGGTTCGCGCGTTACGGCTGTTCGGGGGACGCGTCCATGCGGAGCACCAGGAACCGCGACACCGAACCGGAGCGCACGTAGAAGTTGACCAGGTCGCCCGGCTTCAGCGTGCCGGTCTCACGCCGGAAATCGTCTAGGTCAGTCACCGGGTTGCGGTTCACCTCCGCGATCACGCTCCCCTCTCGCAGCCCCTTGTCGTAGGCCATGCTGAGCGGATCGACCGCGGTGACCACCACCCCCTGCGAGTCGGGCTTCAAGTTGTACTCTCGCGCCGTACCCGGGGTGATTGCTTCCACCCGGAAGCCGAGCAGCTTCTCGGTCGCGGGGGTGCCGGACGGCCGGTCGGACTCCGGCTCGCCACCGCCATCTCCCGCCCCCTGGCGATCGATGAGCAGCGCGGTGACCTCGAGCGCCTTCCCGCCACGCAACACGGTCAGCCGGACCTTGTCGTCGGGGGCGCGGCGCGTGATCTCTGCGATCAGCTCGGAACTCGACGCAATTGGCCGGCCGTCAACGGCGACGATCGCGTCCCCAGGCTCGATCCCGGCGACCGAGGCGGGCAGGTTCTTCTCGACCGATTCGACGAAGGCGCCCTTGGCCTCCTGGAGCCCGAACGACTCGCGCTCCTCCGGAGGCAGTCGGTTGATGTCCTGGATCTGGATCCCGAGGTAGCCGCGCGATACGCGCCCGCGCTCCTTGAGCTGATCCATGATCTGCTTCGCCATGTTGATGGGGATGGCGAACCCTATCCCCTGTCCCTGGCTGCTGATCGCCGTGTTGATTCCGATCGCCTCGCCGGCGATGTTCAGCAGCGGGCCGCCGGAGTTGCCGAAGTTGATGGCCGCGTCGGTCTGGATGAAGTCGTCGAGCGAGCTGTCGCGGTTGAGGCCGACCAATCGCCGTCCCCTGGCGCTGACCACGCCCACCGTCACCGTGTGCTCCCAGGCCAGCGGGTTGCCGATGGCGACGACCCACTCGCCTACGCGGATCCGCTCGGAATCGCCGAGGGGGATCGTGGGCAGCTTCTTGCCGGCGTCGATCTTGATTAGCGCCAGATCCGTAGCCTCGTCGGTCCCGATGATCTCCGCCTTCAGCTCGCGGGCGTCGTCAGCGAGGCGCACCTCGACACGATTGGCGTTCTCGACGACGTGGTAGTTCGTCAGCACGTAGCCGTCGTCGCTGATGATGAACCCCGAGCCGCCGGAATCCTCGCGGCGCTCCGGCGAATCCTCCTCCTGCTGCTCCCCTGGAGGCGGCTCCTCCTGCTGGCGGCGGCGGTCCGGCCCCGGGCCGAAGAAGAACTCGAACGGGTCGCGGTAGTTCCGCGGCATCTCACGCTCGCGAACCATCGACGTCGAGGTGATGCTGACGACGGCCGGGTTCGCTCGCTCGGCGATCTCGGCGAAGCTCGGCAGCGCCGCGGGGCTCGCGCCCGCCGCGACGGCAGGATTGGCGCTGGTGGCGGGAGTGAGGTTGAAACCGCTGGCGAGGAACATCCCGACGGTCACGGACACGGCGACGATCGCCGACAAGGCAACGAACTGCAATTTCCTGTTCATCTTGGACTTAAGGCTCCTTGGAGTACCCCCTGATAGACCGTAGAACGTACCACAGCAACGCCGGACATTCAATGAACGCTGTGGCTGCGACCGCGCCGTAACTCGCTGGGAGCGTTCTGGTTGCCGTCCGCAGGGGGGACCGTGCGATCGTCCTCGCCACCGCGAGGGCCGCACTGGACCCCGGCGTACGCCGGGGTGACGGAGGTGAGATTGGTCCAGCCGGAGTCCAGCGCAGCGATCATATCCCGATTGGCGCCGGGTCAGGGACGAGCGTTCAGCATCTCCCGCAGCCCGTCCTCGTCGAGGATCGGCACCCCGAGCTCGCGCGCCTTGTCGAGCTTCGACCCGGGGTCGGCGCCCGCGACCACGAAGCTCGTCTTCTTGCTGACCGTGCCGCTCACCTTCGCGCCCAGCGCCTCGATCGCCTCGCGCGCCGCGTCGCGCGAGTAGGTCGCCAGCGTTCCGGTAAGCACGAACGTCTTCCCAGCGAGCGGTTGCTCCCCGGCCGCAACCGTGGCCGGCGTGCCGCGCGGATCGACTCCCGCCGCGCGCAGGCGCGCGACGACCTCGCGGTTGTCGGCGTTGTCGAAGAAGGCGCGGATCGACGCCGCGACGGCCGGGCCGATGTCGCGGACCGCGGTCAGCTCCTCGAGGCTGGCGGCGCCCAGCGCCCCGAGGTCGCCGAAACGCGCCGCGAGCAGTCGCGCCGTCCGCTCGCCGACGTGCCGGATGCCAAGCGCATGGATCAGGCGGTGCAGCGGGTGGGTGCGGCTGCGGTCGATCTGTGCCACGACGTTCGCGGCCGACTTCGCCCCCATTCTCTCGAGGCCTGCGAGGGTGGCGGCGTCCAGGGAGTAGAGGTCGGCCGCGTCGCGCACGCGCCCCTGCGCGATGAGCTGCGCCACGAGCGCGTCACCGAGCCCCTCGATGTCGAGCGCCCGGCGGGAGGCGAAGTGGCGCAATGCCTCGTGCAGCTTGGCCGGGCACCGGAGCCCGGTGCAGCGCACCGCCACCTCCCCCTCCTGGCGAAAGACCGGGCTGCCGCAGGCGGGACAGCGATCGGGAAGCGCGAAGGGGGTGGTCCCGGGCGGCCGCTCGCCGGTCACGACCTCGACGATCTGGGGGATGATCCCACCCGCCTTCTCGAGCACGACGAGGTCGCCGACGCGCACGTCCTTGCGCGCGACCTCTTCTTCGTTGTGCAGCGACGCGGAGGATACCGTCGTGCCGGCGAGCGCCACCGGCTCCAGCTTGGCCACCGGGGTCAAGGCGCCGGTCCGCCCCACCTGCACCTCGATCGCGACGACGCGCGTGCGCGCCTGCACCTGCGGGAACTTGACCGCCACCGCCCAGCGCGGCGCCTTGGCGGTGGAGCCGGCGGCTCGCTGCACGCGGAAGCGGTTCGCCTTCACCACCACGCCGTCGGTGTCGTACGGTAGCTCGTGCTGCTTCGCGATCCACTCCTCCCAGTACCCGACGGCCGTCTCCGCGCCGGGGCAGACCCGGGCATGCGGGCTCACCGGCAGGCCCAGCTCCGCGAGGAGGGCCACGGCTTCGGCCTGCGTCTCGGGCCCCGGGGGATTGGCCTCGGCGATCTGGTAGAAGATCGCCTCGAGCGACCTCTCCGCCGCCTGCGCTGGGTCGAGAAGGCGGATGGTGCCGGCCGCGACGTTGCGTGGATTGGCGAAGACGGCTTCGCCGTTCTCCTCGCGGCGCTGATTGAGGCGCAGGAACTCCGCTCGCGACAGATAGACCTCGCCGCGCACCTCCAGGAACTTCCACGGGCGGCGCAGCCGCGCCGGCACCGACGGCAGGGTGCGCAGGTTGTCCGTGACGATCTCGCCGCGCACCCCATCGCCGCGGGTCACCGCCCGGACGAGCTTGCCGTCCTCGTAATGGAGCGCGATCGACAGGCCGTCGATCTTCAGCTCGGCGTAGTACTCGACCGCCTCGACGTCGAGGTGCCGTTTCAGGCGCGCGTCGAACTCCAGCAGGTCGGCGGCGTCATAGGCGTTCTCGAGCGACAGCATTGGGGTTCGGTGCGAGAACTCCTCGAGCCCAGCCGCTGGGCGCCCGCCGACGCGCCGGGTGGGGGAGTCTGGGGTCGCGAGCGCCGGGTGGCGCTCCTCGATCTCGTGCAGCTCGCGTTCGAGCGCGTCGTAGGACGCGTCGCTGATCTCGGGGGCAGCGTCGTCGTAGTAGCGCCGCCGGTGATGCTCGATCGCGCCCCGCAGCTCCGCAGCCCGGGCGACGGCCGCCGCCGGAGGTGCTGCGCCGGCTCCGTCCTCGCCGCGTTTCCTCCGGCTAGTCACCGCGCAGGATATTGCCGAGGACGCCGCTGCCGGCCCCCCCGCCGCCGCCGGGGCGGCTCCCCAGGCGGGGGATGAGCCACGACAGGAACGCCTGCGTCGAGCGGGTCTGAAGATAGAGCGGGCCTGAGCCGCGGAAGGTGCAGACCAGCCCCTCTCCCGACAGCAACGTCGATTTCCAGCCGCCGACCCGCTCCACCTGGAACTCGAGCCCGGAGCCGAAAGCGACGACGTGGCCGGTGTCCACGCGGTACGGCAGCCCGGCGCCAATCTCGACCCGATGGATCGCCCCGTACGACGAGAGGATGACCTCCCCGTGCCCTGACGCGCGCAGCAGGAACAACCCCTCGGAGCCGAAGAAGGAGCGGGCGCCGCCCCACTGCGTGTCGAGCTCGATCGCGGGGTTGCCGGCCAGGAACGACCCCGACTGGATGAACATCGTCTCGCCCTGCAGGGAGAGCGTCTGGACATCCCCCGGCAGCGAGGGGGCCAGCGTGATCTGCCCGGGTGAGCCTTCCGCCGTGTAGGTGTTCGCGAACAGCGATTCGCCGCCGAGGATCTTGCGCTTCACGGCGCCGAGCAGACCCCCCTTCATGGCGGTCTCGATTCCGATGTTGCCCGTCATGCTGACCATCGCCCCCGACTCGGCCTGAACGGATTCCCCGGCGGCGAGGTCGACGATGGCGAGCGAGTAGGCGGGGCGGTACTGGATGTCGATCTTCATGGTGCGAGGATCCTCCCATGCCGGCGCGGGAGTCGCGCGCGGCGGGCTGGGCCGCGATCAGGGGTTGGCGCGCACGATCTGGCCGGTGACCAGGAAGCCCCACAGGACCCGGCCCACCTCGAAATCGGGGATCGGGGAGAAGTGGCAGATTTCCCGCAGGCTGGACGGTCGCTCGAGGCTCGCCAGGAGAGACAGTTCGTCCTCCGAGAGGGTGATCTTGAACGCCGACAGCGCCACCCCCGGCGCCTGGTGGAACACGGCGTCGAGGCTCCCGATCGCCTCCTGGATGCGGTACCAGGAGTGGATGCGCCGGATGCCCCGCATCAGAATATCGGCGGAGTTCACGTTCAGGGTGATGACTTCCTTCGTCGGCAGGTCGCCCAGCTTCAGCTGGTACGAACCGCTGGTCCACTCGAAGACCGAGAAGAGAATCTCCTCGACCTGGGCAATCACGCCCCAGACCAGATCCTGGGCCTGGAGCCAGCCGTTCTCCACCAGCACCGTGCCGAGCCGCTTGCCGTCGTGGATGCTGCGCTCCGTCGCGGAGGTGAGGCTCTCGAGATCGACCTTCCCGGCCCGCAACAGGACCTGCCCCAGCCGATCGTCCCGGTCGTTCGAGCCGGCGAAGACGATGTTGCCGTCCTTGATGTAGACGCTCTTCTCCGATTCACCGCGATGCAGCCGCAGCACGCCGGTCTCCCGCGTGGCGCAGGCGGTGTAGATGAGATTCGGGAGGGAGCAGGCGTCGATTCGCCCTTCGATGTCGAATTCCATCTCCGACCCCTCTGCGCCTTCGGCCGTCACAGAACCATCTCCTCGTCGAGCTGTTCGTCGGCAGGGCGGGGTCGCAGGGAACCGGTCTGCAGGCTCTGGATCTCCGCCTCGAGGCGCCGCACCTTGAGCCGCATCTGATGGTTCCGGAGCTTCAGGTTGGTCCCCTCGACGATCCCGATCACCCCGGCGAAGAATGCGCCCAGGATCAGAGCGACCACGACCACGAGCGAGACGGGGTACTCCTTGACCGGCTCAAGGTAGAAGAGGTTCACCTGCACGCGCTGCGAGCTGTTGAGCCCGACGAACAGCAACAGGAGCGACAGTCCAAGGATCAGCAGGATGGCGATGGTGACACGCATCGGATGCGTTCCTCCGGGCGCCATCCTACTCCTCGCGGCGCCCCGGTGGGAGGGGGTCAGGGGTAGAGCGCCATCACCTCGGGCCATTTTCCCTGGGCGCGGAGGATCGCGTCGAGGATCTCCCGGACCGCCCCGCGGCCGCCGGCGCACGTGGTGACCGCGTGGGCGACCGCGATCACCTCCGGGTGCGCCTCGGGGACCGTCACCGCCAGGCCGACCCGTCGCAGGACCGGCAGGTCCACCAGGTCGTCCCCGACGAAGCAGACCTCCTGCGGATCGAGGCCGCGGCGCCCCAGGATCCCCTCGAAAGCCGGGAGCTTCTGCCAGTCCCCCTGGTGCAGCTCCTGGATCCCGAGCTCGGCGCAGCGCCGCCCCACTGCCTCCGAGCGGCGGCCGGTGATCACGCCGATCTCGATCCCGCAGCGCTGCGCGACCTTGATCCCGACCCCGTCCCGGGCGTGGAACGCCTTGACCTCCGTCCCGTCGCCGAGGAACAGGATCGACCCGTCGGTCATCACCCCGTCCACGTCGAGCAGGACGAGGCGGATCTTGCGGGCCCGGTCGGCTGCGCTTGCTTCAAGCTCCATGCTGCTCCCGATCGGCGGCACACGGCCCTTCCGAGGCGTGGCCTTGGTGACTTGTCCAGGCAAGTCTCTTGAATCTCGCACTCCATTGCAATGCTCACCGGCCGGGACGATGCCATGCACGACCCCTCGCCACTACGGTGCCAGTCGAACGCGTCGCAGCAGATCCTGGAAGCGCGGATCGCCGCGCAGGGGGTCGTATAGCGGATCCACCTTGAGGGCGGTGAACCCCGGGGGATACTCCTGGTAGGCCTTCTCCAGAAGGGCGAGCGCCTCCTGCAGGTGGCCCATGCCAAGGTGCGCGATGATGAGTGGACCCGGGTCGCTCGATCGAGTACGGCTGAATGACCGCAGTCGCTCGAGCGCTCGCTGAGCCTCCTCGGGTTCTCCCGACCGGCCGTGGACGTACGCCAGCACTGCGAAGACCCAGGGTCCGTCGTCGATGCGCTGCCACCGCTCCACGAGGGCCAGCGCCTCGGCAAAGCGCCCCGTCTGTACGTACACGTAGGCCAGCATGTAGGCCCGCGGGAAGTTCGGCTCCCTCTCGAGCACGGCGCGTAGCTGCTCGATGGCGCGATCGTGCTGTCGCGAGAAGTAGAGGAAGACCCCGTTGTCCGTGGCGATGATGAGCGACAGCGGGTCGAGCTGGCGCGCCCGATCCATCTCGGCGAAGGCCTCCTCGAAGCGGCCCCGCAGCGCCAGGTGCTCGCCATACCAGTGATGTGCCGTGGCGTAGTTGGGATCCAGCTCGATCGCCCGCTGGAACTCCCGCTCGGCGGTCTCCCAGTCCCAGTCGTACTCCTGGGTGATCACGGCAAAGGAGACGTGCGCCTCCGCCAGTTGCTCATCGAGCTCGAGCGCTCGGAGCGCGGCCGCCCGCGCCTTCGGCGCACACTCCTCCGCGTCGGCGAGCGTGTCGTATCCGGTCATGAGCGCGTAGGTGTCGGCCAGGCCGGCGTAGGCGCGAGCGTAGGTCGGATCCTGGGCGATGGCCTGCTCGAAGAGCGTGGCGGCCCGCTGAAGTCCGACCGCGGTTCGCTTGTTCCAGAAGTAGCGGCCCTTGAGATACAGGTCGTAGGCGTCGAGCTTCGCCGAGGACAACGCGGGCGATGGCGACATGTCGGGCCGCTCTCTTCCGGACAGCGTGACCTGGATCTCGGCGGCAACCGCTTGCGCGATCTCATCCTGGACCGCCAGCAGGCCGCTCAGCTCGCGGTCGTAGTTCCGCGCCCAGACATGCGTCTGACCCTCGACCTCGATCAACTGTGCCGTGATTCGCACCCGTTCGAGATCCCTCCGGACGCTCCCCTCCAGGACGTACTGCACCCCCAGCTCGCGGCCGAGCCACCCGAGAGGCTTCTGACCCCTCTTGAACTGCATGACGGAGGTCCGGGCGATGACGCCGAGGCGCTCGGGATCGAGGTTTCCCAGGCGCCCGATCAGCTCCTCGGTGAGGCCGTCGCTGAAGTAGTCCTGCCCGGGGTCGCCGGTCAGGTTATCGAGCGGCAGGACCGCCAGCATGATCCGCCCGTTGGCGGAGGGGAGGGGGGGGCGGGCGCGTGAGCCGTAGAGGTAGGCCCCCAGTGCGGTGAGGAGGACCACTCCAGCGAGAAGGAACGGCCATCGTCGCGTCGCGGGCCGATGCGGCGCGGTGGCAACCGATGCGGCGCTGGGTGAATCGGCGGTGCCGGCCGGCGGTGGCGCGGCCTCGGTCGGCGCGGCGAGCGATTTGTACGTGGGCGTCTCGGCGGGCTCCTCGATCTCGGCGCTCTGCACGGGCGCGATGAACCGGTACCCCTTCCCCGTCACCGTCTGGATGAAGTGCGGAGTTTCCGGGTCGTCCCGCAACGCCATTCGAAGCTTGCGCATGGCGCCATTGAGGCTGTTGTCGGTGTCGAGGAAGACATCCTTCCCCCAGATCCGCTCGACGATCTCTTCCCGCGTGACCAGATGTCCCCGCCGGTCGACCAGAAGTAGCAGGATTTCCATGGGGATGCGCTCGAGGCGGAGCGCACGGCCGTCCCGGCGCAGCTCGTACGCGCGCGGGTCGAGTTCGAGGTCCTCACCGAGCTTGAACGACGTCACTGGCGGCCCTCTCTTGCGTGGGTGCCATTTTAGCCTTGTCGCGGGTCAGGAAGGAAACCCATTGGCATCAGTCGCTTGCACGAACAGGAAAAGGTAAGGCGACCGACAGGCGGGCGCTATGGTCCGAGGCGCGCTTTCACGGCAATCTCCCGGGACACGCAGCACGAGGCACCCGATCGGGTCGCGGGTCCAGTCCGAGGAGGGAGTGACCGTGAGGAGTCATCTCATTGCAGGGTGGGTGGCGGTAGGGGTGCTCAGCGCGACACCGAGCGTCTGGGCACAGAGCAGCGCGAGTTTCCGGCTGGAGGGGACCACGTTCAACGAAGGAGGTCGGCCGAGCGGCGGGCAGTTCGCGCAGTCCGCCTCGTTCCAGATCACGCTGGATGTGGTCGGCGATGCGGTCCTGCCGGTTGCCGCGTCGAGCCCGAGCTTTGGGTTGTCGGGAGGGACGGCCGGCAGCTACGCCCCTGCGGGCGAGGTTCAGGGGGCGGCGTTTGACCAGCCTGGGTATGCGCCCGGTACGATCTCCTGGACTTCGATGCCCACCGCCGTCCGGTACAACCTCTACCGCGGCGCGACCGGCACGCTGCCAGCGACCTTCGGCTCCTGCCTCGCCTCGAACATCGCGAACAACTTCTACAACGATCCTGCCGTCCCGCCATCGAAGGCCGGGTACTTCTACCTGACCACCGGCGAGAACCGTCTCGGGGAACAGGGGACGAAGGGACTCCAGTCGAATGGCACGCAGCGCACATCGTCCCCGGCCTGTCCTTGAGACGGCGGTGGCAGGAGGGAGAGGCACCGTGAAAACGCTCACCGCACTCGCCGTCGCGCTGCTCGCGGTCACCCCGCTGGCGGCCGCCACACCGCCGAACGTCATCAACTACCAGGGCGTCCTGCGAGACGCCGGCGGGAATCCGGCTACTGGCTCGTTCGAGATGGTGTTTCGGCTGTACGACCAGGCGACCGGCGGAACGCTCATCCTCACCGACTACCACGCTCCGTCCGCTGGCGGGCCGGCGGTCGACGTCACGAACGGCCTGTTCAGCGTGGAGATCGGCTCCGGTCTGATGACGTCGTCGTATCCGACGCTGAGCGCCGCGTTCGGCGCACAAGGGTCGATCTGGCTCGAGATCCAGGTCAACGCGGAGACCCTGACGCCGCGGCTGCACTTCGCCTCGGCAGGGTACGCCCTGAACGCCGGGACGCTCGAGGGAATCGCGGCGAGTGGTTTCGTCAATACCAGCGGCCAGTCCCAGACCAAGTCGGGGATTCTCCTCGTCGGTACCGCGCCCGGCGGCCCATTCGCGAGCCTGGCCGACACCGGGTACGGGGTGATCGCGAAGGGATCCACCGCGGCGGGGGACTTCAGGGAGTCCGACACGACGGCGAAGGCGGAGCTGGCCAAGGACGGGGTCGGCGTCACTGCGAGCGGCCCCACCTACGGCGCCTACTTCGGGAAAGCGGATCTCAGCGCCTACGCCTATCTGGGGCAAGCGGCGACCGGCATCAATGCGTACGGATCGAGCCGAGGGGTTCTTGGAAGCACTATCGAGCCGCTGCTGCCCGGCGCGGACACTGAAGGTGGCTACTTCGCGGTCAGAGACTGGTCCGGGGTCCTCCTCGCGGATGCGTACCTCGCGGAGGCAAGCACGAGCGCCGCTGGCTACCGTTTGACGAAAGCGGGGAGCTTCCAGAACTGGGAATCGGGCGCCCACGTCAGCCTCGCCGAAGGGGGAACCTCGGACGAGGGCGTGTGGGCGGAGAGCGGATCCAGGTATGGCTGGGGAGGCGTCTTCATCTCCGGGACCTGGTTCGCGCTCTGCTGCGGCGGCGGGGTTGCCGGCCTTGGGGAAGCGCGAGGCGGGTACTTCGTGGACCTGGACAGCTCGGGTTATGCCCAGGTCGGCTATGACACCTACAAGATCTATGGCTCCGGCTCCGTCGCTTTCGCCCAGAACCATCCCTCCGAGGCGGACCAGGTAGTCGTCTACAACGCCCCCGAGGGAGACGAGGTGGCGACCTACACCCGCGGCTCGGCGCGGCTGGTCGGGGGTGAGGTCCGCATCCCGCTCGGTGAGACGTTCGCCTGGGTGACGAACCCGGACGTCGGCCTGACGGCCTATGTCACCCCTGTCGGTGAGTCGGCCGATCTCTACGTCGTCTCGAAGACGACCAAGGAGCTGGTGGTGCGGAGTCGGGATCCCCACCCGGACCCGGTGGAGTTCGACTACATCGTCTACGGGCTGCGAATCGGCTTCGAGGAGACGAGCATCGTACAGCGGAAGGGTCAGGAGGCGTTTATCCCATCGATGGCCGGCCATCGGGCGCTCTACGCGGACCATCCGGAGTTGCGGCGGTTCAACGCGCTCGAGCGGATGAAGCAGGAGCACAGGAGAATGGGGCTCGAGGCGACGTCGGACCTGAGAGCGTCCGCGGCGCTGCGGGAGGCCATCCACGAGTACGACCACGAGACCGACAAGGAACGACTGGCCGCGGCCAACGCCCGGTTCGGACCCGTGCGGCGCGCCACCCCGGGTGGGGGAGCCGAGCCGGGGCCACGTGGCATCGCACGGGCGTTCGACGCGGCCCAGCCGCAGGCATCCCCGCCCAACCCACGCACGGGCGGGTCACGGGAGGTGGGCGGGGAGAGCGTCGCGAACCGCGATCGCGGCGATGCACCTCGTGCGGCCCTCGCACCGGTCGAGACGCTGCGCGTTAGCGAGCCCGTCCGCGCCGGCGAGCTCCTGGCGATCGATCCCCTCTCCCCTGAGTCGGTGCGCCGCGCCGAGGGGGTCGGCGACCCACGCTTCGTCGGGGTCGCCGCGCAGGACAGCGCGGACGATCAGGTCGTCCTCGCGACAACGCGCATCGTGCGGGTGCAGGCGGACGCCACGTTCGGCGCCATCGCTCCGGGCGACCTGCTCACGACCTCGCCGTCCGCCGGCCTCGCCATGCGAGCGGCCGACGCGGCGCCCGGCGCGGTATTCGGCAAGGCGCTCGACCCACTCGAGGGCGGGACCGGAGAGATCCGGGTCCTGTGGATGCCCCAGTGATGTGGCGGACGCAGTACCCATCCTCAGAGAGGTGCCGAATGAGTACCCGTTTCATCGCTCGAATCGCCCTGGGCGTATTCGTCGTGTTGCCCGCTCCTGCGCCTGCGCAGCTCATCGATCGCACGCAGGCCCCCAACACTGCAGGCGAGGGGATCCAGAAGTCGCTGGCCGAGGAGATCGGCGTCGGCCGCGGCGACATCCTGACCCCCGACTCCTCGTCCTTCGTCATCTCCCGCGACCCGTTCCGGGCGATCCGCCGTGGGCGCCAGCTCTTCCAGCGCAAGTTCACGCGCGCCCAGGGGAGCGGGCCACTCGTGGGTGACGGGACCGGGGAGATCGACAACACCCTCGTCATCGGCGCCGGCCTGTCCGACAGCTGCGCGGGTTGCCACGGTCGCCCGCGCGGCTCCGCGGGGTTTGGCGGTGATGTGGCGACACGTCCCGACAGCCGCGACGCACCGCACCTGTTCGGCCTGGGTCTCAAGGAGATGCTGGCGGACGAGATCACCTCCAGCCTGCGGGCCATCCGCGCCGACTCGGTGGCGCGAGCCCAGGGCTCGGGACGTCCCGTCACGCTGTCCCTGGTCAGCAAGGGGATCCGGTACGGCCGTATCACGGGCCGCCCCGACGGGTCGGCGGACACCTCGCAGGTGCAGGGCGTCGACGCCGACCTGCGGGTCCGCCCCTTCTTCTTCCACGGCGGCACGATCTCGATCCGCGAGTTCGCGGTGGGCGCCCTGCAGGCCGAGATGGGGCTGCAGGCGGTGGACCCCGATCTCCACGCCGCCGCTGTCGGGCACGCCCGCATCATCACCCCCGCGGGGATGGTCCTGGACGGGGCCCTCGACCGCATCGAGTCCCCACCCACGGCGGACCCGGGCGCCGACCCGGACGGCGATGGGGTCAGCGAGGAGATCCCGAGCAGCCTGGTCGACTACCTGGAGTTCTACCTGCTGAACTACTTCAAGCCGGCCACCCACGAGCAGGGCACGGCCACCCGGCGCGGCGAGCTGGTGATGCAGCGCAGCGGCTGCATGGGGTGCCACGTGCAGGACCTCTCCATCGTCAACGACCGTCGGGTTGCCGACGTGGAGACAGTCTTCGATCCCGAGCGCGGTATCTTCAACCGGCTGTTCGCCACCGCCACCGGCCGTTTCGGGACGATCGACGACGGCACCGGCCTACCGACGCTCAAGCCTCCCGCGAGAGGGAGCTTCCTGGTCCGGAACATCCTCAGCGACCTGAAGCGACACGATCTGGGACCGAGTTTCTACGAGCGGAACTACAACGGGATCCTGCAGCGGGAGTTCCTGACCACCCCGCTGTGGGGGGTGGGGAGCACGGCTCCCTACGGCCACGACGGCCGCAGCCTGAATCTGATCGAGGTCATCCTCCGGCACGGCGGTGAGGCGACCGCTTCCCGGAATGCCTTCGCGGCGCAGAGCTTGAACGACCGCAACGCGGTGCTCGCCTTCCTAGGGTCTCTCGTGCTCTTCCCTCCGGACGACACGGCCTCGAACCTCGACCCCGGCGATCCCGGCGCGGAGAACTTCCCCCAGTTCGGCCACGGGAGCATCAAGCTCACGGTCCTGTTCAACGACCCGAGCGACAAGGAGTAGCGGCTACAGCGAGGACCACCTCAGAACATCTGGGTGCGCCAGAGGTCGTGAAGGTGCAGGAACCCCAGGACGCGCCGGTCCGCGTCCACCACTGGCAGCGAGGTGATGCGGCGCTCCTCGAGCAGCCGCAGCGCGGCGGCGGCCAGCTCGTCCGGGCCAATGGTCGTGGGGGTGCGGGTCATCGCCTCCTCGACGCGGCACTGGAGCGGCCGCTCGAGGCGCTGCATCAGGCGGCGCAGGTCGCCGTCGGTGATCACCCCGGCGAGCGTCCCCTTGTCGTCCACGACGAGCGCCGCGCCGAACCGCTTGGCGCTGATCTCCTTCAGTGCATCCGCGAGCGGTGCGCTGGGGGCGACCCGTGGCATCGCGTCGCCGACATGCATCAGCGTGGCCACCCGCACCAGCTTCCTCCCCAGCGTCCCGCCCGGGTGGCGGGCGGCGAACTCCTCGGCGGTGAAGCCGCGCCGCTGCATCACCGCCATGGCGAGGGCGTCCCCCATCGCGAGGAGCGCCGTCGTCGAGGCTGTCGGGGCGAGGTCGAGGGGACACGCCTCGCGGCCGATCGAGGCGTCGAGGACGCACTCCGCGTTCCGCGCCAGCGTCGAGGCCGGGCTGCCGGTCAGCGCGACGAGCGTGGCACCAATCCGGCGGATCGTCTCGAGCACCCGCAAGATCTCTCCGGTCTCGCCCGAGCCCGAGACCGCCAGCACCACGTCCCCCGGCACCAGCATCCCCAGGTCGCCATGCACCGCCTCAGCCGCATGGAGGAAGAGCGCCGGGGTGCCGGTCGAGGCGAGCGTTGCGGCGATCTTCTTGCCGATGATCCCGGACTTCCCCATCCCGGTGACGACCACGCGCCCGTTGCAGCCGTACAGCAACTCGACCGCACGCAGGAACGACGCGTCGATTCGCAGGGCGAGGTCGGCGATCGCGCGCGCCTCGATCCGCAGCACCTCGCGGGCGAGTTCGCCAGGGTCGTGGGGGAGCGAGGAGGTCACGGGGTCGCGCCGCGCGCGGCGGCGTCGATGGCGAGCAGTCGGCGCAGGAGCTCCGGCAACTCCGCCAGCGGCAGCGAGTTCGGCCCGTCCGAGAGAGCCCGGTCCGGGTCCTCGTGCACCTCGAAGAACAGCCCGTCGATCCCGGCCGCGACCGCCGCGCGGGCGAGCGTGGCGATGAACTGGCGCTGTCCCCCGGAGGCATGCCCCAGCCCGCCGGGAAGCTGTGCCGAGTGGGTGGCGTCGAAGACGACCGGGGCGTGCTTTCGCATGATCGGGAACGACTTCAGATCGACGACCAGGTTGTTGTAGCCGAAGCTGGCGCCGCGCTCGGTCAGCAGGACCCGGTCGTTTCCAGCCGCGCGGACCTTCTCGACGGCGTTCCCCATGTCCCAGGGGGCCATGAACTGCCCCTTCTTGATGTTCACCGTCTTCCCCGTCCGGGCGGCGGCCTCGAGGAGGTCCGTCTGGCGGCATAGGAATGCCGGCACCTGCACGATATCGACCACGCGCCCCGCGGCGGCCGCCTCCTCCGGCGAGTGAACGTCGGTAAGGACCGGGAGCCTCGTCCGTTCCCTGACCTCGGCGAGGATCGCGAGCCCTGCCGCCATCCCTGGTCCCCGGTACGAGCGCACCGACGATCGGTTTGCCTTGTCGTACGACGCCTTGAAGACGAGCGGCACCCCGACCTCCGCCGCGATCCGCGCCAGCCGCTCCGCCGTCGCCAAGCAGTGCTCCTGGCTCTCGATGACGCACGGCCCCGAGATCAGGAAGAGCGGCGCGCCGTCGCCGGCGCGCATCCCGGGCGCAATATCGAACGAACCCACTATTCTTCCCGCCGTGGAACGACGCCTGCGGCGCGGGACGAGGGGCGGGCTTCCCGGCGGTCCCGTTCTTCCTTGGCCGCGCGGATGAAGCGCTTGAACAGCGGGTGCGGCAGCAGCGGCCGCGACTTGAACTCGGGGTGGAACTGGCAGGCGAGGAACCAGGGGTGGTCCTTCAGCTCCACGATCTCCACGAACTTGCGATCGGGGGAGAGGCCGGTGAAGCGCAGCCCGGCCTCCGCCATCTGATCGGCGTACGCCTTGTTGAACTCGTAGCGGTGCCGGTGGCGCTCCTGGACCTCGCGCGCGCCGTACGCCTCGTAGGCGAGCGAGTCGGGGTCGAGCCGGCACGGGAAGGCTCCCAGCCGCATGGTGCCGCCAAGGTGATCGACGCCGAGGAGGTCGCGCAGCTTGAAGATGACCGGGTGCGGAGTTGTCTCCTGGAACTCCGAGGAGTCGGCTTCGCCCAGGCCGCAGACGTTGCGCGCGTACTCGATCGTCGCGATCTGCATCCCCAGGCAGATCCCGAAGAACGGCACCTTGCGCTCGCGCGCGTAGCGCACCGCCTCGACCATCCCGGCGGTGCCGCGCATCCCGAAGCCGCCAGGGACCAGAATCCCATCCATCGTCCCCAGGAGCGCGTCGGGGTTCCCGCGCTCGATCTCCTCCGCCTCGACCCAGATCAGGCGCACGCGGAGATCGTTCCCGATGCCGCCGTGCGCCAGCGCCTCGTTCAGGCTCTTGTAGGAATCCTCGTACTTCACGTATTTCCCGACCATGCCGATGCGGACCTCGCCGTCGCCGGGGTTCTTGGCGGTGCGCACCATCGACTCCCAGGCGTCCATGTTCTTGTCCTTGTACGGCAGGTCGAGATCCTTCAGGATGATGGCGTCTAGCGCCTCGCGCCCGAGCATCAGCGGGACCTCGTAGATCGACTCGACGTCCTGCGCCGTCACCACGGCCTCCTCGGGGACGTTGCAGAAGAGCGCGATCTTCTTCTTCAGCTCGCGCGGGATCGGCCGGTCGCAGCGGCACAGCAGGATGTCGGGCTGGATCCCGATGGCTCGCAGCTCACGCACCGAGTGCTGCGTGGGCTTGGTCTTCAGCTCGCCGGAGGCGTTGATGTACGGCACCAGCGTCAAGTGGATGAACAGCGAGTTCGAGCGCCCGACCTCGAGCCGGAACTGCCGGATCGCCTCGAGGAATGGCAGCGACTCGATGTCGCCCACCGTGCCGCCGATCTCGCAGATCTGGATGTCCACCCCGTCGCTGATCTTGCGGATTGCCGCCTTGATCTCGTCGGTGACATGGGGGATCACCTGCACGGTGGCGCCCAGGTAGTCGCCGCGGCGCTCCTTCTGGATGACCGACTCGTAGATCTTCCCGGTGGTGAAGTTGTGGTCGCGGGTGCAGGAGGTGGAGACGAAGCGCTCGTAGTGACCGAGGTCGAGATCGGTCTCGGCGCCGTCCTCGGTGACGAACACCTCGCCGTGCTGGAACGGGCTCATCGTCCCCGGATCGACGTTCAGGTAGGGATCGAACTTCTGCAGCATGACCCGGAAGCCGCGCGCCTCGAGCAGGCGGCCGATGCTTGCCGCGGCCAACCCCTTGCCCAGCGACGACACCACACCGCCCGTGACGAAGATGTACTTGGTCCCCATGAGGTCCCCCATCCGGCGGGAACTTCTCCCCCGGCCCCGAAGCCCTTCGACTCACAACTCCCCTCGCGACCGATTCCCTCTGGACTTCGGTGCGCCTAGTTCGCCTGCTGCGGCCGCTCCAGGATCTGCCGCGCGCGCTCCAGATCCTCGGGGGTGTCGACCCCCAGGAACGTCCCCGTTGCCGCCTCCACCTGGATCCGCCACCCCGCCTCGATCGCCCGCAGCTGCTCCAGACCCTCCTCGCGCTCGAGCGGTGCCGGGGGAAGTGCCGCGAACGCGAACAACGCCTCGCGCCGATAGGCGTAGACACCGATGTGCGCCCAGCGTCCCGCCGCGGCGTCTCCCCGCCGATGGGGGATCCCGGCGCGCGAGAAGTAGAGCGCCCTTCCCCGCGCATCGCAGACGACCTTGACGACGTTGGCGTTTCCCATGTCGGCCGCCTCGGCCGGCCGCCGCAGCGTTGCGAGCGGCAGCTCGGGGTCGTCGTCGAACAGGGCGACGAGTCGATCGATCGCGTCCACCTCGAGCAGCGGCTCGTCCCCTTGCACATTGAGAATGATATCGGCGTCGCAGCCTCGCGCCGCCTCCGCCACCCGGTCGGTGCCGCTGAGATGGTCCGGTGAGGTGAGGACCGCCTCACCGCCGCGGCGCCGCACCGCCTCGAGGATCCGCTCGTCGTCCGTCGCGACCAGGACTCGTGAGAGCCGTTTTGCCGCGCGTGCGCGTTCGACGACATGCCACACCAGTGGCTGACCGGCGATCAGAGCGAGGGGTTTCCCTGGGAGGCGGGTGGAGCCGTAGCGTGCGGGGATGATTCCGATCGCCTGGAGCCTCGCCAAGGGGTGCCTCAGGAGGATGGGCGGAGCCTGTTTTTCTACGGGCCGCGAGTGTAACCCACCCGATCCGTGGCGTCAATCCTGCCTGGCGCTGCCTTGTCAGCAGGCGGGGGCGCGGATAGATTGCACCCTTCGGCCCCGCGGGACGCTCGCGGCTGCGGCCGGGCGTGCTCGAGGCGCCGCCTGCGGCGTGGCGGGCGCGGAGTGGGAGGGGCGGGGCGCGGGGGAGGCGAGGCGCGATGGCGGACGCGATCGAGGTCGAGCATCTGACGAAGGTCTACGTCAAGAAACGCTCGCTGTCGCAGATCATCCGGAGGCCGTTCGGTGCTTCCGAGCGGGTGACCGCGCTCGCGGGCATCGATCTGCAGGTCCGCGAAGGGGAGATCTTCGGGCTCCTCGGCCCGAACGGTGCGGGAAAGACCACGCTCCTCAAGATTCTGACCGGACTGGTAGTGCCGACGCAGGGGGGCGCGAGGGTGGCGGGGCACGACGTGCTCCATGCGGGGGTCGCGGCGCGCGGCAGCATCGGCTTCGTCACTTCCGAGGAACGGTCGTTCTACTGGCGCCTGAGCGGGCGCGAGAACCTGCATTTCTTCGGTCGGCTCTCGAACGTGCCGGGGAGACGCCTGCGCCAGCGCTGCCAGGAGCTCATGGATCAGGTGGAGGTGAGCGCCTTCGCCGATCGCCCCTTCATGGACTACTCCTCGGGGATGAAGCAACGTCTGGCCGTGGCGCGCGCCCTACTCCACGATCCGCGCGTGCTGGTGATGGACGAGCCGACGCGCAGCCTCGACCCGTCGGCCGCGCGCCACCTGCGCACGCTCGTGCGCGACGTCCTGAACCGCCGGCAGGGGAAGACGGTGCTGCTCGCCACCCACAACCTCGACGAGGCGGAGTCGTTGTGCAACCGGATCGCGATCATGAGCCGCGCCCGGGTGCGCCGGCTCGGCACGGTCGCCGAGATCCGCGCGCTCGAGAGCCCGAAGGAGCGCTACCGCGTGGAGGTGGCCCCGGCCTTCACCCCGCACGGGCAGGCGTACCGGGTGCTCGAGACGGTGCCCGGCCCCGGAGGCGCCGCGCTCACGCTCGAGTTCGACCGGGGCGGGGAGGGGCTGACCCGCTTCCTGAGTGACGCGCTGGGCGCCTCCTGCCGGATTATCGCCTGCGAGCGGCTGCAGCTCCCGTTGCAGGAGGTGTTCGACCGGGCGGTGGCGATGGAAGACGAGCCGGCGCGCCCCGGGAGCCTCCGATGAACCGGCTCCTCTCGAAGCTGTGGGCGTTCTTCTACCGCGACTTCCTCGACGAGGTGTCGTACCGCACGAGCTTCCTGCTGCAGTTCTTCGGCTCGTTCCTGTTCGTCACGACCTGGTTCTTCATCGCCCGCTGGGTGGCGAAGTCGTTCGACGCCCCCCCCGACCTCCCCGGCGTCACGTACTTCGCCTTCGTGCTGGTCGGCTTCGCGTTCTACCAGTACCTGCAGGCGACGCTGACCTCCTTCTCCGCGAAGATCCGGCGCGAGCAGCTCACCGGCACCCTCGAGGCGATGCTCGTGACTCCGACGCGCGCCTCGCTGGTGATCCTCGGGTCAACGGTCTGGGACTTCCTGATGACGACCTTCCGGGTGGCCGTGATCCTCGGCAGCGGGACGCTGCTCGCCTGGGGGTTCGGGGAGCGGGTCGGCATGCGCGCCTCCGGCATCCCGGCTTTCCTCCTCCTGCTGGTGCTCACGGTCACGGCGTTCTCGGGGGTGGGGATTCTCTCGGCCGCCTTCACCATCTGGCTCAAGCGCGGCGACCCGGTGAACTACCTGATCACCGCGGCCTCCGCGGCGCTGGGCGGCGTCTTCTTCCGGGTCGAGGTGATGCCGGTGTGGCTGCAGCGGGTGTCCAACCTGCTGCCAATCACGCATGCGCTGCGTGGCATCCGGCGCGCGCTCCTCGCGGGGGCCGGGATCGGCGAGGTCGCGCGGGACCTCGCCGCCTTGGCCCTGTTCGCCGCGATCCTGGTCCCCGGCGGCCTCATCGCCTTCGCGCTCGCGCTCAGGCGCGCCCGCGTCGAGGGGTCGCTCGTCCAGTACTGAGCGGCCGCGCGGTGTGACGGCGACCCGCCGGAACTCAGTCCGCAGCGCGCTTCCGGAGCGCGCTGGGCTGAGATTCCGGGCGCGAGCCTAGGTATTCTGCTTCACCCGAGGTTCGCCTGAACGTCTTTCACACCCTCGGTCGTCCTGGCGAGATGAATCGCCTGCTTCCGCTCGGCGTCGCTGGGCACGGTACCGGTCAGGAACACCACCCCGTCCCGGGTGTCAACATCGATCTTCATACCCTTCACGAGCGGATCGTCGAGCAACCGCCCCTTCACCCGCATCGTGATCCCCGCGTCGTCGATGTGCTCGCCGAGTGTGAGGTTCGGATCGGGCGCCTCGCCCGTCCCGGATGCGACTTTCACCGAGATCATGTCCTTCACGTCCCGCACGCCGCTGGTGGATCGCGCCACCTGCAGAGCGCTGTCCTTCGCTGCCTGGCTATCTACGTTCCCCGTCAGCGTCACGACACCGTTCGTCGTATCCACGTTGATCTCGGACGCGCGGACGCGATCGTCGGCGGCGAGCTTGGTCTTGATCGTGCCCGTGATCCCGGCATCGGTGACCGGAGCGCACGCCACGGTCAGGGAAAGGAGCACGGCCAGCACTACGAGTGCGATGGTCTTCTGTTCTCTCATGGCTAAACCTCCGGAATGAACGGCGTTACGTCAGGATCGACAATCCTCCGTCTCCACCCTAGCGCGATCGGCGGCCGGCGCCCATTGGGGACAATCCGCACCGCGCGACGGGGAAGTAGGTAGGCGCCATCACGCCCGTTCAGTAGTCGCCCGGGGCGTGATAAGCTGCGCCCTTTGCCGCACCTGTCGAGGAGATCGAGCGTGGCGGGCACTCAGCTTCGGGCGGTTGACCTCCACGTCCACACCGTATTCTCGAAGTTCCGTCGCCTGAGGTGTCTCGGCGCGCGCGACTCCTACAACGACCCCCTGCGCGTCTACGAGCGTTGTCGCGAGATTGGCTGCGACTATGTCGCCATCACCGACCACGACACCATCGACGGCGCCCTCGACCTCCTCTCCCGCCGCCCCGACCTCGAGCCGACCGTCATCATCGGCGAGGAAGTCGAAACCTGCTTCCCTGAAACGGGGCAGTGGGCCCACGTGAACGTCCTCGGGGTCAACGAGGCGATCCACGAGGATCTGCAGCGGGCGAGAGGGGACATCCGCGAGCTGGTCTCGTATCTGCGCTCGCGAAACCTGGTCCACTTCCTCAACCACCCGCTCCAGAGCTATCGCCTGCAGAAGCAGCCGATGCGGTTCGTGGAGGACGTCCTCGAGCTGTTCACGCACCTGGAGGTGCGGAACGCCGCGTTGCCGCCGGATCAGAATCGGGCCGCGGCCGGCATCCTCGGGCATGGGCGCCGGATGGGGCTTACCCGCTTCGGCGTTGGAGGCAGCGACGCGCACGGCATGCGGCCGCTCGGCGCCGCCGTGACCATCGCGGCGGGCGACGACAGGCGGGCCTGGCTTGCTGCCGTGGCGGCAGGGGACTGTGCCGTCGCGGGGCGCGAGATCGGCCCGGTGGAGCTGGTGGGGCAGGCGTACGCGATTGTCGGCCGCTACTATCGCCGCCTCGGAAGCCGCGCAGCCGCGCCCCACGCGACGCCGGTCAACTATCTGGCGGCCGCGGGCTTCGTGCCGATCTGTCTCGCGGGCGGACCGCTCCTGGTTTGTCTTCTCAGCTACCTCGGGACGAGCGGTCTCAGCAGGGTGGTCTCCCGAAGCCTGAAGCGCGCCGAGTTCGGCGCCGCCATGGAGTCCTGCGCCGCTCCCGCGCCTCCGCAAGATCTCTAGGGTGGAGACCCTGTCAGCCGAGGCGAGCCCGCCCCACGCACCGGAACGCGGCTGGTCCTCGCGGCTCCTCGGCCCTTTCCACGTCACCGGGGCCTTCTGGTACCGCCTTCATGGCTGGATCATCCGGTCGATCCCGGCGCCGTTCCTCGGCGTTGTGGGGGTGGTCTTCGCCCTGTTCTTCTTCGTCGTGCTCCGGAGGATCGGCGCGGCTGTGGCGTCGAACCTCGAGGCGGTCCTCGGCCCGTGCGGGTGGCTGGAGCGCCAGCGTCGCATCTACCGGACCCTCTGGTCGTTCGGCTGGTGTCTGAATGAGCGGCTCGAACGGCTGACGACGGACCGTCCGTTCCATATCGAGGCGGAGGGGATCGAGGTCTGGAACGAGGCCGCGCGGCCGGGGCAGGGCATCGTGCTGATCACCGCGCACCTTGGGAACTACGACGTCGGCTCCATGGTGGCGGCCCAGACGGGGAACCGTCGTGTTCACCTCGTTCGCGAGCCCGAGGCCAACCCGACGGCGCAGGCGTCCTTTCAGGAAGTCCTGGCAGGGTTCACCCAAAGCCAGTACACGATGCACTTCCAGACCGACGACCCGCTGCAGGGCCTGGAGCTGTTCGACGCGCTCAGGCGCGGAGAGATCGTGGCGATGCAGGGGGACCGTCCCCGGACGGGCGCGCGGTCGATCGGCGCGACGCTCTTTGGAAGGCC
>Ga0137429_1000030_pt1 | contig 79895 bp, 55 predicted proteins | sample EasRivERMZT736_2_FD_102304 | JGI IMG/M metagenome (GOLD analysis project Ga0137429, IMG submission 102304) | Soil microbial communities from meander-bound floodplain in the East River, Colorado, USA - East River MetaG ERMZT736_2 | ecosystem: Environmental > Terrestrial > Soil > Floodplain ...
AAAGCCGGGGTCCAGGACAGCGTTCGATGCCATCGCCGCTCTGGATTCCGGCTTGCGCCGGAATGACGGCGTTGGGGACAGGCACCGCCAGTCCCTTTGCGTCACCCCGGCGTCGGGGCCAGGCACCGCCAGTCCCTTCGCGTCACCCCGGCGAAGGCCGGGGTCCAGAACAGCGTTCGATGCCATCGCCGCTCTGGATTCCGGCTTGCGCCGGAATGACGGCGTCGGGGACAGGCACCGCCAGTCCCTTTGCGTCACCCCGGCGAAAGCCGGGGTCCAGGACAGCGTTCGATGCCATCGCCGCTCTGGATTCCGGCTTGCGCCGGAATGACGGCGTCGGGGACAGGCACCGCCAGTCCCTTTGCGTCACCCCGGCGAAGGCCGGGGTCCAGGACAGCGTTCGATGCCATCGCCGCTCTGGATTCCGGCTTGCGCCGGAATGACTGCGAGGCGCTGCCCGCTCCCGCCTCCGCCGCCCCTCCAACGTCCGCCCCCGCGGCGGTGGTTCCGGAGCTACAGGAGGACGACGCGGCGAGGCCTACGGCGCCGGTTCGATCGGGGGCATCGACAGGACGCCGTAGCGGTCGGCGCCGGCGACGATCGGCGCGAGGGCGCGGGCGGTCGGCTGCAGCGCGATCAGCGTCCGCCGCACCACCTCGGCGGCGGCTGCCGGGTCGCTGTTGTCGGGCGACTGCCCGAAGAACGACTGATACGGGCTCTTGCGCGCCGGGAACCGCTTCAGCAGGACCGGGTCGTCCACGTCGATGCCGGCTGCCTCCTTCGCGAGCCGCAGCGCGACCCGGAATCCGCCGAGCTCATCCACGAGTCCGATCGGCAGCGCATCCTCGCCGGTCCAGATCCGCCCCTTCGCGATCTCGCGCACCTTCTCGATCGACAGGTGACGCCCCTCCGCCACCTTGGTGGTGAAGTCGGTGTAGACCCGGTCGAGCCAGCGCTGGAAGCGTTCGTACTCCGCGGGAGAGTAGTCGCGGACGCCGGTCCACATCGTGGCGTTCGCCGAAGTGTGCACCTCGTCCCAGGTCAGGCCGATCTTGTCCCACATCTCCTTGGTCAGGAACTTGCCGCCCAACACGCCGATCGATCCCGTGATGGTGCCGGGCTGCGCCACGATCTTGTCGGCCCCCATTGCGACGAAGTAGCCGCCCGAGCCGGCGAGGTTCCCCATCGAGACGATGACCGGCTTGCCGGCCGCCTTCGCACGCACCGTCTCTCTCCAGATCGTGTCGGAGGCCGCGTACGATCCGCCGGGGCTGTCGACGCGGAACAGGATCGCCTTCACGCCGTCATCCGCGACCGCGTCCCGGATGGCGCCGGCGACGGTGTCCGAGCCCATCGTCATCTCGCCGGTCGCCGCGTTGTACCCGCTCTCGCCGCGCACGACCGCGCCGACCCCGTAGACGAGGGCAATCGTCTTCCTGGCGTGCTTCTTCGGGGCCCGATCGCCGTAGCGCAGGAGGTAGAGCAGCGACGCCTTCTCCCCGGCGCGCTCGCGGGCCTTGGCGTACACCTCGTCCCGGTAGGCCAGGCCGTCCACGAGGCCGGCGTCGAGCGCCTCCGCCCCGAGGAACGGTCCGCGATCGACCCGCGCGCGCACCTCCGCCTCCGACAGCTTGCGAGCCGCGGCGACCCCGCGCACGATCTGGTCGAACTGCGACTGCGCGATCCGGTCCATCGCCTCGCGGTGCGCGGGGGTGAAGGCGGTGTCGGTGTAGAAGTTCATCGCGTTCTTGTACTCGTGGCGATGATCCATGCGGGCGGTGATGCCGATCTTGTCGAGGGTGCCCTTCACGAACGGGCTCTCGTAGATGAGGCCGGTCAGCCCGATGTCGCCGCTCGGCTGCAGCCAGATCTCGTCGAATCCGGTCGCCAGATAGTAGCCGCCGTTCCCGGGTCCCACCTCGCCGAACGTCTCCGCGTAGGCGATGGCGAACTTCCCCGCCTCGCGAAACGACACGATGGCGTCGCGCAGCTCCTGCGTGATCGCCATCCCGTAGCCGCCGCCGCCGATCCGCGCCACCAGTCCCGTGACCCGCGAGTCCTCCTGAGCGGCCCGCAGCGCGCCGATGTAGTCGCGCACCGTCGGCGTGTCGCGCTGCATCAGGCTCGCGATCGGGTCATCGGGAATGTCCTCGAGCATCCCCGTCTCGAGGTCGACCTCGAGGAGGATCTTGGAGGGGAGGCCGGGCTTGATCGAAAACTTGGCGAAGCCGACGACCAGCCCGGCACCGACCATCAGGAGCGTCATCCCCCCGATGAGACACAGCAGGACGACGAGAAAGCGCTTCATCTGGATGGACCCTCTCCGCGCGACGGTGCTGCCTGCCGGGGGAAGCCCGGCGTATGGTGGAACTCGCTCAGGGTATCGTACGCGGCGGCCGGCTCAGGGTTTCGGCACGACGAGCGCGCAGGCCCCGCCGAGCGTGAGCGAGCCGAGGTAGTGGACCCCGCGCGCCAGCAGGATGAGCGCCAGCGCCTGATCGGCCGGGATTCCCAGCGCCAGCAGCGGTGCCAGGGCCGCGGCTTCGGTCGTCCCCGCGCCGCCGGGCGTGCCGGTCAACGTCCCGGCCAGCGACCCGAGCGAGAACGCGATCGCCGCTCCGGAGAACGGCAGCGACGCGCCGAGCGACGCGGCGGCAATCTGGTAGGTCCAGACGTTCACCACCCACAGCGCCGCCCCGCCGACGGCCATCACGGCCCAGGTCGAGCGCAGGGCGAGCAGCGTCCGGGCGGCGGCGACCGCCGCCTCCACCGTCCCGGTGACCGCCGGGATCCGCCGCCGCAGCCGCTCGAGGAGGAAGGCGCGGTGTCGCCAGAAGAAGTAGAGGGCCGGGGCCAGCAGCGCGGCGGCGATCCCCCAGCTCCAGCCGCTGCCGCCCCTCTGCCGATCCCCGCCACCCCAGACCGCGGCGGGGACGAAGGCGACGCCGAGGATCATGCTGACGGTGCTGTAGCCGAACTGGTCGACGATGGCGGAGCCCACCAGGGGGCCCGCCGGCTGCCTCGCGACCCTGGCGGCGTGCTGACCCCGCAGGATCCCTCCGAACGCCCGCGACGCGGGCACCACCGTGGTGATGAAGAGGCTGTAGAGCATCCCGCGCTGCGCGGTGAGCCAGCCGATCCGGGCGACCGGGCGTGAGAGCAATTGCCAGCGGGTCCCCCAGATCGCGTAACGCGCCAGCGTGATGGCCACGGTGGCTCCGAGCAGCGGCAGGCTCGCGCCCGACAGGCGCTCCCCGAGTGCGCGGAAACCGATGTCTCCCGCGGTCCGGGAGAGAAAGACGATCGCGGCCACGAAGACGGCCGCGGAGAGGACGTGACGCAGCCAGCGACTGCGGGCGGGAGCGGGTGGAGTCACCCACCATACTCTGCCGCAGGCGGCGGTGGCATTCCACCCCGGCTCTTCGCTAGAGTTACGGTGAGATGACCACCGGCCGACGCCCCCACCTCTCGCCGTACCGCCCCGCGCACCTGGCGGTGGGGGCTCTCCTGCTCCTCGCCTGGGCACCGGCGCCCTTTGCGGCAACGGCCGAGAAGAAGCCGCCGCTCTCCGTCGAGGCAATCGTCGTGACTCCGCCGACCCCGGGCGCCGACACGCTCTGCAAGCTGCGGGTCGTGATCAAGAACAGCGGCGAGCAGCCCGCCTCGGCCTTCGGCTTTCAGGTCAAGATCAACGGCCAGGCGCTGCCGGTCTACGAGAAGCAGCGCTACCTCGACCCGATCGACCCGGGAGAAACGAAGGAGATCGCGCTCTTCAACTTCTGGTCGAGCGAGACCGATCGCCCTTTCCCGAAGGACGGCTCGGTGACCGTGGAGGTGGCGCTCACCGAGGCACGCTGGGTCGCGAAACGGATGGAGGGGGAGGTGCCGGTCTGGACGATGAAGGAGCTGATCCCCGGCCTCCCGGTCGCGCTCACCGTCCGCAAGCCGTTCAAGGCGGCGGCGAAGTAGTCGGCTCTCCTCCTCACCTCGGGCGCTTGCAGCCTCCGTGGTCGTTCTGGACACGGACTCGGGGGGATCCTAGAATGCCCTGAGCGAGCGCAGCGAGTCGAAGGGCCCACCGCATGACCGAGATCTTCCGTGTCCCCAAGCGCCAGGTTCCGGCTCAGGTTTTGATCCCGGGTCGCCCTCCGATGTCGATGATGCTGTTCCTGGCAGAGTGCGCCGGGACGCATGCGGGCACCGAGCGTCCCAGCGACCTGATGAACGGCGAGCAGGTGTTCTTTCCGGCCACCGACGTCCAGGGGGGCACCGTCTTCCTGAGGCGGGATGCGGTGATGGTGCTCACGGTCGCGTCGGTTGACGAGCGCGGGGACGATCCCGACGTGGTTCGACCGCTGGCCTCCGACGAGGCGACCCAGGTCCGGCTCGACGTGCTGCTCGAGGATGGCTCGATGCTCCGCGGCGACCTGCGCTTCCTGATGCCCGAGGGGAAGCGGCGGTTGCAGGACTTTCTCAACCTGTCCGATCGCTTCCTCCTCCTCGAGGCGGGAGATCAAATCCATCTCATCAACAAGTCGCGGATCGTTCGCCTGACCCCTCTCTAAGGAGCGCATGGCACGTCTAGACAAGTTCATCCAGGCGATGCAGCAACTGCAGGGCAGGCTGCTCCTGGTCGCCGGCGAGCGGGTGCTGATCGCGACCGCGTCCGAGCAGAAGCCGATCACGGCGCACGCTGCGACGATCACCCAGATCGAAGACCTGGTGCGCGAGGTGATCCCGGCGGAGCGCGCTGACGCGCTGCGGCGGGACGGGGTGTCGGAGTTCGACCATGAGTCGCCGCATGGGCCGGTGAAGATCCGGATCACGCGCGATAGCGAGGGGTTCCGCGTCGAGGTCGTAGCGATCGGCCCCGTGGTCGCGCCCCCCGCCGTCGCCGGCCACGGGCCGGGACGGGAGATCACCAACGTGCGCACGCTGCTGGACGACCCGCCTGCCGGCCCGGCCCGGCCGGGTCGCGCCGCGGGCCTGGCCGCACCCGCCGCTCCCCCTGCGGTGCATCCGTCCGCCGCGCATGCCGGCGCCTCCGGCGCACTGGCGCAGGCTCCCGCACTGGCGTCCCAGCCCGCCGCCGCCGCCGTCGCCCCGAGCGCGCCTCCATCGCGGGTAGCGTCACCGGCGCCGGCCGGCGGCTTCGCCATCGATGCGCTGTTCCGCAAGATGGTGGCCGAGAAGTGCTCCGACCTGCACCTGAGCACCGGCAACCCGCCGCTCTTCCGCAAGGACGGGGAGATCGTGGCGCTCGGCGACTCGGCGCCGCTCGGGCCGGACCAGATCGCCAGCCTCCTCCTGCCGATCGCCCCGCCGCCGAGCCGCGAGGAGTATGAGCAGACCCACGACACCGACTTCGCCTACGAGCTGGCCGGGGTCGCGCGCTTCCGCTGCAACCTGTTCATGGACCTGCGCGGGATGGGGGGCGTGTTCCGCGTCATCCCCACGAAGATCCCGACCGCGCTGGAGCTGGGGTTGTCGAAGTTCGTCCTCGATCTGTGCGCGCTGCCGAAGGGACTGGTGCTCGTCACCGGCCCGACTGGCTCGGGGAAGTCGACCACCCTCGCCGCGATGATCGATCACATCAACGCGAACCGCTCCGCGCACATCATCACCATCGAGGACCCGATCGAGTTCGTGCACGCGAACCAGAAGTGCCTGATCAACCAGCGCGAGATCGGCACGCATACCGAGGGGTTCAAGCGCGCGCTGCGCGCCGCGCTGCGCGAGGATCCCGACATCGTCCTGGTCGGCGAGCTGCGCGATCTCGAGACGGTGGCGATCGCCATCGAGACGGCGGAAACCGGCCACCTGGTGTTCGGGACGCTGCACACCAACACCGCCCCCTCCACGGTCGATCGAATGATCGACCAGTTCCCCACCGACCGCCAGGCGCAGGTGCGCACCATGCTCTCGGAGTCGCTGAAGGGGGTTATCTCCCAGACCCTGGTGCGCCGGAAAGGGGGCGGCCGCGCCGCGGCGATGGAGATTCTCCTGGTCAACGCCGCGGTCTCGAATCTGATCCGGGAGGGGAAGACGTTCCAGATCCCGTCGATCATGCAGACCGGAAAAGCGCAGGGAATGCTGACCTTGAACGACGCGCTCCTCGATCTGGTGCTGAGGAAGGTGGTCGAGCCGCGCGAGGCGTTCTCCAAGGCGCTGGCGCCCACCGAGTTCAAGGCGATCCTCGGCCGCAACAACATTTCCCTCGACGCATGAACGGGAAGTCGCTACGCGAGGCAGCGACGGCGCTCGGTTTCGTGGCCGCGTTCCACCCCGGGGCCCTGGCGGCCGCGCCACCACCCGCGGCCGACGCGGAGGTCGCGCGCGTCGTGGCCTCGATCCAGGACGAACGGCTGCTTGCGGACGTCAAGCGCCTTGCCGGCTTCGGCACCCGTAATCTCTTCTCGGAGACGGGCTCCGAGACTCGCGGCACCGGCGCCGCCCGGCGTTTCCTGGCCGAGTCGCTGCGCGCCGCATCGGCGCGCATGCAGGTGACGCTCGACAGCTACCGGCTGGAGGCCCAGGGTGAGCGGATCCTGCGCCCCGTCACGCTGGTGAATGTCGTCGGCGTGCTGCCGGGCCGGACCCAGCGCCGCCTCCTGGTAGGAGCGCACTACGACAGCGTCGCGAAGGGACCGGACGGCGCGTTCCACTGGGATCAGGGGGACCTCCCCGCCCCCGGTGCGAACGACGATGGCTCCGGCACGGCCGCCGTGCTGGAGCTGGCGCGCGCGCTCGGGGGGGAGACGCTCGACGCGACGCTGGTCTTCGTTCTGTTCGACGGCGAAGAGGAGGGGCTGGTCGGGTCAACGCTCTACGCCAAGCGCGCGGCGCAGGACAAGGAGCCGCTCGAGGCGGTGCTCAGCAACGACATCATCGGCAACGAGGTGGGCGGCTCCGGCCGCGTCGCGAACCGCGTCCTGCATGTCTTCTCCGCCGATCCGCACGACTCGCCGGCCCGGGAGCTGGCGCGCTATGCCGAGTGGATCGGGGAGGCGTTCGTTCCCGGGTTCCGGGTGCGGCCGATCTTCCGCTACGATCGCTTCGGGCGCGGCGGCGATCACACTCCGTTCGAGGCGAATGGCATCGCGGCCGTCCGCTTCACCGTCTCCGAGGAGGACTACTCCCGCCAGCACGATGTTCGCGACTCGGTCGAGGGGGTCTCGGCTCGCTACCTGGGGGACGCGACGCGGGTGAACGCGGCGACGCTGGCGTCCCTCGCGCTCGCCCCGGCAAGGCCGATCGTCGCGGACGAGAAGGGCCGCCCGCTGCTCGACCGGGGCGAGTCGGGGTACGACGCACGGCTGAGCTGGCGGCTCGAGGACCCGCCTGACGACCTGGCCGGATTCGAGATCCTCATGCGCGACACGGCCGCCCCGCGCTGGGAGCGCGTCTGGTGGGTCCCGGCCGAGGCGCGCGAGCACCTGCTGGCCGGCGTCTCGATCGACGGCGTCACGCTCGGGGTTCGCGCGGTGGACCGCGCCGGGCACCGGTCGCTGGCGGGGGTCTACGTCTATCCTCGCCGGGTCCTTCAGGAGTATCGTCTGCAGCCATGACCGCCAAGGGAACGGGCCCTTCCTCGCCCACAGGGGACGAGGATCCACCACTTCTTTCAAGCCGGATTCGCAGGCTCCTGGTCGGCCGCCCGCGCGATTTTCGCGACCGCTCGATCTTCCACCATCTGGCGCTGGTCCCGTTCCTGGCCTGGGTAGGGCTGGGGGCCGACGGCCTGTCGTCGTCCGCATATGGTCCGGAGGAGGCCTTCCGGACGCTGAACCAGCACACCTACCTCGCCGTCGCGCTTGCCATCATGACCGCGGTGACCGTGCTGCTGATCTCCGCCGCCTACAGCCGCATCATCGAGCAGTTCCCGCACGGTGGCGGCGGCTACGTCGTGGCCACGAAGCTGCTGGGGTCGCGCATCGGGGTGGTCTCCGGCTGTGCGCTGCTGGTCGACTACATGCTGACGATCACCGTCTCGATCGCCGCGGCGGCGGATGCGCTGTTCAGCTTCATCCCCCTCGAGTTCCACATCTGGAAGGTACCGGCCGCACTCGTCGTGATCCTGCTGCTCACGACGCTGAACATCCGCGGCGTGCGCGAGTCGGTGCTCGTCCTGACGCCGATCTTCATCCTTTTCCTCCTGACCCATCTCTTCGTGATCGCCTACGGGCTGGTTGCGCACGCCGGGTACCTCCCCGAGACGGCGGCCGACATCGGCTCCGGATTCAAGGAAGGGATCGCGACGCTGGGGTTCGGCGGGATGTTCCTGCTGTTCCTGCACGCCTACTCCATGGGAGGCGGCACGTACACCGGCATCGAGGCGGTATCGAACGGCCTGCCGATCATGCGGGAGCCGCGCGTGCACACGGCGAAGCGCACCATGATCTACATGGCGATCTCGCTGGCGCTGACCGCCGCCGGCCTGCTGACCTGCTATCTGCTGTGGGATGTCGTCTACGTGCACGGCAAGACGATGAACGCGGTGCTCCTGGAGAAGATCGGCGAGGGACTCCCCTTCGGGGGCGCGCTCGTGATCGTGACGCTCCTGTCGGAGGGAGCGCTGCTCGTGGTCGCGGCGCAGGCCGGGTTCATGGACGGCCCCCGGGTGCTCGCGAACATGGCGGTCGACTCCTGGGTGCCGCGGCGCTTCGGAGCGCTATCGGAGAGGCTGACCACCCAGAACGGCGTCTTGCTGATGAGCGCCGCGTCGATCGCCGCGCTCGTCTACACCGGCGGCAACGTCAGGACGCTGGTGATCATGTACAGCATCAATGTGTTCCTGACCTTCTCGATCTCGATGTTCGCGATGAGCCGCGACTGGTTCCAGAACCGCCGCCAGCACGAGCACTGGAAGCGGCGCTTCACGCTGTTCGCGATCTCACTGGCGCTCTGCGCCGCGATCCTCGCGGTGAACGTCTACGAGAAGTTCTTCGAGGGGGGCTGGCTCACGCTTGCCGCGACCGGCAGCATCATCGGCCTCTGCTATCTGATCCGGTCCCACTACCGCATCACCTCAGCGAAGCTGGAACAGCTCTACAAGGAGCTCGGCAGGATCCCGGCCGGACCGGGCGCGCCGATCGGCAGGATCGATCCCTCCAAGCCGACTGCGGCGGTGCTGGTCGCCGGCTACGGCGGGCTCGGGATCCACACGGTGCTGAACATCTTCCGCGCCTTCCCCGACCACTTCGAGGGGTTGATCTTCATCTCGGTCGGAGTGATCGACTCGGGCGGGTTCAAGGGGGAGGACACCGCGGAGGATCTCCGTCACCAGACGCAGGCGATGCTGAAGAAGTACCTGACGCTCGCGCACGGGCTCGGGATCCCGGCGATCTACCGGATGAGCCTCGGAACGGAGGCGGTCGAGGCGGCGGAAAAGCTCTGCCTCGAGGTGAGCGAGGAGTTCCCGCGCACCACCTTTTTCGCGGGAAAGGTCATCTTCGAGCGCGAGCGCTGGTACCAGCGCCTGCTCCACAACGAGACCGCCTTCTCCATCCAGAAGCGGCTGCAGTGGAGCGGCAAGACCATGGTGATCCTGCCCGCCCGCCTGTCATGATCTCCCCCGCGGAATGGGCCGGGCGCGGCTGGTGATATAGGTATTGTGTCCCCGAGATTCCAGGGGTGGAGGGGCGTATGGACCTTGACGTTATCCGGAGGCGCTTCGAGACCCCCGATGAAGTCCGGGAGATGACGCTCGGGAAGTTCGAGGTGGTTCGCATCGGTGGCCAGATGAAGCGATCCCGGAGGTCCATCATCGTGGCAACGCTTGCCGTCGGCCTGGTTGCCGCCGCGGCGGCCTCCGACGTCCGTCCCTGGAAGCCGGCACCGATCTCGAGCCCCCGGTTCGAATCGCACGCCGCCTTCGATCCACGGACGAGCGAGTTCTACTTCGTCCGCAGCTCCCCGCAGTTCAGCGGCTGGAAGATCCTCGTCAGCCGCTGCACCGGAACAGGGTGGTCCACCCCCGAACCTCCTGCATTCGCGGGGGACGGCGTCGAGGCCGACCCGTACTTCACGGACGAGGGTCGCACCCTCTACTTCATCTCGACCCGCCCGGTGGACGGCGCGAAGCGCCGGGACCTCGAGATCTGGCGCGTCGATCGCGACGACAAGGGAACCTGGGGCGCTCCCACGCACCTGCCCGAACCGGTGAACTCCCCCGGTGCCGAGTGGTTCCCCCGCCCGGGCGCCGACGGCTGGCTGTACTTCGGATCCGACCGGCCCGGAGGTCTCGGAGCGACCGACATCTGGCGCGCGCGTCTCGGGGCGACGGGAGCGTGGACGGTCGAGAACCTCGGGCCGGCGGTCAACACTCCGGGTGACGACTACGAGCCGCTGCCCTCCCCGGATGGAACGCGACTCATCTTGATGGCCGACGGAGATCTCTTCGAGACGCGCCGGACCGAGACGGGGTGGGCGCCGCGAACCAAGCTCGGGCCCGAGGTCAATCAGCCTGGCATGGAGGTCGGCCCCTTGTTCTCCCCGAGCGGCAGATCGCTGCTGTTCGCCCGGGACACGCTGGGCCCAGATTCCGGGGAGTTCTTCGTGTGGCACGAGCAGGGACCCGAGGCATGGCCCCCCGACTGCCCCCCTCGCGCGGAAATGCGGGGACACACTACCGAATAGGGCGCAGGCGGCCGGTGATATCGGTATTGTGTCACCGCATTTCCTCGAGCCAACGCTCAGATCGCCCGCCGGCGGATGACGATCGTTGAATCCCCGTTCTGGTTCGGGGCAGCGGTCGGCGGCCTGGCCGCGACGAGTTCGGCTGCAACCGTCGGCAGCGTGTAACTCCGGTCCACGAGCAGCAGCTCGAACGGCTCGTCCCCCTTCACGTGAAGTTCGATCGCCATCCCCGCGGGCGGCATCGTCCAGAGGGTGATCGCATCGAACCCGTCGCGGTAGAGGGGATAGGGAGTCTGGTCGGGAGGCACCTCCTCGCCGCCCAGTCGCGCCGAGGCCAGCCGAGCCGGATCGCGGAGCACGATCTGGACGAGCGGCGCGCCGCGCGGTGAGACGAGGATGGCGCGAACTCGACGTCCCCCCTCCTCCGGAGTCGACTCGATCTCCCGCAGCTGCGGCCCCTCGACCTCGACCCACGGCGCGGCGGCGGAGCTCCCCTGCTCGATCTGGCTCCACGGGAGAGGGTCACCGGACTCCTCGTCGAATCCACCCGCCGCAGACAGAGCCTCCGGCAACGGGTAGCCGGTGGCAAGCCACCAGGCCTTCCGCGCCTCGACGTCGCTCGCGTGGATCAGGGATAGAAACTGCGGCTGATCCTCGGTGAACGTCGGCAGCCGGGAGGCGACGAGCAGCAGGATGCCGGCCGCCGTCGCCGCGACGACCGGCACTGTGTAGCGCATTCGGCGCGTGGGGAGGAGCGGTGCCAGCCCGATCCACAGAAGCCCCACGCACAGCCCGACGACGGTCGAAGCGGCGAGCCCCGCGAGATCGTGCAGGAACCAGAGCGGCGGCCACCATACCCAGGCGGCGACGATTGGCAGGACCCCAAGCGCCACGCCTCTCCGGAACAGCCCCGATGCACCCGCGGCGAGCGCGGGGAGGATCGCCAGAAACGAAGCGCCGGGAAGCAGGATCGCGAACGCCACGGCGGAGCCGGCCCACAGCAGCGCCGCCGCCCCCCATGCCCCCCAGACGCCGGCGCGTCGCCGCAGCAGTGCGCCGACCAGGCTCGAACCCACGATCGCGCCGCACCAGACGGCGAGAACCGTCGCTGCCGGGCTAGCCACCCAGTCGCTGGGAATCGCGACGATCGCCTGTCGCACCTTGTCGGCAGCCAGGCCGCCGGCGCCGCCGGCGGCGATCCCGAGCGCGGCACCGAGCAGCCCCCAGAGCAACCCGGCCACGCGCAGCTCGCGCCGCCGCCAGCGCCGGACGAGCGCGGTGCAGACGAGTACGAGCGCGAGGCCGGCCAGGAAGACCGACCACCCCTCCGGCCACCAGGCGATGGTCCCCAGGAACGGGAAGAAGACCGCGCCTCCCGGCTCGGGGTCGCTCCAGTCCCCGGCTGCGACCCCCGTCGCGATCGCCAGGGCCGCCTCGCCATGCTGTTGCAGGCTGCCGGGATCGGTGTTCGCGAAGGTATCGGTCGCGGAGTGGTACTGCCGGAAGCCGCCGATGTACCCGATCAGCGTGCCGGGCACGCCGAGGCGCTCGAACACCGTCAGGTCGTTCTGGTTCGGGAGCTGCGAGAGTAGCGCCGGCAGCAGGGACGAGCCGGCCGGATGCGGGGCGCGCGCGGCGAAGTGGCGCACCAGGCGGCGGCCGTCGCCGATCGTGCTCGCGAGCAGGCTCGGTCCGCGGCTGCCGCGCGCGTCGAGGTTCACGATGGCGCGCACCTCGCGCGCCCAGGGATGATGCTCGACGAAGGCGTTCGCCCCCAGCAGGCCGGCCTCCTCGCCGTCGTTGAACAGGAAGATCACCGTCTGCCGCGGCGCCGGGGCCTCGCGCAGGATGCGTGCGATCTCCAGGAGCGCCGCAACCCCTGCCATCGGATCGGACGCTCCGGGAGTCGCCGGTTGCGTGTCGTAGTGGCTGTTCAGGAGCACCGCCCCGGAGGCGTCGCTCCCCTCGAGCCGCGCCAGGACGTTTTCGACCTCGCCGCAGTAGCGGCGGAACTCGCCGCACACGAAGCGGCGCTGCAGCTCGGGCTGGTAGCCGCGCGCCACGAGCTGGAAGATGATCCGCTCCCGCACGGCGCGGTTGGCGGCGCTGCCGATCGGGTGCGGCGCACCGCCCCCCATCAGGTCACGAAGGACCTCCCGCGCCCGTCCTGCCGAGAAGACGCGCGGGTCGGCGTCCACGGGCAGCGCCGCGGGTGGGCGGTTGAGCAGCACGGCATTGCCGAGCGCCGCGGCGCACAGCAGGAGCACGAGCAGGTACGCGGTCCAGCTCGTGCCAGCCGAGGCGTCAGACCCGGCTTCGGTGGGCGGTACTACTGCGGGTGTCGTACGGGTCGGCATGGGTGACTCTCCTTCTAGCTCGCGATCCCTCGCAGCAGGTGGGCGACGGCACGTCTGTAGACGGGACGGAAGACGGCGGGCCGGCCGCCGAAGCGTCCCTGGCGATGCAGGGCGACCAGCCCGTGCAGCAGGCCCCAGAACGTGATCGCGACCGCGGTCGGATCCTGGCGGCGCAGCGTCCCGGTGGTCATGCCCTCGCGGATTCGATCGAGAACGAAGCGGAAGTTCGCGGAGCGGGCCTCGCGCGGCAGGAGGTCCATGTCGGTGCGCCCGCGCGACAGGAAGAGCACCTGGTAATGGAGCGGCTCCCGGAGCGCGAAGGCGAGATAGCGCTCGGCCACGAGCAGCAGCCGGGCCCGCGGCGTCGTCCCCTTCAGAGCCGCGCGGAGGTACGTCCCCAGCGAGCGGTTCGCGTCGTGGACGAGAGCCTGGATCAGGTCGTCCTTGTCGCGGAAGTGCCGGTAGATCGCCGGAGGGGTCACCCCGAGCCGCGCCGCCAGCCGCCGCATGGTGAGCTGGCCGATCCCCTCCTCGACGCAGATCTCCTTCGTCGCCGAGAGGATGCCGGCCTTTCCGAGAGGGGCGCGCGCCATGTTAACTAAGTTAACAGAACGGCCCACGGCAGGCAAGCCAGCGATCCCCCCCTACGTCCGCACGCGGTGGCCGGCGCGGGTGAGGACCTCGGCGGTGCGGCCGAGGTCGGTCTCCTTGACCAGGAGGTAGTCGGTGTCGTGGGTCGAGATCGCGAAGATGGCGATCTTGGCCTCGGCGAGCGGATGGGCGATCGACACGAGGATCCCGGTCAGTGCCAGGGGGAGCGCCCCTTCGATCCCGAGCGCGCGCCACCCGACATCCGCGCTGACGTCGTCCGGGAGGTTCGCCTCGGAGGCCACGACCGAGATCTCGTCCGCCGTACCGGTTACGGAGAAGAACGGCGCGCGCAGGGCCCAGCACGGGATGGCGCCGTCGCGCGGAATCCGGCAGATCGCAACTCTTCCCGGGACCACCGCAAGCGTGAGAGCAGGAGCGTTCATTCGGCCTCCAGGATCACGGCGTCTCCCTGGCGAATCGTGCCGCCGCTCACGACCGCGGCGTTGAGCGCCAGGGTTCCGCCGAAGTCTCGCACAATGCCGCGCAGCACGGACAGGTCCTGCTCGAGGGTGTCCGGGTCGAACGTCGTCATCACGCATCGCCGGCGCAGATCGCGGAGCGCAATGACGACCTCGCCGATCCGCAAAGCCAGCCCTTTCCAGGTGCGCTCCTCGAGCCCGGGGACGCCGCCCTCCCCGGACCGGGCCACCGACCCCGCCACGTTACATCATTCGATAGGGCGGGCCATGCGCTCAGGCGCCCGACTCGATCGGTGCTGCGAGAAGGAACCGCAGCGCGCCGGGAAGGCGACGCGCCCAGTCCGCCTCGTTGTGCGTCCCTCCCTCATCCTGGACGTGGAGGAGCGACTGCCCCGGCCGCTCGAGCTTCCGCTCGAGCAGATAGCGCATCCGCAGCACCCGTCCGGAGTACCGCCGCGACGCCGCGGCAACGACGGTCGGGTTCGTCCCGCCCGCCTCGCGCGTCCCCACGTCGAGGTAGATGCGCCCCTTGCGTCGCGGGGCCCGGTCGATGAACGGGAAGATCCCCTCCGCTCCGATCCCGAGCGACGGGCTGAACACGCCGGCGAGTCCGAACCGGTCCGGACGGGCGAAGAAGGCGTAGAGGCTTATCAGCCCACCCAGAGACGAGCCGACGATCCCCGTGTGCTCCGGCTCCGGCCGGGTGCGGAACGAGTCGTCGATCAACGGCTTGACCGTGTCCGCCAGAAAGCGCAGGTAGGCGTCCCCCCGCCCGGCGCCGAAACTCGGATCGGGGAACGGGTTGTACTCGGCCATCCGCTCGCGGCCGGTGTTCGGGATCCCGACGACGATCGCCTCGATCTCCTCCCGGGCGAGCGTTCGCATGGTCTCGTCAACGCGCCAATCCCCCGCGAAGCTCGTCGCCGGGTCGAACAGGTTCTGGCCGTCGTGGAAGTAGAGCACCGGGTAGCGCCGCCGCCCGCGGCGGTACGACGGCGGCAGCCACGCGAGCAGGTCGCGCCGGTTGCGCAGCTCCCCCCCGTCCACCCCCTCCAGCAACCGCAGGGTGCCGGCGATCGACCGTCCACAGCCGGGGCGCGCCTTGCGATAGTCGAGCCAGGTGGTCATCGGGGGACGGGCCCTCCGTCACGGTGGCCGCCTGCGCCGCCCGGGGGACGCAGAAATGTATACCAGCATGTAAACGCCTGCCCCGATCCGGGCGACTCCACGGGCGTGATACTCTCTCGTTCCGCACGACGCGTACGGCACCGGGGCGCCGCGGTTCATCAGCGCGCGCGCCGCGGGTGCCTACCGAGCCACCGAGGCGATCCGATGATCAAGCACCGACCCGTTCCGCTGCTCCTCGTCCTTCTCGCTCCCTTCACCCCACTCGCCCTCGGGGCGACGATCCCGGCCAGGGACTCGCGCATCGTCGAGGTGACGGTCTATCCCGACCGCGCCGAGGTGGTGCGCGAGGCGAAGCACGAGCTTCCCGCCGGCGCCTCGACGCTCGAGTTTCTCGGGCTGCCGCTCGGCGTCGAGCCCGATTCGCTCACCGTGACGGCGCGCGGCACCGCGGCCGCGCTCGGGGCCGTCGAGATCCGCGACCGCGCGGAAGAGCCGAAGGAGACACCGGAATTCCTGGCCGCGAAGGGAGAGGTCCGCCGGCTCGAGGCGGAGATGGCCCGCCTGCAGAGTGAGGCGGGCGTAGCCGCGAAGCTGGGTGAGTTCCTCGAGGGGCTCAAGGCGACGACGGCGCAGCGCGAATCCGAGCGGCTGGGGGAGGGGAAGGCCGACCCGGCGTCGATCCAGGCGGTCTACACCCTGGTGAAGACCGGGCTGACCGATCTCGCAGCGGAGAAGCGCGCCCGGGAGGAGAAGCGTCGCGAGATCGAGGAGGCGCTGCAGGTGGCGCGCGCCCGCCTCGCCGCCAGCCAGCCGCCCGGGTCGATCGTCACGCGCGTCGCCGCGATCGAGGTCGTGGCGGAGCGCGCCGGCCCCTTGACGCTGCGCCTCGCCTACGTCGCCCCGAACGCCACTTGGCGCCCCGCCTATCGCGCCGCGCTCGATGCCGCGAGCGGCGAGATCGCGCTCGCGAGCGAGGCGGTGGTGCGCCAGCGCACGGGTGAGGACTGGAAGGACGTCACGCTGCGCCTCTCGACCGCGGCCCCGGCGCGGGGGGTGAACCCGCCGGCGCTCGCGCCGTGGCTGCTGCGGCCGCTCGAGATGATCGCGATCGCGGCGCGTGCCAAGGGGCAGAACATCGCGTATGCCTCCGGGGGAGTAGACGCGATGAGCGCTCCCGAGGCGCCGATGGCGAAGATGGACGCGGCGTATGAAGCCGACGAGAACAAGGACCAGGAGTCGATCCGTATCGACGCCGAGGTCGTCCACTCCGCCTACAACGTCGCGTTCGAGGTGCCCGGCCGCTCCGATGTCGCGGCCGACGGGAGCGATCACCGCGTCGGCCTGCGGCAGGAGACGCTGAAGGGAACGGTCGCCTACCGCACCGTCCCGATGCTCAACCCCGCCGCGTACCTGGTGGCGAAGACCCAGGCGCCCCCTGGCTACCCGCTCCTGGCCGGCCCGGTGCGCGCGTTCGCGGGGGCGGCGTACCTTGGCTCGTTCCCGCTCGCCGAGACGGGCCCGGGTGAAGATCTGACGCTTCCGTTCGGCATCGACAACCGGATCAAGGTCGAACGCGTGCCGCTGCCGCAGTCCCGCAGCCGCGAGGGGTTCGTCGGCAAGGACCGGCAGATCGCCTACGCCTTCAAGACCACCGTCGAGAACCTGCGCGACAAGCCGGTCGAGGTGTTAGTCGAGGACCGCGTCCCGGTGTCGGAGGACGAGCGGATCCAGGTCGAGCGCGGCAAGGGGACGACGCCGGGGTTCGTCGAGGTCGAGGCTCGCCCCGGGATCATGGAGTGGAAGCTGTCTCTCGCGCCGAAGGAGAAGCGCGAGCTGATTCTCGAATACACTGTCCGCCACCCGAAGGACCTGAACGTCCCCGGGCTGTAACGATTCGCGACTGCAGGCTGAAGGCCGCTGCGGCGTACGGGTTTCAGTCCTCCCGGTGCACCGTGTCGGGTGAGAACGCCGGCCAGCAGACCGCGATGTACTCCGCCCCTCCCGGCTCCGGGGTGGAGTAGCGCACCCGCTCTCCGCGGCGTGCCAGGACCGCCTGCCCCGCGCGGACCTCCATTACGCCCCCCTCATGCTCCACCCGCACCATTCCCTGCAGCACGAGAGTCACCTCGTCGAACTCGGGTCGCTGCGGCGGTTCCTCCCATCCTTCCGGGCTCCGCATCCGGGCGACGCTCACCTCCGCCGTCGCGGAGTTCACCCGGCCGACGAACTCCTCGATCCGCTTCGGCTTCGTCCCGGCCGCGGTCACGAGCGTGGGACTGGCGATGAACCTCGGCATGAAGGACCTCCTCGAGAAGCGCTCAGAACCCGCAGGCCGCGAGGCGGTCCACGCCGATCCTGACCGTCATCCCCCACGTCCCGTCGCTGCATTCGATGTCGTCGAACAACTCGCAGATCGACGGCTCGCCGGGCGCGATCCCGAGCGTGTGGCCGCCGAGCCCCGCCTCCGGGCACCACGACCAAGCTCCGGTGCAGGAGTCGCCGAACCAGTTGTTCTGGCCGGTCGTGACCGGCGGGGACCAGGCTGCTGCGCCCTCGCGCGTCCACTTGTTCCAGCTCCCCGAGACGGCGGTGCCGTCGGTCGGCGCGAGCGCGAGGTAGGCGTCGCGGTAGAAGTCGGCGCGCTCGGCGCAGATCGCGAAGACCTCCGTCGGCCCGCCGGTCAGGAACACCCCGAGGTAGTCGCTCGGTAGCGCGGCGATTTTCCCGAAGAACGAGTTGAGCAGCGTCGCGGCGGCATCATCGCCGGCCGTGTCGGTGAACCCGACCGAGGTGCTCCCACAGCCGGCCGCGGCAAAGCAGTCGGGGTCCGCACAGTCGAGCAGGCCGTCCGCGTCATCGTCGGCCCCGTCATCGCAGACCAGCTCCCCCCCGCAGAACGGGTCGCGCTCGACCCCCGCCGAGCTTGCGCCGAGGCTGCCGCGGTTTGGCGCGGTGGCTCGGACCAGGTAGTAGAAGACCGACTTCGACGCCGGCGTCCCGAGGTCGACGCCGCAGGAGGTCGGCGTCCCGATCGAGGCGCAGGCGCTGAACGCCCGATCAGACGAGCGCAGGACCTCGTAGCGGGTCGCTCCTGTCTGGGCCGGCCAGCAGAACGACGTCGGATCGCCCGCGCTCGGGAACCCCGACAGTCCGGAGATCTCGTCGCGAAGGCCCGCTCCCGGGTTGCCGGGGCACTGGTCGTCCGTCGCGTCGTTGACCTCCGGGGCTAAGGGGTATCGGGTCGCGTCGGAGTCGTCGCACTCGACGCAGACGGCGAACGTGTCGCCGTCCTCGTCGCCATCGGCGACCGTGTCGCAGTTGTTGTCGAGCCCGTCGCAGACCTCCGGGTTTCCGGGGAAGCGATCGTCGTTCGCGTCGTCGCAGTCGCCGCACGCGGGGGCGCCGTCGAGGTCGCCGTCACCCTCGCCCGGCGGCAGCGTGGTGTCGCAGTCGTTGTCGCGGCCGTCGCAGATCTCCGAGGCGCCGGGGTGTGAGGCAGGATCGGTGTCGTCGCAGTCGGCGTCGCAGGCGGCGCCGTCGTCGTCGAGGTCGGCGAAGCCGCCCATGAAATAGCGACTGCCGTTGCCCACGGTCCCGCGCCGTTCGCCCCCCCAGATTGCCGCGAAGTCGTCGGCCCAGACGAAGATGAAGTTCAGGCGATCGATCGGCTCGCCCAGGGTGGAGACGGGCGCCCAGGCATCCGCGACCGGGTTGTATCGACCCCCCGGGGGCCAGACGAACATCTCCGATCCCGTCCAGACCGCCTGCTGCCCTCCGCCGCCGGGGCTCCCGGCGACCGTGGTAGGCAGCCAGGTGTCGGTGGCCGGGTAGTAGCGCGCGCCGGTGTTGAAGGCGACGTTGGCGTCCCAGCCACCCCAGACGGTCATCTCGGTCCCGGTCCAGAGGCCGGCGTGGTGCGCCCGGGCCGTCGGCGCGCCGAGGACGCTGGTCGGGGTCCAGGTGCCGGCGGCCGGGGTGTAGCGCGCCCCGTCGCCGAGGTAGCTCGCTCCATCCCATCCGCCCCAGACGATCATCGCCGACCCGGTCCAGGCGGCCGAGTGGAACTCGCGCGCCAGGGGCGCACCTGAGGTCGGCACCGACAGCCAGAGGTCGAGTGCGGGATCGTAGCGGCCGCCCGTGCCGAGCGTCGCTACGCCGTCGCTGCCGCCCCACACGATCATCTCCGTCCCGGTCCAGACCGCCGTGTGCGCCTCCCGCCCGGTGGGCGCCCCCGCAGTCCACGTCGGCAGCCAGGAATCCGCGACCGGATCGTAGCGCCCGCCGGAGTCGAGGTACGAGTCGAGCCGCTCGCCTCCCCAGACGATCATCTCGCTGCCGGTCCAGACCGCAGTGTGCAGACGGCGTCCGGCCGGGGCGCCGACGGTCGCGGTCGGGGTCCACTGATCGACGAGCGGATCGTAGCGCGCCCCCTCGCCCAGGTAGGCGAACGGGATGACGCCGAACCGGTCCTCCGTGCCTCCCCAGATGACTAGGAGGTTCCCGGTCCAGATGCCCGTGGCGTTCATCCGGGCGCGCGGGTTGTCGGCGTTCAGCGGCGTCCACGAGTCGGTCGCGGGGTCGTAACGGCCCCCGGTGCTGACCGACCACTGGTAGAAGTCACCGTTCACGAACTCCTGGCCGCCGAAGGCGATCATCTCGGACTCGGTCCACACGACGGTGTGGTACGTCCGCGCCGATGGGGCTTCCGTCAACGTGGTCGGTATCCAGGAGTTCGTTCCCGGGTTGTAGCGCCCTCCGGTGTCGAGCCCTTTATTCGCTGCGTTCTGTCCACCCCAGACGATCATCTCGGTGCCGGACCAGACGGCGACCGCCCACACCCGCGGCGTCGGTGCGCCGGAGAGCGTAGTCGACGTCCAGGAGTCGCTCCCCGGGTCGTAGACCCCTCCTGCGTTGCTGACGAACCCCCCGCTGCGACCGCCCCACACGATCATCCGGCTCCCGGTCCACACCGCGGCGTGACTGCCGCGGGCGGCGGGAGCGCCGGCAGTCGAGGTCGGCGTCCAGGTGTCCAGTGCCGGATTGTAGCGCGCCCCCGAGTTGTCTCCCGAGGCAGCGGCCGAGCCGCCCCAGACGATCATCTCGGTACCGGTCCACACGGCCGAGTGTCCAGATCGCGCGCTCGGTACCCCGACGCTCGCAATCGCCGACCAGGTGTTGGTGGAGGGGTCGAACGACCCCCCGTCCCCCTTGCGACCGGTGAGGTAGTCGTAGCCGCCCCATACGATCATCCGGCTCCCGGTCCACACTGCACTGGCGAGGCTGCGCGCGGAAGGCGCGCCGGTGAGCGCGGTGGGAGTCCAGGTGTCGGTAGCGGGGTCGTACATCCCTCCATCCTGGAAGTGCGGACCGGTCTGGATATGTCCGCCTCCCCAGACGATCATCCGGCTTCCGATCCACACGGCTACGTTCTCCATGCGCGCGGCCGGCGCCCCGATGCGGGTGATCGGGGTCCAGGTGTCGGTGACCGGATCGTAGCGCGCGCCATCGTCGAGCAGGTCCGCGCCGTCGAATCCTCCCCAGACGAGCATCAGGCTGCCGGTCCAGAGCGCCGTGTGGGCGAGACGCGGGTTGGGGTCCATCCCGAACCGTCCGGCGTCCCAGGAATCGTCCGTGAAACAGGAGGCCGCCTCGGTCGACGAGGACTCGGGATTCGACGCAATAGCGGCTTCGCGGCCGTCGCCCTTTGCGCGCGCCAGCGGCGCGGGAAGTAAGCCCGCCGCGGCGGCCTGCCCGCGTGGCTCGATCCCCTCGAACGACTTGCGGTTCGCCCCCCACCATTCATCCCACGCGACGCTCGCCACCTTGCCGGCGGCGGCGTCGGACGCGAACCGCCGGCGCGCGAGTCGATCGACCAGCACGGGCCGGACGAATGCCTCCTTCACGAGCCGCGGGTCATGCCCGAGCGCGTCGTAGATCTCCCGCAGCCGTTCCGGCAGGCGCGTGTCGGCGGCGATCCGCTGCAGTTCCTGCTGGAGCGCGGCATCGCCGATCTCGACGTTCCAGCGACGCTCGAGAAGGACCGACTTGGCGAGGGCGTCCCGCACCTTGCGCTCGAGGAGCGCGCGCGGCACCGCCTGCTCGAAGGCGCGGCGGGCATCCAGTTGATGCCCGTAGTAGACCCGTTCGATCGCCTCCTGGGCGGTGATGCGCTCGGCGAGGCTGACGCCGCGGGGGGTGGCGCTTCGAGCTGTATCGGAGGCGCAGGTGGCGATACCAACCAGAAGCATGACGGGCGGTAGCAGGCGGGATAGGCGAGACATGGCGACCTCCTCGAGTCGGGTCAGGAGCGACCCCAATTCTGGCAAGCACCGGGCGCCTGAGCGGCGACCCCCGCTCGAGGCTCAAGCCGGCAGGGGTTCCCGCCACCTCGCGGCGGCAGTGCTCCGACGCGCCACCGCTCGGGGACCCTTCGGCAATAGGCGTTTCCTGGGGGAGGCGCAGCCCATTGTCGCATGCGATGGCCGTGGGCGCCAGCGGGCGCGCCCCGCCGCCGGGCGCCCCGCCTCAGGCCGCTCCGCTTCCCCCGTAACGCAGCGCCATGACGGTGAGATCGTCGGCCCGGCTGCGACCGCCGAGGAAGTCTTTGAGGTCGTCCAGGCAGGCGGCGATCAGCTCACCCGGCGCGGCGCGGCGATGCGCCTCGAGGAAGCTCCCGAGCCGGGCGGCGCCGTACTCCGTTCCGGAGGCATCCGTCGCCTCGGATAGGCCGTCGGTGTAGAGGAAGATCCCATCCCCGGGATCGAGCGTCAGGCGCTCGACCCGGTAGGTCGAGGCGCAGAACATCCCGAGCGGCAGGCCGGTCGCGCGCAGCGGCTCGATCCCGCTCCGCCGCAGCACGATGGCGGGCGGGTGGCCGCCGTTGCAGAGGTCGATCCTCCCACCCGGCCGCGCCTCGCCGCAGGCGAGCGTCGCGTAATGCTCGGAGAGGACGCTGTTGCAGAACACGGTGTTCGCCTTCTCCATCATCTCCGCCAGCGGCAGGGCCGAGGCGACGAGGTTGCGGAACGTGGCGTTCAGGTGCGCCATCAGGAGTGAGGCCGCCACTCCCTTCCCGGCGACGTCGCCGACCAGGAAGACCATGGTGCTGCGGTCGGCCGAGGGGAGCAGGTCGCAGCAGTCGCCGCTCACCGGACCGGCGGGGAGGTAGCGGCACACCGCCTCCCACGACCCGAGGCTCAGCTCCCCCTTCGGGAGGAGCGCCCCCTGGATCTGGCCGGCCAGATCCAGGTCGCGCTCGAGCGCGCGCTGCTCGGCGCTGCTCAGATGATCGAGACAGTTCCGCAGCAGCGGATCGACCCGCAGCCGGTCCTCCTCGATCGGGTCGTGGCAGGTCTCGCAGATCCCGAAGGTGCCGAGCTCGAGCCGCGCCAGCGCCGCATCGACCTCGTCGAGGAGGCGGCGGACCTGCGGCTCGTCCACCCCCTGCGCGATCGCCGCCTGCAAGCGCTGGTGGCGCTGCTCGATCTGCTGCCGGAACACCGCATCCATCGGCGACGCCATTTCCGTCCCTCCAGACCCTCTCGCCGTCTACTTCGTCTTGCCGGCGAGCCAGGGGTAGGTCGATCCGGCGAGCAAGGCGCCCAGGATCGGCGCGACCCAGAACATCCAGAGCTGCTCGATCGCCCAGCCGCCGACGAACAGCGCCGGCCCGGTGCTGCGCGCGGGATTGACCGACAGGTTGGTCACCGGAATGCCGATGAGGTGGATGAGCGTGAGCGCCAACCCGATCGCGATCGGCGCGAATCCCGCGGGCGCCCGCTTGTCCGTCGAGCCGAGGATGATCATGAGGAATATGAACGTCAGCACCACCTCCGCCACGAAGCAGGAGGCAGCCATGTACCCGCCGGGCGAGTGGGCGCCGTAGCCGTTCGCCGCGAACCCTCCGAGCTCGAACCCCGGCTTGCCGCTGGCGATGAAGAAGAGCACCGCCGCGCCGAGCGCGCCGCCGGCGACCTGCGACCCGATATACGGCAGCAGCTCGCCGCCCGGGAAGCGCTTGCCCGCCCACAGGCCGAGAGACACGGCCGGGTTCAGGTGGCAGCCCGAGATGTGGCCGATCGCATAGGCCATGGTAAGAACGGTGAGCCCGAATGCGAAGGAGACGCCGAGCAGGCCGATCCCGACGCTCGGAAAGGCGGCCGCGAGGACCGCGCTGCCGCAACCACCAAAGACGAGCCAGAATGTCCCCATCCCCTCGGCGATGCAACGCTTGCCAATCGACATGCACCCCCCCGCTGGTCCGGCGCGGAACGTCCGGACGACTTGGGCTGTCATTATACTCACGCCCCGCCGCGGCGGCGCTTCCATGACGCGAAGGTTGGTAGAATGCGGAACCAGATTCCGTGGACGTACCCCGCCCGGTGAGGCCCCATCCCATGTCGCCCCAATGCGGGGCGGAGGAGAACCATGCGCAAGATTGCATTGCCGGCACTCGCACTGCTGCTGGCCGTGGCACCTGCCGCCGCCCAGGACCGTGACTTTGGCAAGGTCGAGATCAAGGTGACGAAGGTCGCCGGCAGCGTGTACATGCTCGAAGGGGCGGGCGGGAACATCGGGGCGTCGGTCGGCGAGGACGGGATCGTGATCGTCGACGACCAGTTTGCCCCGCTGGTGGACAAGATCCGCGCGGCGCTCAAGGGAATCGCCGACAAGCCGGTGCGGTTCGTGATCAACACCCACGTGCACTTCGACCATACCGGCGGCAATGCCGCCTTCTCGTCAACCTCCACGATCATCGCCCAGGAGAACGTGCGCAAGCGGCTTCTGAGCGGGGGCACCGCGGGGAACCTCGCGTCGGTCAAGTTCGAGTCCGAACCCGCGCCGAAGGAGGCGCTGCCGATCATCACCTTCGCGCAGGACCTCGCCCTGCACCTGAACGGCGAGGAGATCCGCGCCATCCACTTTCCCCACGGCCACACCGACGGCGACAGCGTGGTCTACTTCACCGGCTCGAACGTGGCGCACCTCGGGGACGATTTCGTCACCTACGGCTTCCCGTTCATCGACCTGGGAAACGGCGGGAGCGTGGACGGGATGATCGCGGCGCTCGAGACGATCCTCCCGAAGCTCCCGGCGGACGTGAAGATCATTTCGGGACATGGTCCGATCTCGAGCGTTGCCGACGTGCAGCGTTTCATCACCATGCTGAAGGAGACCCGCGCGGCGGTGCAGAACGAGATCAAGGCGGGAAAGACGCTGGAGCAGCTGAAGCAGGAGAAGGTGCTCGAGCCCTGGAGCAAGTGGTCGGGGAGCTTCATCTCGTCCGACGCGTTCATCGAAACGCTGTACAACGACCTGACCGGCAAGAAGACGAGCGAGCCCACCCGGCACAACTGAGGCGGGGGCGGTCGCCGATGCGTTGATTCCCCCGCCGCGTCGTGGTAACTTCGCGCCGACCCTCCGGCCCCTTTCCAGGATTCGCCTCGCGGTGCGAGGGAGCGGATGCGACTCGACGAGATTCTCGAGCGGAATCAAGAGTTCGTGCGCGGGCGCGCGGCACGGCCGCTCCCGCCGCCGGTGCCGGTTCCGCTCGCCGTGGTGGGGTGCTACGACCCGCGCCTTGACGATCTGCTGCGACCCGCGCTCGGCCTCTCTCCTGGCGATGCGATCCTCCTGCGCGCAGCGGGCGCGCGGCTGGTCGCGGGCGGAGATCCGCTGCGCTCGCTCGGGCTGGCGGCGTTCCTGTTCGGGATCACCGAGATCGTGATCGTCGGCCACACCTCCTGCCGGATGGCGATGTTCGAGACGAACGCCTTCATCGATGCCTTCAGGCGCCGCGGGCTGACCCGTGAGGCGTTCGGGCTGGAGGATCTCCGCGTCTGGGCGGGGGCCATCGCGAGCCCTCGCGCCGGCGTGCTCGAATCGGTCGCGGCGATCCACGCGGCCCCCTTCATGCCGAAGGACGTCGCCGTCTCCGGGCTGATCCTGAATGACGAGACCGGCGCGCTCGAGGTGATCGTCAAGCCAGGCGAGATTGCCACAGGCGCGATTCCCGCCGTGGCAATGGCGGAGGCCGGCGCCGCGCCTCCGGCGCCGGCTCGCCCAGGCGCACCCGCACCGCAGGTCGCCGTCGCGCCGGTGCCGCACCTCCCGGTGCCGCCGACTGCGGCCGCCCCGGCTACAGCCGCTACGACGGTCGCCGGGAGTGCGGCTCCGGCCGGCGCGCCGGCGGCGCCCGTCGCCCCGCGCTTCGACGATCGCCAGATCAACTCGCCGGAGGTGCGCGAACTGCTCGGGTCGCTCGGCGACCTGCTGCAGCGGTTCGAGTGGAGAGGGCACTGGCAGGGCGAGGTGCAGACGCTGCGGCAGGAGCTCTCCCGGACGGCGAACCCGTTCAAGCGGCTGCAGCTTCTCGAGGACTTCTACCGGCGCGCCGCGGCCGAATCGCGCGAGGTTGCGGCGGCGTACAAGGACCTCCGCCGCCGCGCTGCCGGGGCCAAGGGGTCGCCGGCGGTCCAGAGCCTGGGCGATATCCTGCGCGTGCTCACGGGGGGTGGGAAGTGAGCATCGGCTTCGTCTACATCGCACTGCTCATGGTGGGCGTCGTCTACGCGCTCATCGCCGGGGCCCTCGGGTGGCTCGGCGATCTCGCCGGCGGCGACATCCATGTCGACGCCGGCGGGCACCTCGACGCCGGCCACGCGCATCCAATCTCCGGGACGATCGTGGCGACCTTCGTCACCGGCTTCGGCGGCGGCGGCGTGCTGGCGCACTACCTGTTCAAGTGGTCGCTGGTGAAGGGGCTCGGGTTCGCGGGAGTGGCGGGGCTGGCGCTCGCGGCCGCGGCGTTCGGGATCCTCGAGGCGATCTTCAAGCAGACGCAGGCGGGCAGCGAGTTCGGCAGCGGCGAGATGGTGGGGCGGGAGGCGGAGGTGATCACGCCGATCCCCGCGCACGGGATCGGCGAGGTGGCGGTGCAGATGAAAGGGCAGCGGGAGCGCGCCTCCGCGCGCACGCTGGATGGATCCGCCGTCCCCCGCGGACAGGTGGTGGTGATTGACAAGGTGACGGGGTCGACGGTTTACGTCCGCCCCCGCACCGGCTCCTGAAAGGGGAGGCGCAATGCCCGGCTTTGGCTCGGTCGTCACGATCCTCGTCATTCCGATCGTCGTCATCGTTTTCTTCATCCTCATCCTCGCGGTCGCCAAGCGCTACAAGAAGGTCGGCCCGAACCAGGTGATGGTCATCTCCGGCCGCCGCCACTCGGGAGCCACTCCGGGCGGGCCGGCGGAGGTGACGGGATACCGGATCCGGAAGGGGGGCGGCGCCTTCATCTTCCCGCTGCTCGAGCGCGTGGACATCATGTCGCTCGAGGTGATGACGCTCGATTTCACCACCCCCGAGGTCTACACCAAGCCCGGCGTGCCGATCGTGGTGGACGGCGTGGCGCAGGTGAAGATCCGCGGCGACGAGGGATCGATCCGGACGGCGGCGGAGCAGTTCCTCGGCAAGACGGTCGAGGAGATCAAGATGATCGCGCTGCAGACCGTCGAAGGGCACCTGCGCGCCATCATCGGCACGCTGACGGTCGAGGAGATCTACCGGAACCGCGACCAGTTCGCCTCGTCGGTGCAGGAGGTCGCCGTCGGGGACCTCGCGAACATGGGTCTCGCCATCGTCTCCTTCACGCTGAAGGACATCCGCGACAGCCACGGCTACCTCGATGCGCTCGGCAAGCCGCGCACCGCCGAGGTGAAGCGCGACGCGGCGATCGCCCAGGCCGAGGCGGACCGCGATGCCGCCATCAAGTCGGCGCAGGCGCGCCAGGCCGGGGAGATCGTGAAGTTCGAGGCGGAGACGAGGATCGCGGAGGCGCAGCGCGACTTCCAGAGCAAGAAGGCGGAGTACGACGCCGCCGTGAACCTGAAGCGCGCCGAAGCCGACCTCGCCTACGACATCCAGCGCAACAAGACCTCGCAGGCGCTGAAGAAGGAAGAGGTGCAGATCCAGATCGTCGAGAAGGAGCAGCAGGTGGTCGTGCAGGAGCGCGAGATCCAGCGCCGCGAAAAGGAGCTGGAGGCGACGGTGAAGCGCCAGGCGGACGCGGATCGCTACCGGGTCGAGACCGAGGCCGCGGCGATGAAGACGAAGGTCGAGCAGAATGCCCGCGCCGAGGCGGAGTCGCGCCGCGTCAAGGGGATCGCGGACGCCGAGGTGATCAAGATCACCGGAACGTCGGAGGCGGACGTCATCTCCCTCAAGGGGACCGCCGAGGCCGAGGCGATGCGCAAGAAGGCCGATTCCTTCAAGGAGTACAACCAGGCGGCGGTGCTGCAGATCCTGCTGGCGGCGCTGCCTGAGATCGCGAAGGCCGTCGCGGAGCCGCTCTCGAAGACCGACAAGATCACCATCGTCTCGACCGGTGGCGACGGGATGGGCGCTTCGAAGGTGACTCACGACATCGCCAAGATCATGGCGGAGCTGCCGGTGATCGTCGAATCGCTCTCGGGGGTCGACATCCGCAAGCTCGTCGAGTCGATCCCGGCACTGAAGGCGGCGATCTCGGAGGGGCGCGGCGGCGACCCCGGTCCGGTTGCCACGGCGGGGAAGCGCTGATCGGCGGGCGATGATTCTCGAGCGCGTCACGCATCCCCGCTGGCTCTCGAACACGTGGCTGGTCGCCGATCGCGACGGGGGGACTGGCGTCATCGTGGACGCCGGCGGGCCGGTGGCGCCGCTGCTCGAGCAGGTGCGCGCGCGGGGCTTGCGCGTCGCCTGGCTCCTGAGCACCCACCATCACCCCGACCACACCGCGGAGAACGCCCTCCTGAAGCGCGAGACCGGCGCGCGCCTGGGCTCCCACGAGCTGGAGGCGGCGCTCGTCGCCGGGACTGACGCGTCGTTCACGGACGGACAGGTCGTCGCCGCCGGGGGACTCTCGATCCGCGTCCTGCACATCCCGGGGCACACCGCCGGTCAGGCCGCGTACGTCGTGAACGACGCCATCTGTTTCACCGGCGACACGCTGTTCCGCGGCTCGGTCGGCAGCACGACCGCTCCGGGCCACACGACCTTCGCGGACCTGCGCCGCTCGCTCGTGGACCGCCTGCTCGCTCTCCCCGACGCAATGCGCCTCGCGCCCGGCCACGCCGACCCGACCACCGTCGGCGAGGAGCGGGCGACGAACCCGTTCCTGCGCGTCCTGCTCGGGGAGGAGCCTGCAGGGGTGGAGCGCGCGGCGTACGGCGGCCAGCAGGTCCGGCTGATCGTCTGGGCCCGCGACTACGACGGCGGACACAAGGCCTGGATTCGCCTGTCCGACGGTACCGATCTCACCGTCCCCGGCTCGCGAGTGACCCGGCGCGACCGGTCTGGCTAAGGCAGCCGGCGCAGAACTCCGCCTCCTTGAGGTCGATCTCCTCGACGTAGGTCGAGGCGTGCATGACGCACGCCCCGTCGAAGCAGTGGACCAGTCCCAGGGTGTGCCCCACCTCGTGGATCGCCTCTTTTTCGACCCGCGCCACCAGCAGTTTCGGGTCGGGGGGCAGGCCGTACATCTCGGGGGCGAGGCGGTGGGTCGAGACGACCGCGGCCGTGCCGTCGAGCTGCGCCTCGCCGAAGACAAAGGTCAGGATCGGAATGAAGAGATCGACGCTGGTGATCCCGAGCCTGCGCACCGCGCCGTCCGGCGGCGCGGCAAGCAGGCGCTCGAGCAGCAGCGTCGAGCGATACTGTCCGCGCGAGGCGTCGAAGCACTCCTCAGGGTCGAACCACGGCCGCTGGATCCGGACCGGGAGGCCGAGCGTCCGCTCCAGCCGCCGCACCACCGGATCGACGAGGGGTCCCCGGTCGTCGAAGTAGATGGGCACCAGCGCCAGATGAGACATGGCGGCGGCGCGTCACGATCGCCGCAGGCCGTACTTCTTGATCTTGTTGTAGAGCGTGACGCGATCGACGTCGAGGATCTCGGCGGCGCGGGTCACGTTCCAGTGGGTCCGTTCCAGCACGCGCACGACGTGGGCGTGCTCGATGTCGTCGAGCGTCTCGCCGGCGTGTTCCGCTCCGTTGGCGTCGAGCGGGAACGGCAGATCCTGCGGGAGGATCTGCGGCGGCTTCCCCACCACCATGGCGCGCTCGATGGCGTTCGCGAGCTCACGGATGTTTCCGGGCCACGAGTGGCGGACGAGCTGGTCCATCGCCTCGGGGCTGATGGCCGTGATGGCGCGGTCCATCTGCTGCGCGTACTTGCGCCGGAAGTGCTCGGCCAGCGCCGGGATGTCCGAGACTCGCTCGCGCAGCGGCGGCAGGGTGAGCGTGAAGACGTTCACGCGGTAGTAGAAGTCCTCCCGGAAGGCGCCCGACTCGACCGCCTTCTCCAGGTCCAGGTTGGTGGCGCAGATGACGCGGAAGTCGACGTGCACGGTGCGCGAGCCACCGAGCCGGACGAACTCCTTGGTCTCGAGCGCCCGCAGCAGCTCGACCTGGGTCTTCAGGCTGATCGTCCCGATCTCGTCGAGGAAGAGCGTCCCGCCGTCGGCCATCTCCAGCTTCCCCTTGCGCCGGAACTGGGCCCCGGTGAACGCCCCCCGCTCGTGGCCGAACAGCTCGCTCTCCAGCAGCCCCTCCGACAGGGCGCCGCAGTGAACCGGCACTATGGGGAAGTAGCGTCGCGGGCTCTGGGCGTGGATGGCGCGCGCGATCAGCTCCTTGCCGGTGCCGCTCTCGCCGCGGATGAGCACGGTCGCGTCGGTCTGCGCCACCGTGTCCACCAGCGCCAGCACCTTGCGGATCTCGGGGCTCTCCCCGACGATCTCGTCCAGGCGCGACAGCTCCTCGACCTTCTCCCGGAGCTGCACGTTCTCGGCCTGCAGGTGCCGGTGGTCGAGCGCCTTGCACACCAGATGGCTCAGCTCGTCCGGGTCGATCGGCTTGGTGATGTAGTCGAACGCTCCCTGCTTGAGCGCCTGCACCGCGGTCTCCACCGAGGCGTAGGCGGTCACCATGATCACCGCGAGCGTCGGGTCGATCTCGTGGATGCGTTGCTGGAGCTCCATCCCGTCCATCCCGGGCATCTTGATGTCGAGCAGCACCGCGTCCCAGCTCTCGCTCTGCAGCAGGCGTAGCGCGGCGGCCGCATCCTCCGCCGCGCCGATCCGGTAGCCGTCCTTGCGGAACCAGGCGGAGAGCGAGTCGCGGACGGACGGCTCGTCGTCGACGATCAGGATCCCGGCGGTTTGCGTGGCGGTGCTCATGATGAAGCCCCCTTCGCGCCGTCTGCGGGAGCCGTCGCGGCCCCCCGCGGCAGCCATAGCTGGAGCGCGGTTCCCTTCCCCTCGGTCGATTCGACCTCGATGCGGCCGCCGTGACGCTGCACGATGCCGTAGACGACGGAGAGCCCCAGGCCCAGCGCGCTGGCCTCCTCCTTGGTCGAGAAGAACGGCTCGAAGATGTGCGGAATGGCGGCGGCCGGAATGCCGATCCCGGTGTCGCGGACCTCGATCCGCACGCCGTCCTCGACGCCCGCCAGCGAGACCGAGAGCGTCCCCCCCGCCGGCATCGCCTGCACCGCGTTCACGAACATCGCGACCAGCGCCTGCTGGACCTGATCGGCATCGCAGACGAGGGCGTCGTCTCCCTCGAGCGGCCGGGTCTGCAGCGTGACGTTCGCCATCTCCAGGTGGTGGCGGACCAGCATCAGGCTCCGGTCCAGGATCGGATTGAGGTGATGCAGCGCCAGCGACGCCCCCGCCGGGCGCGCGAAGAGCAGCAGGTTGCGCACGATCTCCCCGCACCGCGTCGTCTCCTTGCGGATGAACTGGAGGTAGCGCATCGTCTCGTCCCGCTCCTCGGGGATGAGCGTTCCGTCCTCGAGGTTGCGCTCGACGAGGCGGGTGTAGGTGAGCACGCCGGCCAGCGGATTGTTCAGCTCGTGCGCGACGGTGGCGGCGAGCTTGCCGAGCGACGCCATCTTCTCGATGTGGACCACCTGCCGCTGCATCCGCCCGAGCGTCTCGGTCTTCTCGACCACCTTCTCCTCGAGGCGGCGGGACCAGCCGGTCAGCTCGGCGCGGGCGCGCCCCAGGTCCTCGGCCATGCGGTTGAAGGCGGTGGCGAGCTTCCCGATCTCGTCGTCTCGCGCGATGGGGATCCGCGTGTCGAGCTCGCCGCGCGCCACGCGATCGGTTCCCGCCGTCAGGGTCCGGAGCGGCGACCGCACGACGCGCTGGATGAACACGGCGGAGATTGCGCCCATCAGGAGGAGCAGCGCCACCGTTGCCCCGACCATCCGCCGGATGGTCACCGCCAGCCGCTCGTCGGCGTAGGCCATCGACATCTGCACGTCGAGGACCCCGAGCACGGTCTGGTCGGCGGGGTGGGCATGACACGGCCCGTTCGCGCACTCCGGGAGGTTCTCGATCGGGTGGATGAGCCCGAGGATCCGCTCCCCGCCGCGCGCCCGGTAGACGCGGGTGCGCTCGTCGCTCGAGACCGACTGCAGCGGCACCGCCTGGCCGTGGCAGACGACGCACGCCTCCGCCTGCAGGTCGACCCGGCGTCCGATCTCCTCGTCCTGCGCGGAGAAGATGATGGTGCCGCGCTTGTCGTAGATCCGGATCCCCACGACGCCCGGCCCCGCGGCGATCATCCGCATCATCGCGTGCACGTCATCCTTGCGGTTGAGGAGCATCTCGTGATGGAGCGAGCGGCGGATGAGATCGCTGGTGCGGTAGGCGCCGCGGTGGACCGCCTGCCGCCATTGCGACGAGGTGGTCTCGATGTTGACCCAGGCGTAGGCGGCGAGCGCCGGCACCATGAAGCAGAGGAGCCAGAGGAAGAGGCGTCCGGAAAGCGAGCGTGCCAGGCTCCGCCCACGAGGTCCCACGGACCGAGCGAGCCGCGGCTTCATCGAGCACACCCCTTCCTGCCACGCCACTACCTACCCAGGGGATTCAAGATGTGTGCCAGCGGCTCCGACCGCGCTCGACCGACCCCGCCTCCAGCGCCTGCAGGACCAGGCGGCGATAGGCCGCCCGGCCGAGGATATCGCGCAGCCGGGTGAGCGGCTCCCCGCCGTCGCAGAGGGTGGCGCCGACCGTCGTCCTGCCCCGCCGGACGGCGCCCTGAGCCTGCGCCAGGAAGCGCTGCCGGTCGGCGGCGGCGCGGCGGCGCATCTCGGCAGGTGCGTGCAGGCGCTCGAGTTCCGCGCCCGCGGCGGGGCAGTCCACCTCGAGCAGCCAGCCGGAGCCGTAGGGGGACTCCGAGGCCAGCCCCGGGAGCGCCTGCACGCATTCGTTGCCACGCACGACGGTCCCCGACAGCGGCATCTGCAGCGGGATCGGTCCGCTCTCGTCCACCAGCCAGCACCCCGGATGCCCTTGCGCCACCGGGCTGCCCGGCGGAGACAGGACGACCGCCAGCGGGCGGCCCACCAGCCCCGCGGCGAAGGCGTCGATGCCGACGCGGAACCGCTCGGCCGAGCGCCATTCCGCCCAGGTGTGCGCCGGATGGAAGCGCCGCCCTTCGGGGAAGGCCCAGCGATCTGCGCCGGCCTCGGTTTCAGAGGAGGCGGACGGAGCCTCGGGGACCGCCCCGCGCAGAGCCGCGTCGAACGCACAACTCTCGCAGTCGAGGTGGCGGTCGCAGATCTTGTACGCCACCAGTCCCGCGGCCATCCAGACGCAGCGGATCTCGCCGTCGGGTAGCAGGTGGTAGGCCCCGGGTCGGGTGCTCGCTGACGGCTTCACGGCGTGCCTCCATTTCCAGGTGTGCAGCTACTGGTGGCAGACACCGCAATCGGTCTGGAGATCGAATCCCTTGGTGCCGTTGTGGCAGCTGCCGCAGAGCGGGTGGAACTGCGATTCTCCGTCCGCCGTCGGCACCGCCGAGAGCGGCCGGCCCGGCTCGTTGATCCGGAAGAGGCCGCGGTGACACAACCCGCAGTCGGGCTGGGAGGTGTCCACATGCGACTCGTGCCGGAAGGTCACGACTCCGGGACTGTCACCCCCCTGCGGGAAGCGATAGTCGGCCGGCAGGTGCATTGCGGTCGCGACGGTGATTGCCGCGGGCGGCTCGGCAGGTCGCGCCGCTGCCGCGGCCGGGACGGTCCAGCGCGCCGCGATCGACAGGAACGCGAAGCCGACCAGCAGCAGCGCCCAGAGCGTCCCGAGCGTTGCCGCGCGCAGGACCGGCTGCGGCCGCGAGAGCGCGGGAGCGGCCGCCACCGGCCCCTCGCCGGCGTTCCGCTCCTCGCGCGGGAACACCGGCAGGTGCTTCACGGCCAGCCCGAACAGGACGAAGCCGAGCGCGACGATCGACAGCGTGACCACCAGCTCCATCCACGACGGGACGTAGTGCACTCCGGAAGAGGCCGTCATCCCGGTCACCGCCACGTTCAGGCGGTTGATCACGAACCCCATGATCGTAAGGACGGAGGCGAAGAAGAGCCCCGACTCGCTGCGGCGCACCCGCGGCAGCGCGTAGAGCACCAGCGGCAGGAGAACGCCGAGCGCGATCTCGCCCCAGAACAGCACGCTCTCCGGGGTGACCTGGAAGACCAGCGCGAGATTGCCGCGCACGAGGAGGTCCTCGGCCTTCCAGACGGCGTAGAGCAGCAGCACGACGACCGACGCCCGGGCGAGCCCCTGGAGCAGCGGCGGCTCGAGCCGCTTGCCGAAGGCGCGCTGGCTCATGAACGACTCGAAGATCGTCATTGCGAGCCCGGCGGCGATCGCCGACAGGAAGAAGAAGACCGGCATCAACGGCGTGTACCAGAGGCCGTGCAGCTTGTCCGGGGCGATCACGTAGAGCGTGCCGAGCGACGACTGATGCAGGGTCGAGAGCAGCACCCCCACGATGACGAGCGGGACGTAGGCCGAGTGCAGGAAGCGCAGCGGCCGCTGCCAGCCGAACTTCTCGAGCACCAGCGGCAGGAACTCGAGAAACAGAACCGTGGTGTAGAGCGTGACGCACCAGCCCACCTCGAACATCACCGAGTGTGGGTTCCACATCACCAGCGGGTGCCAGATCCGGTACGGCCGGCCCAGGTCGAACATCAACGCCACGACCACGAGCGTGTACCCGAGGAAGGCCGTGAGGATCGTGGGGCGCGCGATTGGCTCGTACTTCTCCAGCCGGAAGACGTGCACGGTGGCCGCGATCACGAATCCCCCGGCGGCAAGCCCGACCCCGACCAGGACGTCGAAGCCGATCCAGAGCCCCCAGGGGAAGGCGTCGGAGAGATGCGTCGAGGCGCCGAGCCCGCCCGCGAAACGAACCACGGTGGCGTAGGCGCCACCGGCAAGGATCGTCCAGAGCACGCCCTTCCAGATGGTGAACTTGCCGACGATGCCGGAGATCATGACCGCGCCTCCTTCCTGGCCTCAACCTCTGGGGCGGAGCTTCCGCCCGTCTCGCCGCTGTGCCGCGTCGCCTCCCGCGCCACCGCGTCCTTGCGCTTCGCCACCCACCAGACCCCCGCGAGCAGCACGCCGCCGACCGCGACCACGTTCGGGAGCTTCGACAGCACGTTCCAGGTGAGCTGCGGGTACGGGTCGGACTGGACGCTGGTCGGGAATCCAAGGGCCTCGAACGGGACGCTCGACAGGTACAGGACCGAGGTCCCGCCCGCCTCGCGCACGCCGTAGATGCGGTCGACATAACGCCCGGGCTCCGCCGCGATCCGCGCCTGCGCCTCCTGGATCAAGGCGTCGCGGTCACCGAACTGCGAAGCACCGGTCGGGCACGCGGACGTGCAGGCGGGAGCCTTCCCCTCCTTCACGCGGGCCTGGAAGCACATCTGGCATTTCCGCACCCGCGGCAACGGGCTGTCCCATTCGTAGCGAGGCATGTTGAACGGGCAGGCGACCATGCAGTAACGGCACCCCATGCAGCGATCCTCGTCGTAGGTCACCGGCCCTTCCGCGGTCTTCTGCAGGGCGCCGACCGGACAGACCGAGACGCAGGCGGGGTCCACGCAGTGCATGCAGTTGCGCCTCACGTTGAGCCCGCCGCGCTTCTCGATCGTCGTCCACTTCGTCGCGGACAGACCGGCGCCGTCCTTGTCGGGCGGCAGGCCGTTGATCTCCTTGCATGCCAGCACGCAGGCCTCGCACCCGCTGCAGCGTGTCAGGTCGATGAGAATCGCGGCGCGCATGGCTCAGTCCTCCCCCAGGGTGAACGGATCGATCTTGCGATCGGTCAGCCGATCGGCCGCGGCGGGGGCAGGGACGAAGAACGCGCTTTCAATCCCCTCCCACGCGTGGACCTCGAGGCGCTGCGCGATCCCGGCGAGCGGCTCGCCGCCGTCCGGTAGCGTCACGCCGACCGCGGCGGGGGTCATGGCAGGCTGCAGCAGCTCGCGCAGCCGCGCGATCTCGCGCCGCGCCCAGAGCGCGGCCACCTCCCCGCGCAGCAAGGGGGTCAGGCCTCCCGGGTCGGCCGGCTGCAGCCGCAGCAGCCAGCCGGCCCCGAACGGCTCGGACGACAGGCGGGCTGGGTCGGTCGCGAGGGTGGGATTGCGCTCCGCCACCCGGCCGTTGACCGGTGAACGCAACGTGAGCGTGCGGTCGCCGTGTCCGACCACCGCGATCGGATCGCCGCGACGCACCTGGGCTCCCGCGGCCGCCAGCTCGACATCCCCCACCTCCCCCAGCAGGAGGCCCGGGAGGAAGTCGGTGCCGATCAGGAGCGACCCGTCCACCTCGGGGCGGGCCCAGGTGTGGGATGGATCGAGCCACGTTCCCGCCGGCAGCGTGTCCGGGAAGAGGCGTGGCCCGTTCCCCGCGAACGCGGTGTTGGCGACCGCGGCCAGGCGCGCGGGGAGGCGCTCCTGATGAGCGGCCCGCTGCACGAAGTAGTCGAGAGTGAGAAAGACAAGAATGGTGAGAACCACAAGCAGCGCGACCATGGCAGCACCTCCGTGAACACTCGCGGTCTGCCCTCTCCTAGAGCAAGGACCGAGCCAGGCGGAGGCGGCGCGCGGGTCAGGCGATGGAGGGATCGCCATCCGCGGCAACCAGTCGAGTTGCGCGCCGCGGCCGGGAACGGGCGTGGAGGATTGCCTCGGGGCGCCCGCCGGGAACCGTTGATCTTCTCAACGGCGAGCGCCGCGCCCGCTCGCCGCGCCGCCCACAACTTCAACTGGACTGCGGAGAAGCAGGTCGTTGAAAAAATGAACGGCGGGTGTTGAGATTCTCGGCGACCGCCCGTCCCGCGGTCACCGCCCCTTGCACCTCCCGGGCGGCGCGGCTACCATCGCGCGCCGGAGACCCCCCCTTGCTCCTCGCCGCCCTGCTCGTCACGGCGCTGATCGCGGTCAACGCCTTCTACGTCGGGACCGAGTTCGCCCTGGTCAGCCTGCGCAAGGGGAGGATCCGCCAGCTCGCGCAGGAGGGGTCGCTCCCGGCCCGCCTGCTGCTGCCGATCGTGACGGACCGCAACGCCCTCTATCGCTCCCTCGCCGCCTGTCAGGTCGGGATCACCACCTCCAGCCTCGTGCTCGGCGCCTGCCTCCAGACCTGGAGCGCCCGCGCGCTCGGGCCGCGCGTGGAAGGGTGGGGGATTGCCGGCAGCGTCGCCTCCCAGTCGGTGGCGATCGGGCTGGCCCTCACGGCGGTCACCTTCCTCCAGATACTTCTCGGGGAGACGGTCCCGAAGTCGGTCGCCCTGCGCGACCCGATGCGCTGGGCGCTCGCGTCGGTCGTCCCGCTGCGTGGGTCGGAGTTGCTCTTCGCCGCGTTCATCGTGGTCCTGAACGGATCGGCGCGGACGATCCTGCGGTGGGGCGGTGTGCGCACGGACGCTCGCCATGCCCCTCGCTCCGCCGCGGAGATCGGGCTGGTGGTCACCGAGAGCGCCCGAGTGGGCGCGGTCGGCCGCGAGCTGCGCGACGGGATCCACAACGCCCTGCGCTTCGCGACGCGCACCGCGCGCGACGTGATGGTTCCCCGGGTGCGGGTCCGCGGCGTCCCGGAGGAGGTGACGATCGACGAGCTGCGCCGCATCGTGCGCGAGGCAGACCACACGCGGCTGCCGGTCTACCGCGGCTCGCTCGACGCGATCGTCGGGTTCGTCCACGCCAAGGAGGTCCTGCTCAAGACGACCGCTGACGGCCCGCCCCCCTCTCTCGCCGAGATGACCCGCCCCGTGCTCGCCGTGCCGTGGAGTGCAAAGGCGGGCGATCTGTTCGACCGGATGCGACAGGCGAAGGCCACGTTCGCGGTGGTCCTGGATGAACATGGCGGGACCCAGGGGATCGTGACGCTGGAGGACCTGGTCGAGGAGGTCCTCGGAGATTTCGAAGGGGAGTTCGATCGGGAGCGGCCGCGCCCGGAGATGTTGCCGGACGGCCGCATCATCCTGCGCGGCGAGGACCTGCTGATGGAGGTGAACGCCCGCTACGGGCTCCGGCTGCACTCGGAGAGCGCCCACACACTCGGCGGCCTGGTGATGGAGAAGCTCGGGCGGATCGCGCGGCCCGGCGACCGGGTGATCGTGGGGACGGCCGCGATCGAGGTGGAGCGGATGGTCGGGAAGCGGATCGAGACGGTCCTCGCCATCCCGGCCGTCGCGGCGGGTGACGCGCCGGGGGGCGGCCGATGATCCCCGGCATCCTCGGGGTCGTCGCGGCGGTGGCGGCGCTGATCCTCCTCAACGCCATCTACGTGGCGGCGGAGTTCGCGCTGGTCGGCGCGCCGCGCTCACGCCTGGAGGCGCTGGCGCGCAGCGGCGTGCCGCGCGCCCGGCGCGTGCTGGCGCTCTCGGGAAGCCTGCGCGCGCTCGACCGCTCGATCGCGACGGCCCAGCTCGGGATCACCGTGGCGAGCCTGGGGCTCGGGATGTACGGCGAGCACGCGGTCGCGGCGCTGCTGCGCCCGCTGCTCGAGGGGTTCGTCCCCTTCGCGGGCACCGCCGCGCACGGCCTGGCGTCGGGGCTCGCGATCGCCGGGCTCACGTTCCTGCACATCGTCCTCGGCGAGACCGTACCGAAGGCGATCGCCCTCCAGCACCCGGTGCGCACGTCGCTGGCCATCGAGCTGCCGATCCGCGTCACGCGCTTTGCCCTGACTCCGTTCGTCTGGTTCCTGGATGTCGTCGGCGCCCAGGTGCTCCGCCTGCTCCGGGTCCCCTCCGAGACGGACGCGGCGCGCGCCCATACCACCGAGGAGATCGAGGCGCTCATCGAGGAAGGGGGATCGGGCGGGGTGATCGGGACGCGGCTCGCGGAGATCCTGGTGAACCTGCTCGAGTTCCACGAGCTGCCGGTGCGCAAGATCATGATCCCGCGCACGCGTGTGGTCGGCATGGAGGCCGGGATCACGATGGTGGAGGCGCTGCGGATCCTGCGCGAGACCGAGCACACGCGCTATCCGGTCTACGAGGACGACCTCGACCATATCGTCGGGTTCGTGCACGCCAAGGATCTGATGCGGGCGTTCGGCGGCGACGGCTCGTTCGACCTGCGGACGCTGGCGCGTCCCCTCCCGCACATCCCGGCCGAGGCGCCCGCGCGCCACCTGCTGCGGGAGCTGCGCGAGCAGCGCGTGCAGATGGCGGTCGTCCTCGACGAGCACGGCGGCACCGCCGGCATCGCCACGTTCGAGGATCTGATCGAGGAGATCTTCGGCGAGGTGCAGGACGAGTTCGATCTCGAGGAGCCGCCGATCCGCCGCCTCACGCCGCTCATCGCGCTCGTGGACGGAGCGCTCCGGGTCGATGAGCTGAACGAGAGCCTCAATCTCAGCCTGCCGGATGATCTGGTGGACAGCGTCGGCGGCCTGGTGCTGCATGCGCTCGGACGGACGGCGCGCCTCGGCGACATCGTGCGCTTCGAGGGGGTGACACTCACCGTCGAGTCGGTGCGCGGCCACGCAGTGACCCGCGTCCGCCTGGAGCTGAAGCGGGGCTAGGGCGAATTCGGGGGACACAATACCGAAAAGAATGAGCGCCGCCGGTGGAATTGGGTTTGTGTCCCTGGATTCCTGGATTCAAGTCACGGACTTCGCGGGATCGCCGGACAGGCGTCGCCGCGATCCAGCTTCTGGCCCAGATAGTCGAACGGCGGCGTGGCGCGCCGCGCGGAGCGGGACAGATCCGGCCAGCCGGAATCACGCACGAACGCGATGGTCCTCGCGATGTCCCCCTCGCAGCGGGCGAGCACGGCGTCGAACCGGTCCTGGCCGGAACCGTAGCGCCGGTAGGAGAGCAGCACGGCGTTGTCGAGCTTCCGCTTCGCAAAGCCCGCGTGCGCCTCCCCCTCCCAGGCGATCCGGCCGTGCTCCTCGCGCGCCCAGGCGAACACCTCCTCGCGCCGTCGCAGCTTCTCGTCGCGCGTCACCGGCTCGGCGTAGAGATCCCGCAGGCGCGCCAGCGTCCGCTCGATCAGGTCGGCGAAGCGCGGCGCGTCCGCGCGCGCCGCCGCCGCGCGCCGGCACGGCTCGCAGCCGGCGCCGAAGCGGACCTCGAGGTAGCGGATCGCCCCCACGTCGCCGACGAAGGTCGCGAACGACTCGTTGAAGTCGGTCTCTCCCTTCCAGTACAGCACCCGGTGGGTCGATTCGTGCAGCACCAGGTTCGCGATGTCGGCGTCGTCCCCCTCGAGCATCGACGGGCGGATTGGGTCGTCGAACCAGCCGAGGCTCGAGAAGGCGCTGGCCGGGTAGAGCTGCACGTCGTTCCCCTCCTCCCGCAGCTGCGCCGCCAGCTTCTCCGCCGCCTCGCGGTCGTAATCCCCCTTGTAGGCGACGCGTCCGACGATCGGAAACCACCAGGTGACCGGCTCGAGCGAGTCCTGGGGGCAGGCGGTGACGATCCAGGTGGGCCCGACCGGGGCGAGTGAGATCGTCTCGTAGAGCTTCGCGGTCGGGAGCCCAAGCTCCGCCGCTCCGAAGCGCTTGGCATCCGCCAGCGTCTCGAGCCGCGGCAGCCACTCCGCCGGGACCTTCCCCGCCGCGATCGCCTCGGCCACCGGCTCCCGCGCGGCGAGCACCCTCAGGTGCGCGCTCGACTGGCGGCAGAGATAACCCACGCCGCACCCGGGGACCACGAGCGCGACGCCGAGCAACAGCGCCAGGACGACCGCGGCCGAGCCGGCGCCCACCGAGACCCAACGCCAGGCCCTTCGCAGCCCCTCCGCCACCCGGATCCTCCTCGCTACGCCGACGCGGGGCTCATTCTAGCCCCGGTGAAGCCGCTCCGGAAACAACTGACCCGGTGCGACACTGATCAGTTGCACAGGGGGGGGATCCGGTCGTATGTTCCTGATCTACCGTAGAAGGAAGAAGAAGCCGTGGGGGGCAGCGAGGATGGAGACCAGATCCGCACGGGTCTGCCTCCTTGCGGTCGTCACGGTCTTGGCTGGCGCCCCCGCTGCCGGCACTCTCGCGGCGGAGGGGAACGACCAGTTCAAGGGTGCGGCCCTGCAACCGTACGACTGCCGCGCCGATCCGGCGCTGGGAGAGGCACCGCTCGCCTACGCCTTCCAGTGGCTGACCATCGAAGGCGGGGCCCCGGCGATGGGGTTCACGCTCGACGATGTCGTGATCGAGTGGGACGAGACCCACCCCGCCGCCCAGAACCCCGCGAACTCCTGCGCCAGCGTCCCCGATCGTCCCGGCGCCGCCGGCCGCTGCGCCGGCGGGCAGACCCCGGGCGCCCCCTGCACCGTCGCTGAGGGGGGCGTGTGTCCCCAGGGGGTCTGTGTCGGGATCACGGCCCCGTGCGCAACCGTGGCGGTCGACCGCACCCACCTTTTCCAATGCGACAGGTCGCTGCTCGTCAGCGTCCAGGATCCGTCCGCCGGGAGCTCCGATCAGATCGATGTCGTGGCGGTGAACGTCCGCAGCGACTCGGAGCCGCTCGGGGAGTCGTTCCTGCTCACCGAGACCGCCCCCGCGTCGGGTCGGTTCGAGGCACAGATCGTGACGGCGAGCACGGCGAACCTCGCCGGCGTGATCAAGCTCGTCCCGCGGGTCGACGCGAACCTGATCGTCTCGTACGCCGACCCCGACTGCGATCGCGACGGCCCGTATCGCGAGATCGGCGGCGGCGGCGAGGTCGGCGAGTCGAGCTTCACCGATGTGGACGGCGACGGCACCCCGAACCTCGGCGCCGACGGGCGTCTGGACGATCCGGTCGCCGGTTCCTTCGACGACGACAACTGCTTCGTCCCGGCGACCTACACCGATGTCGCCAACCCCGGCCAGGACGATGCCAACGGAGACCGGGTGGGGGACCTGTGCGACGTCTGCCCGGACGACTCCGACCCCGGCCAGGAGGACCAGGACGGCGACGGGGTGGGGGACGCGTGCGAGCTCGATGGGAACGACGCCGACGGCGACGGGGTCCTCGACCTGGACGACAACTGCCCGGGGCTTCACAACGCGACGCAGGCCGACACGGGCACGGTCGGCGTGCAGGGGAATGGGATCGGAGACGCCTGCGACGGGAGGGAGGATAGGGAGCTCGACTACGGGATCGTAATCTCCGCCGGCCTGAATGGTGTGCTCGACTCCCCGCTCCTCGGGGACGACACGCGGCCTCCCCTCGGTACGGTGATCTGGGCCGGGGCCAACGGCCGCGCCGACACGATCGCCGCCGGTGACGATCTCCAGCTCGTTCCGGTCGGGCATCTCTTCGACTGCGATCCCGCCAGGAGCGGAGCGAATGGCGACGGCGTGCTGGACGGCGAGGACAACTGCCCGGGCGTCTGCAACGCCGATCAGCGGGACGTGGACGGGGACGGGATCGGGGACGCCTGCGACACGCGCGAGGACTACGACTTCGACGGGATCCCGAACGTCGCGGACAACTGCCCGCTGGAGCCGAACCCGCCGACTCCCCTCGGCGTGCAGGCCGACCTCGATGGCGACGGCCGCGGGGATGCCTGCGATCCCGACTCGGACGATGACGACAACGATGGCAGCCCTGACGATCTGGTGCAGTTCTTCGTGCAGGTCGACTGCGAACAGGCGCTCACCGCGACCGGAGGTGCGCTGACGATCGAGCGCTACGAAGTCGAGGACTTCCAGGCAGGGGACGGCGACCGGATTGCCGACGCTCGGGAGACGGTCACACTCGACCTGACGCTCCGGAACGGGCTGACGGACGAGCTGGGGAATCCAATCCCCGTCCGCGACCTGGTCGTGCAGGCGGCGCTCGCCGATCCGGATCAGGCCTGCCTGCTGCAGGGACGCGCGGACTACGGCGACCTGGCCCCGGGCGAGACGCGCGCGAGCCCCCCGGACGAGCGGATCCGGATGAGGATCATCGACGGCCCGAAGACGCGGAGTCCGAGCATCGTCGACCTGCGCCGGGCCAGGGTGCGCCTGACGCTCACCGCGGAGGGGATCTACCAGGAGGCCACCCTGGACCTGCCGCTGAGCCTGGACCTCGTGGGCGACCTCGAGGGGGGTGGCCCGCTCGGCGGTACCGGCATCCTCAGCGAGCGCTTCGACGCGCTCGCCGGGACGCCGGGGCTCGCGACGAGCTTCGGCCGGACGGGCCTCACGCTCTCCGACGTGATCAAGATCGTGCCGGCGGTCCACTGCGCCGCCACGCCGCTCGGCCCGCCCGACTGCAGCCAGAATACCGTGGCGAACGACTGGCACCTGCACCACTTCGCCTCGGAGCCGGCGAACGCTCCCGGTGGGAACCGGGCGCACTCCGGGACCGGCTCGCTCCACCTGGCGCGCCATCTCAGCTCGACCGACTGGCGGCAGACCACCTACCGCTTCCGGGAGGTCAGCGCGTTCATCGGGCCGCCGGTCAACCTGCCGTTCGGCGGCTCGCCGGCGGTCGAGTGGTGGCACATCGTCATGATGGCCGATGACCATGCGGGGGTCGGCTTCAGGCCGGGCGAGGCGGGGGACGTCGGGATCGTCCAGGTCGCGATTGACATGTTGGCGGATCCGGCCGGCGACGCCTTCGGCCCCTGGCGACGGGTCGAGCCGGTTCTCAATCCCTACGACCACCAGCGCGACACCCTGTTCACCTCGTCGTGCAAGCTCGACCCGATCGACGATGCCTTCACTCCCCCTCCCGGCTCCGGTCTCCTCCCCAACGAGTCGATCTGCCCGCGGCAGGAGGCCTGGTCGCACCAGGGGGACCAATCGGGGCTCGACGCGGACCACTGCACCGACGCCGATGGCAACGGGTTCACAGACTGCGGCTCGGCGGAGACGACGGGACCCGGGTTCACCGAGCGGGGAAGCGCCGGCGCCGGAGTCTGGGTCAAGACGCGGGTCGACCTGTTGCGCTTCGAGGGGTTGCGGATCCGCGTGCGGTGGCTATTCAGCGCGCTCGCGTTCGGCGACCCGACGTTCATCTCGTACCTGGAGACTCCCGGGCTCGGCTCCTTCGATATCGACGAGAAGGACGATGGCTGGTACCTCGACGACATCACCTTCACCGGGCTGGTCGAGAGCGAGCTCGGGCTCGTCGTCGAGGCCTTCGAGACCTCCGACGACTACGTCCTCGGGACGACCGTCGTCTGCGGCCCGGACCTGATCGCGGGCACCGTCGCGCCCCCCTCCGACGTGCAGGTCATTCCGTTCGGCTCCCCGTGCGCGGGCGATAACGACGTCGTGGTCGACGCCGGGCCGGATGGCGTTCTCGAAGCGAGCGCGCCGGAGACCTGCAGCGGGACGGTCGACGGCCGGTGCATGACCGCAAGGGTCCGGATCGGCGGGATCCCCGGCTGTGACGCCGGGGACGTCGGTGCCGCGTGCGAGGCCGATGCGGACTGCGGCGAGGGGGGCCACTGCCTGACCGAGGCGGTCTTCGCGACGCCGTATCCCGGGATGCCCTTCACCCTCGACGCCTCGGCGACCGTCCTCGACCGCTGCCAGGACGGCGCGGAGCTCTACGAGTTCGCGCGCTGCGCGAGCGCCGGGTCGTGCGCTCCCTTCGAGGCCGCAGAGGTGGTTCGGCGCTTCGAGCCCGATCCGTTTTTCACCGTCTACCCGACAGCCGACACCCGCTACCGGATCCGCGTCCGCTGCTCGTCCCAGCCGGAAGAGACCGGGTGCGCCGGGACCGCGGAGGCGCGCGTGCTCGTCTACCAGGCGGCCGCGGCGGGGACGGTCGTCCTCGGCCCCGATGCGGTGACCTGCGTCACGGAGCGGCAGGGCGACCCCGAGGTCTGCGATCCGCTCGATCCCCTGCGTCTGGCGTTCGCGATGCCGACCCAGGGGGACGGCGCCTCCGGGCTCGACCTGGTGCGCCTCGCCCGCGGCAATCTCTGCTCCCCGGAGATCACCGCCGGCGCCTGCGTGGCCTCCGCCCTCGGTGCCGGGGCCGCTCCGGGTGATCCGATCGTCGCGATCGAGGATCCGCCGGTCCCACCCGGCTCCGGGGAAGCGACGTTCTACCTCCTCGCGCACCGGCTCGCGGGGAGCTCGCGGCCGGCCGGCGCAGCCCGCATTCAGGGGGTGCGCTCGCCGCGCCTCCTTGCGGCGGGATGCCCATGAGGTCGCTGCCGAGGTGCGTGGCGATGGCCGGCAATGTCCGCGGGCCTGGCGGCGCCGGTCGCGTCGTCGGGCTGCCCCGAAAGTCGCGAGGCCCGCGTCGGCTGCATTGCGCCGGGGGGGGCTCCGGGAGTATCCTCAGCCTCTACCGTAGAGGGAAGCTGACCCGGGGGCAGTGAGGATGATCCCACCCTCTGCCCGACTTCGGTTTGCCGCGGTTGCCATCGTTCTGGCGGGCGCCCCCGCTGCCGGCATTCTCGCGGCCGAGGGGTGCGACCAGCCGAGGGGTGCGGCCGTGCAACCGTGCGCCGACCCGGCGCCGGGCGCGGCACCGCTCGCCTACGCCTTCCAGTGGCTCACGATCGAGGGTGGGGCCCCCGCGATGGGGTTTACGCTCGACGACGTCGTGATCGAGTGGGACGAGACCCACCCCGCCGACCAGGCCCCCGCGAGCTCCTGCGCCAATCTCCCCGACCGTCCCGGTGCCGCCGGCCGCTGCGTCGGCGGGCAGACCCCCGACGCCCCTTGCAGCGTGGCGGCTGGCGACGACTGTCCGCAGGGGGTCTGCGCCGGCATCACCGCCCCCTGCGCGACCGTGGCGGTCGACCGCGCTCGTCTCTTCGACTGTGACACCTCGCTGCTGCTGCGCGTCCAGGATCCGTCCGCCGGGACCGCCAACCAGATCGATCTGGTGGCGGTCAACGTGCGCAGCGACTCCGAGCCGCTCGGGGAGTCGTTCCTGCTGACCGAGACGGCCCCCGCGTCGGGACGCTTCGAGGGGCAGATCGTGACGGCGAGCACGGCGAACCTCCCCGGGGTGATCCAGATCGTACCGCGGGTCGACGCAAACCTGATCGTCTCCTACGCCGATCCCGACTGCGACCGCGACGGCCCGCATCGCGAGAGCGGAGGGGGAGGGGAAGTGGGCGAGTCGAGCTTCGCCGACGTGGACGGCGACGGGACCCCGAACCTCGGCGCCGACGGCCGCCTCGAGGATCCGGCCGCCGGCCCCTTCGACGACGACAACTGCTTCGTCCCGGCGACCTATACCGACGTCGCGAACCCCGGTCAGGAGGACGACGACAAGTCGTGTGTCGACGTCAACGGCGACACCAGCCACACGTCGTGCTCCGTGATTGCCGATTGCTCGATCCTGAGGCGCTGTGAGGATCTGCTCGGGAGAACGTGGGGCCAAGCCTGTGTGACCAACGCCACCTGCCCAGTTCGTTTCCCCATCTGCGCGATCTTCCTCGACCCGACGGCCTGTCGCGGCGACCGGGTTGGGAACGCATGCGACAACTGCCCCGACGGTTTCAACCCTGAACAGGAGGACACCGACGCTGACGGCGTTGGCGATCTCTGCGAACTCGACGGAAACGACGCGGACGGCGACGGGATCCTCGATCCCGCCGACAACTGCCCGGGGCTCGACAACCGGGATCAGGCCGACACGGGCGTGGTGGGCCAGGCGGCGGATGGGGTCGGGGACGTGTGCGACGGCACGGGGGATCGGGAACCGGAGTACGGGATCGTCGTTTCCGCCGGCCTCAACGGTCTCATCGACTCGGTTCCGGCGGGGGACGACATGCGCCCGCCCTTCCTCGGACCCCTGATCTGGTCGGGGGCGAACAGCCGCGCCGACACGTTCGCCGCCGGCGACGACCTCCAAGTCGTCCCGGTCGGCTACATCTTCGACTGCAACGCCGGGCTCACCGGCCCGAACGGCGACGGCGTGCTGGACGGCGAGGACAACTGCCCGGGTTTCTGCAACCGCGATCAGCAGGACATCGATGGGGACGGGATCGGGGACGTCTGCGACACGCGCGAGGACTACGACTTCGATGGCGTCCCGAACGCCGTGGACAACTGCCCGCTCGAGCCGAACCCCGCGACCGCCCTCGGACTGCAGGCCGACGTCGATGCCGACGGGCGCGGCGATCTCTGCGATCCCGACTCGGATGACGACAACGACGACGGCGCTCCCGACGACCTGATCCAGTTCTTCGTGCCGGTTGCCTGCGAGCAGGTGCTCCCCGCGACCGGCGGCACGCTCGCGATCGAGAGCTACCTTGTCGAGGACTTCGTGGGGGGAGACGGGGACAATATCGCCGACCCCGCGGAGACCGTCACCCTCGATCTGACGATCCGGAACGGGGTGACGGACGGGTCCGGGAAGCCGATCCCCGTCCGCGGTCTCGTGGTGCAGGCGTCGGTTGCCGATCCGGATCAGGCCTGCCTGCTGCAGGCGCGCGCCGACTTCGGCGACCTTGCCCCGGGGGAGGCGCGCACCAACCCGCCGGACGAGCGGATCCGGATGTCGATCATCGACGGCCCGAAGACCCGCAGCCTCAGCGCCTTCGACCAGAAGAAGGCGGAGGTGCGCCTGACGCTCTCGGGGGAGGGCGTGTACCAGGAGCAGACGCTCGAGCTGCCGCTGAGCCTCGACGTGCTGGGTGACGCCACGGGTGGGGGCCCGCTCGGTGGCACGGGAGTGCTCACCGAGACCTTCGACGCGCTCGCCGGGACCCCCGGCCTCGCCGAGAGCTTCGGGCGCGTGGGCGACACGCTCTCCCAAGTCATTGCCGTCGTCCCGGCGATCAACTGCCTGACCACGCCACTCGGCCCGCCGGACTGCAGCCACAACGCGGCGGCGAACGACTGGCACCTGCATCACTTCCCCTCGGAGCCGGCCAACGCCCCCGGGGGGGGCCGGGCGCACTCCGGGACCGGCTCGCTCCACATGGCGCGCCACGTCAGCCCGACCGATCCGAATCAGACCAGCTACCGCTTCCGCCAGTCGACTGCTTTCGTCGGGCCGCCCGTCAACCTGCCGATCGGCGGCACTCCGGCGGTCGAGTGGTGGCACATCGTCATGATGGCGGATGACAACGCGATCAGCTTCAACAGCGGCGAGGCTGGAGACCTCGGGTCCGTCCAGGTCTCGCTCGACCAGGACCCGATTCCGTCCGGCGACAACTTCGGTCCCTGGCAGCGGCTCGAGCCGGTGCTCAACCCTTACGACCACGGGCGCGACTCCCTGTTCACCTCGTCGTGCAAGTTCGACCCCTGGGACGACTTCTTCGATGCATCGAGCGGCGGAATCTCCGACGAGACGATCTGTCCCCCGCAGCGCGGCTGGTCGAACCAGGGGGAGGAGCTGGGCTCGGATGCGCTCAACTGCACCGACAGCAACGGCAACGGCGTCCCTGACTGCGGCTCGGCGGAGACGACGGGTCCGGGGTACACCGAGCGCGGGAGCGTCGGCACCGGGGTCTGGGTCCGCACGCGGATCGACCTGCGGCCGTACGAGGGGCAGCGCCTCCGCGTGCGCTGGCTCTTCTCCTCGCTCGCGTTCGGCGACCCGACGTTCCTCTCGTACGTGGAGACGCCCGGCGCGCCCGGCGCCTTCGACATCGACGAGAAGGACGACGGCTGGTACCTCGACGACATCACCTTCACCGGGCTGGTCGAGACCCAGCTCGGGCTCGTGGTCGAGGGACTCACGGGGACGGACGATTTCGTCGTCGGGACGAACGTCGTCTGCGGCCCGGACCTGATCGCCGGGACCATCGCGCATCCCAACGACGTGCAGGTGCTGCCGTTGGGCACCCCGTGCGCCGGCGACCTCGACGTGGTGGTCGCTGCCGGCCCGGACGGCGTGCTCGAGGCGAACAACGCGGAGGTCTGCGCCGCGACGGTCGACGGCCGGTGCACCTCCGCGAAGGTGCGGATCGCCGGGATCCCCGGCTGTGATGCCGGGGACGTCGGCGCGGCGTGCGGGAGCGATGCCGACTGCGGCGAGGAAGGGCACTGCCTGACCGAGGCGGTCTTCGCCACGCCGTATCCGGGCACGCCGTTCACGCTCGATGCGTCGGCGACCCTGTTCGACCGCTGCGAGGACGGCGCAGAGCTGTACGAGTTCTCGCGCTGCGCAATGGTCGAGTCGTGCGAGCCCTCCTCGAGCCTGCAGGTGATGCGCCGCTTCGAGCCCGACCCCCGCTTCACCGTCTACCCGACCGCCGACTCCCGTTATCGCGTCCGGGTCCGCTGCTCGTCGCAGCCGGAGGCGACCGGCTGTGCCGGGGCGGCGGAGGTGCGCGTGCTCGTCTATCAGGCGGCGGAAGCGGGCACGGTGGTGCTGGGGCCGGGTGCGGTGAGTTGCGCCACGGAGATGGCGGGCGACCCGGAGATCTGCGATCCGCTCGATCCGCTGCGGTTCGCGTTCGCCATGCCGACCCAGGGCGCCGGGGCATCCGGGCTCGATCTCCTGCGCTTCGCCGGCGGCGATCTCCGATCTCCCGAGTTGGCCGCGGGCGCCTGCGTCGCTCCACCCCTCGGGGTCGGGGCCGCCGCGGGAACTCCGATCGTCACCCGCGAGGATCCGGTCGTCCCCCCCGCTCCGGGGGAGGCGGCGTTCTACCTGCTCGCGCACCGGGTCGACGCGGGTTCGCGTCCCGCCGGCTCGGGGCGGATCGACGGGGTGCGCACGCCGCGCCTCGTCATGGGAGGGTGCCCATGAGCCCGAGGTCGAGATGCGCCACGATCGCCGGGCTGCTGGCGTTTGGGCTCGCTGCGGCAGAGCCTCCCGCGGAATCCGGGACGGATCCGTGGAGGCGGCAGGTCGAGACCTCCCTTCGCGACGCCGAGTATGCCGTCACGTTCCAGGAGCACGCGTCGATCCCCGGGCACCCCGGGGGACTCCATGCCGCGAACCGCGCCCAGGACCTGCGCGTCTACTTCACCCCGGCGGGGATCGACCTGGCGCGACGCACCGAGGGGGAGGCGTCATGGGCGCTGCACCTCGCGTGGCGCGACGCGCTCGACGCCGCTGCCGCCTCGCCGCAGGCGTCCGGGCGCAGCGTCCGCTACGAGCGCGGCGAGCGGACCGCGACGTTCGAGAACCTCGAGCGCGGGATCGTGGGACGGCTGGAGTTCCCGCTCGCCGCGCCCTCCGCCGAGGGGACGCTGCCGCTCGGCGTCGTGACGGGGCTCGCGGCGGCCGAGGCCACCGGAGGATCCGAGATCCACTTCGGGCTGGACGGCGTTGTCCTCGTGCGGCTGCGCCTGGTAGGTGTCCTCGACGAGCAGGGTCGCGACCTGCCGGCGCGGCTGTCGCTCGACGGTGACCGCCTCCGGATCGACTGGCGGCGATCGCCCGTCGGCGCACTCCCGGCCGACGACGGCGCGGTCGTGCGCCTGGCTGCAAGCCTTCCCGACGACCTCCCGCTCCCCGATCCTGCCCAGGCACTCGCGCCGCAGCGAGCGCGCGTCGAGTTGCTGCTGACCGGCCCGGGCGCTGCCCCCGAGTCGACCGGAGTCTCGACGCTCCCCGCGTGGTGGGCAGTTGGGGGCCAGGCGGCCTCGAGCTTCGGGTCATCGGTCGCCCCGGCCGGCGACGTCAACGGCGATGGCTTCAGCGACATCGTCGTGGGCGCGCGGCAGTTCGACAACGGCCAGTCGAACGAGGGGAAGGCGTTCGTCTACCACGGCGGACCGGGAGGCGTTGAATTCTCGCCCGCCTGGTCGGCCGAGGGGAACCAGGCGAACGCGAGCTTCGGCAGCTCGGTCGCCGCCGCGGGGGACGTGAACGGTGACGGCTTCGGCGACCTCCTGATCGGCGCCCAGGCGTACGACAACGTACAGGCCGACGAGGGGCGGGTCTTCGCGTATCTGGGTTCGCCGACGGGGCTTGCGGCCGTCGATGCCTGGTCGGCGGAGCCCAACCAGGCAGGGGCTGCAATGGGCCCGGCTGCCGCCGCGGGGGACGTGAACGGGGACGGATTCGACGACGTCATCGTCGGGGCGCCGACGTACGACAACGGTCAGACGAACGAGGGAGGGGCGTGGACGTACCTCGGGTCGGCCTCGGGTCTCGCGCTCGTGCCGGTATGGAGCGCGGAGGGGAACCAGACGAGCGCCCAGCTCGGCACTTCCGTGGCGGGCGCCGGCGATGTGGATGGTGACGGGTATGACGACCTGATCGTGGGCGCCCATCTCTACGATTCCCCGACGAGCGACGAGGGGATCGTCTTTCTCTACCGCGGTGGCAGCCTGGGACCCGCGTTCACCTCGTCATGGAACGCGCAGGGGGATTCGTCCGGGGCGCAGCTAGGGTTCTCGGTCGCTCCTGCCGGAGACGTGAACGGCGACGGTTACGGCGATGTCGTCGTGGGAGCCCCGGGGTACCAAGGCTTCGGACAGGCCCGGGTCCACCTCGGCTCGAGCGGCGGGCTGAGTCCCAGCGCGAGCTGGGTGCGGGGCGGGGAACAATCGGGCGAGCGGTTCGGCGTATCGGTTGCCGGGGCGGGAGACCTGAACGGCGACGGGTTCGGCGACCTCGTGATCGGCGCCAATGCGTTCAACAACGGCATCGTGGACTGCGGACGCGCGGCGGCCTACCTCTCGCGCGGCGGCGTGGTCGAGAGCGCCCCCTCCTGGCGGGCGGAGGGATCGACATCGTCGGCGTTCTTCGGCGTCTCCGTCGCGGGGGCGGGCGACGTTGACGGCGACGGACACTCCGATCTCCTCGTCGGCGCCTCGGGGGCGACCATGATGATCGCCAACGAAGGAGCGGCAGCGCTCTATCGCGGCTCGGCGGTCGCGCCGGGTCTCTCTCCCGCCTGGCAGGCGGGGGGAGCGCAGACGGGGGCGTCGCTGGGCGTCTCGGTCGCGGCGGCCGGGGATGTGAACGGCGACGGCTTCGGCGACGTCATCGTCGGCGCGTACCTGTTCGACAACGGCGAGCCGGATGAAGGGCAGGCGCGGGTTCACCTCGGCTCCCCCGCCGGGTTGCCGGCGGTCCCGGACTGGTCCGCGGAGGGGGACGAGGCCGGGGCCAGGTTCGGCTACTCCGCCGCGGGGGCCGGAGACGTGAACGGCGACGGTTACGGCGATGTCATCGTCGGGGCCTACTTCGCGAGCAACGGCGAGGCGAACGAGGGAGTGGCGCGCATCTACCCGGGGTCGCCTTCGGGAGTCGCGGCTGGGCCGTCCTGGATCCTGGAGGGGAATCAGCCGGGTGCGGGGTTCGGGATCGCCGTCGCCTCCGCCGGGGACGTCAACGCCGATGGCTTCGCCGACGTGCTCGTGGGGGCTCACCTGCACGACAACGGCGAGACGGACGAGGGGGCGGCATTCCTCTTCCTCGGCTCGCTGGCGGGGACGGCAATCGCCCCGGCCTGGAGCGTCGAGGGGGGGCAGGCGGGGGCGCGAGCCGGCTTCGCGCTCGGTACGGCCGGCGATGTGAATGCCGATGGCTTCTCCGATGTCGTGGTCGGGGCGTATCTCATGGACAACGGCGAGACCGATGAGGGGAGCGCCGCGATCTACCGCGGCAACATCGACGGGCTCGACGCGGACCCCTCCTGGAGCGCGGAGGGGAACCAGGCGGGAGCGAACTTCGGATATGCGGTCGGCACCGCGGGGGATCTCGACGGGGACGGCTACAGTGACGTGGCGATCGGCGCGATCCGGATGGACCTGACCGGCAGCGACGAAGGAACGGTCGGCATTTTCTACGGTGGGCTCGGAGGGCCGCCTTCGACCCCCGGCAACACGTTGATCGGGGATCAATCGAGCGGCTGGTTCGGCAGCGCCGTCGCCGCGGCGGGGGACGTCAACGGAGATGGCTTCGGCGATCTCCTGGTAGGCGCGCGCCTGCGCGATCGGGCCGTCGCGGACGAGGGACGGGTATCGCTCTACCTCGGCGCCCCCTACGGGATCGATCCGGTCGCGGCCTGGCAGATCGACGGCAACCAGCCCAACGCCTACCTCGGCTTCGCGGTGGCCGGCGCCGGCGATGTGAACGGCGATGGGTTCGCGGATCTCCTGGTGGGGGCGCTCGGCCTCGATGCCGCCGCGACGAACGAGGGCAGGGCATCCGTCTTCTACGGGAACGGCGGCGATGGACTGGACCGCACACCCCGCCAGCTTCGCCCCGATGGCGCGCCGCTCTCGCCGCTCGCCATCCTGAGCGCCGATCTCACGCTGCGACTCGAGGCGCGCGCCTGCGGTGTCGCGGGCCCGGTGGTGGCGCGGCTCGAGTGGGAGCTGAAGCCGCTCGGCGTGCCGTTCGACGGCGTCGGGAAGGAGCAGGGAGCCGGAACCGTCGTTGCCGGCGGCCCGGGCGCCGCGTGCGCCGCGGCCCCGGTGACCGGACTGGCGCAGGGGTTGGCGCCGGGTTACCCGTACCACTGGCGGCTGCGGACGATCGCCGCCGGAGGCGGCAGGCCGCTCTCGCCGTGGTTCTCGCCCTCCTTCAACTCTCCCGGTGAGACCGATCTTCGCGCCCCCGGGTGCGCGGATGCCGACGGCGACGGCTTCGTCGCCTATCCGACCCCGGGCTGCCCGTTGGGCGCACTCGCCGATTGCTTCGATCTGGACGCGCGGGTCTATCCGGGCGCGCCCGAGGAGTGCGACGGGATCGCGACGGACTGCGACGCGCCGGCCTGGCCTGTGATCCCGGCCGACGAGCTCGACAGCGATCATGACGGCTTCGCACCGTGCGACGGGGACTGCGACGATGGCAGCGCCGCGAGCTACCCGGGCAATCTCGAGATCTGCGACACCCGCGACAACGACTGCGACGGCGCGATCGACGAGGGTTTCGCGGGGCTGGTGGACGTCTGCAACGGCCTCGACGATGACTGCGACGGGACCGCGGACGAGGGGAACCCCGGCGGCGGCTTCTCCTGCGCCACCGGCCAGCCGGGGGTCTGCGGACCGGGAACGACCGCCTGCACGAACGGCAACCTGTTCTGCAATCGCATCACCGGGCCAGGCCCGGAGACGTGCAACAACGTGGACGACGACTGCAACGGGTTCGTCGATGGAATGTCGACCGGATGCGGCGTCGGTGCCTGCCAGGCGATCGGGAGCTGCCTTGCCGGCGTCGACTCGTGCGTCCCACGCGCCCCGGCGCCGGCCGAGATCTGCAACCGGATCGACGACGACTGCGACGGCACCCTGCCGGCTGATGAGCAGGACGCCGATCACGATGGCTTCCCGAGCTGCCTCGGCGACTGCGACGACTTCAACGCGCTGCGCTCCCCCGGGCTCGCGGAGGCATGCGATTCGATCGACAACGACTGCGACGGGGTCGTGGACTCCTTCGAGGTCGTCTGCGGCATCGGGGCCTGCGCCACGATCGGCAGCTGCGAGGCGGGCGTCTACATCTGCGATCCCTCGTCGTTTCCGCAACCCGAGGCGTGCAACGGGGTGGACGACGACTGCGACGGGAGCCTCCCGCAGGAGGAGCTCGATCTGGACGGCGATGCCTGGGTCGAATGCGCGGGAGACTGCGATCCGACGGACGGCGGCACCTATCCGGGGGCGCCGGAGACGCACGACTTCGGCGACAACCAGTGCCTCGGCGACGAAGGCTCCGGGTCGGTTGACGAGATCTCGGGCCTGTCCGGGTTCTTCTCCCCTGGAGATCCGACGTTGTTCTGCTGGCCGCTGCAGCCGGGGGCCTCGGGGTACGAGGCGACTCGCTCCGCGGCGCCGGACGGCGCGCTCGGTTGCGCGGCGCTGCGCACCTCTTTCGCGTGCTGGAGCGATCCGGCCACGCCCCCCTCGGGCACCGCGTTCTACTACCTGGTTCGGGCGGTGGTACCGCGGACCGGGAGCTTCGGGCAGGACTCGCTGGGGTCGGAGCGCCGCGGCGAGTGCGGTGGAGAAGGATCCTGTGACGACACGCTCGACGGCGACGGCGACGGACTCGTGGACTGCGCGGACTGGCTCGACTGCTTCGGCGTCGGCGGTTGCACCACGGCGACGTTCACCTTCACCGACACGGCGGCGGATGACATCGGCGTCGGGGCGCTCGAGGCGTTCTTCGCTACCGTGCCGGCCGCCGCCGGCGATTACGTTCGCCTGGCGCTGACCGAGGGGACCGGGGCGGAGCCGTTCGAGTGGTGCACCGATCGCGCCGTCTTCCACCGCACGCGCTATCTCGCGTTGGCGCCCTGGGGCGGCTACGCCACCGAGTCGATGAATCGCTGGTACCGGACCGGGACTGGTCCCTGGGTCGTCTCGGTCGCGGATGAGTTCCAGAATGTCTACGGGGTGGAGTGCCTCTCTCCGTACACGTGGTGTCCGGAGGTGGGGCTCGGCGACCGCGGCATCGTCGTTGACCCGGGGCATCTCGGGGAATGCGAGGCCTGGGATCTCGTCTATGGCTGCGGCGGGCGAGGGTTCACCGTCACCCTCACCGTGGGCGTCGATCGCCTCTCCGCCTGTGGCTTCTGATCGCGTCCCTTGACGCGCTTCGCCCCGAGGGTTAGAAGTCCTGTCCCGACGCCGCTCCGGCCTGCCGCCGGCGCGCCGGCGCGCGGAAGGACGGACCTGACTTGGCCGAGATGCTGGTGGTGGCGATCGTGCTCGGCCTGGTCGAAGGGATCACGGAGTTCCTCCCGGTTTCCTCCACGGGCCACCTGATCGTCGCTGGACACCTGCTCGGCTTCCAGGGCCCACGGGCCGCGACGTTCGAGGTGTTCATCCAGCTCGGCGCGATCCTGGCGGTGGTGTGGGAGTTTCGCCGCACGCTCTTCGCCGCCGTCGTTGGCCTCGGCCGCGAGCGCGCCTCGTTCATCCTGGCGCGCAACCTGGCGCTGGGGTTCATCCCCGCGGCGATCATGGGGTTGCTGTTCGACGACCTGATCGATGCCTATCTGTTCGGCCCGATCACGGTCGCGGGGGCGCTGATCGTGGGCGGCTTCGTGATGCTCGCCATCGAGCGGGCGAAGCCCGCCGTCACGATCCGGACGTCCCCCGAGATCCCGGCGTCGCGGGCCTTCGCCATCGGCTGCGCCCAGACGCTCGCGCTCTTCCCAGGGGTGTCGCGCGCGGCCGCGACGATCATGGGCGGGATGCTCGCCGGTGTCGAGCGCCAGGCGGCCACGGAGTTCTCGTTCTATCTCGCCATCCCGACGATGTTCGCCGCCTCGGGGTACAAGCTGCTGCACTCGTGGAAGGAGCTGTCGGCCGGCGACCTGCCGCTGTTCTCGATCGGCTTCGTGGTGGCGTTCGCCTCGGCGCTCGTCGCGGTGCGCGTCTTCATCCGCTACGTCGGCACGCATGACTTCCGGCCGTTCGCGTGGTACCGGATCGTCTTCGGGACGGTCGTGCTCGCGCTGTTCTCGTTGGCGTCGTAGCCGGCGGGAAACGCGGGTCAGTTCGCCTCGAGGTGGCGCTTGACGTCGCCGATCAGCAGCAGCGAACCGGTCACCAGCACCGTGTCGTTCGGCGTGGCAAGGGACAGCGCGCGGTCGAGCGCCTCGGCGGCGTTGGCAACGCCGGTGACGTCGGCGTGATGCTTGCGGGCGGCGGCCTCGAGCGGGAGGATCTCGGCGGCGCGGTCGATCGTGGCGCGGGTCACGAACACCTTGTCGGCGTGCGGCAGGATGGGCGCGAGCAGCCCGTCGATGTCCTTGTCCTTCATCGCCCCGAACACCAGATAGAGCTTCCCCTCGGGCCCGAGCGTGTCGAGGTAGGCGGCCAGCGCGCGCGCCCCCGCGGGGTTGTGTGCGCCGTCCAGCAGCACCGTCGGGTTGGTGCGGACCACCTCCAGGCGCCCCGGCCAGCGGGTGTTCCCCACCCCCATCTGCACCTGATCCTGGTTGATGGAGAAGCCGCGCGCATTGAGCGCCTCGACCGCCCGCAGGGCAAGCGCCAGGTTCTCCACCTGGTGCTCGCCGGGAAGCGAGACCGGCATCTCGTGGAAGGTGGAGCGCCCCACGCGCACCGTGACGTTGCCGATCGGGTCCACGCTGGCGCTGAACTCCTTCGCGACGTCCATCAGGGTGCCGCCGGCCTTCTGCACCGCCGCCTTCAGGGCCGCGAGCGTCTCGGGCCGCCGCTCGAAGGTCAGCACGGGGGTGCCGGGCCGGGCAATCCCGGCCTTCTCCGCGGCGATCGCCTCGAGCGTCGAGCCGAGGTGCTCCGCGTGCTCGAGGTCGATCCGCGTGACGATGCACAGGAGCGGCTTGTCGATGGTGTTGGTCGCGTCGAGCCGACCGCCGAGGCCGACCTCCACCACCTGCATCTCGCACGCCTGCTTCTGGAAGACGTGAAACGCCATCGCCGTCAGGAACTCGAAGTACGTCAGCGGCCTGTCGAGGTCGCCCGCGGCGATCGCCTGCTCGACCCGGCTCCGCACCAGGGTCGCGGCGGCGGCGAACGCGTCTGGCGCGATCGGCTGCTGGTCGATCGCGATCCGCTCCTCCACGTTCACGAGGTGCGGCGACGTGTACAGTCCCACGTGGTACCCGGCCTCCACGAGGATCGATGACAGGAACGCGGCGGTGGATCCCTTGCCGTTGCTCCCGGCCACATGAATCGCGGGGACGCTGTTCTGCGGCGAGCCCAGCGTGAGCAGGAACCTCCGCATGCTGTCGAGCCCGAGCTTGATCCCGGATTCGGCCAGCACGTCGAGGTAGGTGAGCGTCTCGCGATAGTCCATGATGGGTGAGGAGGGGCTCGTCAGCTCCCGAGGGTGGAGGAGGTGACGCCGGCGCCGCGGGACGGGGAGTTTCCTCCCGCTCCGGCGCTCTGGGTCACGAGGAACCGCAGGCAGCGAGTCAGCGTCGCCTTCAGGTGCACGCGCTCGACGATCAGGTCCAGCATCCCCTTCTCCAGCAGGAACTCCGAGCGCTGGAATCCCTCGGGGAGCGTCTGCCGGATCGTCTGCTCGATCACGCGCGGACCGGCGAAGCCGATGAGCGCGCGCGGCTCGGCGATGTTCAGATCCCCAAGCATGGCGAACGAGGCGGTGACCCCGCCGGTCGTCGGATCGGTCAGGATGGAGATGTACGGGACGGCGTGATCCTTGAGGCGGGCGATCATCGACGAGATCTTCGCCATCTGCATCAGCGACAGCGCCCCCTCCTGCATGCGCGCGCCGCCGGAGCTGGAAACGACGATGAGCGGGATCCGCTCGCGTAGGGCGCGCTCGGCGGCGCGGGTCACCTTCTCGCCGACCACCGAGCCCATGCTGCCGCCCATGAAGGAATACTCCATGGCGCTCACCATGACGTCGAAGCCGCCGAGTTTGCCGCGCGCGTTGATCACCGCGTCCGGCTGGCCGGTCCGCTCCTGGTATTCCTTCAGGCGCTCGACGTACGGCTTGGTGTCTACGAACTTGAGCGGGTCGACGGGGTAGATGCCGCGGTCGGTCTCCTCCCAGGCGCCGTCGTCGAACATCGACTCGAGCCGCTCTCGGGCGGAGATGCGAAAATGGTAGTTGCACTTGGGGCAGACCTTGTGGTTCCGGAGGATCTCCTTCTTGTAGATGATCTCCTTGCAGTTCTCGCACTTCGCCCATAGTCCTTCCGGCACCTTCAGACGCTTGTCGTGAAGGGGGGTCTTGGGCGACTTCTTTTTCCGGAACCAAGCCATGATCGAGGTGGAACCCCCAGGAGGCGGCCCTCTAGGGTGTGCTGGCCTACCGCCGGGAATGGTTCGGTCGCGGCATGGTAGCAAGGCCCCCCGTGGGCGTCAATCTGGGGGCCCCACTCCGAGCCCGCGCAGCGGGCGAGGGAGCACGGCCCCGCGGGCCGTGCGTTCGTGGGGGGTCCCCCTTCCCCTGCCCCGGCTACAGCCTGAACCCCACCCCTGCCCACAACCTCCGCTCCGGGGCGGGGGTGAAGAAGTCCTCCGAACCGCTGGAGATGCCGCGGGTCGAGTAGTCGGAGTCGAGCGCGTTGTCGATCCTGAGGGTCAGGTCCCAGTGGGGCCGGCGATAACGGAATCCCAGGTCGAGGACCTCGTAGGCGGGCAGTGCGTCCCGCGTCCCCGCGTCGTCCCCGGTGAGCGGCTGCGACGAGACGAACAGACCGCGCGCCTCGAGCGTGAACCCCGCGGGAAGCTCCCAGGAGAGCGACGCCGTGGCCCGGTGTCGCGGGACCATGCTGAGCGGGCTGCCTTCCGGGACGTCCAGGACGCCCGTGAACGGGTCGGGGAGGGTGGAGATGACTCCGTCGCCGTTCCGATCGAGGTCCTCGTCGAAGACCGCGTCGGTGAACGTGTACTCCAGGTTCCCCCGCAGCCGCGGCGCGAGTGGTCCAGCGAGCGTCAGCTCGAACCCTTCGCGCCGCGTGCGCCCGATGTTCTGGTTCTCCCCGAGGAAGAAGGCCGGGTCGGTGTAGACGAACTGGATCTCGTCGTCCACCTCGATCCGGAACAGGTTCGCGCTGAGACTGCCGGAGGCGCCGATCTCCTGCCGGACGCCGATCTCGAGGCCGGTCGAGGTCTGCGGGTCGAGGTCGGGGTTCGAGCCGAATCCGACGAAGGCGAAGAGCTGCGTGACCGTCGGCGCCAGGAAGGCGCGCGAGGCGGACGCGTAGAGCCCGGTGTGCTCGCCCGGATTCCAGTTCACCCCGACCCGCGGTGACCAGGCGCTAAACGTCGTTTCTCCGGAGCTGGCGCCGGAGAAAGCATCGTCCTGCGCGAAGTCGAGCCGGACCGAGTCGTAGCGCGCCCCGCCCGACAGGCTGACCCGCGGGCCGAACGCGAGCGTCTCCTCGACGAAGGCGCCGGTGATCCGTTCGTCGGTGGCGTTCGTCGTCGCGAGCGAGGGGTTCTCGCCGTCCGGATCCGTGAAGAAGCCGTCGGAACCGAAATCGCTCGAGCGCAGCTCGCCTCCGAACGCCAGCGTCGATCCGATCCGCTCGCCACGCCACTGGTGCCCCGCCTGCAGCGCCAGCGCCAGCGTGTCGTACGTCGTCTCGGTCTGGAAGCCGGATCCGAACAGGGCCGCGGTTCGCCCGGTCGTGAGGATCGTGACGTCGTTCGACCGGTACGAGGTCCCCGCCCGCAGGTCGAACCCGGCCGGAAGATCGGTCCGGAACTCGATCAGCGCCAGGTCGAGCGACGAGTCCTCGAAGTCGGGCCGGTTGTAGACGTTCTGCCGCCGGTCGGCGTCGAGCTCGGCCGCGTTCAGCGCCCCCCCGGCCCCGAGGTCATTCTCACCATGCCGGAACGAGAAGGAGAGCTCACTTTCGGGGCGCAACCGCCAGTCCAGGCGCGCCAGTCCCGCCAGCGTTTCGGTCGCGGCGCTGTCGCGATAGCCGTCCGAGGCGGCGCGATCGGCGGCGGCGAACCAGGAGATCGCCCCCGCCTCGCCCCCCCCCGCCAGCCGCTGCGTATTAGCTCCGTACGCTCCCGCGGCGACCGACGCCTCGATCGGCGCCGCACCCGAGCGAGTGATCACGTTGATCACCCCCGCCAGCGCGCCGCCGCCGTAGATCGACGAGTAGGAGCCGCGCACCACCTCGATCCGCTCGACCTCCGCGAGCGGAATCAGGTCGAACGCCGCGCGGTTGTCGTCGGGCTCGTTGAAGCGCACCCCGTCCACCACGAGCGCCATCGCCGTGTCGCTGCTGAAGCCGCGCAGGGCGACGGTCGCTTGGACCTGGTTGCCGACCTGGTCGAACACGTTGAACGAGGCATGTCCCGCCAGGAACTCCTGCACCGTGGTCGCGCCCGAGGCCTCGATCTCCTTCCGCGTGAACACCGAGACCGGCGCCGGCACCACCGCGAGATCCTGCCCCTCCGCCGGCAACCTCGTCGCCGTCACCGTCACCCTCTCCTCCCGCTTGAGGCGGCGACTCTCTTCCGACCCCTTCGCCTCAGCCACCGGCGCGGACGCTGCCCCCGCCATCGCATCCCCCCCGCCCCCCGCGTCCTGAGCCACCAGTTCACCGAACAAACAGAACCCGACCACCATCGCGAACCCGACCGCGGAGCAGCGAGTTGTGTGCACACCCATGGTGCCCCCTTTCAATAGATAGTTGTCGCGCGGGGCGGGCGGGGTCCCCCGCAGCGACCTTTGAGCCGGGCGCGCGGACCACAACGTCCGCGCGCCCGGCGAAACAGAGCTTGCGTGGCCGACGCAACGTCGGCCTCGCAAGCGCTCGCGGAGGGGGACCCCGCCCGCCCCGCGCGACACACCGTTGTCAGTTCCCGTCCGCAAACATGAAGCTCAGACGACGATCGGCGTCCCCGACTCGGGATGCCGCAACACGCTCACCGCGGCGCCGTAGATCTCCGCCACCCTCGCCGCAGTGATCACCTCCTCAGGCGTGCCGTCCGCGGCAACCCGCCCTTCGTGCAGCAGCACCAGCCGCTCGCAGAACCGCGAGGCGAGATTGACGTCGTGCGACACCGCCACGACCGTCAGCCCCCGCTCTTCCCGCAGCCGCGCCGCGAGCCGATAGATGGCGAGCCGGTGCTTGAGGTCGAGAAACGCCGTCGGCTCGTCGAGGAGGAGCAGCGGCGCCTCCTGGGCGAGGGCACGCGCGATGAGCACGCGCTGCTTCTCCCCGCCGCTCAGCTCGCGCAGCCGCGCGTCCGCGAACCGCTCGACCTCCGCCGCCCGCATCGCGGCGTCGGCGGCGCGCAGATCCTCCTCGCGCTCGAGACCGAAGACGCCGAGGTGCGGCGCGCGCCCCATCAGCACGATCTCCCGGACCGTGAAATCGAAGGCGGTCCGCGCCTCCTGGGGCACGACCGCGACCTGCCGCGCCCGCTCGCGGCGCGGGAGGGAGGCGATCTCGCGCCCGAAGAGCGACACCCGGCCCGACGCTGCTGCCAGCACGCCGGCGGCCAGGCGGAGGAACGTCGTCTTCCCCGCGCCGTTCGGCCCCAGCAGCCCGACGATCTCGCCGCGCCCGATCGCGAGGCTCACCCCGTCCACGACCGCAGTGCGGCCGTAACCGAAGCGGACCGCCTCGAAGCGGAGGGCATCCGCCGCCGCCCCGGCGGGGGTCGAGATCCGGTCAGACGCTGGGTGCATCATCTTTAATGCCCTCTCCCCACGAACGCGCGACCCACCGGGTCGCGCTCCCTCGCCCGCCGCGCTCCCCACGAACGCACGGCCGACTGGGCCGTGCTCCCTCGCCCGCTCCGCGGGCTCGGAGTGGGGCCCCCGGAGTGGGGCCCCTAATCGAAGTACGACGTCCCACCCTGCTTTCGGTAGAGCCAGAGGAAGAACGGCCCGCCGCAGATCGCGGTGATGATCCCGACCGGCAGCTCCGTCGGCGCGGTGAGCGTGCGCGCGAGCGCATCCGCCGCCACCAGGAACGCCGCGCCGCCGAGCGCCGCCGCCGGCAGCAACAGTCGATGGTCCGGCCCGAAGGCAAGGCGCGCGAGGTGCGGCACCATCAACCCCACGAACCCGATGAGTCCCGAGAACGACACGACCGCCGCGGTCATCAGCGAGGCGGTGACGAGAGCCACCAGGCGCACGCGCTCGACGTGCAGCCCCAGCAACCCCGCCACTTCTTCCCCCTGGCTCAGCAGGTTGAGCGAGGACCCGAGCGGCAGGAGGATCGCGAGGCCGACGCCGAGCGTGCCGCTGAGCAGGAGCAACACCTCACCGGGCGGCGATGACAGGCTGCCGGCGAGCCAGAACAGCACTCCCTGGAAGCGCGTGAAATCGGCGACCGTCACCAGGAACAGGATCAGCGCCGAGAAGAACGAGTTGATCACCACTCCCACGAGCAGCAGCGAGTACGACGATGCGCGCCCGCGCAGCGCCGCCGCCCGGAACAGGAGCGCGATGGTGACGAGCGCCCCCACGAAGGCGCCAAACGGCCGCGTCACGAGCCCGCCCGCGAAGGGCGCCACCAATCCCGCCGTCGCCGCGATCGCCCCCAGCGCGGCGCCTCCCGAGACGCCGAGGATGTACGGCTCCGCCAGCGGATTTCGCAGCACCGCCTGGAACACCGCCCCGGCGGTCGCCAGCGCCGCCCCCGCGAGCGCCGCGAGGAGGACCCGCGGCAGCCGCAGGTCGAGCAGGATCACGGCCTGGCGGCTCGGCTCCGAGCCGAACAGCCCCTGCCGCACCTCGGCGAACGAGAGCGGCGTGCTGCCGGTGAGCAAGGCGCCGAGCAGCGTCAGAGCGAGCAGCGCCGCGAGCCCCGCGGTCACGGCGGCGAGCCGCCGCGCGGAGAACGGGCGCCGCGGCGCGTGGGCACCGGTCATCGTCCCGGCTCCGTGGGGTTCGCTCCCCCCGGCGAGGGACGCGGTGCGGCTCCACCGTCGTTTCGGCTCGCGCCCGGGTGCAGGCAGTCGGCGAGGAGCCGGATCCCTTCCACCACGCGCGGCCCGGGGCGGAGGATCGGATCGGCGGCCGGCGCGCACACACGCCCGTCCCGCACCGCCGGGACCGTCGCCAGCCGCTGCCAGAACTTCGCGTCGCGCGGGCCGGTCGCGGTCATCGCGGTGTCGACGATCGCCTCGGGCGCCAGCGTCACCACCTGCTCGAGCGACAGGTGCGGGTATGGCCCCATCCCCGCGGCCAGGTTCGTCCCCCCTGCGGCGCGGAGCATCTCGTCGAAGAGGGTCCCCGGTCCCGCCGCGATCAGCGGCTCGTGCGAGAAGACGAGCAGCGCGCGCGTCGCCGGGAACGCCGCGAAGCGGTCGCGCAGCGCCGCGATCTCTGCCTCCAGCCTCGCCGCGAGCGCGATCCCGCGCTCCGGCTCCCCCGCCCGCGCCGCCACCTGCCGGATCGCCTCCGCGAGCGCGGCGAGCGTCGGCGTCTCGACCACCAGGAAATCGACCCCGAGCGCCTGCAGCTTCAGCACCCCGTCGCGATTGCCGATGTTCGGCGTGGCGAGCGCGAGGTCCGGGTCGAGCGCGAGGATCGCCTCGAGGTTCGGGTTGACGTACCCGCCGACGCGCGGCTTGCGCGCGGCCGCGGGGGGATAGTCGCAGTAGTCGGTGACCCCGACGACGCGATCCCCCAGGTCGAGCGCGAAGAGGATCTCGGTCAGGTTCGGGGCGAGGGAGACGATCCGGCGGACGGGGCGCGGAGTGCCTGGCTGTGTCGCGGGGCTATCGCTCGCGGCGGCAAGCGTAGAGAGTGTGGCAGCAACGATGAGAGCCGCCGCGATCGAGCCCCTGGCGAGCGCGCCGGTGCGGCGGCCGTCAGCGCGGGTCCGCGCCCCCGTTGCCAGCTTCGCAGGGATCGACTCTGCCGCCACGTTCGTCGCCTCGCTCGTGCGGCGGAAGCGAGCCCGGTCCGGCTGCCCCTCGCTCTGGCGAGAGACCCGGGACCGGCGCGCACACGGGCGGCGAGCGGGGCGCGGAGCACCCCCTGGCGGAGATCGGACGGTCTCCCCCCGGACACACGACGACCTCGGCGGGAATCTCCCGGTCCATTGAACCGGTTCCTCGACCGAGGTCGGGGGGACACCCTCTTCCCTGCCCGTCGCAGGGGGGGTTCCTTCCACTAGTGCAGGGGTCGGTCTCCTGGCTCGCGAATCGTCCTCGGCCCGCCGCCTTCCAGGTGGCGCCCGGAGCCTCCTCGCTCCGGTGCCTTCCCGTGGCGTTTCGGGCGTCTCCGGCCGACTGCACCGGAGCCGCCTGCGGGCTTCGTCCTCGCTTACAGTGGCGGGGCCGCGACGGAATCTAACCGTCTTCCCGGCCGGGCCGGGCGCTTGTGGCGCCCCCTCCCGGCAACCCATGCTCGCTGGCCCGCGGCTTCCACCGCGGTCGGCTGGGAAGGTAGCACGGGGGGAGGAGCGAGGGCAAGGGGAATGTCAGGGCGGGAGTCGGGCTCTATCTCTCCTGGGCACGCCGCCTACTGAAATACGGGGACACAATACCAATTCTGATGATGCGGGATCCGAGTTGCCGCGCGCATGGGCGAATTGGGTATTGTGTCCCCGTATTTCCCTGTCGCAATCCTGACGGGCAAAGACATGAAGGCCTACAATAGTAGGGAAAATAACCCGCTGCATGGTGCCTGCACGACATGGAAGGAGCACGTCGTGGCAACACTAAGGTCCATAAGCCTAGTCCGCGACCATCCTCCTTTTGGAAAGGTCGAGGAGATCGCAGGGCGGGTCGACTGGGCAACGGCGGCACGGGAGGCGGACGCCACAGCGAGTTCATTCGTCGAACGTGGCGAGCTTTGGCTTGGCCTTGGCGGCGCACTTCATGCACGTTCGCGTTTCCGCGAGGCAAGTGAAGCCTTCCGAGAGGCTGTGAGCGTGCTCGCCAAGGGAGAGGAGCACAACGACGAGGCTCGTCAGTGTTTGACGGAGGCGCTGCTGGCGTGGGCAACCGCCGATCTGGTGGATGGGATCGTCCCCGAGGAGGTCGGGGACGCGATGCTCGCGCACGAGTCTGCGGTCCAGCCCGATGACCCCGACATCTGGCGGGACTACCTGTGGTACGTCGCGCCGTACCTGGAGCGAGTCGGAAGGGGAGCGGAGGCAGTTGTCCGTTGGGAGCAGTTGATCGCGGCCTGCGATGACGGCTCCTCAGACGAGACCGGACACGCCAGGTCGCGCCTGACGTCGGCCTTGTTTCGTCTGCGCCGGTACAGTGACGTTGAGCGCGTCGTACAGGAGATGCTTGAGTCCTCGTCCTCACCCGCGAGCATGGCGTTCGCTCACTACATGCTGGGGATGGTGCGTCTGGAGCAGAACCGTCTTTGGGAAGCACGAGCAGAAATCGGAGTGTCCACGCTGGATGAGCATCGGCTGCAACGCCATGAAAGGCATTCCTTGTACATTGTGCTGGCTCGTATTGAGGAGCGCGAAGGAGAATACGAGGGGTTGCAGCTAGCAGCCAGGCGAGCACTGGAGCATGCGGACGATGATGACGAGGTGAGGTCGGCGTGCGAGCTTCTTTGGAGGGCGGCGATTGCATTGAGGCAGGAGACGGATGCCAGGCGAGTCGAGGAGCGCCTACGTGCGGCTCCCGACGAGATGAACACGGACATGATCTGGTTCTACCGAGGGGCCTGGGCGCTTCGTGCACACGACTGGCGACGTGGGGTGGGGTACCTCGCGAAACTCGGCATGAAGCACCCGAGGAGCGCGTACCTTCGCTGGTGGGCTCTTCGGTACCTGTGGGGATTGTGGTGGCTTCCGCTGAAAGCGTCCACCGATTTCTCGACCGGGGCGAAGGTGGGTGATCGACCAGTGGATCCCTGTGATCGACGGAATCGACGGCACGCGCCGCGCGCGGGGAATGAAAAGTGATGCAGCGTCGGCACGTGGGAGACAGGAAGATGCACATGACCTCCGTCACGGTGGAGGACGGGATCGTATCAGGCGGGGCGGCGCAACGAGACGATCGGAAGATGCCGGCGGACGTCGAGGGCGACCGCGCGAGGTTCGGGTGTCCACCCGACAGGACAAGTCGCGGTCAGGTTGTACGTATTTGCGTCCCAGGTGGGAAGTGATCCTCCGGCCTAAGCCAATTGTCCGCCAGGGACGCTAAGGTGGTTGCCTTCTGCATCCGCAAGAGCTGGAGTTGCGCCCGAGCCCGGCCCTACTGGCGCCGCGATGGAAGCGATTCAGCGCGCCGCGATGGACCGCGCAGGGAGCAGGCACGGTCGGATCGCCGCGTTGAGCATCTCCACGTCAGTCCGGGAGAAGTGACGTCCAGGAAGCGTGTCCTCCACGGATGACCCTCGCCGCAAGTCACTCCGCCAGCGGCAGCCGGTAGACGGCCGCCTCCTTCGCGTTGCGAATCGCCAGGTACGCGCCGTAGAGGGCGACGTTGTTCCAGGTCGTCCCTTCGAGTGCCTGGATGCGGCCGCGGACGTCGTTCGGCCGCTCGGGGGAGGCGGCGACGAGCACGAGTTCGCCGTCCTCCGAGAGGACCAGCAGCAGACGGCCGGCGAGCAGGAGCTGGCCGTGGTGGTAGCGCCCCTCCTTCCAGACCCGCTCTCCGGTGGCGAGCGACACGCACTCGAGGATCCCGTCGTTCAGGCCGTAAGCATGATCGTGGAGGATCGCCACGTTGGTGAACTTGGTGCGCAGCACGGCGCGGTTGTGCCACACCTCCTCGACCGCGAACGTCCCGTCGTCGCGCGGCACGAGGCGCAGCAGCGCCGCTCCTTCGCCGTAGCTCTTCGAGACGAACACCCGATCCGGCGGCACCGGGATCGCTTGCGACGAGGTGGCGTTCGCCGCGCTGCGCCCGGGCCAGGGGTGGTCCCACAGCTTGCGACCGGTCGCCGGATCGTGTCCGCTCACGGTGTCCTCGTTCAGGATCAGGATCTGCTCCACGCCGCCGACCGTCGCCAGCCGCGGCGAGCTGAAGCTGATCTGCCGGTCCCCCCCCTCCCAGACCTTCTCGCCGGTCCGCTTGTCGTACGCGGCGAGGGACGCGGGGGGCCGGTCGGGATTGCCACCGGCCGGGATCACCAGCAGGTCGCGCACGACGAGGGGCGAGTTGGAACGGCCATACCCGACGTTGAGGACCTCCTGCTGCGGCGTCACCCCGTACTCGGCCAGCAGATCGCGCCGCCAGACGACGGAGCCGTCGGATCCCTCCAGGCAGAGAAGAACCCCGTGCGCGGTCAGCGCGTAGACCAGGCCGTCCGCGATCAGCGGCGTGCTGCGCGGCCCCGGGCCCCCCATCGGGTGCTCGAAGCGGCCCGGCTCCCCGTGGCTCCAGAGCAGGCGGCCGGTCATCAGATCGTAGGCCGTGACCTGTTCGATCTCGGCTCGCTGCTCCATGGTGACGGCGACCCCGTTCACGACCGCGAAGGCCGACCAGCCGGCGCCGATTGGCTGCTTCCAGACGAGCTCCGGCGGTCGCGAGTCCCAGTCGTCGGCCAGCCGGACGTTCGGCAGCGCCATCGAACGGTCGGGACCGAGGAACCCGGGGAAGTCGTCGGCGGTCGTGGTCCGCAGATCGACCCCGCCGGCGGGGGCAGCGGGCGCACCGGGGAGAATGGTCCCGGTGCCGCGCCGGCCGAGCAGCGGCACCACCTCGCCGCTGACCCCCTCGAAGCGGAACGCGACGAAGAAGAGTGCGAGCGCGACAGCCGCGCCCCCTGCGGCCCACAGGCGCGTGCGCCGCCGGAAGCGGCTGAAGAAGAGGAACCATGGCACCAGCACGACCAGGAGCGCCAGGATCGTGGCCATGGTGCTGACGTTCGTCAGCCCATGGTCGCCGATGTCCGCGAGCACTCGGACCCACAGCACGAACCCGGCGGCCAGCGCGAGGAGGATCCAGACCCAGACGGGCAGGAGACGGCGATACGGGCGGTTGGTCTCTGGGGGCATCGGGTGGCTCCTCGTGGTTCGGTTAGCCTACTCGATCTCCGCCTCGGTCCGGACGCCGAAGAACCGGTACTGGTCGAACCGCTGCTCGACCGTCATCAGCGGGGTCGCCTTGTGGCGTTTGGTCGGGCGCTCGCCGACCGCCCGGTACCGCGCCTCCTCGATCCACACCCGGCTCGGAAAGCGCATCCCGTTCCGCTCCACCCCGAACTCGGTCTCGATCCGCTCGAGGATGTAGGGGCCGCGCGGCAACCCCCCGGCGAGATACTCCTGGAAACGCGACCACGTCTCGTATGCGGCGGGCACGAACGCCTCGACGCGCAGGATCTGGCCGGTCTCGCGATCGACCCAGGCCGTCCCGAACCACCCATTGACGTCGGGCTGGTAGGGGGGGAGCGCGTCGAACCCGATCCGCACCGCGGGCCGCCCTAGCGCCTCGGCCTCCCCGAGCAGGAAATAGTGGTGAAGCGGCCAGCGCGATCTCTGGAAGACAAACGGCCAGAGCATCCCGCTCCGCAGGTAGCGCGGCACGCCCGCTTGTGCCGGGCTCACATCCTGTGGGGCCCCCTCCTTGCCCGCGTCCCCGGGAAAAGTCCGGTGGTCCTCGAGCCTGCCGCTGCGATCATTGAACACGTAGATGTAGTCGAACGAGGTGCGGCCGTCCTTTCCGGGGTTCTGGTTCCAGACGATCGTCTCGCGGCACGAGAAGCTCAGCGCCCTGTCCCGGTACAGCGCCGCCACCTCGTCCAGGCGGATGAGCCAGGCGTCGAGCGAGCGGGAGCTCTGCGCCTGCGTCGGAGCCGCGAGCGGTCCGCCGCCAGCGGAATTCGCTCCCGCGAGCACCACCACAATGAGGGCCAAGATCCACGCCATCTCTCCCCCCGATCCAGGGTCAGGTCTTTACTTCACACCTCCCGCCAGGCCGGGGGCGATCGACCGGTGGTCCGGCCGGTATAAACTACAGACCTGACCCCCGTTTGTTTCACGCGTTCGGCAGGGCGCTCATCGGCTTGCGCTCCGCTTGCTCGGCGCTGACGGTCGCTCGCGTTCCGCCTGCTCCGGCTCGAACCGGAGAATGTCGCCGGGCTGGCACGAGAGCGCCTCGCAGATTGCATCGAGCGTCGAGAAGCGGATCGCGCGCGCCTTGCCGGTCTTGAGGATCGAGAGGTTCGCCAGGGCCATTCCGATCCGGTCCGCGAGGTCGGTCAGCGTCATCCGCCGATCGTGAAGCAGGTCGTCGAGCTTGACGACGATTGCCATGTCAGACCGTTCCTTCGAGGTCGTCACGCATGCGCGTGCCTTCCGCGAACACGCGGGCCAGCAGGAACGTGAGGAGCACGGCGAGCCAGCCATTGATCGAAAAACCGGCATCGAGATGTACCGGATGCGCCGGACTCGAAACGGCCTTGGCGATCGCGCCGATGACGAGGCTGAGAAGCTGCAGCGTGAGCAGCGCCCAGGCGATCGCCTGCAGACGGGTCGCGTTCGCGGCGACGAATGGGTCGCCCGCGCGCACCGTCTCCACAATCGCGAGCAGCCGCTTGAGAACGACGTAGTTCACCGGAACCACGACGAGGCCGAGCGCGGCGATCGCGCGCAGGCCCATGACCAGCCGCTCCGCCTCAGGCGAAGGAGAGAGTTTGAAGGCGCTCATGATCCATTGCTCGTTCGGCAGCGCAAACAGCAGCGTGAGGATCACGGCGCTCATCAGCCAGTTCATGACGATGAGGATCCGCAGCACGACGTGCACGATCGGCAGCGCGGGGGATGACGAGACTCTATCCGACATGGTTCACACCTCCTGTATATCGAATATCAATACACTATTTATCGATTGTCGTCAAGCACAATATTGCAAATCGATAAACAGACCGGAGGTCCCGCGAAGGGTCCGAACGGCGGAACCCCTTCGCATGCGAAGGCAGCCCTATTTAGCCTTCCATCATAAATAACGTTTGACGCCGAACATTTGTTATGATATCAGGCGACTTCAAAGGGGGAGCCATGAGTCCCGTTGAGCAGCGAGGAAGTCAACGGGCCGGGACCCTGGTCGCGCAGGCGGCTGGGTACACGGCCTTCATCCCGAGAAACCTGCCTCCGAAGGACCTCGTCCTCTCGGCGCCATTCCTCCACAAACTCTCGGTCGCGGACCGGGCCCTGGCGCGCCTGGACGGTGCCGTTACAACCCTGCCAAACCCGGACCTCTTCATCTACATGTACGTGCGGCGGGAAGCGGTTCTGTCGAGCCAGATCGAGGGCACGCAGGCCTCCATGATCGACGTTCTGCAGTTCGAGGCCGAGCGGGACCGGGGCGAACAGGAGGTGCCTGTCGGGGAGGTCATCGACTACATCGATGCGCTCCGACACGGGCTTGGCAGGCTCGAGACCCTGCCGGTCTCGCTGAGGCTCGTCAGGGAAATCCACGCCCATCTCATGAAGGACGTCCGGGGGGGAGAGCCGCACAAGACACCCGGTGAATTCAGAACGACGCAGAACTGGTGGGGAGGGTCGTCGCCCGGAAATGCTCGATTCGTTCCGCCGCCTCCGGACGACATGAAGCGCGCCCTCCACGAGTGGGAGGGGTATGTGCATCAACGTGACGATTTTCCGGACCTCGTTCATATCGCGCTTCTTCACGCCCAGTTCGAGACGATCCACCCGTTCCTCGACGGAAATGGGAGAATCGGGCGCTTGCTGATCTCGCTGCTGCTCGCCGAGCGGAAGATCCTCGAGCAGCCGCTGCTGTACCTGTCGATCTTCTTCAAGGAGCACAAGTCCGCCTATTACGACCGCCTGCAGGCAATTCGTGACGACGGCGAGTGGGAGCCATGGCTCGACTTCTTCGTCGAGGGCGTGGCGATGGTCGCGGCAGAGGCGACCGATACGGCCAGAAAGATCCTGGCGCTAAGAGAGCGCGACCGGGCGCGCATCGCCGACCTGGGCCGGCGTTCCGGCAACGCCCATCGACTCCTGGACTGGTTGTTCCGGCAGCCCGTGGTCACCGTGAAGCTCGTGGAGCGTGTGCTGAAGATCTCGCAACCGGCAGCTAACGCGCTGATCGCGTCGATGAGTCAGGCGAAGATCTTGAAGGAGACCACCGGGTACAGGCGGAACCGGCGCTTCGTGTATGACAGCTATCTGAGGTTGTTCGAGGAGGCGGGTCGGCGTGGCCCCTGACGAGGGCGCGCACATCCCCGGTCCCCTCAGCCTGCCAAGGCGAGCGCCCCCATCACGCTCTCCGCGAACGCCGGGGACAGAAAGCGGGCGAAGGCAGCGCTCCCGAGGTAGGCGCGGATCGCGTCGCGATGTCGCTCGTACTCGGCCTCGGGCATCTCGCGGAGGAAGCGCTCGAGCTCATCGTACGATTGGAAGCGCCGCCGATCGACGAAGGCGCCCGGGTCGACGTACGCCTCGATGTTCGCGGCGCCCCAGTAGATCGGCACGCAGTCGGCGCGCATGCAGTCGAAGATCTTCTCCGTGATCCATCCCGGTTCGTCGCGCATGTTCTCGTAGCAGAGCGCGAAGCGGTAGCGCGGAAACAGATCCCACTTGTGAGGGACCGTGCCGCGGTACGAAGGGAACCCGGGCTCGCCGGGAACATCCCATCCCACGCCGAAGAGATCGAACTCGTCAGGCGCGGCCCGCTCGAAATGGCGTATTGCCGCCCGCCGCTCACGGTAGAGATCCTGTGGATGATCGGAGAGTTTGTTCGCGGAGATGCTCACGAGCAGCTTCTTGCGCGCGAACGGAACCGACTCGACCCGTGGGAAGTATTGCGTCACCGGCCAGCAGAACTTGTGGAACTTGCGGCGGTCCACGTAGCGGTCGTTCCAGGTGAGGATCGTGTCGAAGCGCTCGTGCGTCGCCGGGTCCCAGTTGGACGGGAGGACGACCTGCGGTTCCCCGGTGCAGAAGACCAGCCGCTCGCGCAGCCCCGCCTCGATCGCCTCGCTATAGAGCGGGCGGACCGGCGGCGGCGCCGCGGTGCCGCGCAGATGCCGCCGCAGCGAGCGCCCGAGGCCCCGCAGCGCCGGGACGCGCACCATCCCCGGCGGGAAGTCCCAGAGGATCAGCCGCTCGCAATCGTCGAGGGGTCGCTCATCCGCGGTCTCGAGCGCGTAACCGCGCGCGGCGAGCCGCTCGCGCAGGTGGATGAACGGCTCGTTGACGGAATCGCGCGCGGCCGGATCGAACAGCCGTCCGTCGCCATGCCCGGGCAGGTGGATCAGGATCGTGCGCATCGGCGGGCGAAGCGTAGCCAGGGGGCGTACCATCGTCAAGGCGCGAGGTCCGGGAGCGCCGCACCGCGCCCAACCCACGTCATTCCGGCGAACGCCGGAATCCACCTGTCACCCGGCTGCGTGGTTGGACTCGGAGTTGCGGCGACGGTCCGACATGCATTGAGGCCACTGGAATCAGCACGCTACCGGTGGACCCCGGCCTCCGCCGGGGTGACGCCAGGGGCTCGATCGCCCGCGGCGCTTTTCCGGCATAATCGCTGCGCATGCGTCCCGCGAAGCCACGAACCTTCGAACGATGCCGCTGAGCATCGAGCGCGACCTGCTCGCCAAGGCCGCGGCGCGCGCGGGCGGCCGCGTCGAGATCTTCGTCGAGCACCGGCAGCAGGCGGCAGCGCGCTTCGAGGCGGGGCTCTTCGTCGATCCTTCTTGCGGCTTCCTGCTCGGTGCCGGGCTGCGCCTCGTCGAGGCGGAAGCGGGCGGGCCGGCGTGGCGCTTCGTCCACCTCGAGAGCCCGACCGAGCCGCGGCTGCTGCAGGCTGCCGACCGGCTGCGCGGCGGCGCGTCCGACTCCGAGCTGCAGGCGCCGTCCGCGGGGAGGCGGTTCCGCGCCGATCCCCCCTCGGATCCCGCGGCGCTGGTGCCGGCGGGGCTCCCCGCGGCGCTGGCGCAGGTCGAGCGCGGGGCGCTGGGCGCCGATCCGCGCGTCAGCTCCTGCCGCATCGACTACGAGGCGTGGCGACAGGAGGTGCTGATCTTCGACGCCGACGGGCGCCTCACCGAGGACTCGCGCGCCTCGGTCCGCCTCCAGGTGCGCGCCGCGGCCCGCGCGGGAGGGCGCTGCGAGGAGGGGGTCGCCGTCGTCTCCTGTCCCGACCCGCTCGACCTCTTCGCGTCGCTCAGCACGGCCGAGATCGGGCGGCGCGCCGGCGACGCGGCGGTGGCGCGCCTCGACGCCGTCCCGCTCCCCTCGGGGGAGTACGCCGTCGTCTTCGCCAATCGCTGCGGCGGCGCGCTGTTCCACGAGGCGCTCGGCCACGCCCTCGAGGCCGACGTCCTGCTGCGCGGCGAGTCGCCGTACGCGGGGATGGTGGGCGAGCCGATCGCCTCCCCGCTCATCACGGTGGCCGACGACCCGACGCTCCCCGGCCGGCGCGGCTCGTATCGTTCCGATGACGAAGGGACCGCCGCCCGCCGCACGCTCCTGGTGAAGGAGGGGGTGCTGCGCGGCTTCATGAACGATCGCCGCACCGCGGCTGCCCTTGGCGCCGAGCCGACGGGAAACGGGCGCCGGGGCTCGTTCCGCGATCTGCCGCACCCGCGCATGAGCAACCTCGTGGTGGAGGGGTGGAAGGACGACCCCGACGAGATCCTGCGGGGCACGCGCGAGGGACTCTACGTCGTCGAGCTGGGGGGGGCGCGCGTCGCGTTTCCGAGCGGGGAGTTCGCCTTCGAGGTGGCGGACGGGTACCGGATCGAGGGGGGGCGGATCGGCCGGCCGGTCGAGGGGGCGGTCCTGGTCGGCACCGGCCCGGAGGTGCTGCGCCGCATCGATCGGGTGGGGAGCGACTTCCTGCTCGACCCCGGGGCGGGATCGTGCGACAAGGAGGGACAGCGGCTGCCGGTTTCGCTCGGGCAGCCCACGCTGCGCGTCTCCCGTCTCGCGGTGCGGGGGACGGCGCGATGAGCCGCCTTCCAGAGGGAGACGCCACCGGCTTCGCCCAGGAGGTGGCGCGCGCCTGCCAGCGGCGGAGCGGCATCGTCGCCTCCGAGGTGTACCTGAAGGAGAGCCGCTACCGGCGGACGGAGAGGACAGGAGCGGGCCCGATCGCGTCGAGCCCGGCCGCACCGGCCGGCACGCAAGCCGAGGAGACCGGCCTGGCGCTGCGTCTCTTCCGGGCGGAAGGGCGCGCCGGGCACGCCTGGGCGCCCGACCCGACCGACGCCGGTGCGCTCGAGATCGCCGCCGCCGCCGCCGCGAAGCTGGCCGAGCGGGCCTCCCCGGGCGCCGCGGATCTCCCGCCAGGTCCGTGGGAGCCGCCGGACCTCGATCTCTACGACCCCGCCGTGGAGCAGGAGGAGCCGGTCGCATCGCTCCTGGCGCGCATCGCGGCCGCCATCCTCGAGGAAGGGAAGGGGGAGGTCGAGGTCGAATCGCTTGCCTGCATCGCCGGCGGCTCCCGCGTCACGCTCGCCACCTCCGCGGGGTTCGCGGCGTCGTATCGCTCCACGCTGATGACCCTCATCCTGGCGCTGCGGGCGCGCCGGGGGAGTGAATCGGTCTTCGATCGCTCGGTGATCGCCGCACGGCACCTGAGCATGCTCGACGCCGATCGCCTGGGACGCGAGGCGGTGCGCCGCGCGCGCCTGCCGCTCGGGGGGGCGGTGCTCCCGCCCGGGCCCGTGCGGGTGGCGCTCGAGCCGCGGGTGGCGGCGCTGCTGGTGGAGCATCTCGCGGCGTCGCTCGTGGAGGGGGCGGTGGAGCGCGGGCGGTCCGCACTCCCCGCGACGGCGCCGGGTGAGAGCGTCGGTTCGGCGGGGATCACGCTGATCGAGGACGCGTCGCTGCCCCGCGGCCTGGGGTCCGCGCCGTTCGACGGCGAGGCTCACCCGACGCGCCCCTGGACGCTGGTCGAACGTGGGACGCTGCGTCATCTGCTCGGCGCGCGGGCGGGGCGACAGGGCGACCGCGTCGGCTCGGCCTCCCGCACGTCGTTCACCGAGCCGCCGCGCCGCGAGCCGGCGAACCTGCACCTAGCCCGCGGCGAGCGCGGTCCGCGCGCGCTCGTGGCGGAGGCGGGAAGCGTCTTCCGCGTCACCGGCGCGTCGCTGCTGGGTCGCGGCGGCCCGGCATCGGGAGAGGTGGTGCTCGCGGCCTCCGGCGAGCGGCTCGAGTCGGGCGCATTCGTCGAAGGGGTGCGCGGCGTGACGCTGGTCGGGCGGCTCCGCGATATCCTCGCGGGCGTGCTCGAGGCGGGGAACGATCTCTCGTTCCACCTCCGCGGCAGCGTCGTCGGCTCCCCCACGTTGTTGATCGACGGGATGTGGGTGGCGTGAGGCGCGGGGGGGAGCCGCGGTTTCGCGAGGGGAGAAGCAGATGATCGTCAGGGCCTGGCATGGCCGCGTCGCCGCGGAGAAGGCCGACGCCTATCACGAGTTCCTGCTGCGGGTGGCGGTCCCGGACTACGCGCGGGTCGCCGGAAACCGCGGCTGCCAGATCCTCCGCCGCGCGGAGGGGGGCGAGGCGCACTTCCTGCTCCTGTCGTACTGGGACTCGCTCGACGCGGTGCGCGGGTTCGCCGGCGAGCCGGTCGAGCGAGCGCAGTACTACCCGGAGGACGCCGGGTTCCTGCTGGAGATGGAGGAGAATGTCGTCCACTACGAGCTTGACGGCCCTCCGACTCAGCCGCTTCGGAGACCCCCCGACGATTCGCGGGCGGTGAAGGCGCCGGCACCGAGCGGCCTGCTCGTGCGCGAGATGACCGCGGCCGATGCCGCCGGGGTGGCGGTCCTCACCGGGCAGCTTGGGTACGAGTCGAGCACGGCCGCGATCGCACGGCGGTTCGCGGGGCTCGCAAGCGTCCCGGAGTCGCTGGTGATGGTCGCGGAGCGGGATCGCGAACTGGTCGGCTGGGTGCACGTGCTGGTGCAGCGGCGGCTCGAGGTCGATCCCTTCGCGGAGATCGGCGGCCTGGTGGTGGACGACCGGGCGCGCGGGGCGGGGATCGGCGCAGCGCTGGTGGCGGCAGCCGAGTCGTGGGCGCGCGCGCAGGGGTTGACGGCGATGCGTGTGCGGTCGAACACGGTGCGGGCCGACGCGCACCGCTTCTACCAGCGCGAAGGGTATGCGGTTCTCAAGACCCAGGTGAACTTCCACAAGGCGCTCACCGAGTCCTAGCCGGAGGCGACCCCGTCCGCCCCTCTCTGTCACCCCGGCGAAGGCCGGGGTCCACCGGTAGCGAGGTGATCCCGTGGGGCGCGATGCCTGTCGTCGGATCGGCGGAGCTCTCAGCCCAACCACGCTCCCGGGCGTTCGGTGGATTCCGGCTTGCGCCGGAATGACGGTGGTTAGGGCGATCGTCTCGCGAATCCCGTCGCCCGCCAGCTTCGTGTTCGATTCGCTCGGAAGAATCTGACAAAGTAGCCTTGCGCCGGAATCACGGCGCGGGGTGCGATCTGTCGGCCCCCCCCATCGCGGGAACCCGGCGAGCCTCCTTGGGGTCAAAGTTTGTGGCGCGACACCTCAGCGCCGCAACCCCCTGGAGACTGCCGCATGCGGCGCAGAGGCTGGTGGCGGATCGGCGTGCTGGCCGCGGCAATCGCGGCATTCATGGCCGCGGCGCTGGCGCGCGCCGAGGGGCCGGGCCGGCAGGCTACGCTCCCCGAGAACACCCCCTTCACCGAGGCCCCCGCGGCCGAGAGCGCCGCGATCGCCGGGTTGATCGACCGCGCCGGGTCGGCCCTCGCGGCAGGGCGAACCCCCTCCGACCTGCTTGCCGACCCCGAGTTCCTGCCTGCCCACGAGCACCCGCGCTTCCGCAAGCTCATCCGGGAGAAGGCACAAGCGGCGCCCCTGACGCTCGTGACTCCCGCCGAGCCGGGAGACCGCCTGGTGATCCGCGGCGTCGTGCGGACCGCCGCGGGGGCGGCGGCGCCGGACGTCCTCCTCTACGCCTACCAGACCAGCGCGAAGGGGCTGTACTCGGACCGGGCCGCGCACTTCTCGTCGGGGGACGGAGACCCCGGGCATGCTCGCCTCTTCGGGTACCTCCGGACCGATCGCTCGGGGGCCTACGAAATCCGGACGATCCGCCCGGCGTCGTATCCGCGCTCCGACCTGCCGGCGCACCTCCATGTCCATCTCGAGCCCCCGCACGGGGGGAGCACCGTGATCACCGAGATCGTCTTCTCCGACGACCCGCTGCTGACCGCCCCCCGCCGGCACGAGGCCGAGGAGGTCGGGTTCGCGATCTGCAGCCCGGAGCGCGGCCAGGACGGGACGCTCGCCGCCGTGGCCGACTTCAGGCTGCGCTGAGCGGCTAGCCCCCCGCGGCGTGGCCGTCTCGGCCTGCTAGAATCGTCGGCGGAGGGGACCCGAAGATGATGACCCAGCCCAATCCCAAACCTCGCTTCCTCGTTCCGCTGCTGATCATCGCGTTCTCACTCGCGCTGCGGTACGTCCCGGCCTGGCTCGCCCCGTTTACGATGTTCCACTTCATGACCCTCGGGTTCGCCCCGCTCCTCGGGATGCTCGGCATCCTGATCTGGTGGACCTTCGCCCGGCGCGTGAGCTGGCGCGATCGGCTCTTGGGCGTCGGCGCGGGTATCCTCGCGCTCGTCCTCGTCGTGCTCGTCGCGGACCAGTCCTTGATGTTCGCGCTCATGAGCGAGGCGATCCCCCTGGCGCTCCTGCTCGTCGGGATAGCCCTCCTGTTCACCCGCTCGTGGGACTGGAAGAAGCGGCGATGGCTCCTCGCGAGCTGCCTCGCGGTCGCCCTCCTGCCCTGGACCGCATTCCGCGTCACGGGGCAGCGAGGCGACCTTGGTTTCGAGGTCCTGCCGCGCTGGGGCAAGACCGCCGAAGCGCACTTCCTCGACGCCCTCCGCGCGGGCGGAGCCGCAGATCCGGCCCACCGCGAGAGCGGATCGCTCGTCGGAGTGCCATCCGCCTGGCCGGGCTTCCGCGGACCCTCGCGCGACGGGATCGTGCGCGGCGTTACGTTCGCAACCGACTGGCAAGCGAACCCGCCCAAGGCGCGCTGGCGCCATCCGGTGGGCCCGGCCTGGTCCTCCTTCGCCGTCGCGGGCGGCCTGGCCTTCACGCAGGAGCAGCGCGGCGAGGACGAGGTGGTCGTGGCCTACAGCCTCGAGGATGGGCGCGAGGTGTGGGTCCACGCGGGCAAGGAGCGCTTCGAGGAGCCGCAGGGCGGCCCCGGCCCGCGCGCGACGCCGGCGTACGACGACGGAAAGGTGTACGCCCTCGGCGCGAACGGAAACCTTACGGGCCTCGACGCGGCGACCGGAGAAAAGCTGTGGAGCCGCAGCCTGCGCGATGACGTGAAGGCTCCGCTGCCATCGTGGGGCTTCTCCAGCTCGCCGCTCGTCGCCGGACGCGCCGTGATCGTGTTCGCCGGCGCCGCGGGCAACCAGGGCCTCGTCGCCTACGACCGCGACACGGGGGACCGGATCTGGACCGCGGGCCAGGGCATGTTCAGCTACGCCTCGCCGATGCCGGCGAACATCGGCGGCGTCCCGCAGGTGCTGATCGCATCCGAGTTCGGGATCGAGGCGTTCCGGCCCGAGGACGGCAAGCCCGTCTGGCAGCACGACTGGAACATGCCTCAGATGCCACGCATGGTCATGCCGCTCTTGCTCGCGGATCAGAGCACGGTGATGTTGCCCACCGGCTTCGGCCGCGGAACGCGCAGCATCGCCGTCCAGGCATCGAACGGAACCTTCTCGAGCGAGACGAACTGGGAGTCGCTCGCACTCAAGCCGTATTTCAACGATGCGGTGTGCCACAAGGACCACTGCTACGGCTTCGACGGCAATATCTTCGCCTGCATCGATGCGCGGACGGGGGAGCGGAGCTGGAAGGGCGGCCGCTACGGCAACGGTCAGGTCGTGCTGCTGGAGGATATGGATACGCTGCTCGTCACCACCGACGACGGCGAGGTCGTCCTCGTCGCGGCCGACCCCGCAGCCCTCCGCGAGATCGCCCGTTTCAAGGCGCTCCAGGGCAAGACCTGGAACCACCCGGTAGTCGCGGACGGCGTGCTCCTCGTGCGGAACGCGGAGGAGGCGGCGTGCTACGAGGTAAGATGATGCCCACTTTCGCCGGCTAGCCGCCCGGGACGAGAACGAGTGTGGTCACCGTCGGGCCGGGGAGGAACGGCGTCGGCTCGCCGCGCACCCAGGCGGCATGGCCGTCGCGGTAGTGGGGCGAAAGCGGGTGACCGCTCTGCCCGCACGGCATGTGGAAGATCCCCTCCTCCTCCTTGCCGGGCGACACGACCATCCGCTGCGAGGCGCCGTACGTCGCGCCCTGGGCGCGGGGGAGGTCGCCGTCGCCCGGAAGCGGCTCCGCGGGCATGTCGAGGAAGCGGCCGAGGAACGGGACGGCGAGGCTGAGGGGATGCTGGATGCGCGCCGTGTTCCGCTCCCCCCAGGTGTGCGCGGCGAGCGGCGAGCCGTCCTTGAGGAAGTTCTGGATCGTCCTGTCGATCGCGGCGAGGATCTGATCGTCCCAGCTCCCATACTTCGGGTCCAGGAGGTGGGGCGGCCGCTCCGTCACCAGCCGCCAGAGCGGCCCCTCCTGCTGGTTCATGCGGCGATACTCGAAGCGCGCGTCGGCCGCCTTGCAGGGGGCGACGAGGGGGGCGAACACCTGCTCCGCCAGCGTCAGCCGGAAGGCGCGCACCATCCGGAAACCGACCGAGTCGATCGCGGCGCGCCCGCCCCATCCCTCCACGAAGCGCCGCAGCTCGGCGCGGTGAGGATCGGCCGCGACGGCGGCGTCGGTGAGCGCGGCGAGGAGCAGGTCGTGCCAGCGCTCGTGGAACAGCGCCCGGTCGTCGAGCTGGATCGCCAACAGGTCGCGCGGCACGGCTGCCTCGAGTCCCCGCAGCGCGTCGCGGATCTGGCCGGCGCGGCTGCCGAGGTCGTACCCGCCATCGCCGATCGTCCGCAGCATCTCGCCGTCGACGACGCGGGCGTTCGCGCTCCACAGCCGCCCGTCCGGCGGTGCGATCACCGCCGGGACCTCGGCGTCCCCGACCCAGCCGTCCCAGCGGCGCGTGCCGTCCGCCCAGGAGACAGGGCTCCGGCCGTCGAGTCCGATCCGGCGGGGGAGCCGCCCCAGGAGCGTCCAGCCGATCCTTCCCGCCGCCTCGGCGACGAGCAGGTTCTGCGGCGGCGAGCCGATCCGGTGCGCGATTGCAAACGCGGCGTCGAGGTCGGCTGCCTGCTCGAGACGCATGTGCTCGAGGTTCACCGCCTCCACGTCGTGGGC
>Ga0137429_1000031_pt1 | contig 78992 bp, 68 predicted proteins | sample EasRivERMZT736_2_FD_102304 | JGI IMG/M metagenome (GOLD analysis project Ga0137429, IMG submission 102304) | Soil microbial communities from meander-bound floodplain in the East River, Colorado, USA - East River MetaG ERMZT736_2 | ecosystem: Environmental > Terrestrial > Soil > Floodplain ...
TCCTGGACGGCGTCTCTCGCGGAGACTGCTGCCGTTCGGGGGGCTTTTTACTTCGGAGTCTCGGAAACATCAAGAGCAACCCGTTGCGAATCCATCACTTGCCGTGATCCCGATTCGCGGTTTTTTATTTAGTGCCGCGGACCGCTACCCGGTACCATTCTGGTAGCTCTCATAGGCCTTGATGATCGACTGCACGAGGGGATGACGCACCACGTCGGTCTCGTTGAAGTAGGTGAACCCGATCGCCTCGATCGAGGCCAGCACCTGCTGCGCCTCCACGAGACCGGAGGGACGGTCGTGAGGGAGGTCGATCTGGGTGACATCCCCCGTCACGACGACCTTGGAGTTGAAGCCGCAGCGGGTGAGGAACATCTTCATCTGCTCGCGGGTCGTGTTCTGCGCCTCGTCGAGGATCACGAAGCAGTCGTTGAGCGTCCGTCCTCGCATGAACGCGAGCGGTGCGACCTCGATCGTGCCATTCGAGAGCAGCGCGTCGCCGTGCGCCCGCTCGGTCAGATCGTAGAGGGCGTCGTAGAGCGGCCGCAGGTACGGATCGACCTTCGCGATCAGGTCGCCGGGAAGGAAGCCGAGCTTCTCGCCCGCCTCGACCGCCGGGCGCACCAGGACGATGCGCTCGACCCGCTTCTCCGCCAGGAACTCGAGCGCCATCGCGACCGCCAGATAGGTCTTGCCCGTCCCCGCGGGACCGATCGCGAAGACCATGTCGAGCGTCCGAATCCGGTCGACGTACTCGCGCTGGTTGAGGCTCTTCGGCGACACCTGCTTCTTGGCGGACGGCAGGATGCGCGACTCGGTGAAGTACCCCTTCAGGGCCGCACGCCGATCCTGCTGGGCGACGCGGACCGCGGTGGCGATGTCCCCATCCTGTATCGTGTATCCCGATTCGGCGAGCTGCGAGAGCTGCGTGAGGATTCCGGCCACCGTGTCCGCCGCGGTCGCCTCCCCCTCGATCGTCATCTCGACCCCGCGTGCCGCGATGCGAACCTGGAACGCCCGTTCGAGCTGCTTCAGGTTGGTGTCGAACGGGCCATAGAGCGAGGCCAGCCCGGACTCAGACACGATCACCTTCTTCGTGCCGTTCGGCTCCGCCGGCCGTGCTCGAGGAGGGATTGTGCCCAGGGGGAATTCCGCCTACTGGCCGGACTGCGAGGGGGAATCCCCCGGCTTGCGCCGCCGCGCCTCACGCACCGCGTCGTCGACCTCGCCGCGAGGCACGTCCCTCGGGATCTTGAGGGTCTGACGCGGGTAGATCAGGTCGGGGTCCTTGATCTGCGAGCGATTGGCCTTGAAGATGAGCGGCCACTGGAAGGCGTCACCATACTGGCTGTCCCCCCTGGCGATCCGCCAGAGGGTGTCGCCGGGCGCCACGGTGTAGCTTTCGGGGAGTGGAGGCGGTTCCTCGGGATGCCGTGCCGCCTCTTCCTCGAGCCGCCGGCGACGCTCGGCCTCGGCCAGCCGCCGGGCCGCTTCCTCCTCCTCCCGGGCCACCGCGATCGCCTTCTCCCTCGCGGTGCCCGCCAGCTCCGCCGCGGCCAGCGCCGCATCGCGGGATTGGGGAGCATTGCAGGGACTCGTCGCGAGGCGCTTCGACTCCTCCAGGCGTGCACGCGCCGCCGCCAGATCTCCTCCGGCGCGCGAGTCCGCTTCCGCCCGCACCGCCTCTCCGATGGCGGCCTCCGCGCGCTGCGTCGCCGCGGCCGCCTCGGCGCGGGCCTGATCACGCTCCGCCGCCGCCGTCGAGGCGGCCTGATCGGCGAGCGCCATGACTCCGGGAGCCGCCTTGCTCGCCTTGCCAAACCTCCGCGCCTCCGCGAGCGCGTTCAGGTCGCCGAGCGCCGCGGTCGCCTCTCCGAGCGCCGCCGGCGCGAACTGCGCGGCACAGGCCGCCCGGGCACGCTCGACGGCGGCATTCGCAGCCGCGATTTCGTGCGGGGGCTTGCGGGCGCAACCCAAAGACGCCGCAAGCGCCAGGGTCATCGCCAAGCGTCGCATCCCCCTCCCCCCATCGTGCATCGACTCGTCTCTCCCCGCCGGGCTCGCAAGCGCGTCGCAAACGTAACAGATGACCTGGGGGCTGTCAAGGAATCAGGGCGTGCGGATCCGCAAGCAAAACATTGTCTATAAATAACTTATATCGCGGCGACCCTCACGCTGGGTGGTCCTCCCCGGCCCGGATCCCCAGTTCCCGGAGCTGCGCGTCGGCCACTTCCGACGGGGAGCCGGTCATCAGGTCGGCGCTGGACGTCGTCTTCGGGAACGCAATCACATCCCGCAGCGAGGTCGCCCCGGTCAGCAGGGCGACGATCCGGTCCAGCCCCAGGGCGATCCCGCCGTGGGGGGGAGCGCCGTACCCGAGGGCCTGCACGAAGAACCCGAACTTGCTGGCGATCTCCTCATCGCTCAGGCCCAGCCGCGAGAGGATCCGGCGCTGCACCCCGGCATCGTGAATCCGGATGCTGCCGCCCCCCAGCTCCCAGCCGTTCATGACCAGATCGTACGCCTGGCTGCGGATCCGGCCCGGGTCGGTCTCGAGGAGTGCGAGGTCCTCCGGTCGTGGGCTCGTGAACGGGTGATGACAGGAGACCCACCGCTGCGCCCCCTCGTCGTAGTCGAGCAGGGGAAACGCCTCCACCCAGAGAATGGCGTCGCGGTCGGCCGGCACGAGGCCGCGGCGACGGGCCAGATCCTGTCGCAACCAGCCCAGCGCCGCGGCGACGACCTTGCCCGCATCCGCCGCCAGCAGGACCAGGCTTCCGCGCTCGGCTCCGAGCGCTTCCGCCAGTGCCCGCGTCTGCCCCTCGCCGAGGTGCTTGAGGGCCGACGAGGTGATCCCCTCCTCCCCCTGCTTGATCCAGACGAGTCCCTTCGCCCCGAGCCGGCGCACCCCCTCCGTCATCTCGTCGAGCTCGCGCCGTGGAGTCGCCGCTCCCCCCGGCACCGCGATCCCGCGCACCACCCCCTCCGGGCCCAGCGCGGCGAACGGCGGGAAGGGGAGCGTCCGCGCCATCGCGCTCACGTCGACGATCGGGAGGTCGTAGCGCAGGTCGGGCCGATCGGACCCGTAGCGCGTCATCGCCTCGTCGTAGCTGAGCCGGGGCACGCGCGCCGGCCAGGGCCGCCCCGCCACCGCGAAGACGCCCGCCATCATCTCCTCGACGAGCCGGTAGATGTCCTCCGGGGTCACGAACGACATCTCGATGTCGATCTGGGTGAACTCCGGCTGCCGGTCCGCCCGCAGATCCTCGTCGCGGAAGCAACGCGCGAGCTGGAAGTAGCGCTCGAAACCGCTCACCATGAACAGCTGCTTGAAGAGCTGCGGCGATTGCGGCAAGGCAAAGAAGCGGCCAGGATAGATGCGGCTCGGCACCAGATAATCCCGCGCCCCTTCGGGCGTCGACTTGGTGAGCATCGGGGTCTCGATCTCGTAGAACCCGGCGGCGTCGAGCATGCGTCGGACCTCGAGAGCGATCCGATGCCGCAGGGCGAGGTTCCGCTGCAGCGCGGGACGCCTGAGGTCGAGATAGCGCCAGCGCAATCGCTGCTCCTCCCCCGCCGCCTCCAGGTCGTCGAGGCTGATCGGCAGCGGCGCAGAGGCGTTCAACAGGCGCACCGCGGACACCTGCACCTCGACCTCCCCGGTCGGCAGCTGCGGGTTGAGGTTCGCCGCGTCGCGCGCCACCACCTTGCCGGTCGCCGCGATCACCGACTCCGAGCGCAGTTCCCCGGCTGCGGCATGCGCCGGGGCCGCGGCGTCAGGATGGAAGACGAGCTGCACCAGACCGGCCCGATCGCGCAGATCGATGAACAGCAATCCGCCATGATCCCGGCGGCGGTGGACCCAGCCGCAGAGCACCACCTCGCGCCCGACATCCTTGGCGCGCAGGTCACCGCAGGCGTCCGTCCGTTCAAACCCCGACTTGGTCGTCATCGCTCCTCGCCGTGTGCAGGCGTGCGTCCGAGCCGGCGGGCCGCAGCGGCGACCTGCGCCATCGGCACCGTCTCCTGGTGGCCGTCCGCGAGCCGCTTCAGGACGCAGCTGCCACTCGTCAGTTCCGCCTCGCCGAGCAGGAGCGCCACCCGCGCACGCAGGCGATCCGCCCGGCGCATCTGCGCGCCCAGCGCCCGCGGGCGGAAATCATACCGCACCGAGAGGTGCGCCCCGCGCAGTTCCTGCGCCAGCCGCGCGAGCCGGCCGTGCGCTTCCGCGCCGACTCCGACCAGGAAGAGATCCACCCCCTCCGGCTCCAGATCGGGGTGGTCGTCAGGAAGGACCAGGACGATCCGGTCGAGTCCCATCGCGAACCCGAGACCAGGGAGGTCGGGGCCGCCGAGCGTCGCCATCAGGCCGTCGTAGCGACCCCCGCCGAGCACCGCATCCTGCGAGCCGAGGCCGCCCGCCGTGACCTCGAACGCGGTGCGCACGTAGTAGTCGAGCCCACGCACCAGACGCGGCGCGTCCGTGAACGCCACGCCCAGGGCCGCGAGCGCGGACTTCACGGCCGCATGATGATCGGCGCAGGCCGGACACAGGTGGTCGCCGATCACCGGAGCGGCTGCGAGCGTCGCGCGATCCGCGGCCACCTTGCAGTCGAAGACCCGGAGCACGTTCTGGTCATAGCGTCGCCGGCAGTCGGCGCAGAGCACCGGCAGGCGCGGCTCGAGATACTCGCGCAGCGCCTCGCGGAAGGCGGGCCGGCAGTTCGCATCTCCCACCGAGTTGAGATGGAGCGTCAGGTCACGCAGACGGAGCGACGCCAGGTAGTCGAGGGCCATGGCGACGACCTCCGCATCCGACCCTGGTTCCGACTCGCCGATCACCTCGACTCCGATCTGGTGGAACTGTCGCAGCCGTCCACGCTGCGGGCGCTCGTAGCGGAACTGCGGCCCGATGTAGAACATCCGCTCGGCGCGCGGATCGTGCGCCAGGCCGTGTTCCAGATAGGCCCGCACCACCGGCGCCGTGTTCTCCGGGCGCAGCGCCACGCGCTCGTCGCCGCGCTCGAGGACGTACATCTCCTTGTGGACGATGTCGGTCGCTTCGCCGACCCCGCGGGCGAACAGCTCGTACGCCTCCAGGATTGGGGTCCGGATCTCGACGAACCCGTAGCGCCCGAACACTGCCCGGGCCTGCTCCTCGGCGAGCCGCCACTTGCGGATCTCCGCGGGGAGGATGTCCTTGGTGCCTCGCACGGCGCGGGCTTGCGTCATGGGCGATCCTGGGGGGCGTCCGGGGTGCAGCGGTCCAGAGTCTCCGCTCGCGGGAGGCGAACCATAGCACATGGGTTCCCGGAGCAGCAACGAGTGGATGCTATACTGCGAGCGCGGCGGCGGGTCTGCCTCCGGTCGCGTCCGCCGCCTGGAGGTAGTCGCTGTCCCTCGCCGTTCACCCTCTGCGGGTCGCCGCGCTCCTCGTCGCCACGCTCGCGGCAGGATGTCGACGGGATCCGGAGTCGCTCACCTGGCGCGTGCCGCGCAGCGCGCCGACCCCTCCGCCGCTGGAGTTCGCGCTGCTCTGGGACGTCCCGGCCCCCACCTGCCCCGGGGAGCTCGCCGCGGATCTCCCGGGCCACGTCGACCTGCGGGACGGTCAGACCCGGACCCGCCTCCGCCTGATCGACGGGCAGGAGGTCTCCGGTCGCGAGCCCGCACCGGCGCCACCGCCCGCGGTAGAGGGGGATGGCGCGCTGGCCCGACACCCGGAGTTCGCCGGCCGCACCGCGTCGGTGCCTTGGGATGGACTGGCGCTGTTTGCGCTTCCGGAGCGCGCCACGCTCGTGGCCTTCGATCTCGAGAAGGAGCGCATCGCGTGGGAGTTCCACGCCGCCGCGGCGACCGTCGTCGCACCCCAGGTGGTTCGCGGACGGGTGGTGTTGGTCTCCCTCGACAATCACCTCTACTGCGTTCGCGCGGCGAACGGGCACCAGCTCTGGCGCGTGCGCGCCGCGGCGCGGCTGAGACTGGCGACCGCGCTCTGGCGCGACCGCGTCATCGTGGCGCCCGAAGGAGCGCCCGAGCTCGAGGCGTTCCACCTCGTCGACGGCTCGCGGGCGGGGAAGTTCCAGCTCGGCGACGCCACGGCACGGGCCGTCACCGCGCCGGCCGTGATCGAGGACGTGCTCGTCGTCGCCTACGCCCGCTACGGCTCGGCGGCCTGCCGCCTGCGCGCGGCTCGCCTGCGAGAGGGAGGCTCCGGCTGATCTCGCCGGGCGACTGACCTATAATCCCCCCCATTCCCGGGCACTGCGGCGGGCCGCCGCCGCGCCCCGACCGGCTCTGGCCGCTCTGGCCGCCCTGTCCGTTGAGGTGTCCGTCCGATGCCACCCACTCCGCCCCATCCCGACGCCAGCCGCCGTGCCGACCCCGTTCGCCTGCCGGGGCGAGTCCTCTTCCTCACCGAGGACCCCGCGCTAGTGAGGCGCCAGATCGAGGGTGGCGACCTCGGCGTCAGCCCCGCGGCGAAGCTGCGGGATGACATCTCGACCGACGAGATCACTCCCGCCTACGTCTGCTACTACTTCGACGAGACGCTCGGGGAGTTCCCTTACGTCGGCTTCACCGCGGGGGGCGAGCGTCCGATCGGGCGTGGCGACGTGAAGCGAGGCGGCTTCGCGGTCAGCGTCTCCGGCAAGCGGCGCGGCAAGGGGTCGAGCAGGGAGGCCGCCCCGTATGCGGAGTGGTGTGCCGGCATCCGCCTGGTGGTCGCTGAGAACATCGAGCGGATCTACCGCCAGAACTGCCATAACCTCGGGCTGCTCACGACCACCGACTTCGGGATCCTGGCCCGCGTCCAGCGCGGCGAGGCGATCCCGCTTGCCGAGTTCACGGCGGGAACCGACCCCATCACCCGGCAGATCATCGAGCGGGGGGGGCTGTACGCATTCAACCTGGCGCGCCTCGCCGGGGAGGTCCACCTCCCTGCGGTGGACGCCTCCCCTCGCCCCCTGACGCTCGCCGAGAAGATCTTCGCGGCCCACTGGGTCGCGGACGCGGCTCGCGGGGAGGTGGGGGTGCTCTCCGTGCAGCCCGGTGAGGCCGGCTTCGCCCGTTGCGACCTGCGGTTCAGCCACGAGTATGTGACCCCGATGGCAGCGGCCTTCTTCCACGCCCAGGCTGGACGAGAGGCGCGCGTCGCCGAACCGGGAAGCGTGCTCTTCTTTCGCGACCATCTGACCTTTCTTGCCGACTCGATGACCGAGGAGCGCAAGCGCCAGGGGCTCCTCGAGGTGGCGCAGCAGCTGAAGGTCAAGCAGGAGGAGTTCGCCGCGGAGCAGGGGATCCGCCTGCACGGAGAGCTGCCGGGCGGGCAGGGCTCGGAGGCGATCTGCCACTCCAAGGTGCTGCAGGACTATGCCCTGCCGGGACAGCTGATCATCGGCTCCGACTCGCACACGCCGCACAGCGGCGCGGTCGGCTGCCTGGCCTTCGGTGTCGGCACGACCGACATCTTCAACTCGTGGATCACGCGCGATGTGCAGGTGAAGGTGCCGCCGACGGTGCGCGTGGTGGTGCGCGGACGCCGGCCCGCGGGGATCACCGCCAAGGACTACATGCTGGCCATCCTGGCCCACCCGTACGTCCGCTCCGGCGAGGCGATCGGGAAGGTGGTGGAGTACGCCGGCGAGGCCGTGGAAGCTCTCGACATCGACGAGCGGGCGACCATGACCAACATGGCGGCCGAGGTGGGCGCCTTCACCGGGATCATCGCCCCCGACGAGAAGACCGCCCGCTTTCTCGCCGCGATGCGCGGCATGGATCTGACGGCCGCGCGCGAGCTTTGCGCGCGCTGGCAAGGCGACCCGGGTGCGACCTACGAGCGAACGCTCGAGATCTCCGCCGACGCCCTGCGGCCGATGGTCGCGCTCCCCGGCGATCCCGGCAACGGCATTCCGATCGAACAGGTCGGATCGGTGCGGATCGACATCGCCTACGGCGGCTCCTGCACCGCCGGCAAGCGCGAGGACATGGACATGTACGCGCGCGTCCTCGCGGACGGGCTGGCGCACAATCAGCGGGTGGCGCCCGGAGTCACCTTCTGGATCCAGTTCGGCTCGCAGGAAGTAAAGCAGTACTGTCAGCAGCGCGGCTACCTCGAGATCTTCGCTGCCGCCGGCGCCAAGGTGATCGAGCCGTCGTGCGGTGCCTGCATTAACGCCGGTCCGGGCGTGAGCGACAACCGCGATCAGATCACCGTCAGCGCCATCAACCGGAACTTCCCCGGAAGGAGCGGGCCGGGGCAGATGTACCTCGCGAGCCCGTTGACCGTGGCCGCCTCGGCGCTCGCCGGACGCATCGTCGCCTACGAGCCGCCGCCGGCGGCAGGGGGGAAAGCGGGATGAAACCCGTGCCCCGAACGCCGGAGCTGCAGACGCGGCGGCTCGGCCTGGATGACGCCACGCTGCGTGGCCTTTATCGGGTCATGCTCCTGTCGCGCCGCCTCGACGACAAGGAGATCCAGCTCAAGCGCCAGAACCGGATCTACTTCCAGATCAGCGGCGCGGGGCACGAGGCGGTGCTGGCCGCCGCAGGGCTGCTCCTGCGGCCGGGCTCCGACTGGTTCTATCCTTATTATCGCGACCGCGCCTTGTGCCTGGCCCTCGGGATGACGCCGCTCGAGCAGCTCCTGTCGGCGGTCGGGGCCGAGGCGGATCCGAACTCTGGCGGTCGGCAGATGCCGTCCCACTGGGGCCATCGCCGCCTGGGTATCGTCAGTCAGTCGAGCCCCACCGGCACCCAGTTCCTGCAGGCGGTCGGCTGTGCCGAGGCCGCGGTGCGCCGCGAGCAGATCCCCGAGCTCGCAGCCGGGGGGCTCGTCCCCGCCCACCGCGATGAGGTCGTCTACGTCTCGGGGGGGGACGGATCGACCAGCGAGGGGGAGTTCTGGGAGTCGCTCAACTCCGCCTGCACCCTGCGCCTTCCAGTCCTCTACCTGATCGAGGACAACGGCTACGCCATCTCCGTGCCCGTGGAAGTGCAGACGCCGGGGGGGAACATCTCCGCCCTGCTGCGCAACTTCCCCGCCCTGCACGTTGCGGAGGTCGATGGCACCGACCCGCTCGCCTCCTACGAGGTGCTGCGCGAGGCAATCGCGCACGTGCGGCGCCGCGAGGGGCCCGCGCTCGTGCACGCCCGCGTCACCCGTCCCTACTCCCACTCCCTTTCGGACGACGAGCAGTTCTACCGGCCCGCCGCCGAGCGCGAGGAGGAGGAGCATCGCGAGCCGATTCGGCGCTTCGGTGAGTGGCTCGAGCAGGAGGGGATCCTCCCGGCGCGGGAACGCGACCGACTCGCGGCCGAGGTGGACGAGGAGGTTCAGCGCGCGACCGAGACGGCGCTGCTGGCCCCCGCCCCCTCCGTCTCCAGCGCCCTGCGCTACATCTACTCCCCGGAGATCGACCCACGCGGCGAAGCGTTCGCGGAGCCGCCGCCGCCGGCGGGGGCCGCGGACAAGACGATGGTGGACCTGCTGAACGCCGCGATGCGCGACGAGATGGCCCGTGACCCGCGCATCCTGGTGTTCGGGGAGGACGTCGCCGACGTGTCGCGAGAGGAGCATCTGACGGAGGTCAAGGGAAAGGGGGGCGTGTTCAAGGTCACGCACGGACTGCAGCGTCGCTTCGGCTCGGCGCGCGTCTTCAACTCCCCCCTCGCGGAGGCGAACATCGTCGGGCGTGCCATCGGCCTTGCCACGCGGGGATTCAAGCCGGTGATCGAGATCCAGTTCTTCGATTACATCTGGCCGGCCTACATGCAGATCCGCAACGAGATGGCGAACCTCCGCTGGCGATCGAACAACGCCTTCTCCTGCCCCCTGGTCGTGCGGGTGCCGATCGGCGGCTACCTCAAAGGGGGCGCGCCTTACCATAGCCAGTGCGGCGAGGTGCTGTTCACCCACATCCCCGGGCTCCGGGTCGTGATGCCGTCGACTGCGCTCGACGCGAACGGCCTGCTGCGCACGGCCATTCGTTGCGACGACCCCGTGCTCGTGCTCGAGCACAAGCACCTCTACCGCCAGACCTACAACAAGGGAGCGTACCCGGGAGCGGACTACACCGTGCCGTTCGGGAAGGCGCGCACCGTGCGTGCGGGGTCCGACCTCACCGTCATCACCTACGGGGCCCTGGTCCAGCGCTCACTGCTTGCCGCGAAGGCGGCCGAGACGGAAGGGATCGCGGTCGAAGTCATCGACCTGCGGAGCCTCAGCCCGTATGACTGGGACGCCGTGGCCGCTGCCGTGCGCCGCACCGGCCGCGCCCTGGTTGCCTACGAGGATGTCCGCGCCTTCGGGTACGGAGCCGAGATTGCCGCACGCATTGCGGACGAGCTCTTCGAGCACCTCGACGCCCCGGTTCGCCGGGTCGCCGCCGAGGACGTCTTCGTTGCCTACCATCCGGACCTGGAGGACCGCATCCTGCCGCAGGTCGGAGACCTGACGGCCGCGATGCTCGACCTCGCCCGCTACTGATTGCCGCGCCGGATCCACTCGGCGACGAACGAGCCCGCGGCCTCCGTGCCGAGGCTCCCCCCGAGGTCGCGGGTGCACTGTTCCGCGCGCACGGCCTCGGCGACGGCCCCCTCCACGGCGCGGGCCGCGGCGGTCTCCCCCAGGTGCTCCAGCATCATGGCCGCCGTGAGCACCGCGCCGAACGGGTTGGCGATGTCCTGACCTGCGTACTTCGGGGCCGAACCGTGCACCGGCTCGAACATCGCCGCCACGCCGGGGTGCACGTTTCCGGAGGCCGCCATCCCGAGCCCGCCCTGCAGCGCTGCGCCCAGGTCGGTGACGATGTCGCCGAACATGTTGCAGGTCACGATCACCTGGAAGCTCTGCGGCCTCCGCACCAGTTGCATCACCAGCGCATCGACGTAGAGGTGCTCGCGCTCGATCTCCGGATACTCGTCCCCCACCTCCGCGAAGACGCGTTGCCAGAGGTCGTGGCCGAAGCGCAGCACATTGCTCTTGTCGCTCATGCACACCCGTGTCAATCCGCGCGCGCGAGCGAAGGCGAAGGCATGGCGGATGATCCGCTCGACCCCTTTGCGGGTGTTGACGTCCTCCTGCACGGCGATCTCGTCCGGAGTGCCGCGCTTGAACTGTCCCCCGATCCCGACGTACAGCCCCTCGGTATTCTCCCGGAACACCGTGAAGGAGATCGACTCGGCGGCCACGTGCTTCAGGGGACAGAGGCGATCGGCGAGCACCCGCACGGGCCGCTCGTTGACGTACAGGTCCAGCCGGAAACGCGTGCCGAGCAGGATGTCGGCCGCGTGGCGCATGTCGGGGACGCGGGGATCACCGAACGCCCCCATGAACACCGCCGCGGCCCGCCGGAACTCGTCGAGTCCCTCCGGCGGCAGCGTTTCTCCGGTGCGCAGGTAGCGCTCCGCTCCCCAGTCTCGCACCACCGCATCGACGCCGCAGAATCCGGAGGCTTCGACCGCCTCCAGCACCTTCAGCGCCTCGCGCGTCACCTCCGGACCGATCCCGTCTCCCGGGACCACCACGATCGCATGTCGTCGCATCAGGCCTCCCCCGGAGGACGTCGGTTCAGCGGCGCGAGCTCGCACCTCGGAAAGGCGCCAGCCGCTGGCGCAGCGCCTGCTCGTCGACGCGTCCGCAGCAGATCGCCTCCCCATCCAGCAGGAGCACCGGCACTTCGTCCCCCCAGGCGGCGGCGAGATCCGGGCGCGTGTCGACGTCGATACGCTGGCAGTCGACCCCGTGCTGCGGGAGCAGCCGCTCGACGATGCTCCACGCCGCCGCGCACAGCGGGCACGCCTCCCGCTCCAGGAAAAGAAGGGTCCCCCGGATCGGTCGGGGCCCCCACGGCAGCCGGCGCCACAGCGGGAAGGCCACCCCGGCCAGGAGTGCCCCCACCGCGTCGTATGCCACGTCGATCGGGGTCGAGGTGCGCCCCGGCACGAAGGCCTGGTGCATCTCGTCGAGCACTCCCCAGGCGACACAAAGCAGCGCCATCAGGAGAGTGCGGCCCACTCCCGGCGCCGGGCGCAGCCCCCCGTTCACGCCTCGCAGCACCAGGGTCCCCAGCAGGGCGTACTCGACGGCGTGCGCCGCGTAGTCCGGGACCGGGCTCTCGAGGCTCTGCCCCGGCACGGAGGAGAGCAGGAAGATGACCCCCAGGCAGGCCACGACCGGAAGCCAGAGGCCAAGCTGCCGCTGGAGCGAAGGGTGCGTCGCCCGGCCTCATCCCAGCGGAAACGGGAGCATGACGAACGCGACCAGGAGCGAGGCAAGGATCATCGACGCGCTCATCACCCAGAACACCCGCCACGACTCCCGCGGCACGTCCCGGCTGAGCAGCGCGAAGAAGGCGCTGACCAGGAGCGAGAAGATTGCCATCAGCCCGAAGTGGCTGGTCATTCGGGCTGCTCCTCCAGCGTTGCCTTGCGACCGACGGCGACATCATAGGCATCGAGGATGAGGAGCAGGTTCATCAGCCCGGCGGTGAGCAGGAACGCGGTGCCGTAGTCGCTGTTCTGCGAGCGCACGCGCGTGCGCATCGCCGCCAGCAGCGGCTCCCGCGCGGGGCCGGCCGGAAGCTGCCAGACCAGGCGATCGTAGGTGGCGCGGCGCTGGAGGACGTCGAGCGGGCCGATGCCGACGTTCGCGAAGGTGGCGAGCGCCGTGAGCGGGTGCTCGCGATCCGCGAGGTACGCGCGTCCGTCGAGCCCGAGCCCGATGAGGTACGTCGTCACGACGATCCCGAGGAACGCCATCCCGCGGGTGCGACGGCCCAGGAAAAAGTGGCCGGCGCCCGGCAGCAGCCAGGCCAGGGCGCAGGAGAGCAGCGCGAGAGGCCGGCCGGTGCCGAGAGGAGCGCCGCGCGAGGAACCCGGATCCTGGCTCAATCGGCCGTCCAGCCGGGGCGCGCGCCGGCGCGCTGGAGTCGCGTGCGCAGCGGTCCAGGGCCGGGGCGAGGCAGAGGTTGTGAGGCCACCTCTACTCCCGGACCACCCAGACCTTCAGCTCTGCCGTGACCTCGGGGTGGATCCGGATCGGGACCGTGAAGACTCCCAGCGCCTTGATCGGATCCTCGAGAAGGATCCGGCGGCGATCGACCTCGATCCCCTCCTTTGCGAGGGCTTGCCCGATCTCGAGGCTGGTCACCGAGCCGAACAGCACGTCGTTATCCCCGACCTTCTTGGCGATGGTGCAGGAGATACCGCCGATCCGGCGTGCGAGATCCGCGGCGGAGTGTTTCTCCCGCTCCCCCTTCGCCTGCAGCGCCTTGCGCTCCTGCTCGATGAGCTTCAGGTTGCCCGGGGTGACCTGCATTGCCAGCCGTTTGGGCAGCAGGAAGTTGCGAGCGTATCCCGGGGCGACCTTCACCACGTCGCCGCGGTGCCCCAGATTGTCGAGATCCTCTCTCAGCAGCACGCGCACCGGTACTCCTCCTAGTCCGTGGTGAACGGAAGCAACGCGATGTTGCGGGCGCGCTTGATCGCCTGCATCACCTGGCGCTGATGCGTCGCGCAGGTCCCTGAGGTGCGGCGCGGGAGGATCTTCCCGCGCTCGGGAACAAACCCCTGCAGCAACCGCACGTCCTTGAAGTCGATGTACTGCACTTTCTCCTCGCAGAACTTGCAGAACTTGCGCCGCCGAAACAGGAACTTGCGCCGCCCACCGCCGGCGCCCCCGCGGCCACCCGCTCCAGCGCCGCCGCGTCCCCCGGACCCGGAGCGCTCCCGATCCCCTCCCGAACGTCCACCCATCCTCATGGCCTGACCCCTTCCCTCGCGCACTGCCACGATCGCGGCCCTGGGGCCGCGCGCGGCTCGCTAGTCGTCGTCCTCGTCCTCGGACCCCTCGCCGTCGACGGCGTCCAGGTCCCCGTCGCCACGACCCTTCCCTTCCTCCAGCCGCGCGGCGCGCTCCGCGTCCCGCAGGGCGCGCGCTGCGGCCTTCTCGGCGGCCTTCTTCTCAGCCAGGGCCAGGGCCTCGACCGCGTGTCGATCGAGCCTGACCGAGAGGTACTTCAGCACCTGCTCGTTGTTCCGCAGGCGCCGCTCCAGCTCGCTCACCACTGCCGCGGCGGCCTCGTACTGAAGGTAGAAGAAGTACCCCTCCTGATGTTTCTGGACGGCGTAGGCGAGCTTGCGCTTCCCCCAGTGGTCCGCCTTCACCATGGTGCCGTCCCCCTCGCGCACCAGCTGCTCGAAGGTCAAGGCGAGGGCCTCCGCGTCGGTCTCGGCGAGACCGGGCTGAGCGATGAATATCGTCTCGTACGTGGGCATCGGTACTGGCCTCCTCATGGCTGTGTAGCCCCCGTCCCCCCGGGAGGGGCAGGCGGGAGCAAGGAGTCCGCAGGTTGGGCTCTTCCGGGAGCCGAAAGCGGTCTGAACTCTAGCACAGTCGCGCCTGGCTCGCCGGCGAGACCTGAGCCTCAGCGCGCGTTGAAACGGTTCATCGCCGCGGAGACCCCGTCGAGCAGGGTGGCCTCGAGACAGTCTACGGCGGTGTCGAGGATGTTCCCGACCTGCGCCATCTCCTCGCGCTCGAAGTCAGCCAGCACCCAGTCGGCCAGATCCTCCCCTTCCGGGGCGGGACCGATGCCGAGGCGAAGGCGGGGGAACTGATCGGATCCGAGCATCCTCACCAGCGAACGCATCCCGTTGTGGGTCCCGGCTCCGCCGCCCGCCTTGAGGCGGAAGCGTCCGAAGGGCAGATCGAGGTCATCGACCACCACCAGCATTCCCTCCGGCTCCACGCCGTGGCGATCGCGCAGCTGCAATGCCGCCCGGCCGCTGTCGTTCATGAAGGTCGTGGGCTTCGCCAGCAGCACCTCGCGGCCGGCGCGACGGATCCGGCCCAGCAGCAGGGCCGGCCCCTCCGCGCGGAGCCGCACCCCGCACCGCTGCGCTAGCAGATCGACTGCCATGAAGCCGAGGTTGTGGCGGCTGACACGATACTCGGGGCCCGGATTCCCCAGGCCGAGGAGGCCCCGGGGTTGGACCGCCGGACCGACGGTCAGTTCCCCTTCCCCTTCCCTTCCTTCTTCGGTTCGGCCTTCTTCGGTTCGGGCACGGGCGGCTCGTCCTTGCCCTTGGCGATCACCTCCGGCTCGACCGCAGCCACCGGCGTCGGAGCCACAACCTCCTCCGCTCGCGGCGTGGTGATGACGACGAGGGGCTGCTCCGGGTCGGTCTTGATTTCGATGGCCGGAGCCAGCGCGAGGTCCTTGGCGCGGAACACCTGACCGAGCCCGAGCGGGGTGACATCGACATCGATCCGCTCCGGGATCTCGGCGGGAAGGCAGGAGATCGACACGGCGCGCACGACGAAGTCGAGAATGCCGCCGCTGTTCTTGACTCCGTCCGCGATGCCGACGATGTGCAGGGGCACCTCGACCTGCACCTTGCGGTCCATCGCGACGCGCAGGAAGTCCACGTGCACCAGATGCCCGGTGACCGGATCGCGCTGGCGCTCGCGCATCATGACGTGCCGGGTCTTCCCCTCCTCGCCGTCGAGCCGGAGCTGGAACAGCGTGTTTCCCCCGGTCTCGGAGACCAGGATCGCCTTGATCGCCTTGGGATCGACGCTCACCTGGACGGGAGGCTTGTGCTCTCCGTAGACGACCGCCGGGACGCGGCCGGTTCGGCGCAGGCGCCGGGAGACGTTCTTGCCGGTTTCAGGCCGGCTGTTGACGTCGACTATCAGGTTCTTGAGCATCTCGATCTCCTCGAAACACGCGAGCCAGGGTGATGGCCGCGGGGCTAGACGAACAGCGAACTGACCGACGAGTTCTGGTGAATCCTCAGGATCGCCTCGGCGAGCAGCCCGGCGACGGAGAGCACCTCGAGCCGCGCGGCCTGCCGTTTCTCATCGGTGAGCGGCACGGTGTTGGTGGTCAGGATCTTCTTCAGCGAGCTGGCGGCCAGGCGCTTCGTAGCTGGCCCCGACAGGATCGGATGGGTGATGCAGGCGTAAATCTCCTGGACCCCCTTGCCCCGCAATGCCTCCACGGTCTCGACCAGGGTCCCGGCGGTATCCGCGATGTCGTCCACGATGAGCACGGTTCGACCCTCGACATCGCCGATCACGTGCATGATCTTGGCCACGTTCTCGGCGCCTTCACGACGCTTGTCCATGATCGCGAGTCCCGCATCGAGCCGCTTCGCGAACGCGCGGGCGCGCTCCACCCCTCCGGCATCCGGCGAGACGATCGTCAGACGCGGGAGACGGAGCTTCGAGACATGCTCCACCATCACCGGGGCGGCGAACAGGTGGTCCACCGGGACGTCGAAGAAGGCCTGGATCGGGGCAGCGTGCAAGTCGAGGGCGAGCACCCGGTCGGCGCCCGCGGCGGTGATCAGGTCCGCCACGAGCTTGGCGGAGATCGGGACACGCGGCTTGTCCTTGCGATCCTGCCGGGCATAACCGTAGTACGGAATGACCGCCGTGATCCGGGCTGCCGACGCTCGCTTGAACGCGTCGAGCATCAACAGCAGCTCCATCAGGTTGTGGTTCACCGGCGGGCAGGTCGATTGAATGACGAAAACGTCCTTGCCGCGGACATTCTCCTGGATCTGGCAGTAGCTCTCACCGTCCGCGAACTGAGTGACCTGGATCCTGCCGGGAGCGATCCCCAACGTCCCGCAGATCTGCGCCGCGAGGACGGGGTTGGAGTTCCCTGAGAAGAGCTTCAGGTCCTCGCCTGCCGCTGTGAGCCGCTCGGACATGCATCCCTCGGAACGAAACCGCGCCGTGCGCCGCCGCGGCGGCCCACCGTCGCGCCATCAATTGGCTGGGGCGGGAGGATTCGAACCTCCGATGCTGGAATCAAAGTCCAGTGTCTTACCGCTTGACGACGCCCCAAGATGCCGCGCCCCGCCGGCAGGCCAGTACCACGGGTCGAGCTCAGTCGCGTGCTGCAGCCGCTCCCGGATCGCGACGCACCACCGCCGTGGCGAACACCCGAGCCTGACCGCGGAGTGACCCGGCCGCCCGGGTCGCAATCTCGACGGCCGGAAACAGGCCGAAGACCGCCGATCCGCTACCGGAGAGGGCCGCGCAAGTTGCCCCGAGGCCCTGCAACCGGTACCGCCAATCCTGGATCTCTGGCAGGAGACGCTCGGCTGGAACCTGGAGGTCATTGTGCACCAGCTCTGACAGCCCGTCCCCGGTCCGCTGATAGTGCGCGAAGCGCCGCATAATATTGCAGTTGCGGGGGGGAGTCAACGCGAATGCGCCGGCTCGAAACACCTCCGGGGTGGACAGCCCCGCGTACGGGGCGATGAGTACCAAGCCGAGCTCGGGGACGGGGGGAAGGCGGTGGACGCACTCCCCCCGGCGATGGCCGAAAGCGGTGCCGCCCGTGAGGAAGAAGGGAACGTCCGATCCGAGCCTGGCCGCGATCTCCCGCAGGCGGGCCGCGCCGACCGCGGTGCCCCAGAGCCGATCGAGCCCAAGAAGGGTGGTGGCGGCGTCGCTCGAACCCCCTCCGAGCCCCGCCCGGGAGGGTATCCGCTTGGTCAGCCGGATCGTGGCGCGCGGCGCGATGCCGGCGGCAGCCGCCAGCGCGCGAGCGGCTCGCACCACCAGGTTCTCCTCTCCGGGCGGCGTGGGATCCCCCTCGGCTTCCAGGCGCAGATCGGCGTCGGGCCGGAACTCGAGTTCGTCCGCCAGGGCGATCTCCTGATACACCGTCGCCAGCGCGTGAAAGCCATCCGGTCGGCGCCCGAGCACCTCGAGCCCGAGGTTGATCTTGGCGGGCGCGGAGAGGCGCACCACCGAGGTCATCGCTCCTCTCCCAGGAACGACACGCCCGCCGCCGAAAACGCGGCGGCGGCGGCGGCGCCAAACCCCGGCGGACAGGGGAGCGCCAGCGCCTCCACGGGTGGCGGCATGGGGTGCAGTTGCCGCAGGGTGAGGGTGATCCCCTCCGCCCCCCGCTGGATGCGCACTTCCGCCGCCAGCTCTCCTCCCGGCGCCGGTCGAAACTCGGCGTAGCTCACCGTGGGCGGGGCGCCCACGCCTCCCGGACCGTCGTCCGCGAGTTGCGCCCGCATCACCCTGCCGTTCGTGACTGTCTCGATCCGGAAGGCGTACCGTACCAGATCGCCAGCGGTGAGCCGGCCGAGCAGCAGCGCCAGCCACTGGGGGGCAGGGAGTGCGATGCCGGTCATCTCGCGGAGAGCTGCCGCGGTGTCCTGCCACTCCCCGCACAGCCGCTCCCCGGGAAAGACGGCGTGCAGCTGCGACCCATCGAAGGCGAACGCCAGGCGTGCCCCGCCGACCGGCCCGAGCACCTCGAGCCTGAAGTGGTCGTCGTCGCCGACGGCCACCGCCAGGCGCAGGGATCGCGAGGACCCGACCCCTTCGACGTGCGCCCGGTAGAGCGCCTGGAATCCCCCCGGAGCACTCCCTACCGGTGGCGTGGCGGTGCCCTGCGGGGGGCGGTGGCAGCCGAGGGCTCCCGCCACAGCGATCAGGAGAGAAAGTAAGTTGAGATGGAGGCGGCGCCCGCGCCTCAACGCCGCGGTTCCAGCAAGCGCATGGCGGCATCTATACGGCCGCGCAGCGCCGCTGCATCGGAGATCCCGAGCTCGAGCGCGCGCTCCCAGGCGACGATCGCCTGCGGCAGTCGCGCGGTCGCTTCGTAGAGGTCCCCGAGGTGGACCTGGATCTCGGCCTCCTCCGGGCTGAGCGACGCCGCCCGTCTCAGGAGCGTCTCCGCGGCGTCGTACCGTCGCAGCCTGAAATTGGCCCACCCGAGCGAGTCCAGGTATGCCCCGTTCTCGCCGCCGATCCGGATGGCCCGCTCGATGTAGGCCAGCCCTTGCTCCAGGTTCGTGCCGCGATCCGCCCAGAGATAACCGAGGTAGTTGAGAGCCGTGTCGTTCTCCGGATTCACCTCGACCGCGCGCTGCAGCAGACGCTCCGCGCTGGGGAACTCACCCGCCCGCTCGTGCCGTGCGCCGAGAGCCAGGAGTGCGTCCGAGACGGCCGCCTCGAGGCGGAGGTCCCCCGCCTCGTCCTTCAGGACCGATTCGAGTGTCGTCAGCCCCTGTTCCCGCGCTCCGCTGCGATACTGCAGCTGGCCGAGCGCCAGGCGGTAGCGCGGGTCCTCGGGATGGCTGCGAGATGCCGCACTGATCAGCCCCAGGGCCTCGTCGCCACGTCCCGCCTCGAGCAGCGTCTCGGCGCGTTCGAGCTCCAGGTCGGCGACCCGGACCTGGCCTTCGGGATCGGGCTGGCGCTGCAGCAGCTCCTCCGCCGCCGTGTAGATCGCGATCGCCTCGGCCGGCTTCCCATCCCGGCGCAGGGCGCGCGCCAGGCGGCGGCGCGCCTGGATCGACTCGGGGGCGAGCGCCACCACCTCGCGCGCCGCGGTCACCGCCGCCGCGAAATCCCCACGCCGCTCGTGCAGGTCGGCCCAGGCCTCCCACATCGGGATCGAGGTAGGAGTCTGGTCGAGCGCCCGCCGGAGCGGCGGAGTGGCCCGTTCGAGATCTCCCAGATCGAGATAAGCACGGTGCAGCAGGAAGAGGGCCTCCGCGCTGGCGCTGTCCCCCGCAACCAGGGGCTCCAGCACCGCGGTGGCATCGGCCGGACGCCCGGCGATTTGATAGAGCCGTCCGAGCACCAGGCGTTCGCCATTCTGATCTCCCGCGGGGGCGAGGGCGAGGACCTTCTCCTGCTGAGCGATGGCTTCCTGTGTCAGCTCGGGATCGGCTCCCGCCCGCGTGGCCAGTGCGGTCAGGACGGTCGCCAGGAAGCGTTCGGTCTCGAGGCGATCCGGGGCGAGCCGCGCGGCCTCGCGCCCCTGCCGGAGCGCCTGTTCCTCGAAGTTGTTCTGGCGACCGCCGAGCATCCAGTACAGCCGTGCCAGCTCCAGTCGGATGGCCGCCGACTCCGGATCGACGGCGATCGCGGTCCGCAGGTGAGCCAGCGCGTCTCCGTAGTTGCGGCGGAAGCGGTCCTGCTGAGCGAGCGAGTAGAGGTAGTACGCCTCGCCCGTCGCACGCGGTGCCGGTTCCTCGGCCGGAATCGCGGCGGCGGCGATCGAGCCACCCAGGAACCCCACCAGGCAGGCGCCGCGAATCCGGCGGGGCCCGCAGGTCATGCCGCGCTCGGGGTCGCCGGCGCGGCGGGCGACCGCAGAATCTCGAGCGCCTTGCGCACCGCCGCATCGTCCTCGGAGGCACCTTCGGCGACGTCGATCGATTCCCACTTGAGTTCACGGTCCGGGGCCAGACCGGCTCCATCCCAGCTCGACCCGTCGGGGCCGACGCAGCGGGCGACGGAGAGGCGCAGCACCCCGCCATCCCCGAGCGGGAAGTAGTTCTGTACGGTGGCGCGACCGTTCGTCTGGGTTCCGATAAGGGTTGCCCCCCCCCGCTGCCTCAGGACCTGGGCGATCAGTTCCGCCGGTCCCGCCGTGCCCGCGTCGATCAGGACGGCAAACCGGCCTGCGCCCGCGCGGTCGCCACCCTCCATCCTCAACAGGGTCTCCTCACCCGCCCGGTTGCGGAGCCGTCCAGCCTCCCCGGGTGGCGCAAACAGCCCGGCCAGCCGGGCGGCCTCGGCGTAATCCCCGGACGAGGCCCCGCGCAGGTCGACGAGCAGCAGGTCCTCGCCGCGCAGGTTCAGCGCGCGCAGCGCCCGGCGGGCAATGGCGGCGGTGCCGGGAGGCAGTGCGGTGATTCGCAGCACCGGAACGCCGTCCACCGGACGAGCGGCCGGCTGCGCGGCAACGCAGCGCGCGCGCTTGAGGGTCAGGTGCTCCGGGGTGCCGTCGCGATCCGGAAAACGCTGCACCGCCACCTCGGAGCCGAGCGGCCCACGCAGTGCCAGCAGCGCCTCCGTGAGCGTCATCTCCCGGGTGGAGCGACCTTCGATGCGCCGCAATCGCGTTCCGGTACGCAACCCCGCCTTCGCTGCCGGTGAGCCTGGGAGTGCCGAGACCACATAGAGGTACCCACCGCGGCGGCTGAGATCGACCCCGATGTCCCCCTGCTCCGCTGCCTCGTCGCCGGTGATTCTCTGGTGCTGCTCACGGGTGAGGTACTCGGAGGCCGGATCGAGCGACGCGAGCAGCCCGTCATACGCCCCCTCCATCAACCCCTGGGTGTCCGTCTCCTCGACGTAGTTGTTCCGCACCAGGAGGAGGACCTCGTTGAACAGGCGCAGGAACGGGTAGGTCTCATCCCGGGCGGCCCCGGCGGGGATCGTCACGCCGGCCAGGAGCAGGATCACGACGAGGGTCAGAGCGCCTCGATCACGGGAGGGGGGGCGGTAGGTCATCAGGCAGTGGTTCCCAGGCCGGGAGCGGGCGCTGCACGGCTTCCCTGTCCTCGGCTCGGTGCATGGACCCGGAGCCCGCGAGCGGCCGAGGACGCTGCTCAGATCATATATCTCGGGCGGGGGTTTGTCCCGCGGCGCGCGCGCCTTCTCAGGGCTCGGGCGAGCGCGGGTGCAGCCACTGGAGCGGATCGATTGGACGCCCCTGCTCGCGGATCTCGAGGTAGAGGCGGGGCCCCAGCAGCGACCCCGTGCTCCCGGATAGCCCCAGCACGGTCGCCGGATCCACCTTCGCCCCGACCGGCTGGGACAGTTCCCGCAGGTGTGCGTAGATCGACAGCAGGCCGTCGCCATGGTCGACGATCACGGTGTTTCCGTACCCCCTGAACCAGTCCGCGTAGACGACGCGTCCACCGAACACCGGGCGAATCTCCGAGCCCTCGGGCGCCTCCAGGTCGATCCCGGGATGCGGGGTCACGGTCCGGAACCGCGGATGGCGCTGATCGCCGAAGGGCACCACCACAGGTCCGGGGACGGGCCACGGCAGATGCCCGCGCAGGGTGCGCAGGTCGATCAGGCCGCCATCGACCGTGACTCGCTCCCCGGGTGGAAGCGACGCCAGCAGCGCCTGCAGGCGTCCGGACGCTTCCTCGATCTCCTTCAAGCTCTCCCGTCCGGCCTCGCGTTCCCCTTCCAGGCGCCGCAGCGCGACCTGCTGCTCGTCGCGGTTCCGATCGAGCGTCACCTCCCTCTGGGTCGCTTCCCTCCCCAGCCGCGCCAGATCCTGGTGGCGGGCGGCGAGCTCCGTGCGCTCCGCCTCCAGCGCCGCGGCGTCGGAGCGGAACTCCTGCACGCGGGCCGCGTCGGCCCGGCTCCATTCAGCGAGATAGCGTGCCGCGTGCCCCAGCTCCGCCGGGTCCCGGATCGTCAGCAGCAGGCGCACCTCACGGAGACGCCCGAGCTTGTACGCCTCGCGGAGGGCGATCGCGAGCGAGGCCTTGCGTGCCTCGATCCGGGCCGCCAGCTCGTCGGCGTGAGCACCCGCGGCCGCGATTGCCGCCGTCGTCAGCCGGCGCTCCGCCGTGAGGCGGCGCAGCTCCTGCTCCAGCAGGAGGCGCTCCAACGACAGGCGCTCCAGCGTTCCGAGGATCCCGGCCTCCTCGGTCTCGAAGCGGCGCAGCTCGCGCCGCAAGCGCGCCTCCTCCTGGCGGAGCACCTCGATGGCCGGATCATCGGGCGGCGCGGCTGTGCCGCCCGCAGCCGCCAACACCCACACGAGTAGCGCCGTGGTCAACGCTCGATATCGGGGCGCTTCATGAGGAAGCGGGCGAACGAGAGCGACTGGTTGGTTTCGCGCAGCCGGGCGCAGAACGACGCCAGCAGCGCCCACAGCAGACGCGTGCCCAGCGAGGGCTCGGCGCCAAGCAACCGCCGCAGGTCGGCGTGGGAGATCGAATAGAGCCGGCACGGCTCCTCGGTGACCACCGAGGCCGCCGGCGCCCGGCCATCGATCAGGGAGATCTCGCCAAAGTGCTCCCCTTCCCTCAGGAACGAGAACACCTCCTCGGCGTCGGGCTCGACCATGGCGGAGGCCACCCGCACCGACCCGCTCACGACGAAGAAGCAACGCCCTTCCGGTCGTCCCTCCCGGATCAGGACCTCCCCCGCCGCGGCATCGCGGCGCTCGAGGTAGCCGGCGATCGCGGCCAGGTCCTCCGGCGCGAGGTGGTTGAACAGGCGGATCGTCTTCAGGTCCTCGTGCATGGTCCCTCCTCCGGGTCGGGCCCGGCGACGGGCTCAGGCTAGCCGGGTCCGCACCGCTCCGCAACGGCGCCCATCCCGCGGATGACCTGCCCCCGCCCATCGGCGCTACAATCATCCGTCCATTGATCGGCGCCCGCGGGGCGCGGAGCGCGCATGCTCGGTGGCAGCAGCCTCGAACCGGATCCGCAGCGCCGCGAGCGCGTTCGCATTCCCGCCAGCGAGGGGCCGAGGTCGGCGCCGGGCCCTGCGAGCGGCGCGGACGAGCCGGCCGCCGGGTGCGGGCCCGGATGCTGACCTCTCGCCTGCAGCGGGGCGCGCAGGGGGCGCTGCTCGGCGCCTGTCTCGCCGCTTGCGGCGTCGCGGAGCCCGATCGGGGCACGCTGCGGGTTTGCCTGGAGTCTTCCCCCCGCGACCTCGACCCCCGCGCCGGATCGGACGAGAGTTCGCGCCGGATTCACGCGCTGCTCCACGCCGGCCTGACGCGGCCGGGACCGGAGGGTACGCCCGTGCCGGATCTGGCCGCGGGGTGGGAGACCGTCTCCCCGACGCGCTGGCGCTTCCACTTGCGTCCCGGGCTCAGGTTCGCCGACGGCTCCCCCCTCACCAGCGAGGATGTGCGCGCCACGCTCGCCTCGGTCGCGGCCGCCGAAAGCCGCTCGTTCCGGCACGCCGATTTTCTCGAGCTCACGGCGATCGAGGTCCACTCCGCGCTCGACTTCGACCTGGTCCTGGCGCAACCGTTCGCGCCCCTGCTCGCGAACCTGACCCTCGGGATTCTCCCCGCGTCGCGGCTCGACGCGGAGGCCGCGGGAGAGATCGGTGCGGGCCCCTACCGCCTGGTCGCGCGGCGCCAGGAGCAGGAGCTCGACGTCGAGGCGAACCCATACTTTCACGGCAGCCCCCCGACCCTGCGGCGGATCCGCCTGCGCGTCATCCCGAGCGAGACGACGCGCGCGCTGGAGCTCGCCAAGGGGAGCCTCGATCTCTCGATCAACGACCTGCCGCCCGACCTGGTGGAGCAGTTTCGCGGCGATCCCGCGTTCCAGGTGCTCGCCGCGCGCGGCGCCTCGACCTCGTACCTCGGGCTCAACCTCGAGGACGCCCGCCTCGCGGACCCGCAGGTGCGACGGGCCCTGGCGATGGCGATCGACCGGCCCGCGCTGATCCGGCACCTGCTCGGGGGGTGGGCGGTACCCGCCACGGGTCTGCTCCCGCCGGGACACTGGGCGTACGCCGCCACCGAGGCGCCGGCGCTCGACCCTGACGCGGCGGCGCGACTCCTCGACGCGGCCGGGTATCGCAGCCCTGCGCCAGGCGCGCCGCGCTTTCACCTGGTCTACCGCACCTCGACGTCCGACCTCGCCAATCTGCAGGCACAGGTGATCCAGGAGGCCTGGCGGCGGATCGGGATCGAGACGGAGATCCGCGCGAGCGACTGGCCGACCTTCTACGACGACGTGGTGAACGGGCGATTCCAGGTCCATGCCCTCACCTGGACCGAGGTAGTCGACCCGGACCTGTACCGCCTGCGCTTCTCCTCTCGCCACCTGGCACCGGCAGGACTGAACCGCGGCCGCTACCGCAATGCGCACGTCGACGCCCTGCTGGAAGCCGGAGTGCGGGCCACGACCCAGGAGGAGCGTACCCGCATCTACGCCGAAGTGCAGCGCCTCATCGCCGCGGATGTCGCCTGGATCCCCCTCTACCACCGCGACCATCTCGCCGTGGCGCGGGTGCGAGTGCGCGGGATCACGCTGACGCCGACCGCCGATTTCCGGGCGCTCGCGGCCATCGATCTCGACTCGTGATTCCCGGGCTGACCCGGATCGGCTGCCTGATCCCGGCCACCGGCGACACCGACGGCGGGGACTCGCCACACTAGGTCCCTTCCGCCGAGACGGCGATCGATCGACCGAGTGCCTCTTCGACCGCCGTTCTTGAGACTCCCCCCGCCCGACGCAGGAGAGGCTCCGGGCCGGACAGGTCCAGCAGGGTGGAGGGGGCCACGCCGGGCGTCTTCCCACCGTCAAGGAGGACCGCGACTCCGGCGCCAAAGTAGCGTCGCACTTCCGCCGCGTCGACGGCAGGATGGGCTCCAGCCGGGTTGGCGCTGGTCCCGGTGACGGGAAACCCCAGATCCGCCGCGACCCGCCGCGGGGCCTCCGCACGCGGGACGCGCACCGCTACCGTCCCCGCCGGGCAACCGCTCAGCACCACCCCCTGCCGCAACGGCAGGATGAGCGTGAGCGGCGCCGGCCAGAGCGAGATCAGGCGTTCGATCCCCGCCGCTCCCTCACAGTTTGCCATGCCGCGAACCTGGTCGGGCGAGGCGGCGAGCAGCAACACGGCGCGCCCGGGCGGGTGCCCCTTCAGGTGCAGCAGGCGCGCGACCGCCGCCGGCTCGCGCGGGTCGACGGCCAGCCCGTAGAAGGTGTCGGTCGGAACCGCCACCACGAGCCCCGCTCGCAGCGCGGCGAGAGCACCCTCGAATCCCCTCTCGGCCTCTCCCCCGGCGGCGGCAACACGGTACAGGCTGGGAGCTTCCCTCGGCATCGTGTATTGATTATAAAGGAGCCGAATGCGAGCGCCTGTTTCCCCCGCCGATCCGATCTTGCGCAGCCGGCAGAACCCGACGGTCCAGGCCCTCAGGCGGCTGGCGGCGAGCGCGGAGGCGCGGCGGGAGGAGATCGCGTACCTCGCCGACGGGGTGCGTCTGGTGGAGGAAGGGGTGCGCAGCGGAGCGCCGATCACGCTGGCGGTCTGCTCGCCGCGTCTGCTCCGCGAAGCGCGCGGTGAGCGCCTCCAGGGAGCCCTCCGGCGCGCGGCCGAGCGGCTCGTCCTGGCCACCGACGAGGTGGTCGCCGCGATCGTCGGCGCGCCTCGCCACCAGGGAGTGGTGGTTCGCTTGCGGCTGCACGCGGCGCCACTGGCGACGCATCTCGATCCCGCCATCGCCGATCGGGCGGTCATCGCGTGCGGCGTGCAGGACCCGGGGAACCTGGGCGCCCTGCTGCGGGTTGCGGCCGCCTCTGGGGCGGGATTGCTCGTCGCCGCCGCCGGGTCCGCGGACCCCTGGAGCCCCAAGGCGGCGCGCGCGAGCGCCGGCGCGCTCTTCCGTCTGCCCGTCGCCCGCGGGGGCGATCCCGGCACGGTGCTGGCGCAGGCGCGCGCCGCGGGATACCGTGTCGTGGCGGCGCACGCGCGCGGCGGCACTCCGTACCGCGAGGTGGACTGGAGCCACCCCACCGCCCTCCTCCTCGGCGGCGAGGGGGGCGGTCTGCCGGAAGCGATCCTGGAGGCATGCGACGAGAGGGCAACGATCCCGATGGCCAGGGAGGTCGAGTCGCTGAACGTGCTGTCCGCGGCCACCTTGCTGCTCTACGCCGCCGCCGAAGCAAGCGGCCGGCGCCGGGAGGGCTCCGGTTCGCATCCCGGCGCCGCGAGGCGGAGGTGAGGCCACCGCGGTGGCTGTCGCGCGGCGCCGTTCTGGCGGTGTCGCTGCTGCTCCCGCTCTCGGCGCGGGCCTCGTGGTGGGGCGAGATCGAGACGGGGCTCGTGCACGACAGCAATCTCTCCCGCTCGAGCGAGGATCAGGCCCCGGACGCGTTCCTCTGGATCTCCGCCGCGGTCGGTCAGGGGATCCCGATCGGACGCGACGGCACCCTCATCTGGAAGGGATCGGCTGTGGCGGACCTGCCCGACGACGTCGAGGCGCTGCGACGCTTCGCCCCGGGGGTCTCCGTGAGCTACCACCACAAGCTGCGGCTGGGGAACGACGCCCCGTTCGTTGGCCTGGGGATCTTCACCCGCCACGATGCCTACGAGAGCGAACTGAGGGAAGGGTGGAGCTACGGCGCGAGCCTGCGCGCCGGCCGCCGCTGGCCCGCGCTGCTGCTCGAGGGGGAGATCGGCTGGGAACGGCGCAACGCCGCTGCCGATCCCTTCGACCAGGAGGCCTTCACCGGTGCGGTGCGCGCCGACTGGCCGCTCCGGTGGTTCACCCTGTACGGCGGATACGAGGGACGCTGGGGGGATGCAACCTCGACGGCGTTCCCGACCCCGGAGATCCTGGCGGCGGCAACGGCGCGCATCCCCGATCCCGCCTTCGGCCCGGGTCGGGTCAGCTACCGTCTGGACGCAAGCGCACATGCCCTCGAGGTCGGACTGCGCCGCGAGCTTCCGCACGCCACGGCGCTCGCTCTGACCTACCGCTTCGAGCGGACCTTTGCCGACGGCGACGTCACCTATGACGACCAGCGGCTGAGCGGGTCGTACCGGATCCGCTTTTGAGACCCCTCCGGTGCCGTGAGAGGGACGGGATGAGATGCTTGAGCGGATGGGGAATCGCGCTGCTTCTCGCCAGCCTCACACGCGTCGCGGCAGGCGAGTTGGTCGTGCAGGTCCGTGACGCGCGCGGTCGCCCGCTCGCGAACGCGGTCGTCACCGCGACCGGGTCTGCCTCTGTCGCGGAGGGGGAGCGGCCGGCCGCCACCATCGATCAGATCGATCAGGAGTTCGTGCCGCAGGTCAGCGTGGTGCGCGTCGGGACCGCGGTCCGCTTCCCGAACCAGGACAACATCCGCCACCACGTCTACTCCTTCTCCCCCGCCAAGCAGTTCGAGCTGCCCCTCTACAAGGGGACCCCGGCCGCACCGGTGCTCTTCGACCGACCCGGGCTCGTCGTGCTCGGGTGCAATATCCACGACTGGATGCTCGGGTACCTCTATGTCGTGCAGACCCCCTGGTTCGCCCGCACCGACGCCGAGGGGCGCGCGCTCCTGACCGGCCTCCCTGACGCGCCCCTGGAGATCGCGGCGCTCCATCCCAGGGCCAAGTTCCCCGAGGCGCCCCCGCGGACCCGCTGGTCGCCAGGGGACGCCACGACGCTGACCCTCGAGGTCCCGGTCCGGGCGGAGGTGCAGCGCCCCCGTGCCGGCCGCAGCGCCGCACGCGACTACCGCTGATCGCGTGCGCTTCACTTCGTTTCAGGCGCGGCTGCTCACCTGGTTCCTGGGCCTGTTCGTCGTGGTGCAGGCGGCCGGACTGTATCTGGTCGGCGCGGCGCAGGAACGCAATGCGCTGAACCAGATCGGAGCGGCGCTCGAGGTAGGCGCGGGGGTCTTCCACCGTCTCATCGACGCCCGTGCCGAGCGCCTGGTCGAGGCGGCCCGGCTCCAGTCGGCCGACTTCGCCTTCAAGCAGGCCTGCGCCATCGGCGACCGCGCCACGATCCTGTCCGTGCTGCAGAACCAGCAGAGCCGCATCGGCGCCGATCTCATGCTGCTCGCGGACCTCGACTACACCGTGGTGGCCGACACGCTAGACTCCCTGGCCCCGGGCAGCCCGCTCCCCTTTTCGGCGGCGATCGAGGACGCTCTGGAACGTGGGGAGGAGTGGACGACGACGATTGTGTTCCTCGCTGGCCGGCCGTACCAGATCGTGGTGGTGCCCCTCCTCGCCCCGCTGCCGACCGCCTGGATCGCCGTTGGCTTCCGGCTCGGCGATCCGCTCGCGGCAGAGATCCGTCGCCTGACGCTCACCCATGTGAGCCTCCTGCGACGGGGGGACGCGGGCGCCTGGGAGCCCTTCGCGACCACGCTGCCCGCGGTTCGGAGGGCAGCGCTCGCGCCGGCGCTCGCCGGCGCGGCCTGGGCTCCGGATCGGAGCGTGACGCTGCCGCTCGCCGGCGAGGGGTTCGTGACCCTGGTCACGTCGCTCGAGACCGGCGCGATCCCCGTGGTGGCCGTCCTGCAGCGCTCGTTGCCGGAGGCGCTGGCGCCGTACCGCCGCCTGCGCGCGGTTCTCCTCGGTCTGTTCGCCGGGGGGGTGGTGCTCAGCGCGATCGCGGGGCACCGGATCGCGCGCCTGGTCACGCGTCCGGTGCTGCAGATTGCCGCACGCGCCCGCCGGGTCGAAGCGGGAGAGTATGGTGAGCCCCTGCAGATCCGGCAGCAGGACGAGCTCGGGCGCCTTGCCACGTCGTTCAATCGCATGGTCCAGGGACTCGCGGAACGTGACAAGGTACGCGGCCTGCTGGGGAAGGTGGTGTCGCCCGCCATCGCCCACGAGCTGCTGACCGGGGAGATCGCCCTCGGGGGCGAGGAGCGCGAGGTGACCGTGCTGTTCGCGGACATCCGCGACTTCACGACCCTCTCCGAGCGGCGTTCCCCGCAGGAGATCCTGGTGCTCCTGAACAGTTACCTGACCTGCGTCACCGCCGTCGTGGAGACAAACGGAGGGGTGGTCGACAAGTACATTGGCGACGGGATGATGGCGCTCTTCGGAGCACCCCTCTCCCATCCGGACGACGCCAGCCGGGCGGTGCGCACCGCGGTGCAGATGATCGCCGCGGTCCGCGCCTGGAATCGAGAGCGCGATCCCCTGCACCCGGAGGCGATCCGGATCGGGATCGGCATCCACACCGGGCGCGCGGTGGCCGGGAACATGGGGTCGGCGACGCGTCTCAACTACACGGTGATCGGCGATGCCGTGAATCTGGCCTCGCGGCTCGAGGGGCTGTCCAAGACCTACGGGGCGGCGATCGTGGTCAGCATGGCGACGCGCGAGCGCGCTCCCGAGTTCGGCTACCGCGAGATCGATCGCGTGCGCGTCAGGGGGCGGGAGGCGGAGGTGACGATCTTCGAGGTCCTCGGGGAACCCGGCCCGGCGTCCCCCGCGGAGTGACGGGCCCCCCGCGCCCTGGGGACCCGGCGCGCGACCTCAGCGTGGCGTCGCCGAGGAGGCGCGGCGACGCACCTCGCCGTCGGAATCGGGGCGCTCCCCCTCGCGTGCGAGCGGCAGCGTGAGAGCGACCAGCGCTCCGCCCCCTTCGGCGTTGCCGGCGCGAATCGTGCAACCGTGCAGGCGGAGAATCTGGCGGCAGATCGCGAGCCCCAGGCCGCTCCCCTCGATCCCTGCCTGCTCCGCGTCGGGGGCGCGATAGTGGCGATCGAACACCCGCTCCAGGTCTTCCGGCGGGATGCCGGGACCGGTGTCGCGCACCTGCAGGTGCGCGAAGCCCCGGCGCGCCTCGCCCACCTCGATGGTGACCGACCCTCCCTCGCGACTGAACTTGATCCCATTCTCGACCAGGTTGATGAGCACCTGCGCGATCCGGTCACGATCCGCGTGCAGCGGCACGTCCTCGCCGGCGAACGCGGTCCCCAGGCTCACCGCGCGCCGCGCGCCTCGCTCGCGCATCAGGTCGAGCACCTCTTCGATCAACCCCTTGAGGCCGAACGTCGTGAGGTGCAGCTGCGGCAGCGCCTCCTCACCGCGGGAGAGATCGACCAGGTTGTCGATCAGGCCAATCAAGCGGTCGATATTGCGCAGGGAGATCTCGAGGCCGCGGGATTGCTCGGGTGTGATCGGCCCGATCTTGCCTCGCAGGATCATCTCGGTGTAGCCGCGGATCGACACCAGCGGCGTCTGCAGCTCGTGGGTCACGTTCGCGAGCAGGTGCGCCCGCATCTCGTCGAGCTTGCGGAGCCGGGCGTTCACCTGGTCGAGCTCCGCGGTGCGCGCCGCCAGGTCGCGATTGACGCGCGCCAGCTCCCGATTGGTCTCCTCGAGAACTTCGCCGCGCGCCTGGACGCGATCGCGCTCGTCGTGCAGGCGGCGCTCGGCGGCCGCCTGCGCCGTGACGTCATGGAACGCGTAGATCCTCCCGCGCGCGCCGCTGCGCGGGATCACCAGATCCGAGAGAGCAACCTCCAGGACCGTCCCCCCGTCCGCCGCCTGGAACAGCTCCCGCACCGGGCGGTCCGCCCCGCGCGCGGCGGTCGCGGCCCACTCGAGGAAGCGAGGGGGCAGGACGCCGGCGCCCACGAATCGCCGCAACGCCTCCTCCTCGGGGAGGCCGAGGAGTGGCCCAGGGGCGACCCGGGTCAGCGCCTCCAGCGCCGGGTTCGCGAATGACACTCTCATCCCGTCCCGTGGTTCGACCGCCAGCACGCCCTGGGTGATCCCCGCGAGGGTCGCGTCGAGCCGTCCGCGCGCCTGGACCAGGCCCCGCTCTGCCCGTCGCGCCTCGGTCATGTCCCGGACCACCAGGAGGCAATCTCCGCCGGGCAGCGCCGTCAGGGTCGCCAGCGTTTCCCGCGGCTCCAGCGCGTCGCAGCGCACGAGGCGAAGCGCCGTCGTCTCTCCCGCGGGGCTCGCCCGCCGCAGGCGCTCGAGGACCATCATCACGTCCCCGGCGGCGATGAACTGCTTGAGCGGCGCCCCTTCCACTTCGGCGACGGCGAGGCCCAGGATGGTGGCAAAGGCCGGGTTTGCCGCCAGGATGCGGCCCCCCTGCACCACCGCCACGCCGTCGTGCAGCCGCTCGACGAGCGCCTGCGCGCGCGCCGCGGAGGTCTCGAGGTCGCGGCGGACGCGGGCCACCACGGAGACATCGCGCGCCATGAGCACGAAGCCGGCGCCCTTGTCGCGAGCCGTGACCGTGAGCTCCAGAGAGGCAGCGCCTCCCGCGGGGCGCACCTGTTCGACCTCGAGCGTAGCCCCCTCCCCCTCGAGCCCGGCGCGCGACAGCGCGGGGAGCAGCGCGTCCCATCCCGGTCCGCCGAGCAATCGTCGCAGCGGCTTGCCCGTCAGGTCGTGGGCCGGCATCCCCAGCATCTTGAGCGTCTCGCCGACCGCGAACTCGACCGTCCCCGCCGCATCGGTGACCAGGAGCGCCCCGCCGCGCATCCGCTCGAGTGCCGCGCGGACCGTCGCCTCGCGGCGGCGGGACGCGTCGGCCTCGTGCCTGAGGCGCGAGAGCGCCGCCTCGATCTCGGGAGCTGCCCTGCCGGTCGGACCGTGAGCGGAGGGGTCCGCGCCATCCGCGGTGGAGCCCAGCCTCCGTGCGATGATCGACACCATGCGGCCGCGCGTCGCCGCCAGCGCCGCGGCGACGCCGCCCGCTGCCAGCGCGCCTGCCACCGTGACGAGGAGGCCGAGCGGCGTCCGCGACGACCGTCGCGGCAGCAGCGCACGGAACCGCAGCCCGGTGCGCCCGAGCTCCCGCACGGCGACCACGGGGGCGTCGGGGTCGGGACGGCCGGGGGGCCAGCGCAGGACCGGCTCCTCGGCGCCTGCCTCGAGGATCCAGGTCACCTGGGGATGCGTGCGTGACAGATCCTGCAGCGCGGCGATCACCTCCTCGGCGTCCCACAGCGTCGCGAGCCACAGGGGCGCCGCGAGGCCGGGGGGTGCGAGGATCCCTTCCCGCGCCACGAAGCGAGGCCGCTCCGTGCCTCCCTGCCAGAAGATCCCCGATTCGCTCCCCGGCGCCGTGAGCCAGTCGGGGCGGCTCCCCTCGCGCCACGACTCCGACGCGGCCAGGACGCTCCCGCTTCCGTCCGCGATCACCGCCGCGCGCAGCGTCTCGGGAAACGTGCGGCGCAGTGCGGCCAGGGTCGATCGCGCCGCGCCGAGATCCCCGCTCGCCGCGATTGCCGGGGCAAGCTGCTCGGCGAGCAGCCGGGTGGTCCTCCGGCAGGCAGCCAGGCGCTCGTCGGAGCGCGCGACCGCCGCCTCGGCCAGCGACGTCGCGAGCTGCGCCGTTCGCCGCGCCTCGCGGGCGTCGGCTCGCAGCGCCCAGGGGATCGCGAGCGCGCCCAGGGCCACGAAAGCGGTCGCGGCGGACCACGCCGCGGCCCGGGACGGGGTACCAACGCGCGCGGCGCTCATCGCGGCGACATCAGGGGCGGGGGCGCGCCCGGAGGCGCGCCGGATCGGCGGCTAGACGGCTCGGCATGACCTCAGGTTATACGCTCAAAACCCAGGACTGGCAAGGGTTTTGCCGAACCGCGGACCGGGCCTGCCGCGGTCCTCCCCACGAGGAACGAGGCGGTCACCAGCCTCGACGCGGCTACCGTTCCGCGCCGATACGATGAGTCAGGCGAATGAACCGAGAGCGAGGGCCGGCCGGGAGAACAGGAACCCCTGCCCGAACTCGGCCCCGAGGAAGCGCAGGGTCTCGGCCTCTGGAAGCGTCTCGACCCCCTCGCCGACCACGCGCGCGCCGATCTCCGCCCCGAGCCGGGTGAGCGTCCGGAAGAGATCCTGCGAGATCGGGTTTGCATCGATGTTGTGCACGAGCGAGACGTCCACCTTGAGAAAGTCCGGACGCAGATCCGCAATCGCCTGCAGACCGGTCAGACCGGTGCCGATGTCATCGAGCGCGATCCCGACCCCGGCGTCGTGCAGCATCGCGATCTCGCGCCGCAACCGTTCGCGATCCTCGACCCGCCCTCGCTCGGTGATCTCGATCACCACCTGCGAGCGCTGCAGCCCGGCGCCGTCGATCCACTCCAGCGGCAAGCCCGCCCCTCCGGGGCCGGCCAGCAGCGTCGAGGGCAGGGTGTTCACGAACAAGCGGGCTCCGGGCGGCAGACGGGCTCCGAGCACCGCCCGTCGCTGGCACAGGGAATCGAGCTCGGTCCCCATCCCCAGGTGCTGCGACGCCTCGAACATGGTCCTCGGATCGCCGAGCGGTCCGTCCTCCGGCCCGCGGCTCAGCGCCTCGTACCCGACCACCTCACCGCCGTCGAGCGCGTGGATCGGCTGGTAGCGGACCTCGATGCACCCCTCGAGCAGGATCCGCCGCAGCTCGGCTTCCTGCCGGCGCCGCAGCCGATCCTGCATCCCGGCATGGCTCCTGCTGGCCTCGTCCACGGCGCGATGCACGAGCCGCTCGAGGCGGTGGTACGGATCGTCGTGGAGCAGCGCGTGCCCCACCTCGAACCGCGGGGCGCGAGCCAGGGTGCGGTAGCCGTCGTCACTGCATTCGGTCGTCAGCTGCTCGCCGACCGCCCGCGCCAGTTCCTCGAGGGATCGCGACGTGACCTCATTCCCCGCCGCATCGCGCGGGAGGAAGAGCACGAAACGCTCCCCGGCCACGCCGTCCAGGGCAATCAAGGACGAGGACGGCAGCACCGCGCCGCGCATCGCCGCGAGCGCCGTGGCGATCCGGCGCAGCATCTCGTCGTACACCTGCCAGCCGTAGATAGCCTCGACCCGGGCAAGCTCCCCGACTCCCGCCACCAGGACGCCGATCGAGCGGACCGATTCGAACAGCGCGCGCAGCTCCGGGAGATGGGCCGGATACGCCGCCAGACTCGTATTGCGATCGACGAGGGCCGAGCGAAGCTTCAGGAAATCGGTGCGCAGGCGGTAGAACTCTTCGCGGGTCAGCCGGTCGGACATCGCCCCCCCCCTGCCGCGGCCTGCCTGCTCAGCCGCGCGGGCCTTCCAGCAGCCGGTGGACCCGGCGGATCAGATCATCGTTGACGAACGGCTTCGTGATGTAGTCGGTGGCGCCGAGCTGGATCCCCTGCAGCTTCTCGCGCAGGTCGAAACGAACCGAGAACATCGCCACCGGCAGATCGCGCGTGCTCTCGTCGGCGCGCAGGAGAGTCAGCGTTTCCCATCCGTCCATGGCGTCCATGTTGATGTCGAGGAGGACCAGGTGCGGCGAGAGGGCGTGGATCGCCTCGAGCGCCTCCTGTCCGGAGTGCACCTTGGCGACCTGCAGACCGGCGCCCCCCAGGACCAGGGCCGTGAGCTCGGCGCTGTCCCGGTCGTCGTCCACCACCAGAACGCGGTGCGATTCGGAGCCGGCCATCCTACCCCCCGTCGAACGACCGTCAGCGCCAGGTTACTCGGTTTCGGGCAAGCGCGCGCGCACGAACCTCAAGACGCGGGAGCGCTCCGCGCCCTGCAGCCCCACGAACCGCACCCCGACTCCCGGGATGAGGTGCGACTGCGGATCCTCCGGGACCTGGCGAACCACCTCACCCATCACGCGCACCTCCTCCACGCCCTCCGGAAACGGAAGCCGGAAGCGCATGCCGATCCGGCGACCGATCGGCGGGGCAGGCGTCGTCTTGAGGAACATCCCGCCCTGGCTGAGATCCTTCGAGAAGACGCTCCGCGTGGCGTCGGCGTCGACGTCGTCGTCCAGTCGCACCCTGAGGTGGACCGGGATGCGTGCCGCACCGCGCTCGACGATGGCGACGTGCTTCCGGATGACCTCGAGCAGCGCCTCCCGGCGCACCGGCTTGGAGATCATGTCGTCTCCGCCCGCTGCCGCCATCCGGCTCAGGTCCGGATCCCCGGCCACGAAGATCACCGGGATATCGCGCGTGTCCGGGTCGTCCTTCAACCGCCGGCACGCCTCGTAGCCGCCGATCCCGGGCATCACCACGTCCAGCAGGATGACGTCGGGGCGATCCTCCTGGACGCGGGCGAGCGCCTCCTCGCCGCTCCTGGCGGTGGCAATATCGCAGCCGTAGCGCTTGAGGAACGTGCGCTCGAGTTCGAGGAAGAGGTCCACGTCGTCGACCAGCAGGATGCGAGTCATGCACTCCCCACGGTGCGCGCCGCACTGCAGGTCCGAGCGAGCAACCCTGCCAGGCGGACGCACGGACCATAGCACGCGGATCGGGAGAGCCGCAACTGGAGCGGATTGAGGCTCATGGCGCCGTGGCGGTGACCGCCAGGCGCGCTGCGGTCGGACGTGGCGGTTCGGGCGCGGCGACGAGGTGCCAGGCGAGCCAGCCGGCCGCGATGGCGGCGACGGCGGCCCAGAGGTGCCAGCGGCGACTTGGACGAGAGCTCGATTCCGCCGCACGGGAGGCCGGGAGCGCGCGGCGCAGGGCCGATTCGAGGTCGCCGGCGCGGTACGGCTTCCGGAGGTACTCGACCACTCCCCGGTTCACGGCTCGCGCCATCGCATCGAGATTGCCGCGCCCGGTGAGCATCAGGACGGGGAGGGTGGGAACGAGCAGGTGCAACCGCTCCGTCAGCTCCAGTCCGTCCATATGCGGCATCGCCAGGTCGGTGACCACGGCGTCGCAGCGCCGTAGCCCGAAGACCCGCAGCGCTTCGCGGCCGTCGACTGCCGGCTCCGGGTGATGCCCGAGCGCGCGGAGCGCCTGGCAGATCACTTCTCGCACCTCCCCGTCGTCCTCCACCACCAGCACACGCGCCATGGTCATCGTCCCCGCTCAGGCCCGTGGGTGGCGGCCGTTCTTCAGTGGGATCCCGAGGCGCTTCATCTTCTCGATCAGGGTGGTGCGCTTGATCTGGAGCAGGCGCGCCGCGCGCGTCTTGGTCCAGTTCGAGTTCTCCAGCGCCTGATACAGGAGCCGGCCCTCGAAGTCGGCCAGCACGGCGTCGAGGGAGATGCCATCGCCGTCGACCCGGACGGCGGGAACGACCAGCCCCTCGGCACGCTGCATCTCCGGCGGCAGGTCGTCAACCTGGAGGTCGGCGCGGGCCCCGGAGAGCGTGACGGCGCGCTCCACGACGTTCTCGAGCTGGCGCACGTTGCCGGGCCACGAGTGGCCCAGAAGGCAGCGCATCGCCTCCTGGTCGAAGCGCTTCGGCGGCGTCCCGAACCCGCGCCCGAGCTTCTCCAGGAAGTGCTGAACCAGCAGCGGGACGTCGTCGCGGCGCTCGCGCAGCGCCGGGATCTCCACCTGGATGACGTTGAGCCGGTAGTAGAGGTCCTCGCGGAACCGGCGCGCCTCCATCTCCTTGCGCAGATCGAGATTCGTGGCCGCGACGATGCGCACGTCCACCTCACGCTTCTGCGTCCCACCCAGGGGAGTGAACTCCCGCTCCTGGAGCACGCGCAGCAGCTTGACCTGGAGGTTCGGGCTCATCGTCCCGACCTCGTCCAGGAAGAGCGTGCCGCCGTCCGCTTGCGCGAACCGGCCCAGTCGGTCCCCCACCGCATCGGTGAACGCGCCGCGCAGGTGTCCGAACAGCTCGTCCTCCAGCAGGTTGTCGGGCAAGGCGCCGCAGTTGACGGCCACGAACGGGCCTTCGGAGCGGTCCGACCGGCGGTGCAGGGCGCGCGCGATCAGCTCTTTGCCGGTGCCGCTCTCCCCGGTGATCAGGACCGTGCTCCTGGTCGGGGCGACGGTGTCGATCAGCTGGAAGATCCGGCGCATCTCGGGGTTGGTGCCTACGATGTTTGCCGGTGCGAAGCGGGTTTCGATCTGCGTGCGGAGCACCTGGTTCTCCCGGCGCAGGCGCTTCTGTTCCAGTCCGCGTTCGATCGTGACGTGCAGCATCTCCCAGTCCTGCACGGGCTTGGTGAGATAGTGGAATGCGCCGAGCTTGGTGGCGGCCACCGCCGAGTCGATGCTGCCATGGGCGGTCACCATGATCACCAGCAGGTCGGGGTAGAGCGCCAGCGCCTGCTCCAGGACCTCGAGGCCGTCGGCGTCCGGCATCATCAGGTCTACCAGCAGGACGTCGAACACCTCGTTCCGGATACGCTCGATCGCGTCGTGGCCGCCCGCCGCCGTCGCGACCTGGCAGTCGAACGAGCGCAACTGGGCCTCGAACACCTCGCGGATCGCCGCGTCGTCGTCCACACACAGGATCCGGATCACGAACTCTCGCCTCCTCTGCCGCGGGCGGGCACTCAGTCCTGGTTGAACAACTGGGCGGACTCGACCTGCAGCGCGAGCAGCGCGACTCGGCGCGCCGCCCCCGACCGATAGTCCCGGCTGGAGACGTGCCCCTGCAACCGGTCCGACTTGTCGTAGAAATCGAGGAGCACCCGATTGGCCCGCTGGAGGATCGTCTGCTGGAGCGCGTCGATGCGCTCGGCGGCGCACGGGAGCATGACGCGAAAGGCGTCCGCCTCCCGCTCCACGCGCACGGGGAAGCCTTCCTCGCGCAGCACCGCGGAGATCTCCTCCTCGACACGCGCAAACGCCTCGCGCTGGACATGCTCTCCGTACTTCTGGCGGTGGATCGTGAGCGCCTCCGGGTCGAATCGGAAGGTGCAGATTCCCACGACGTGCCCCTCACGCACGCGCTGGCCCACCGCCTCCATCAGCGGCGGCGCCCCGGCGGGCGATGCAGGGGGCGCGATGGGGATGCCGCTCAGGAGGCGACCGACCGCGGCCTCGAGCTCCGGCGTGTTGAACGGCTTGGTGATGTAGTCGTCGGCCCCGCAGTCGCGGCCCCAGTAGACGTCCTGCTCCTGGCTCTTGGCGGTGAGCAGGATCACCGGGATGGCGGCGGTGCGGGGGTCGGTCTTGAACTGCCGGCAAACCTGGTAGCCGTTGCGGCGGGGCATCATCACATCGAGGATGATCAGGTCCGGGTGTTCGAGCTCGACGACCCGGACGGCCTCGTCGCCGTCCCCGGCCGAGACCACGTCGTACCCGATCCACTCGAAGTTCATCTGCAGCACGTTGCGAATGTTCTCGTTGTCGTCCACGACCAGGATCTTCGGGTTCACGACGGCTCCTCCGGCTCGACGAACTGCTTCGCCAGGTCCCCCAGCTGGGCCGCGAGGCGCTGCGTTCCCTCGCTGACGATCCGCAGCAGCCGCACATGGCGATCGTCGGGCGCCCCCACCCGTCCGGAGAGGAGCAGGTCGCTGGCGCCGAGAATGCTGGTGAGCGGCGTGCGCAGGTCGTGGGTGATCTGCGCGACGAACTGCTGCACCCGCTCCTGAACCGCCGCGGAACTCGAGAGCCTCTCGAGCGTGATCACCGTCCCTCCTCCCGGGAGCGGCATCGCGGTCGCCCGCACCCCCGCCTCGGCGCCGGGAGCGATCGCCTCGAAATTCTCGGTCCGCGCGCCATGTCCGTCGCTGCCGTGCTGCGCCAGCGCCGCGACGCGTCGCAGCAGGCGAGAGGGGTCGGCGAGCGCGGTCGGCGCGACGACGGTCTCGACGCGCGCGTTTCGTCGCACCACCTCGCCGCCGGCGTCAAGGACGATCACCCCCACCGCCAGGGCGTCGAATACTGTGTCCTCCCCCTCGTGACTCACACGCTCCTCCGATCTTTCAGATAGGCCATGTGCCGGCCAGCCGTCGGCAGGCGAACGGTTGACTGTTTCGAGAGCAACGCCCGTGCCAGAATGTCAACAGGGGAGCTGACCTCAAGTTACCATTGAAAATAAATGAGTTACGACCCCAGGCTGACCTGCGCGGTTCCGTGTCGTCAAGCGACTGACACAAATGAGGTCGTCCCATTGGCGAAGTTTGTCAACTGACTGTCGCTCTCGCGGGGTCCTGCTGGACAGTTCCGAGTGGCCGGCGGAGGGACTGCCCCGCGCGAGGCGGGGTCCAGGCTCGATCAGGCAGGGAGGGGAGTGGAGCGGGAAACGGGAGTCGAACCCGCGACTTTCAGCTTGGGAAGCTGACACTCTACCACTGAGTTATTCCCGCTCAGCGCTGGGGATGGTAGCAAACGGCCGGAAAGCGTGTCAATTTCGGCTCGCGCCCGGTGCAGCCGCGCCGACCGCACGATCGATCCAGCCGCCGCCGATCACCTCATCTCCATCGTACAGAACCACCGCCTGCCCCGGGGCGGGGGCCCGGAGCGGCGCCTCGAAGTCGACGCGAAAGCCGTCCTCCGCGAGGGGCGAGACCCAGCCGTAGGCGCCGGCGTGCCGGTAGCGGACCCTCGCCAGCGCCCGCCGGCCCCGCGCTGGCGGGGCGGGAGAGATCCAGTTCGCCCGGGACGCCTCGACGGCGCTGGCGTACTGCTCCTCCTCCTCCCCCACCACCACCCGCCGACGTGCCGCGTCGAGCGCCAGCACGTAGAGGCGCCGGCCCCCGGCGACTCCGAGCCCGCGCCGCTGTCCCACGGTGAAGCCACTGATCCCGTCGTGCCGCCCGAGGACCAGACCCTCCCGATCGACGATCTCCCCTGCCTCCTCGGACGACCTCGCCAGCGAATCCCGATAGTCGCCCGAGCCGATGAAACAGAGGTCCCGGCTCTCCGGCTTCTCCGCCACCGGGAGGTCGAAGGTGCGGGCCAGCTCGCGCACCTCCGCCTTGCGCAGCCCCCCCAGGGGAAACACCGCGGCGGCCAGCTGCTCCTGCGTCAGGTCGAAAAGGAAATACGACTGATCACGCTCGGCATCGACTCCGGTCCGCAGGCGGTACCGTCCCTGGTCGGGCAGGTGGTCGACGCGTGCGTAGTGCCCCGTGACCACCCGCGCCGCGCCGAGCCCGCGCGCGCGCTCGAGCAGGCGGCCGAACTTCAGGGTGGAGTTGCAGGGGACGCAGGGAATCGGCGTGCGCCCGCGCCGGTACTCGGTCTCGAAGTACGACAGGACATGGCGGCGGAACTCGTCCTCGAAGTCGAGCACGAAGTGCGGAATCCGCAGCGTCTCCGCCACTCGCCGGGCGTCGCGCAGATCGTCAGGAGCGCAGCAACGGCTCTCCGCCTGGCCGGCGCGGACCCCGATCAGCTGCATCGACAGGCCGACGACCTCGCCGCCGCGCCGCGTCTCCAGCGCAGCCGAGACAGAGCTGTCGACCCCGCCGCTCATCGCCACCACCGTGCGCTCCGGGGCGCGCACCCTATTCCTCCGGGGTGGTGACGATCAGCATCATGCGGCTTCCCCCGACCCGGAACTCGCCGTGGTTCTCGACCTCTTCCGCGGTGATTTTCCGATCGCCAACGAAGGTGCCGTTGGTCGAGTTCAGATCGCGCAGCAGGTACTTGTCCTCGTAGATCTCGACCACGGCGTGCTGGCGGCTGATCTCCGGGTCCGCCAGGATGACATCCGAGTCGGACCGGCCGAGCACCATCTTCGGCCGATCGACGACGACGATCTTTCCCTGGTCGGGCCCGGAGAGAATCGCCAGCGAGATCCTCCGGCCTTCCGGCAGGCTGGGCGCCCCGGCGCGAACCTTACCCGCCGGGGACAGGAACTCCGCGTCCCGCATCCTCTGGGTGGTGCTCCCGGGAGGCACGCGGGCCGGATCGAGCGGACCCGCGGCAGGCTGCAGGGACGGCGGGGCGCCGGCGGACAGGTCGACCTCGAGGATCGCCTGGCAGGACGGGCATTTCACCTTCCCCCGGTCCTTCCCGGCAAAGCGCGCCGGATCGACCCGATAGCTCTTCTTGCAACTCTCGCAGTTCACCGTCATGGACCCCTCCTCAGTGCTCCCGCTCTCCCACCCCGTCCGCGACGAACGCCCGCGCAAAGCGAGCGATCGTCTCGTCGATCTCGTCATCCCCGGTGTCCGGTCCCAGGCTGAAGCGCAGCGAGGCGCGCGCCAGCGCCTCCGAAACCCCCATCGCTCGCAGCACCTGCGAGGGACGCAGAGTCCCCACGCTGCACGCGGAACCCATCGAGACCGCGATGCCGTCCAGGTCGAGACGGGCGACCGCAATCTCCCCGTCGAGCCCCGGCAGGCAGACGCTGCAGGTGTTCGGCAGCCGCGCCGCCCCCGCGCCATGCACCGCGGCTCCCGGCCACAGACCTACCAGAGCCGCTGCGAGGCGATCGCGTCGCGCCTCGATCTCACCGGCGCGCTCGAGCGTCCTCACCGCCAGGCGCGCGGCCGCCGCCAGGCCGACCGCGCCTGGCACATTCTCCGTTCCGGCGCGCATCCCCCGTTCCTGTCCCCCACCCACCTGCCGCGGCTGCAGCGCGCACCCCGGCCGCACCCACAACGCCCCGGTGCCGCGCGGTCCTCCCAGCTTGTGTCCCGACAAGGTCAGCAGGTCGACACCCAGCTCGTCGACCGCAACGCGGATCCTGCCGACCGCCTGTGCCGCATCGGCATGCAGCGGCACCCCGCGCGGACGCAGCCGCGCCGCGATCGCGGGCAACGCCTGCAGCACTCCCGTCTCGGGGTTTGCCACCTGCACCGAGACCAGACGCGTCGCACTCGTGACCGCGCGCAGCACCGCCTCCGGGTCGACCCTCCCTTCGCGGTCGACGCCCACCCAGGAGACCGCGCCACCCGCCGCCGCGACCGCGTTGGCGGCCTCGCGCACCGAGGGATGCTCGACCTCGGCAACCACCAGATGAGCGCCGCCAGGGGCGGCCCCAACCCTCCCCCACAGCGCCAGGTTGTTCGCCTCGGTCGCACCGCTGGTGAACACCACTCCCGCGGGATCGGCATGTAACAGCGCGGCGATGGCCTGGCGCGACTCCTCGAGCCTGGCCCGGCCGCGCCTCCCGGCCTCGTGCACACTGCTGGGGTTGCCGCAGTCCTCCTCCAGGCATGCCAGCATCGCCCGCGTCACCTCGGCGTGCTGTGGCGCGCCTGCGTTGTGGTCGAGGTAGATGCGGCGCATCGTTCCGGGGGGACCTGGGGCCGCAGGGGCGAGCGATGACCCGACCTGAGGCGACCGAGACCCAGAGGGTAATGAAGAAGTTCCAGCAGGTCAAGAACCTACGCCATCACGAGGCCGGCGCCTCGCTGTCTTGACGCTCCCGGACCACGATGCTACGCTTCGGCCCTTCGCTGGCTTCCCTTCCGGATCGTCCCGACCGGCCCGAGCGTCGCCGAACTGCATGCCCAACACCCCCGAGGATCGTCCCAGGCTGGATCTGAAGACGACGCTCAACCTCCCGAAGACCTCGTTCCCCATGAAAGCCGACCTCCCGCGGCGCGAACCGGAGATGCTGGCGCGCTGGGACGAGGAGGATCTCTACGGACAGATCCGCGCGGCGCGCCACGGACGGCCGCCTTTCGTCCTCCACGACGGGCCGCCGTACGCGAACGGGAACATCCATCTGGGCCAGGCGCTCAACAAGATCCTGAAGGACGTCGTGGTCCGGTCACGGTCGATGATGGGGTTCGATGCGCCGTACGTGCCAGGGTGGGACTGTCACGGCCTGCCGATCGAGCATCGCGTCGACAAGGACCTGGGCGCGCAGAAGCTGAGCCTGAGCCCGCTCGAGATCCGCGGCCGCTGCCGCGACTACGCCGAGAGGTTCATCGCGATCCAGGGAGAGGAGTTCCGGCGGCTCGGGGTCCTGTGGGATCGTCGACGCGGAACCATCTATCGCACGCTCGATAGGGAGTACGAGGCAACCGTCGTCGAGGAGCTGGGCCGGTTCTTCGCGCGCGGCGCCGCCTACTACGGGCTCAAGCCGGTCCACTGGTGCCCCAGCTGCCGCACGGCGCTGGCCGAGGCGGAGGTCGAGTACGCGGAGCGCGTCTCCCCGTCGGTCTACGTGCGCTTTCCCCTGGTGAATCCCGCCTCGCGCTTCCCCGAGCTGGGCGACGCGCCGCTATCCGTCCTCATCTGGACCACCACCCCGTGGACGCTGCCGGCGAACCGGGCGCTGGCGATCCACCCGGGGCTGGACTACGTGGTCGTGGAGGCCGGCGGCGAACGCCTGCTGCTGGCCCGCGACCTGCTTGCGACGGTGTCGCAGGCCGCCGGCTGGGGGTCTCCGCGGGTGATCGCCACGCGTCGCGGGGAGGCGCTCACCCCGACGGGTGGCGGAACGACGGGAGCGTTGCTGGCGCGTCGTCCGTATCCCTCCACGGACGGCGCTTACTCCCCCATTCTCCCCGGCGAGCATGTGACGATGGACCAGGGAACCGGCGTCGTGCACACGGCTCCGGGCCACGGCGCCGACGACTTCTACCTCGGGCAGCGGTTCGGGCTCGAGACCTTCGCGCCGCTCGACGACGGCGGGCGATTCACCGCCGAGGTGCCGGAGTTCGCGGGCCTCGCCGCCTTCGACGCGGACGCCAGGATCGTCGCCGACCTCGAGCGGCGCGGCCTGCTACTCCGCTCCGACCCGTTCGCACACAGCTACCCGCACTGCTGGCGCTGCCGCGGTCCGGTGCTGTTCCGCGCCACGGAGCAGTGGTTCCTGTCGATGGAAACGCAGGAGCTGCGCGCCCGTGCGCTGGCAGCGATTCGCAAGGTGCGCTGGACCCCCGCGTTCGGCGAGGACCGGATCTTCCAGATGATCGAGCGGCGCCCCGACTGGTGCATTTCGCGCCAGCGCTCCTGGGGCGTGCCGATCCCGGTGCTGCGCTGCCGCAACGGGCACGCCTACACCGAGCCGGACCTGTTCACCCATGTCGCCGCCCTGTTCCGGGAGCACCCGCGAGGCTCCGACGCCTGGTTCGAGGAGGGGGAGGAGGCCGAAGCACGACGCATTCCGCCCGGCGCTCGCTGCCGCACCTGCGGCGAGACGCCGTCGCTCGCCGAGCGGCACATCCTCGATGTCTGGTTCGAGGCCGGGGTGTCCCACCGCGCGGTGCTCGGGAAGCAGCCCGAGCTCCCCTGGCCCGCCGACCTCTATCTCGAAGGGCACGATCAGTACCGCGGCTGGTTCCACTCCTCGCTGCTCACCGCCGTCAACGGGAGCGGCGAGGCGCCGTACCGGGCGGTGGTGACGCACGGGTTCACGCTCGACGGGACCGGCCACAAGATGTCGAAATCGCTCGGCAACACCGTCTCGCCGCTGGGCGTCGCGGACAAGCACGGCGCGGAGGTGCTGAGGCTGTGGGTCTCGATGGTCGATTTCCTCGACGACATGCGGATCTCCGACGAGATCCTGGCGCGCAACGGCGAGGCGTACCGCAAGATCCGCAACACCTTTCGCTACCTCCTGAGCAACCTCGGCGATTTCGACCCGGCGGCCGACTCGCTACCGGCTGCGCAGCTCCTGCCGATCGATCGCTGGGCGCTGCAGCAGCTCAACACCCTGAACGCGCGCATCCTCAAGGCCTACGAGGAGCACACCCTCCACATCGTCTACCACTCGCTGCTCAACTTCTGCACCATCACGCTGTCGGCGCAGTACCTCGATGTCCTCAAGGACCGCCTCTACACGTTCCCTCCGGCGTCGCGAGAGCGACGAGCGGCGCAGACGGTCCTTCTGGCCATGGCCGATGCCCTCTGCCGCCTGATGGCCCCGGTCCTCTGCTTCACGGCGGAGGAGATCTGGACGCACCTTCCGGGAGCCGGGCGGGAGCCCTCCGTGCATCTCGCGGAGTTCCCGGCCGCCGTCGCGCTGCCGGAGGACCTTGACCTCGTCACCCGCTGGGAGCGGCTCTGGGAGGTACGCGAGGAGGTGAGCCGCGCGCTCGAACGGGCCCGGCAGCTCAAGCAGATCGGCACCGGGCTCGAGGCGGAGGTCGTGCTCGAGGCGCCGCAGGAGCTGACGCAGTTCCTGCGCTCTTTCGGCGCGGAGCTGCGCTTCCTGTTCATCGTCTCGTCGGTGGTGTTCGGGCCGGCCGGCGGCGAAGCGCTCCCCGGCGAGAGGCTCGCCGAGCTGAAGGTGGGGGTGCGCAGGGCCCCCGGCCTGAAGTGCGAGCGCTGCTGGAATTACTCCACCCGGGTCGGCGAGTCGGCCGTCTACCCTACCGTCTGCGAGCGTTGTGCTGGCGCGCTCGCCGCGATCCTACCCCCGAATGGCGGCTGACCCGGGACGGACGCCCACGCCCGCCGCGTGGCTGCTCCTGCTGTCGGCCGCGGTCCTCTCCGCCGACCAGGCGAGCAAGCTCCTCGTCACGCAGCGCCTCCACCCGGGGGAGATCCAACCGGTCGTCAACGGCTGGTTTCAGCTGCGCTTCATCGTCAATCGCGGCGGGTTGTTCGGCGTGTTTCGCGACCTGCCCGAGCTGTGGCGGACGACCCTCTTCACCGGCGTACCCGTGGTTGCCTGCGTCGGGTTGCTCTTCTTCCTGCTGCGCACTCCGGCGGGCGAGCGGGCGCTGCGGGCCGGGCTCGCGCTGATCCTCGGCGGGGCGCTCGGCAACCTGCTCGACCGGCTGCGGCTCGGGCATGTGGTCGATTTCCTGGACGTCTTCTGGCGCGATCACCACTGGCCCGCGTTCAACCTCGCGGATGCGTCGATCTGCGTCGGCGTGGGACTGATCCTGCTCGACTCCCTCCGGCGACGCGAGCCGGCGGCCCACGCCACCCTCCCGGCCGCGTCCGTCGCGGACGGGGAACACCCGGAGCGCAGCTAGCCGATGTACCCGATCCTCCTGCGACTCGGACCGCTGACGCTGCCGACCTACGGCGTCCTGATGGCGGCGGCTTTCCTCGTCGCGCTCCAGGTGGCGCGGCGCCACGCCCAGCAGGACGGGATCGATCCCGAGTCGCTGACCGGGCTCTTCATCGTCATCCTGATCTGCGGCATCGGTGGGGCCAAGCTCACCCTTTATCTGGTCGACTGGCGCTACTACCTGGCGCATCCGGCGGCGATCCTGGCCTCGTGGCGATCGGCCGGCGTCTACTACGGTGGGTTCGTGGCCGCCGCCCTCGCCTCTCTCTGGTATGTGCGCAAGCACGCCTTGCCGCTGGGGATCGTGGCGGACGCGATTGCCCCAAGCGTGGCCTTGGCTCAGTCGATCGGCCGGCTCGGCTGTTTCGCGGCCGGGTGCTGCTACGGGCTGCCGACGAACCTTCCCTGGGCGGTGACCTTCACCGATCCGCAGGCGGCGGCAATCACCGGCGTGCCGCTGGGGATCCCGCGGCACCCGACGCAGATCTACATGGCGCTCAACGCGCTCGTGCTGTTTGGCCTGCTCCTGTTGGCGCGGCGCTGGAAGCTCCGTAGCGCGCTACCCGATGGCGTGGTGTTCTGGTCGTACGTCCTGCTGTACTCGTGCGGTCGCTTCGCCCTCGAGTTCCTGCGCGCCGATCCGCGTGGGACGCTCGGCCCGCTCTCGACCTCACAGGGGATCGCCATCGTCGGGGCTGCCGTTGCCCTCATCGCATTCGGGCGCCTGGCGTTCACCCGGCGGCGGACCGCCGCGCGAGGCTGACGATGCCCACCACCCCCGGGCGCGAGTCGCTGACCGCCGGTCCCGAGGGAGCCGGGGCGCGGCTCGATCAATACCTGGCGGATCGACTCCCTCAGTTCAGCCGCTCCCGGCTGCAGCAGTGGATCCGTGCCGGACACGTCCGGGTCGGCGGCGAGGCGGCGCGACCGAACCGCCGTCTGCGCGGCGGCGAGGCGATCGAGGTGCTCCCCCCCGTCTCCACCCCGTCACGGCTGACAGCGGCCGCCATCCCGCTCGAGATCCTGCACCGGGACGAGCACCTGTTGGTCCTGGTGAAGCCCGCCGGGCTCGTCGTGCATCCGGGCGCGGGAACCCGCGGGCCTACCCTGGTTCACGCCCTGCTCGGCCTCGGCGCGACGCTCTCCGGGGTCGGCGGCGAGGAGCGCCCGGGGATCGTCCACCGCCTCGACCGCGACACCTCGGGTCTGATGCTCGTCGCCTGTTCCGATGCCGCCCACCGCGCCCTGGTCACCGCCTTCCAGGAGCGCCGGATCGAGAAGGACTACCGCGCCATCTGCTGGGGAAACGTGGTGCCCCGCTCCGGGCTCATCGATCTGCCGATCGGCCGCGACCCCGTGCGTCGGCGCACGATGTCGCCGCGCGGCCGCAAGCTCCGCGACGCTCGAACCCGCTACAAGACGCTGGAGGCTCTCGTCGGCTTCACCTACCTCGAGCTCGGCCTCGAGACGGGACGCACCCATCAGATCCGGGCCCATCTCCGCTCCCTGGGCCACCCGATCGTGGGAGACCGGGAGTACGGCGGCGCCGGCTGGCAGCGGGTCCGCCGCCCGGATCTGCGCGAGGCAATCCGGCGGCTCGATCGCCTGGCGCTCCATGCCTGGCGCCTGCGCTTCGCGCATCCGGTGAGCGGCGAGCGGCTGGAGTTCCAGGCCCCGCTGCCGGTGGCGCTGACCACCCTGCTCGCCTGCATGGGCCAGCCGGAGACCGCGCGATGAAGCGCAAGCGCCGCTCGACTCCCGCCGAGTTCGCGCTGGTCGGTGCAGGAAGTGTGGGGACCGCGCTGAAGCGGGCGCTGGTCCGTGCCGGTCGCCGCGTCGCGGGGCCGGCGCGCACGGGGAACCGGCTGGCCCCGATCGCCCGCGCGCCGATCGTGCTGCTGGCGCTTCCCGCGCCGGCGCTGCCCGGCGTCGCGGCGCGCCTCGCGACAGGGGGCGACTGGCGGGGACGCGTCGTGCTGCACACCAGCGGCGCAGCCCCCGATGCCGTCCTGGCAGCGCTGCGCCGCCAGGGGGCGGCGGTCGGTCGGCTCCACCCGCTCCGCTCCTTCCCACGTCGCGCCGCCACGCCGGACCGCCTGGACGAGATCTGGTTCGCGGTCTCGGGGGACACGGCCGCGGTCGCCGCCGGACGCCGGGTGGCGCGACTCCTCGGGGCGCGCTGCTTCCGGCTGCGGCGGGGGGAGGAGGCCGCCTACCACCTGTCCGCGGTCCTCGCCAGCAATCTCATGGTCGCGCTCGCCGCCGAGGCGGCGGCCCTCGCTCCACGGTTCGGAGCCTCCCCCGCGACAGCGCTCCGTCGCCTCGGCCCGTTGCTGCGCGGGACGGTCCTGGCGCTCGAGGCAGGCGGGGCCAAGCGCGCCCTGACCGGGCCAGTGGCGCGGGGGGAGGCCGAGGCGGTCGCCGGGCAGCTCCGGCTCCTGCGCGGACGGACACGAGAGATCTACCGCCTGCTCTCGCTCACGGCGCTCGACCTGGCGGCACCGCAACTGAGCCGCGGGCGCCGCGCGGCGCTCCGGCGGGTGCTCGGCCCCGCCGCGCGCTGACCCGAAACTGTCGCCGCTCAGCGGTTTGGTGTATATTTTCCCCTCGGAAATCGCGCTGCGCTCCCCTGGATTCCCCGCCCGGCGGCAGTTCTCCGGACGGCGGGCGCGGGGCGGATCCGATCGGCTTCCACCCCGTGAAGCCCGGGAAAGGCCCCTTCGATGCAGCCCGAGACGGACCCTCGCCCGCCCGACGCCGCGCAAGCGGTCGAGACGACCGACCGCGTGGTGATTCGCTTCGCTGGAGACTCCGGCGACGGCATCCAGATCATCGGCAACCAGTACACCTCCGCCACGGCCGTCGCCGGCAACGACCTCGCGACACTTCCCGACTTCCCCGCCGAGATCCGCGCCCCCGCCGGGACGCTGCCGGGGGTCTCCGGCTTCCAGATCAGCTTCAGCAGCTTCGACATCCATACCCCCGGCGACGTTCCGGACGTGCTCGTGGCGATGAACCCGGCGGCGCTCAAGACCAACATCGCCGACCTCCCCGCGGGCGGCATGCTCGTCGTGAACACGAACGCCTTCGAGAAGGGGAACCTGCAGAAGGCCGGTTACGAGAAGAACCCGCTCGAGGACGGGTCACTCGCGAACTTCCGCCTCTTCGCGATCCCGATCACCGACCTGACCCGCAAGGCGCTGGCCGAGTTCGACCTTTCGGTGAAGGAGAAGGACCGCTGCAAGAACTTCTTCGCGCTCGGGATGATGTTCTACCTGTACCAGCGCCCGCTCGACGTCACGCTGCGCTGGATCGAGGAGAAGTTCAAGAAGACCCCGGTGCTCGCCGAGGCCAACCGCACCGCGCTCCGCGGCGGGTTCGCCTACTGTGATGCCGCGGAGATCTTCCCGCACGTCTTCCGGGTCAAGCCGGCGCCGTTCCAGGAAGGGACGTACCGCAACATCATGGGGAACTCGGCGCTGGCGCTCGGCCTCACCGCCGCCGCCCGCCAGGCGGGGCTGCCGGTCTTCCTCGGCTCGTACCCGATCACCCCCGCCAGCACCATCCTGCACGAGATGTCGGCCTTCAAGGAGCATGGGGTCATCACCTTCCAGGCGGAGGACGAGATCGCGGCGATCTCCTCGGCGATCGGGGCGAGCTTCGCCGGCGCCATCGGCGCCACCAGCACCAGCGGCCCCGGTCTGGCTCTCAAGGGAGAGGCCCTCGGCCTCGCGGTCATGGTGGAGCTGCCGCTCGTGGTCTTCGACGTCCAGCGCGGCGGCCCCTCGACCGGTCTGCCGACCAAGACGGAGCAGGCGGACCTGCTGCAGGCGCTGTTCGGGCGCAACAGCGAGGCGCCGATCCCGGTCCTCGCCGCCAGCACGCCGGGCGACTGCTTCGAGACCGCTTTCGAGGCGACGCAGATCGCGCTGCGCTACATGACGCCGGTGCTGGTGCTCTCCGACGGGTACCTGGCCAGCGGCGCGGAGCCGTGGCGAATCCCGAAGGCCAGCGACCTCCCGGCGATCCCGGTGAGATTCGTGACGGATGCGAAGGGAGGGCCATTCCTCCCCTACCTGCGCGACCCGGAGACGCTCGCCCGCAACTGGGCCGTGCCGGGCACCGCGGATCTCGAGCACCGCGTCGGCGGCCTCGAGAAGGAGGACGTCACCGGCAACGTCTCCTACGACCCTATCAACCACGAGAAGATGGTGAAGCTCCGGGCGGAGAAGGTGGCCCGGATCGCGCAGGACTTCCCTCCTACCGCGATCGACGGGCCGGAGAGCGGCCCGCTCCTCATCGTCGGCTGGGGATCCACCAAGGGGGCGATCAAGGGGGCGCTGCGCCGCCTCCGGGAGCAGGGTCGCGAGGTGAGCCACGTCCACCTGCGTCACCTGAACCCGCTGCCGCGCGATCTCGGGGAGATCCTGCACCGGTTCGACCGGGTACTCCTCCCGGAGATGAACCTGGGCCAGCTCGCCTTCGTGCTTCGCGGACGCTATCTCGTCGATGTGATCTCCTATGCGAAGGTCCAGGGCCAGCCGTTCCGTTCCTCCGAGATCGTGGCGCGCGTGCGCCAGTTGATGGGGTGAGACGATGCCAACGACACCGGTGAAAGCGGAGCCCGCCGTGAACGCGGCGCTGACCAAGAAGGACTTCCAGTCGGACCAGGACGTCCGCTGGTGCCCGGGGTGCGGCGACTACGCCATCCTGAACAGCGTGCAAGGGCTGTTCCCGAAGCTCGGCATCCCGCGCGAGAAGTTCGTAATCGTCTCCGGAATCGGCTGCTCCAGCCGCTTCCCGTACTACATGAACACCTACGGCTTCCACAGCATCCACGGGCGGGCGCCGGCGATCGCGACCGGCGTCAAGGTGATGCGCCCGGACCTGCATGTCTGGGTGATGACCGGGGACGGCGACGCGCTCTCCATCGGGGGAAACCACCTGATCCACGCGCTGCGCCGCAACGTCGGGCTCAAGATCGTGATGTTCAACAACCGCATCTACGGCCTCACCAAGGGGCAGTACTCGCCGACCTCCGAGGTCGGCAAGCGCACCCCGTCCACCCCCCACGGCTCGGTCGACCATCCGTTCAACCCGATCAGCCTGGCGCTCGGCGCCGATGCGACGTTCGTGGCCCGCAGCGTGGACACCTATCGTGAGCACCTCACGGATGTCCTGGAGCAGGCGGCCCGCCACCCAGGATCCGCCTTCGTCGAGATCTACCAGAACTGCAACATCTTCAACGACCACGCCTTCTCCTACATGACGGAGAAGGAGATCCGCGACGACAACCAGGTCGTCCTGCGCCCGGGCAAGCCGCTGGTGTTCGGCGCCAAGATGGACCGTGGCATCAGGCGCACGGCCGGCGGCCGGGGGCTCGAGGTCGTGGCGCTTGGAAATGGCGTCGCCGAGTCCGACCTGCTGGCGCACGACGCGGCGCGTGACAACCCGGCCTTCGCCTTCGAGCTGAGCCGCATGGAACCGCCCGCGTTCCCGACGCCGATCGGGGTCTTCCGCTCCGCGCCGCGCGAGTCGCTCGAGAGCGGCATCTGGGCGCAGGTCGAGCGGGCCAAGGCCAAGGCCGGCGCCCAGCCCAGCCTCGACGCGCTGCTCACCAAGGCTGAAACGTGGACGGTCTCTTGAGCCGCCGCGAACCGGAGGACGCCATGGACTGGGGCATGCGCAACCGGCTGAGCCGCTTCATCAAGCCCGAGAATGGGCGCACGGTGATGCTGGCGGTGGACCACGGGTACTTCCTCGGACCCACCTCCGGGCTCGAGGACGCGCGCGGGACCATCGCGCCGCTCCTTCCCTACGCCGACTCGCTCATGTGCACGCGCGGCATCCTGCGAACCTCCGTCAGTCCGCGCACGCCCACGCCGATCGTCCTGCGCGTCTCGGGCGGCCCCAGCGTGCTCAAGGAGCTGTCGAACGAGGAGATCACGACTTCCCTCGAGGAGGCCCTGCGCCTGAACGTGGCGGGGGTCGGAATGTCGATCTTCGTGGGGGGAGAGTTCGAGAAGCAGACCCTCACGAACCTCGGACGGCTCATCTCCGAGGCCGAGCGCTACGGCATGCCGGTCCTCGCCATCACCGCGGTCGGCAAGGAGATGGGGCGGGATCTGCGCTTCCTCTCCCTGGCCTGCCGGATCGCCGCCGAGTACGGAGCCCACGTCGTGAAGACCTACTACTGCGACGGCTTCGAGAAGCTGGTCGCCTCCTGTCCGGTGCCGATCGTCATCGCCGGCGGCAAGAAGGTCCCGGAGCGCGAAGCGCTGCAGCTCGCTCACGACGCGGTGTCCCGCGGGGCGGCGGGCGTGGACATGGGACGGAACATCTTCCAGTCCGAGTGGCCGGTGGCGATGATCCAGGCGACGCGCGCCGTGGTGCACGACGATCGCACCCCGGCCGAGGCGTTCGCCCTGTTCGAGGAGCTGCGCGCGGGCGCCGCCGGCAGCCAGCTCACCGCGGTCGCCGAGACGCCGGACTTCTAGATCGCTCATCCGATCCGCCTGCGGGGCGAACCGGCCACCTATGCGTGTCGCCGTCTACCACTCCAACCACGATGTCCGGATCGAGGAACGCGACCGCCCCCGGATCGGTCCGGGGGAGGTGCTGCTCCGGATCGAGGCCAGCGGCATCTGCGGCTCCGACGTGTTCGAGGCGTATCGTCGGCCACGCGCGCCGCTGGTCCTGGGTCACGAGGTGGCCGGGGTGGTGGCGGAGGTTGGGGACGGGGTGGAGCCGTTCCGACCCGGCGACCGGGTCTTCGCGACGCACCACGTCCCCTGCCTTGAATGCTCGCGCTGCCGCTCCGGCCATCCCTCCACCTGCGAGATGCTCCGCACCACCCATTTCGAGCCGGGGGGATTCGCCGACTTTGCCCGCGTGCCGGCGCCCCAGGTCCGCCGCGGGATGCTGCCGATCCCTGACGACGTGTCGTTCGAGGACGCCTCGTTCGTCGAGCCGCTCGCCTGCGTGGTGCAGGCGCAGCGGTTCGCCGCCGTGACCGCCGCGCACTCGGTCGTGGTCGTCGGCAGCGGGCTGTCAGGACTCCTGCAGGTGCGCCTGGCGCGGGCGAGCGGGGCGCGGGTGCTCGCGGTCGACCTTTCCCCGTTCCGTCTCGAGGCGGCAATCCGGTGCGGCGCGGAGGGGACGCTCCTCCCCGGAGCCGACCTCCCCGCGCGGCTGCGGCGCGCGAACGCGGGGCGGCTGGCGGACCGGGTGATCGTCTGCACGGCGGCCGCCGCGGCGCAGCAGCAGGCCCCGTCGCTGGCGGAGCCGGGGGGGACGGTGCTCTACTTCGCCCCCTGCAACCCCGGGGAGACGGTTCCGCTGCCGCTTTTCGATCTGTGGCGGGACGAGATCACGGTCACCTTCAGCTACGCGGCAAGCGGCGACGATCTCGGCGCCGCGCTCGAGCTGATCCGCTCCGGGCGGGTGCCGGTGACCGACCTGATCTCGCATCGCCTGCCGCTCACCGAGGCGGCGCGCGGCTTCGCGCTGACCGCGCGGGCGGCGGAGTCGCTCAAGGTCATCCTGCTGCCGGGTCGATAAAGGAACCCGTGCAGGCGCGTAATCAAAACCCAGGGCGGCCCGCCACGGCGGCAGGGCCGCGTAACCCCGCTCGACCAGGAGGTACCACCCGATGAGAACCGTGCTCCGTCCCTTGCTTGCCCTCGCGCTCGCGGCGCTCTTCCTGGCCCCGGCAACGGCCGGCGCTCCCGCCGCCGACTCGAAGGCCGCCCTCGAGCGGCTGAAGGGTCTCGCCGGCACCTGGACGATCACCGCCGGGTCCGAAGGGAGCGAAGGCGCCACCGTCACCTACAAGGTAACCGGCGCCGGCAGCGCCGTGGTCGAGACGCTCTTCGCGGGCGGGCCGCACGAGATGGTCACCGTCTACCACCTCGACGGCGACGATCTGGTGCTCACGCACTACTGCGCGGCCGGCAACCAGCCGCGGATGAAGGCGGCGCGCGGCGGCGACGCGAACACCCTCGTCTTCACCCTGGACGGCGGCAGCAACTTCGATCCCAAGAAGGACATGCACATGCACGAGGCCGTGATCAAGTTCATTGGCCCGGACCAGATGCATGCCGAGTGGCAGTCGTATACCGGAACGACGAAGGGGGAACGGGTCCAGTTCGACATCAAGCGCAAACAGGCGTAGAGATGCGGCCGCGGGGACGGGCGCGCCCGCGCCCGACCCCGCGGCCGATGTGGTAAGGTGGCGCTCCCTCGGCGGCCGGCCGGCCGTCGCCGGAGCGCGCCGATCCGATGCCGTCCCACCCCGACCATCCTCTCAAGGCGTACAAGAACCGCGACTTCCTGAACAGCAGGGACGCTCGCGCGCTGCGCATCCTCTCCGAGTACCTCGAGCCGCTGTCGCGCTTCCGCCAGCACCGCGTCGAGGACACGATCGTCTTCTTCGGCTCCGCCCGGATCGTCGAGTCGCAGATCGCGAAGGAAGCGGTGCGTGCGGCGAAGCTCGCGCTGAGGGCGGCGGCGCGTCCCACCAAGGCCCAGCGCGCCGCGCTCGCCGAGGCAGAGTCGCGCGCGGCGCTCAGCCGCTACTACGACGAGGCGACCGATCTCGCCCGCCGGCTCACGGAGTGGTCGAAGGCGCTCAAGGGGAATCGCCATCGCTTCCTGGTCTGCTCCGGCGGCGGCCCGGGAATCATGGAGGCGGCCAACCGGGGCGCCGCCGAGGCGCGCGGCCGCACCGTCGGCCTCGGGATAAGCCTCCCGTTCGAGCAGTCGGGGAACAAGTACATCTCGCGCGAGCTGGCGTTCGAATTCCACTACTTTTTCATGCGCAAGTTCTGGTTCTTCTATCTGGCCAAGGCGATGGTGATCTTCCCCGGCGGGTTCGGCACCCTGGACGAGGCGATGGAGATCCTGACCCTGATCCAGACCCGCAAGTCGTCGAAGCAGATACCGATCCTGTTCTACGGCAAACCCTACTGGGATGAAGTGCTCGACCTGAAGGCGATGGCGCGCTGGGGCACCATCAGCGCGAGCGATCTCGGCCTGGTGCGCTTCTCCGACTCGCCCGACGACGCCTTCACCTACCTGCGCGACACCCTGACGGAGCTGTACGGCGCCTCGTGACCGAGCCCCCGCGCCCTCCGGGCGACCCCGGCTCCCGGCGCGCCACGGCGCTCGACCTGCTCTGGATCGGCCTGCTGGCTCTCGCGGCGCGCGCCGTCTATCTCGTCCAGTACAGCACCACGCCGATGAGCCGGCATCTGGTGGTGGACGAGGCGGGGTACGACCGCTGGGCGAGGCTGATTGCCGGCGGGCAGTGGCTCCAGGACCGGCCGTTCTACCAGGCGCCCCTCTACCCGTACGCGCTGGGACTCTGGTACCGGCTGTGCGGCGACTCGCACCTGGCGGTCCGGATCGCTCAGGCGCTTGCCGGGATCGCCGCGGTTCTCCTCCTCTACCTGGCCACCCGCCGCCTCTTCGGCCCCCGCGCGGCGCGCTGCACCGGGGCGCTGGCGGCGCTGTACGTGCCGTTCGTCTTCACCGAGGCGATGTTGCTCAAGGAGGCGTGGGCGATCCTGCTGACGAGCCTCCTACTCTTGCTGCTGCTGCGCGTCGAGGAGAGCGGGCGCGGGGCGCTGGCGGCGGGCCTGGTCCTCGGCCTCCTCTGCCTGCTGCGCGAGAACGCCCTGCTGTACGTTCCCTTGCTCGCCTTGTGGCTGGGGCTCCGCGCTCGCGGCGAAGGGGGCTGGGGCGCGCCGCTCCGCGCGCCGGCGCTACTCGCCGCCGGGACGGCGCTCGCGCTGCTGCCGGCCGTTGCTCACAACCTCGTGGTCGGCGGCGGCCTGCTGCTGACAACCTCGCAGGCGGGAGCGAACTTCTACATCGGCAACCATCCGGGCGCGCTGGGCGTCTACGAGCCGCTGCGGCGCGGGCGCGAGACCCCGGAGTTCGAGGGGACGGACGCGCGCGAGGAGGCGTCCCGCCGCGCCGGCCGGCCCCTCTCCCCCGCCGAGGCGTCACGCTTCTGGCTCGGGGAGGGGCTGCGGTTCGCCCGCGAGCATCCGGGCGAGTTCGCCTCGCTGCAGGCGCGCAAGCTCCTGCTGACGCTCCATGACCGCGAGATCCCGGACGCCTGGGACCTCGAGTTCGTCGCCCACGAGGTCCCGTTCCTGCGCTGGCCGCTCCCCCGCTTCGGGTGGATCGCGCCGCTGGCGCTGCTCGGAGTCGTGCTCGCCTGGCCCTGGCGGCGGGGCGCGGCGCTCCTGGCGTGCCTGGCGCTCGCGACCCTGCTGTCGATCTCCGCCTTCTACGTCTTCGCCCGCTACCGCCTGCCGCTCGCCGTCTTCCTGCTGCCGTTCGCGGGAGTCACGCTGGCCCGGGCGATCGAGGCGTGCCGAGGCCTTCGTGGGCGCGAGCTCGCGCTCGGCGCCGCACTGCTGGTGCCGGCCTGGCTCCTGGTGCATCTCGACCTGGCGCGCCTGGGGCTGACCTTCACCGACGAGGTCGGCCTGCGCAATGTCGCGCTCCTCCAGGTGGAGGAAGGACGCCTGGATCTCGCCGCGGAGGGGCTGGAGCGGGCCGTCGCCACGAATCCCGACTTCGCCGACGGCTGGCTCTCCTGGGCCCGCGTCGAACAGGAGCGCGGCGACCTGGCGAGTCAGCGGCAGGTCCTGGAGCGGTTGGTCGCTCACGCCACGACCCGCGCCGCGCAAGGTACCGCGGTGCTCGATGCCGCACAGGAGGCCGCCGCGCGCAGCGCCCTCGGCGATCTGCTGCGCAGGGGAGGAGATCTTCCCGGGGCGCTGGCCTGCTTCGAGCGCGCCGCTGCCCTGATCCCAGCCGACCCGGGCCCTCCCATCCAGGCCGGAATCACGCTGCGCCTGCTCGGGCGGCTCGCTGAGGCGCGTGCCGCGCACCTCGAGGCGCTGCGGCGCGATCCGGGCAACCCCGTGGCGCTCGTGAACCTCGCGAACGTCGAGGAGGACCGCGGCGACCTCGCGGCCGCCGTCGCCCGGCTCGAACAGGCCGCCGCGGAGTGCGCGCTGCGCCGCCCCGATCTGTGCGAGATCATCGCGGCGCAGCGGGAGCGGGTGATGGCGACCCTTGCGAGCCTGCCGCCTTCCCGGTAGGATTCGTGCCGGTCGTCCCTGCTCACCGCCCCGACGGCCCCCTCCGCGCTCCACCGGAGGCTCTCCCGGAGACGCTCGATGCCGCGCCTGCTCGAAGCTGCCGCCTTCCTCCTCGCCCTCGCCGCGATCGGGGGCGTTGCCCCCGCCGCCGCCGCGGGGGGGCTCTTCCCGTTTCCGGTTCACGAGAAGGTGCTCGCGAACGGGCTGAAGGTCGTGGTCATCCCGTTCGACTCCCCCGGGATCGTGGCGTACTACACGGTCGTCCGGACCGGATCGCGCAATGAGGTCGAGCCCGGGCACTCCGGCTTCGCCCACTTCTTCGAGCACATGATGTTCCGCGGCACCGAGCGCTACCCGGCCGAACGCTACAACGACGTCCTCAAGGCGCTGGGCGCCGACTCGAATGCCTTCACCACCGACGACTGGACCGGTTACTACATCGTCGCCTCCTCCGCGGCGGTCGAGAAGATGTTCGAGATCGAATCCGACCGGTTCCAGAATCTCCGCTACACGGAAGCCGCCTTCAAGAAGGAGGCGGGCGCGGTGCTCGGCGAGTATCGCAAGAACTTCTCTATGCCGTTCCTCGCCCTGTTCGAGAAGGTGCAGGATACCGCCTACACCACGCACACCTACAAGCACACCACCATGGGATTCCTCGCCGACATCGAGGCGATGCCGACGCGCTACGACTACAGCCTGAAGTTCTTCGACCGCTTCTACCGCCCCGAGAACTGCATCGTGCTCGTGGTGGGGGACGCGCGCCCCGAGGCGACCTTCGCGCTCGCCGAGAAGTACTACGGCTCCTGGAAGCGCGGATCGCATGTCGTGTCGATCCCCGCCGAGCCGCCGCAGACCGCCGCGCACGAGGCCTCCGTCCCCTGGGCGAACCCGACCCTGCCGTACCTCGCGGAGGCGTACCACGTCCCGGGCTTCTCCACGACCGACACGGCCCTGCCGGCCCTCGACCTGATCTCCGAGCACCTGTTCTCGGAGTCCGGCACGCTGTACAAGGAGCTGGTGATCGACAAGCAGTGGGTCGATCTGCTGCAGGGAGGCCCCGACCAGACGCGCGACCCGGGGCTGTTCAACATCCTGGCCCGGGTGAAGGAGCCGGACAGAGTCGAGGAGGTGACGACGCGCATCCGCGCCGCGCTCGACGAGCTGAAGACGACGCCGGTCGCCGCCGAGCGCCTCGCCCAGGTGAAGTCCCACCACCGCTACGCGTTCCTGATGGGGCTCGGCACGGCACCCTCCGTCGCCCGCCGCGCCGCCCAGTACCTGCAGCTGGCGGCGGACGTCGGTGCGATCGACAGGGTCGACGACCTCTACAACCGCGTCACCCCCGCCGAGATCCAGGCCGCGGCGAAGCGCTTCTTCGTGCCGGAAAACCGCACCCGCGTCGTCCTGGCGCAGAAGCAGGAGGCGAAATCGTGACCGGCCGTGGCCTGCTCATGCTGTCGCTGCTGATGCTCGGCGCCATCGCGGTCGCGGCGCCGGCGGGACGGGAAGGGGGGAGCAAGCCCGCGCTGCGCTTGCTGGCGAGCGACACGCCGATCGTCTCCTTCCGGATCCTGTTCCGCACCGGCTCGCAGGACGATCCACCGGGGCAGGAGGGGATCACCGCGCTTGCCGCCCGCACCGTGGCCGAGGGGGGGACGGCGGATCTCCCCTACGACGAGGTCGTCAAGCGCCTCTACCCGATGGCGGCGCGCCTGGGCGTCCAGGTCGACACCGAGATGACCGTGTTCACCGGCGAGGTGCATCGCGACCACCTGCAGGAGTTCTATCGCCTGTTCTCGGGGCTGCTGCTGGCGCCGCGCTTCGACGCCGCGGACCTCGAGCGAAACCGCGACCTGCTGCTCAATCAGCTCCGCAACTCCCTGCGCGGCAACGACGACGAGAGCCTCGGGAAGGCCGTCCTGAACGGCGCTCTCTTCGCCGGACACCCGTACGGCCACGAGGTCGCCGGGACGGTGCAGGCGCTCGAGAAGCTCTCGCTTGCCGATGTGAAAGGGTGGTACCGGTCCCGCTTCCACCGCGGCCGGCTCACCCTCGGCCTGGCGGGAGGTTACCCGGACGGGTTCCAGGAGCGCATCACGAGCGACTTCGCCGCGCTTCCCGACGGCGACGCCGCTCCCCCGGTCCTGCCTGCGGTGCGCGCCCCCGAGGGGATCACCATCACGATCGCGGAGAAGCCGTGCATCGCCACGGCGATCTCGATCGGGCTGCCACTCAACGTCAACCGCTCCGATCCCGACTTCTACGCGCTCCTGCTCGCCACCTCGTACCTCGGCGAGCACCGGACTTTCAACGGCGTCCTGATGAACCAGATGCGCGGGGTGCGCGGACTCAACTACGGCGACTACGCCTACGCCGAGAAGTTCCGCGAGGACGGTGGAAGCGTCTTCCCCGCGTCGAACATCGCCCAGCGTCAGCAGTTCTGGAGCATCTGGATCCGCCCGCTGGCCCACGACAACGCGCATTTCGCGCTGCGGCAGGCGGTGCGAGAGCTCGACCGGCTGGCGCAGCGCGGGCTGACGGCGGAGCAGTTCGAGACCACGCGGGCGTTCCTGCTGAGCTACTCCCGCCTGTGGACGCAGAGCCTGAGCCGCCGCCTCGGTTTCCTGCTCGACGGCGATTTCTACGGGGTCGCTCCCCTCGGCGAGGAGCTGGCTCGCCGGCTTCCGGCCCTCACGCTCGACGACGTCAACCGGGTGGTCCGCAAGCACCTCCAGGCGCGGGATCTGCACGTCGCCATCGTCACGCCCGAGGGCACGAAGCTGCTCGCGGCGCTCATCGCGGACCAACCTTCGCCGATCCACTACCAGGCCGCCGAGGGGACGCCCGAGGCGGTGCTCGCCGAGGACCGCGAGATCGAGCGCTACTCGCTCAAGGTGAACCGGACCGCCTCGCGAGTCGTGGCCGCCGCGGACCTGTTCGAGCGCTGAGCGTCCCTCCCATGTGCCGTCGCTGAGGGTCCGCACCGATGCCACGCCGGCCGATCGAGACGATCCGCAACCTCGGCATCATCGCCCACATCGACGCCGGGAAGACGACGACGACGGAGCGGTTCCTGTTCTACGCCGGGGAGACCCACAAGCTCGGCGAGGTCCACGATGGCCAGGCCGTCATGGACTTCCGCGAGGACGAGCGGGAGCGCGGCATCACCATCTCGTCGGCCGCGACCACCTTCTACTGGCTCGACTCCGAGATCAACCTGATCGACACCCCGGGCCACGTCGACTTCGTGGCGGAGGTCGAGCGCTCGTTGCGCGTGCTCGACGGCGCCGTCGTCATCTTCGACGCCGCGGAGGGGGTCGAGCCGCAGTCCGAGTCGGTCTGGCGCCAGGCCGATCGCTACGGCGTGCCGCGCCTCTGCTTCCTCAACAAGATGGACAAGGTGGGCGCCGACTTCGACGCCTCTCTCGCCTCGATCCGGCAACGCCTGGGATCGAATCCGCTGCCGCTCCAGATCCCGTACGGAGCGGCACAGACGTTCGCCGGGGTGATCGACCTCGTCGAGGAGCGCCTGCTGGTGTTCGACGCCACTTCGAAGGGATCCCGGCTCGACTCCCGGCCGATCCCCGCTGAGGCACGGGAGGCCGCGCGGACGGTGCGCGGCACTCTCGTCGAGGCGCTGGCAGACTTCTCCGACCCTCTCGCCGAACTTTTCCTGGCCGGGAACGAGATTCCGGCGGATCTGCTGCGCCCGGTCATCCGGCAGGCGACGCTCGAGCGCAAGTGCGTCCCGGTCCTGTGCGGCTCGGCGCTCCGCAACACCGGCATCCAGCCGCTTCTGGACGGCGTCTGCTGGTACCTCCCCTCCCCCGCGGATCTCCCACCGGCGCAGGGGCTCGAGCCGAAGTCGGGCGCCGCCAAGCGCCGCTACCCGCGCGACACCGACCCGTTCTCCGCGCTGATCTTCAAGATCACGACCGAGGCGTCCGGCGACCTGCACTACGCCCGCGTCTACTCCGGCCGCGCCGCGACCGGAGACGCGGTGCTCGACCCCCGCACCGGCAGGAAGGAGCGCTTGCGGCGGATCTTCCGGATGCACGCCGACCGCGGAGTGCCGCAGGAGGGCGCGGAGGCGGGGGAGATCGTGGCGTTCGCCGGGCTCAAGGACGCCGCGACCGGTGACACGCTGTGCGATCCGGACCACCCGATCGAGTACGAGCCGATTCGCTTTCCCGACACCGTCGTCACGGTCGCGGTCGAGCCGCGCAATGCCGAGGAGCGCGATCGCCTCGCCGAGGTGCTGCGCCGCCTCGAGCGCGAGGATCCCACCTTCCATCAGCAGGTCGATGCCGAGACCGGTCAGACGCTCCTGGCCGGCATGGGGGAACTGCACCTCGAGGTGCTGCGGCACCGGATGGAGCGGGAGTTCAAGCTGCACATTCACTTCGGCCGCCCGCGCGTGTCGTACCGGGAGACGTTGCAGGCCCCGGCCGAGGCGCACGCGCGGTTCGAGAGGATGATCGCCGGCCATCTCCTCGCTGCGGAGGTGACCCTGGCGCTCTCACCCGAGCCCGCGACCCGGGGCGTGCGGGTCACGCAGGTGCTGGCGGAAGGGGCAATTCCCGCCGCGTGCATCCCCGGCGTCCTGGCCACGATTCAGGGGAGCGCGGAAGGAGGGGGCGCCTTCGGCTTCCCCCTCACCGGCGTGCATGCGGTGGTCCGGAGCGCGCGCCTGATCGACGGAAACGACGCCGCGGCTGCGCTGAACGCGGCGGCGTCGCGGGCGTTGCTGCAGGCGCTGGCGGCGGCGAAGGTGGTCGTCCTCGAGCCGATCATGAGGTTCGAGGTCCGTTCTCCGGAGGAGTACCTGGGGGGCGTGCTCAAGCACCTGAGCGCGAAACGTGCCGAGATCGCCGAGAGCCACGTGCAGCGGGCGCAGGCGACGGTCCTCGGAACCGTGCCGCTGGCGGAGATGTTCGGCTTCTCCACGACCCTGCGGTCGCTCACCCAGGGGCGCGCGTCGTTCACCATGGAGCCGCTCGATCACCGCCCGATCCCGGAATCGCAGCGGGCCCTGTTCGAGCGGCGGAGGCTCGTGTAGTGGAGGTGGGAACCGTTCCTCGGGGTCGTCCGTAACGTCTCCGGTAGCGGATCGGCGTGTGCCGCCCGACACCGCAGCGGGCGCCTCCGGCGGCTCGAACTCGGGCCGGGCAGGCGGGAACCCGGTGGGCGGCGGGAAACGGGAGGGGTGATGCGGGACAACTGGACGGTCGGGATCCTCGGCTGGATGGTGATCGTGGCTGGGCTGGTCTACTCCGGGGTGACCGCAGACCCTGCCGAGGGGCGCTGGACGGCTCGCCTGAAGTCCAACCGCCAGACCGTCTACCTGGAGCTCAGCCCCGGCGAGGGGTTCATGGGGAGCCAGTACGAGTTCTCCGCCCCGGTCGAGAGCCTCCAGGGACTGTCGGCTGCCTCCCTCGGCGAAGCCGGGGAGCTGCGCTTCGAGTGGGTCCGCCCCGCCGGCCGCTTCAGCTTCGAAGGCAAGGGGGGGCGCCGCCCTGAGGGCCGGTATTCCTTCACCCCCGACGCCGGGTTCGCACAGGCGCTCGAGCGGCTGGGATACGGCGACGCCGACGGCGGGGAGATGTTCCGCCTGGCGATCGAGGCCGTCACCCTGCAGGACGCCGAGGCGTGGAGCGCGCTGGGGTTCGCGAGTCTCCCGGCCGGCGACCTGATCCGGGTGAAGAGCCACGATGTCTCGCTCGAGCTGGCGCGCGCCGCGCTGGCGCTGGCGTCCCGCCCCGGGATCGACGATGTCATCCGCATGAAGAACCACGGCCTCGATCCGGAGACGGTGACCGCGTACGTGGCCGTGGCCTCGCCGGAGTGGTCCGCCGACGGGATCCTGCGACTCTACAGCCACGGCATCGGACCCGAGGAGATCCGCGCGCTGGTCGACGCCGGTTTCGACGCCCACGACCTCGACGCCGTGATCCGCCTCCGCACCCACGGCGTATCCCCCGACCTCGTGGCGGCGCTGCGCGCCGCCGGTTATCAGGACCTGGGGGCCGATGAGATCGTGCGCCTGAGCTCGCATGGGATCGGCCCGGAGGACATGCGCGAGCTGCAGCGCCTCGGCATCGAGCCGATGCCCGCGGACGATCTGGTGCGGCTGCGCTCGCACGGGGTGGAGCCGGCGCTGCTCGCCGAGCTGAAGCAGGCCGGCTACGTGGACCTCTCGCTCGACGACGTGCTCCGGCTCCGGAGCCATGGGATCGACGCGGAGGCAGTGCGCGACATGGCGGCGCGCGGCATCAAGGGGCTCTCGGCTGAGGAGATGGTGCGCCTCCGCAGCCACGGTGTTGCGCCCGGGTATCAGGCCGCGATGCGGGAGGCAGGGCTTCCGGGAGCCGAGGTGGAGGATCTGATCCGGCTGCGACAGGCGGGAATCGAGCCGGAGTACGTCCACGGGCTGGTGGCGGCGGGACTCCCCACGCCGTCGGTCGAGGCGATCGTCTCCCTGGTACAGCATGGAGTGGAGGTGGCCTACGTACGCGAGATGCTCGCGGACAACCCGCGCCGCACTTCCACCGACGATCTGGTCCAGCTACGGGTCCAGGGTGTCCCCCCGTCGCTCCCCGCCGCCTTGCGGCGGCTTGGCGGTGACCGTTACTCGACGAGCGACGTGATCCGGCTGTTCCAGCGGGGCGTGGATGAAGCGTTCGTGGAGCGGCTGGAAAAGGCAAGCCTGAGCAACCTGGACGCCGAGGAGATCCTGCGACTGCAGGCCGGCGGGATGGACGAGATCCTGGCTCGCGGCGCCGCCTCCAACAGCCAGTAGCGCCGGGCTGGCGCCCCACCGACCCGCCCGCCGGATCAGCGTGGTTCGTCCAGCAACGACCCGATCCCGCGTTCGGCCTTCTCGTGCAGATCGGGCGGCGCTCCGTAGAAGACCCCTGCGGTGCGCCCACCCGGATCGAACAGGAAGAGCGTCGGGACGGACGTGATGTCCCCGAACGCCCGGGCCAGCTCCGGCGAGGCCATGCCCCAGCTGAACGGCAGGCCGAGCCCCTGCACCAGACGGCGAACTTCCGCCTCGTCCGATTCGACCGCCAGCGCGAGCACCGCGAGCCGGTCGCCGTGCCGGCGCTTCAGCTCGCCCAGCCACCGCAGCGTGCCGCGACAGGGCGGGCACCAGGTCGCCCAGAACTCGACCAGCACGACGCGGCCGAGGAGCGACTCGCGCGTCACCGTTTCCCCGCTCAGGGTGACGAGCGACAGGGAAGGGAGCGCCGCAGGCTCGAGACCACCCGCCGGAACCACCCCGTCGCGCCCGGCCACCGCGTCCCCCGCCAGGGTCCGCTCGATCATCCGCTGCAGGTCGTCGCGGAAGCGCTGGTGGCTGGCCGGGTCCTTCCACGGGGTATAGCGCCCATCGCCACTCCCCTCCCCCTTCCCGTAGAACCCGAAGTCCTTCGGCGTGGCCGCCAGCACCTCCCCGACGAAGATCGCAGGGTAGCGGGTCACTCCGAAGCGGCGCGCAAGATCCGAGTCACCGTAGTTCTCGACCGCCAGGCGGGCCTTGCCGCCGAACCCCCGCACGACACTCTCCGCCAGCAGACCTGCTGGATCGGAGAGGTTTCAGGTGTACGGCCAGCGGACCAGCGTCACCGTCACCGCGGGCGCAGGGGTCGGAGGGGGCGGCTTCGCCGGCTCGAGCGCGGCGAAGTAGCGCGGCAGCACGTCGTCGAACACTGCGCGCGCCACCTCTCCCCCCTTCGCCTTCGGGTCGGGGTCCGCAGCGGCCTGAAGCGCCAGCTCGACGAACAGGCGGCCCACGGAGTGATCGGCAGCCTCCCGGTCGAACCGCTCCCCCGCCGCCCGGCCCCGCTCGACCGCTTCTCCCAGGTCGATGGCCCGGCCACCGCCAGTGAGCCGCGACAGACGCAGGCGCGCTTCGAGGTAGAGGTAGAGCGCCCCATAGCGCAGCTCCGCGCGATCCAGCTCTCGTGCCTGCTTCAGAGTCGCGCTCATGCGGATGAACTGCGCATGGCTGTCGATGGAAGCGGGCGGCTTGTAGGCGGCCAGCATCTCTCCCTCGAGGGCGTCGAGGTCAGGGGCGAGCGCGCGCAGCGGCGGCGGTGCGGCGGCGTCCGGAACGGCGAGCCGCGCGCAGAAGCGCGCGAACTCGAGCTGGGACTGCGCCGCGCCGAGGTAGAACCACCCGTACTCCGGCCCGGCACTGCGCCCGTACTCCAGGCTCGCATCGTAGTACGGCTTCACTTCCGCCAACGCCACCTCCGCCAGCCCGCGCATCGCCGCCGGGACCGCGCCGAGTTCCAGACGCCCTGCCCCGGTGAGGGCCGGGTGGAGGTTCACGCCGACCCGCTTCCACTCGGCCTCGAGCGTGGAGAGCGCGTCGGGGCCCTCGAAGGGGCCGCTCGGAAGCGAAGCTTGCGCCGCGACATTCATCCGGGCGAGCGCGAGGTAGTAGAGCGCCGCGAACCTCCGGCCGCCCGCGAGCGCGGCTTCCGCCTTCGCGAACACCGGCTCCGACATCTCCCGGATCGCCTGCGAGTCGGCGCTCCCCTCCGGGAGACCGCGCAGCAGCAGCCGGCAGTGCGCCAGCTCGGCGGCGATCGGGTCCGTCGGCACGGCGCCCGATTCGGTCGCCGGCGTGCCTGCGACGGAGCCGATCGAGAGCGCCAGCGCCGCGATGGCGCGCCGCGTCACCCGCCTGCGTTCCTGGGTCGATGCGGGCTCACACCTCACGGCACACACCCCCTATTCGCCCACGGCCGGTCGTTCTCTAGACCCCTCCGATATCGGAAAGGTCCGACCGGATCCTGAGGGAGATTGCCGGGCTCAATCCACGGACGGCAGGCTCGAGGCCTCGGCGTCCTCCTCGTGCTCGCGCGGCCGCGGCAGGAGGCGGGCGCGCTGTACCGCCTGCTCGCCGAACCGCTCGCGCACCGCATCCGCGGCGCGCGCGAGCCGGCGCACCTTCTCCATCGAGTCGTCCGCGAAGAGCGAGCCCTGGCCGGCCGCCGGCGACCCCAGCCCGCTGATGCCGACGCCAAGCAGCCGCACCCCCTGGCGGCCAAGCGAGATCCGTTCCGCGAACAGCTGTCGCGCGGCCCGGACGATCTCCTCCGCGAGATCGGTCGGCTCCGGCAGCGTCCGAGCCCGGGTCCAGGTGGTGAAGTCGCCGGTGCGGACCTTGAGGTGGACCGTCCTCCCAAGCAGCCCCTGTCGGCGCAGCTCCCGGGCCACCCCTTCGGCCCGCTCCAATAGCAGGCGGTCGATCGCGTCGGGGTCGCGCAGATCCTCCCCGTACGTGCGCTCCTCCGAGATCGACTTGGCAGTGCGATCGGATTCGACCGGCCGCTGGTCCTCCCCGCGCGCCAGCGCCTTGAGGTGGGCCGCGAGCTCCGTCCCCACCCGCGTGGCGAGCGCCGCCTCGTCCGCCGCAGCGATATCGCCGATCGTCCGCAAGCCCGCGGCGACGAGGCGTGCCTCCGTCTTGGGGCCCACCCCCCACAGCCGGCCGACGGGCAGCGCCCAGAGCCGCGTCTCCACCGCCGTCAGCGGCAACACGACGAGCCCATCCGGCTTCTCCAGGTCGGACGCGATCTTGGCGAGGAACTTGTTGGGGGCGACGCCGCACGAGGCGGTCAGCCGCTGCTCGGCGCGAATCCTCTGCTTCAGGGCCAGGGCGATCGACGCCCCGGCGGTCAGATCGGGCGCAATGCCGCTGAGATCCAGGAACGCCTCGTCGATCGACAGCGGCTCGACCAGGGGGGAGACGTTATCGAGGAGGCGCCGGATCTCCGCCGATACCTCGACGTAGAGATTCATCCGGCCGGGAAGCCACACCCCCTGCGGGCAGAGCCGCTCCGCGGTCAGCGACGGCATCGCCGAGCGCACCCCGAACTTGCGCGCCTCGTACGAGCAGGTCGAGACGACCCCGCGGCGGCCGCGGTGGCCGATGATCAGCGGCTTGCCGGCGAGCGCGGGCGCCTCGCGAACCTCCACCGCCGCGTAGAACGCATCCATGTCGAGATGGAGGATCACGCGAGCGAGCGAGGCGGGAGGCATGCGGAGAGCCTACTCCGATGCCGCACGCTTCGCCACGGAGGCTGCCACCACACCACCGTCCCGCTGGGAGCCGGCCGTCCCCGCGTGGCGAGGTAATGGGCTTGGCTGCCGGACGCCATCCTCATTATGATGCCACCCGTCATGCCCACTCCGACCCAGGTCTCGCCCGGCCTTCTGTCGCGATTCGGCACGCGGGGTACCGTTGCGGTGCTTCTGCTGCTGGGCCTGACCGTGTTCTTCTCGCGGTTCTGGGAGGCCGATCTGTACGACGACGGCCTCCTCTACGCCACGATCTCGCGCGAGATGGCGAGCGGCGGAGACTGGCTGACGCCCCACTGGGGAGTGGACCCGTACTTCAAGAAGCCGCCCCTCGTCTTCTGGCTCACCGCGGCAAACATCCGCTGCTTCGGGTGGAGCGTTGCCGCGGCGGTCTTCTGGTCGCGGGCTCTCGCGGTCGTGTCCGTGCTCCTCACCTACTTTCTCGCGCGACGCTGGTTCTCGGAGTGGCACGCGGTGCTCGCCGCCATCGTCCTCTCCACGACGGCTCGCTTCCTCAAGGACAGTTTCACCCTGCGCCTCGACTCGCCGCTGACGGCGTTCTGGCTGGGGGCGTGGCTCGCCGCGTTCGCCGCCTGTGACCGCCGCCCGCGGCTGCATCTGCTGGCGGGGTTCTGCACCGCGCTTGCCGTCCTCACGAAGGGGCCGCTGGGGCTGCTCGGACTGGCCCCCTATCCATTTCTGCTCTGGGCGCGCCGAGCCGAAGCCGGCGAACGTGCCTGGTGGCGGTCGCCTCACCTGTGGGTGGGGGGCGCGATCGCCTGCGCGCTCCCCGCACTCTGGTATGCCGCGATGGTCGCCCTCCACGGCGCTCAGTACCTGCGCGTCGCCTGGGTCTCCGAGGGGGTCGACCGCATGCTGCGGAACTTCGGCGAGGAGAACCGCTTCGCCTACTTGCGGATGATGGGGAGCTACTACTGGCCCTGGCTTCCCTTTCTCGCCGTCGGGGTCGTCCTCTATGTGAAAGAGGTTCGACGGCGGGGGCGATGGGAGGGGGTCTACCTCGGGATCTTCGCGGCGGGGTACCTCCTCCTGATCTCCTGGGTGGAGACCAAGTACTACCGCTATTTTCAGCCGCTCTATCCCCTCTTCGCAATGCTCGTGGCACTCCCTCTGGCGCGCCTGCTGCCGGAGCGGCACCGTACGGCGGTGTTGCGCTGGACGGCCATCGTCGCCGTCCTCTGCGCGCTGGCGCTGAACCTCCTCCCGCTGACGCTGCACCGGCAGCGCAATGCCGGCTGGGCCGCGGCCGCCGCGTCCTTGGCGCCGCGTCCCGACGAGACGCTCACGGTGTCGGCCGGCGCCGCCGACGCCAGCATGCTCACGGCGCTCTGGTTCTACACCGGCGTGCCGCCGCGCGAGCTGCGCCAGCACTTCTTCTCCGCGCCGCCGCCGACCGCGCGCTGTCTCCGCCTCGTCTTCTCCCCCGCCGAGCGCGAGACACTCCTCGCAACCTTCGACCTCGAGGAGGAGGGAAGCCTCCGGAACGAGCGACTCACCTACGGGTTCGCCCGCGCCTGCCGCGCAATGCCGGTCGAGGGGGGCCCAGTCCCTTCGCGGCCGCCTCCCTGACCCCGGCGCCGAGCGTGGTACCCGGGGCGCCATCATATGGTAGCCTCAACCCGCTGCTGGAATAGGTGCGCCCGCTGATCGAGATAGTCCTTCCCGGACCACGGAACGGGCTTCCGGACCGCAGCGAAGACGGACGCCGAGGGGCGGTCCCGCCCCGAGCCGCGGCCGCCGCAGGGGGGGGACCGTGTCACCTGATGCCGGCCTACGTGCGCTGCGAGACGCCATCGACGAACTGGACGAGCAGATCCTCTCCCAGATCCTCAAGCGCGGCCACATCGTGCAGCAGATCATGGCGCTGAAGGGGAGCCTCGGCCTCGATGCGTTCGACCCGCAGCGCGAGACCGAGATTCTCGGGCGCCTCACCGCGGACCGGACCCAGCCGTTCGATCCGGGGCAGGTGAAGGCGATCTTCAAGGCGATCTTCCACGCCTCCCTCGACCTGAAGGATCGCGAACGCTGGCAGCGGCTCCAGGTGAAGCGCCGCGATCTGGTGCCGCAGGAGGGGATCATGGTCGGCGGAGTCTCGGTCGGCACCGGCGGGCCGGTCCTGTTCGTCGGCCCCTGCTCGGTCGAGACGCCGCAGCAGATGGACGCCATCGCCTCCTTCATCTCGACCCTCCCAGGGAAGAAGATCCTTCGCGGCGGCGCGTTCAAGCCGCGGACCAGCCCCTACGCGTTCCAGGGGCTGCGCGAGAAGGGGCTGCGGATCCTCCGGGAGACCGGCGATCGCTATGGGCTCGCCACCGTCACCGAGGTCCTCGACGTCTCGACGCTGGACGTCGTGGCGGCGCACACCGACATGCTGCAGATCGGCGCGCGCAACATGTCCAACACGGAGCTGCTCAAGGCGGTCGGTGGAACCGGTAAGCCGGTGCTGCTCAAGCGCGGCTTCATGTCGACCCTCGAGGAGCTGCTGCTGGCGGCCGAGTACATCGTATCGAGCGGGAACAGCTCCGTCGTGCTCTGCGAGCGCGGCATTCGCACCTTCGAGCCCTGGACGCGTAACACCCTCGACATCGCCGCGGTGCCGCTCCTCAAACTGGAGACCTCCCTGCCGGTCATCGTGGATCTGAGCCATTCCCTGGGCCGCACCGACATCATGCTCGCCTGTGCGCGGGCCGCTCTGGCTGCGGGTGCGGACGGCCTGATGATGGAGGCGCACGCGACGCCGGAACTGGCGCTTTCGGACGGCTTCCAGCAGCTCGACTGCGAGGGGCTGCGGCGGCTCGTCGAGGGGCTGGGAATCGGCATCGCCGCGGACCAGACTGACTCGAGAGCGAGCTCCGCGGGCGCCCGTCGGAATCCCACGGCTCAATCCGCCTCAGCGGGAGGACCCTCATGACCAGACCGGACGGATCCCTGCCAAAGCCCGCAAGGGTGGGCCAACCCCGAGACGCGCTCTTCACCGAGCCCAGCAAGCGGCTGGCCGACTTCGATTTCGGACCCGAGACCGTAGCCGTCTTCGATGACATGGTGGACCGCTCGGTGCCGTTCTACCGGGAGATCCAGCGGATGATGGCCGAGCTCGTCCGGGACTTCGCAGCCGAGGACACCACGGTCTACGACCTCGGGTGCGCGACGGGGACGACCCTGCTCCAGATCGCCCAGGCCCTGCCTGCGGACCGCAGGGTCCGGCTGGTCGGGATCGACAACTCGCCGGAGATGCTCGAGCTGGCAAAGGAGAAGCTGACGGCGGCCGACGTGAAGCAGCCCTTCGAGCTGCACTATGGCGACCTGAACCAGGTGACTCCCATCGCGAACGCCTCGGTGGTGCTGATGGCCCTCACGCTGCAGTTCGTTCGCCCGCTCTACCGCCAGCAGTTGATCCGCACCGTGCGCGACGGCCTGACCGAGAATGGCTGCCTCATCCTGGTGGAGAAGGTCCTGGGCGAGAACTCCACGTACAACCGTTTGTTCATCAAGTACTACTACGACATGAAGAAGCGGAACGGGTACTCCGACAGCGAGATCACCCACAAGCGGGAGGCGCTCGAAAACGTCCTGGTTCCCTACCGGCTCGAGGAGAACAAGGAACTCCTCCGGTCCGAGGGGTTCAGGCATGTCGATGTCTTCTTCAAGTGGTTCAACTTCTGCGCCATCGTGGCGATGAGGTGATCGCGTCGGAGGCCTCTCCGCGGAGCGGTCCCGCCGCAGTGGGCGAGGCGAGTGCTCCGCCGTCGGGAGGATGGTTGACCCGGCTGGGGCACTTCGTCTTCCGCCGGCGCAAGCTGCTCTTCCCTCTCGTGTTCATCCCGGTCACCCTTGCCACGACGCGGCGGATGCTGATCGGGGGGGCGGACCTGGACCGCTGGCTGGACGTGGCGGGCTTCGGCGCGGCGATCCTGGGACAGCTCCTGCGCGCGCTTGCCATCGGGCTCGTCTACATCAAGCGGGGCGGCGACAGCGGCAAGATCTACGCGACAAAACTGGTCCACGAGGGGTTCTTCGCCCACTCCCGGAATCCGCTCTACCTGGGGAACCTGCTCATCGTCTTCGGGATGTTCCTGGTCCTGAACTCCCTGCCGGGGTACCTCCTCGGCCTCCCCTTCTTCGTCATCGCGTACCTCTCGCTCGTCCTGGCCGAGGAGGACTATCTCCGCCGGGCGTTCGGCGCGGAGTACGAGGACTACCACCGCAGGGTCAACCGCTTCATCCCCTCGCCCGGCGGGTTGTGGACGACCCTGACGAGCATGAAGTTCAACTGGCAGCGGTTGGTGCGCAAGGAATACGGGGCCACCTTTGCCGGTGGCACGTGGCTGCTGATCCTCCTGGGCTGGACGCGGGTCGTGCGGGACGGATTCCCGCAGGCCAGAGCCACGCTCGCGGCGGCGCTGGCGGTGTGGGTGGTCCTCCTCCTCGGATACCTCACGGCGCGATTCCTCAAGAAAACGAAGCGGCTCGGATCGACCTGATGGAGGCGGGGCGGGTGCACCGCTCTTCCACCGCGACGCTTCTGCCGGACCTCAGCGCGCTCCTCGCTCGGATCGAGGGGTTCGGCAACCGCGAGGCGATCGTCTGGCGGCGGCGATTCCGCACCGAGCACTGGACCTATCGCCGCCTGGCCACCGCCGCGGCGCAGGCCGCCTCGGTGCTGCTCGCGGCCGGCATCGAGCCAGGTGAGCGCGTGCTCTTGCGCGCGGCCAATTCCCCGCACTGGGTCGCGGCGTTCCTGGGCGGCCTGCGGGTCGGGGCCGTGCTCGTGCCGGTGGACCCGTCCGCCGATGCCGAGTTCGTCCGGGCCGTCGCGCGCCGGGCCGGCTGCCGGGCGGCCTTCCTGTTCGCCGCGGACGTGGTCGATCCGGGGGTGCCGCGGCTCGACCTCGACGCGCTGGCCGCGAGCTCGCCTGCAGGCAGTGCTCTCCCGCCGCGTCGCGCGGAGTCAGCCGAGCGCCTGGAGATCGTCTTCACCTCCGGGAGCACCGGTGAGCCGCGCGGCGTCATCATCACCCACGGCAACATCCTCGCCTACCTGCAGCCGATCTACCGCGGCTACGAGCGCCGGCGGCACTGGGTGGCACCGCTCCTGCCGGTGCGCGTGCTGTCGCTCCCCCCGCTCGGGCACCTGTTCGGTCAGGCGGTCGGTCTCTTCACTCCGCTCATGCTCGGCTGCACGGTCGTCTTCACGGAGGCGCTCGACGCCGTCGCGCTGGGCCGGACGCTGCGCGAGGAGCGGATATGGGCGGCCATGGTGGTGCCGCGGATGCTCGGAATGCTCGCCGGGGAGGTGCGGCGCGCGGCGCAGGAGGAGCGGATCGACATCGACGCACTGCTGGCGGCCTCACCCGCTCGCGGCCTCGTCGCCAGGGCCTGGGCGGCGCGGCGGCTGCAACGTCGGTTCGGCTGGCGCTTCCGCGCGGTCATCGTGGGGGGCGCGCCGCTCGACCCCGAGCTCGAGCGCCTCTGGCATGGGCTCGGCTACATCGTGGTGCAGGGGTACGGGCTCACCGAGACGGCGCCCATCGTGACGCTGACCCATCCGTTCCGGCCCCGGCCCGGGAAGGTCGGCCGTCCCCTCGGCGGACAGCAACTGCGGCTGGCCGAGGACGGGGAGATCCTGGTCCGCGGCGCCAATGTGATGACCGGCTACTGGGATGATCCGGCGGCGACCGCCACCGCGCTCGACGCCGACGGCTGGTTGCATACCGGCGACCTGGGGGTGCTCGAACCGGATGGCGCGCTGAGGATCGTCGGGCGCAAGAAGTCGATGATCGTCACGGCGGAAGGGTTGAACGTCCACCCCGAGGATGTCGAGCGCGTGCTTTGCGCCCAGCCCGCGGTGCGCGATGCGGTCGTGATCGGCAAACCGGGTCCGCGCGGCGAGGAGGTCTGGGGGGTGCTGCTCCTCGACGCGGGCGGGGACGCCGAGACGGCAATGGCGGCGGCGAACCGGACCCTCGCGCCGCATCAGCGGGTCCGTGGCTTCACCGTCTGGCCGCAGGACGACTTCCCGCGCACCCCGACGCTCAAGCCACGACGCCGCGACATCGCCGCGGCGCTGGCGACCATCCCGCCGGCCGCCGCGAGCGCCACCGCACCGCCCGCGGCCGACCGGCTGGCGCGCCTGCTGGCGCGCGCCGGGGCCGACCCAAACCGCGTCCGCGACGACGCCCGCCTGGAGGATCTGGGCCTGTCGTCCCTCGACCTCGTGGATCTCGGCGCCACCTTCGAGGCCGAGTTCGATCTGCCGGTCGCCGACGCGGCGCTCGGCGCGACGACCTCGGTCGCGGACCTGCGGCGCCTGCTGGCGGGAGAGGCGGCGACCCGCGCGCCGCTGGCGGAGGTTCCGATACCGCGCTGGGGAATGGCGGCCCCGACGCGTCTCTTCGGCGCGCTGGTGCGCGAGGGGCTCGTTCATCCCACCCTCAGCCTCTTCGCGCCGTTGCGCGTGTCGGGCGCCGAGCACCTCCAGGGGCTCGAGCCGCCGGTCCTGTTCGTCGCGAATCACGTGAGCCTGCTCGACGGCCCGCTGCTCACGCGCGCGCTGCCGTGGCGCTTCCGGTTGCGGCTGGCGCCGGCCATCCGCGCCGGGCATTTTCACGCCTGGTTCCGTCCCAAGCCAGGAGATCTCGGCCTGCGGATCTCTCGCGGGCTGCAGTACGTGCTGGGCGCGGCGATCTTCCAGGCCTTCCCGCTGCCGCAGGGGGAAGGGTTCCGGCGCGCGCTGGAGCACGCGGGGGCGCTCGCGGATCGCGGTCTGTGCCCGTTGATCTTCCCGGAGGGGACGCGCGGGGACGGTGACCGCCTCCTGCCGTTCCAGGCGGGGACGGGGTTGATGGCGCTCCGGCTCGGGCTCCCCGTGGTGCCGCTGCTGCATGCCGGTCTCGAACAGGTCCTGCCTCGCGAGGCGAACTTCCCGACTCGTGCGGCGACCCGGGTCTGGATCGGCGCGCCGGTTGCGCTCGCCGGAGTCACCGCCCCCGAGGACGCCGCGCAACGGATCCAGGCGGCGATGCAGGTGCTGGGAGGCACGGCTCCGGTGGCAGCGGTCAAGGGGCAGGGCTAGAATCCACGGTCCCCCGGCGCCATCGCGCCGGGCGGCTGGGGCTCCTCAACACATGGTCGACTCCCCATCGCCCTTCGGGGCACCTTGCACGAGCACTCGCCCTAGCGTTATCGCAGCTCTGACCCTTGCGCTCGCCGCGAGCGTCGTCCCGGTTCAGGCCGCAACCGAGAGTCGTGTCGTCCCGCACGCGTTCGTTTCGGCGACGGCGGTGCGGCCCGGTGGCACCTTCCGCGTCGCCGTCCACCTATCCATCGACGCCGCGTGGCACGTGCAGGCCAACCCCCCGTCCGAGGAAAGTTTCATTGCCACAACGCTCACGCTCGACCCGGCGGCTGGCCTCGCCCCGGGAACGGTGCGCTATCCGGAGGGGACGAGGCTCGACGCCCCGGCGCTGGGTGGAACGCTGCTGGTCTTCAACGATGGCGTCGTCTTCGGGGCGGAAGTGCGGGTCGCCCCCGACGCCGCCCCAGGGGAACGCGTCCTCCGGGGGAAGGTGACGTTCCAGGCGTGCGACGACCACACCTGCCTGTTCCCGAAGAGCGTGGAGCTCACCTTCCCGATCCGGGTCGACCCGGCGGCGGTAGCCTCAGCAGGTGACGAGAACCCGGAGATCTTCCGGGCGCTTGCCACCTTGCTGCCTGCCGCCGAAACCGAAGCACCCCCGGGCGGCGGCCACCCTCCCCCACCCACCCACGCGCAGGCTCCGAAGCCAACGGTCGCGGCCGGCGCCGCCGAGCCTGCGGTCCCCGCGACTGGCGTGGCAGCCTCCGCTTCGCCCGCTGAGGCCTCCGAATCCGCGGGGGCCGACGTGGCCGCGGCGATCGCCTCGCGCGGCTTCCTGCTGTGGCTGCTCGGGGTCTTCGCGCTCGGGCTCGGACTCAACCTGACCCCCTGCGTCTATCCCGTTCTCGCCGTCACGCTCACCTATTTCGGGCGTCAGGAGGGGACCGCGGGCAGCCGGGCGGTGCGGGCGGTCGCCTACGCGTCCGGGATCATGGCGACGTTCACCGCACTCTTCCTGATCGCCGGCCTCTCGGGGGAGTTGTTCGGAGCCTGGCTGCAGAACGCATGGGTCCTTGCCGCGCTTGCCGTCGTCCTGATCGCTCTCGCCCTCGCGAACTTCGGGCTGTACGAGATCCAGGCCCCCGCCTTCCTGCGCAACCGCGTCGCGGGCGGGAAGACCGGAGTCGTGGGCGCGCTGCTCATGGGGCTCGCGATGGGAATCGTGGCAGCTCCGTGCGTGGGACCGCTCATCGGTGGCCTGTTGCTCTGGGCCGGGCAGCAGCGGGACCTCGGCGCCGCGCTCGCGGCCGGGCTGGCGCTCTCCGGCGGGTTGGGGCTCCCGTACGTCTTCCTCGGGATCTTCTCCGGCTCGCTCTCGTCCTTGCCGCGCAGCGGTGATTGGCTCAAGTGGGTCGAGCATGCAATGGGGTGCGTGCTGCTGGGCGTGGCGCTCTACTTCCTGGCGGCGATACTGCCGCCAACCTGGTTCCTGCCCGCGTTCGCGCTGCTGATTGCCGCCTCGGGGATCTGGCTTGGCCTCCTCGACGCGAACGGGCGCGCCTCGCGCCCGCTCTGGTTCATTCGCGGCGTCGTCTTCACGGCGGCGCTCGGCGTCGCCGTCGGGCTGGTGCGCCTCGAGCGGACGGACGGGATCGAGTGGCGCGACTACTCCTCCGCGGCGGTCGCCGCCGCGGCCGCGGCGCACCAGCCGGCACTCGTGGAATTCACCGCGGCCTGGTGCGTCCCCTGCCGCGTGATGGAGTACGGCGCCTTCAAGGACGCGCGGGTGATCGCGGAGTCGCGGCGCTTCGTCCGCCTGCGGATCGATCTCACCGGAGCGCAGGATCCCGCATCGCTCGAGGGGGTGAAGCGCTACGAGGTGGCCGGCCCTCCGGTGCTCGTCTTCCTCGGCCCCGACGGCACCGAACTCCGCGACCTGCGGGTGGTGGAGGCGATCGGCGGCGACGAGCTGCTGAGCCGGATGCAACGCGTCCCGCGCTAGGGACTCACCCCGGCGCCTGTTCCTCGCCGCGCGACACCACCACCGCCGCGGCGAGGTCCCCGGTGACGTTGAGGGTCGTGCGACACATGTCGAGGAAGCGATCGACCCCCAGGATCAGCCCGATCCCCTCGACCGGGACCTGCACCATCCCCAGGATCAGCGCCACGACTGGCAGCGATCCACCCGGGATCCCCGCGGTGCCGATCCCGCCCAGGATGCAGATCGTCACCACCAGCACCTGGTTGGCCAGCGTCAGGTGCACGCCGTAGAACTGCGCCAGAAAGAGGACCGTCACCCCCTCGAACAGGGCCGTGCCGTTCTGATTGGCAGTCGATCCGATCGTCAGGACAAAGCGGCTCACGTGCCGGGGGAGCCCGAGGTTCTCCTCCGCGACCTTGAGCGCGGTCGGCAGGGTGGCATTGCTGCTGGCGGTCGAGAAGGCCGTCAGCATCGCCTCCTGAATCCCGACGAAGAAGCGTCGTGGGCTCATGCCGCCGAGGAAGCGCACCGCCAGCGAGTAGACCACGAGCTGGTGGATCGCGAGCGCCAGCACCACCACGAAGACGTAGCGCGCGAGCTGCCACAGGATCTCGTACCCGAGCTGGGCCGTGAGCGTGAACAGCAGCGCCGCCACGCCGAAGGGGGCAAGCGCGATCACCATTCCGATGAGCCGCATGGTGATGTCGTAGAGCCCTTCGAGGGTGCGCTCGAAAGCCCGGGCGGCGTCGGTATGCGTCAGCGCGAGACCGATCCCGAAGAGCAGCGAGAAGAACATGACCGCCAGGTACTCCCCCTCCGCCGCCGCCTTGAGCGGGTTGGCGGGGACCGTCTGGATCAGCAGCTCGAGCCCCGTCGCCGGCGCCTTGCCGCCGCTGAACGCCGCCGCTCGCCCCGCGGCGCCGTCGGTGAGCCGCGCCCGGGTCTCCGCCGACAGCCCTTCCCCGGGACGCAGCAGGTTCACCAGCGTCACGCCGAGCATCACCGCGATCGCGGAGACGACGACCGTGTAGGCGAGCGTCTTGAGGCCGATCCGTCCCAGGCGCCTCAGATCCCCCAGCCCCGCGACCCCGAGCGCCAGCGCCGAGAAGATGAGCGGCAGCACGAGCATGAAAAGGAGTCGCAGGAAGATCTTCCCGGCGGGCTCGGTGACGTAGCGGATGAAGCCGGCGAGGAGCGGGCTGTCCCCGGCGACCACGAAGGCCGTGACCCCGGCGCTCGCGCCGAGGACGACCCCGAGCAACATTCGTGTGTGCAGTGGCAGGCGCACCGGCGGAGTATGCCCGACGACCCTACAGGTGGCAACCGCAAGCCCCGCCCTTCGAGGCCACCCCGCCCCCCTCCGTCACCCCGGCCGCCCCTCCGTCACCCCGACCTCTACGTCACCCCGGCGAAAGCCGGGGTCCACCGGTAGCGTCGTGATCCGGTTGTCCCGGTCGCCGTCACCTCTTGCCCTGCACGCGCGCCCCGGCTACGATGCCGAGCATGTTCTTCTCCCGGAGGCCCGCCATGCTCGCTGAAGGAAGTCAGGCTCCCCCGTTCAAGGTCCAGGATCATCACGACCGCACCGTCACGCTCTCCGATTTCGCCGGGCGCAACCTGGTGCTCTGGTTCTACCCCAAGGCCGACACCCCTGGCTGAACCATCGAGGGGCGCGGGTTCCGCGACCACTCGCAGCGCTTCACGGAACAGAACGCCGCCATCGTGGGGGTCTCGTTCGACTCCGTCCCCGAGAACGCCGCCTTCGCGCAGAAGTTCGACTTCCCCTACCCGCTGCTTTGTGACACGGCGCGTTCGCTCGGGATCGCGTACGGCGCGTGCGACGACGCGACCGCGCGCAGTGCGCGCCGGATCTCCTACCTGATCGGTCCTGACGGGAGGGTCCGTAAGGCGTATGCGAAGGTCGACACCGCCACGCACGCGGAGACGGTGCTGCGGGATCTGGGGTAGTAGCGAATGGCAGGCGGGGCGACGCCTCCCCCTGCGGCGATCGCCCCAACCACCGTCATTCCGGCGCAAGCCGGAATCCAGAGCAGCGATCGCCTCCAGCGTTGTCCTGGACCCTGGCTTTCGCCAGGGTGACAGCGAGGACCCGCGGCGGTACCGCCGCAGTCAGCCCCGCGCCTCGCGCCCCAGCGCCTCGACGCGCTCCGCGATCCGATCGAGCGTCGCCCGTGCCGAATGCGCCTCCAGGTTCGAGACGTACACCCGGTGCACTCCCCGGGCCGCCAGAGCCGCGATCGTCCGGGCGCAGACCTCGACCGGCCCGGGGCCACCCCGCGCCAGATCGCGCCTGACCTCCGCCTCCGGCACCGGAAAGAACGACGCGAGCGCGCGCAGCGTGCGGGGCGTGGGGCTGCGGTAGAAGAACACCCCGAACAGCGCCGGCAGCGTGAGCCCTTGCCGGGACGACTCCTCGAGAAACCGGTCGATCGGGCGCGGGTCGTAGTGCGAGACGATCTGCGTCAGGAAGAAGTCCGCCGTGTTCTCGGCCGCCTTCAGGAACGCGACCTGCCGCTCGACATCGGAATGGGGGTTCGCCCAGCCACCTAGCGCGAGTGCAGGCGAGCGGCGATGGATGATCTGGCGCAGCTCGTAGGCGTGCTCCACGCAGCGTGGCACGCCGTCGTGCTGATCGCCGCCGAGCACGACGAGCGCCCGATGCCCCAGCTCCGCCGCGCGCTGCGGGAAGCGCAGGCAGTAGTCGAGCGCATGCTTGCAGGTCAGGATCGGGGCGATCCGTGACGGGTCGGCGTCCGTCCCGAGGTTCGAGGTGAGGTGGAGGAGGCTCTCCTCCTCGCGCTGGCCGATGGCGCTGTCCGTAAGCAGCACGAGCGTATCGCGGTCGAGCAGCCCGCGGACCGCGTGATACGTGTCGATCCA